>JAAUXY010033136.1_pt1 | contig 13983 bp, 5 predicted proteins | sample 7278121 | NCBI WGS metagenome assembly JAAUXY01 (sample SAMN14350117, study PRJNA611818) | marine sediment metagenome | isolation source: surface marine sediment (1.8m) | place: French Polynesia: Moorea | collected 2018-08 | reverse complement strand
GGTCGCTCAGGTACGGGGCGATACGCTGCAGCTCGCCGCGGTCGAGAATCCTCGTGTTGACGCCGTGGCTGTTCTCGATCGCGCACTTCCTGCCCAGCGACTCGAGCTGTTCGGCGTCCTCGGCAACCATGAGGCCGCCGTTGATGACGAGTTCGACATCGTCTTCGAGATCGTCGGCGAGCTGCTGCCAGAATTCGACCGCCAGCGGATACAGCCACAACGTGCGCTTGAAGTCCTCCAGGCGATCCGGGAACAGCCGGATGAGCCGGCTCTGCATCTGCACGTGCATGCTGCCGGCGTTGGCGGTGCTGCCCGAGTCGCGCCCGTGGTCGAGACAGGCGACGCTAAGCCCGGACTCCGCGAGGAACCAGGACAGGCACATCCCGGTGATGCCGCCACCGACGATGACGACGTCGTATTGACCGCCGCTTCCGGGTTCGTTCGGCCCGGACACCGGTCAGGGAAGGCCGCCGTCGATCGGCACGATCTGGCCGGTGATAGCAGCGGAACCGGGGCTGGCAAGGAACACGACCGTCGCGGCGACGTCCTCGACCGTTGCGATGCGGCCGAGCGCCGCATCGTTGGCGAAGCCCTCGAGGACCTCGGCGGCGGGCGGCTGCCCCTCCCCGGCTCGCTTCTCGACGCGCTCGACGAGCGCGTCGGTCGCGATCGGTCCCGGCCCGACCGCGTTGACCCGAATGCCGTGTCGGCCGAGATCCAGCGCCGTCGCGCGGACGATGCCGAGCACCGCGTGCTTGGTAGCTGTATAGAGGCACTGGCGCGGGTGCGCGCGGCGAGAATTCAAAGAGCCAAGCACGACGATAGCGCCACCGGCGCGCTTCATCGGCTGAACCGCGTGCTTGATCGTGGCCATTACGCCGCGGACGTTGATCCCGAACACGCGGTCCCATTCGTCGAGATCGATGCTCTCGCTCTCGCTCCATTCGGGAACGACGCCAGCGTTGGCGACGACGATATCGAGCCGACCGAAGCTGCCGGCCGCATCGTCCATGGCAGCCTTCAGGTCAGCCTCCACGCTCACGTCGCAGCGCCAGAATCGCCAGCCGTCGGGTAACGCCGCCGGTTCCGCCACATCCAGCACGGCGCCCGTGGCACCGGCGCTCGTAAACGCGTCGACGATCGCCCGACCTATGCCGGTGGCGCCGCCCGTAACGAGAACGACCTTGCCTTCGAGCGGCGAACCCATCAGCGCGATACCGAGGGTCGCCTTATTGGCTGTCCATTATCTTGCGGATATCCGAGTCGTCGCCGGTCAGCTGCCAGTGAGTCAGTGCAATCGGGATGCTGTCGGCCGCGGCCAGCTCGTCGAAGAACATCTTGAGCGTGTACTCCTCGCCGGCCAGTTCCATCTGCTTGGTGCGATGCGCAAGCGTGCGCTCCAGCAGGTACTTGCCCGTCACGTAGCTCGTGCCGTAGCCCGGCTGGCGCAGATAGAGGTGCTGCTCGAACTGCAGTAGCTCGGGCTCATTGTTCATCCAGCCGCGCGGCGTCCAGTAGACGTGCACAGTGCCGGCTTCGGCCATCGTCATCTCGTTGGCGTGCGCATCCAGCGAGCCGAGCCCGCGGGCCGCACGCTGGGCGAGCATGATCCAGACGAGCTCACGGGAACGCGGGTTGTTCGCATAGAGACCCGCGTGCATGAACATCTCTTCGACGCCCGTGGCCTTGCCCTCGTTGCCGCTGTCGAAGATGTTGTAGAGCAGCGATCCCTGCCGTACCGGGCTCTCGTGCGGCTCGTTGTCCATGCGCGCAAGCTCGATCCAGTGGTAGAAGTGCGAGTACAGCGGTAACGCGTCAATGTGGGTCACGATCCAGAAGAAGTTGCGCTCGTCCGCGGGAACAAACGTGCCCATGTGTTCGCGCAACGCCGGCTCCATGTAAGGCTCCCAGGTCATGATCTCCTGCTCGTCGAGGAACGCGACAAGCTCCTGCACCGATTCTTCGGCAAGGGCGTTGTACTCCTCTTCCGTCGCGGCCGCGACCTGCTCTGGAAGGGCGCGATTGGCGTGCTCCTCGAGCTTCAGCGTTGACCACGAGCGATCGAGCTCGCGCTCCAGCAGGAAGCGCTCCTGTTCGAACGTCAGCGGTACGTAGTGAACGTGCTGCTGGTACCACTCGTAGTTCTCGCGACCGAGGCCGGACGGTCCGTCCTTCGACGGTTCCTCGGCCTGCAGCCAGGCCACGAGTTCGTCGGTGGCTACCTGCGCATCCGCGATCGCCTGCATCAGCGTGTCATTGCCCTCGTCCGCGAGGTCCTCGGCCATGCTGTCGAGAATTGTGCGCTGCCGCTGGATGTTGCGGATGCCGGCCACCCAAAGGTCGCGCGCGTTGCCCGTAAGGTTCTGCTGCGCCTGCGCCATCAGCGGCGGAATGACCGCGAGCTCCGAGATCATGCGCTCTTCCTCGGAATCGGACAGCGGCAGGTCGTAAGTCCAGAGTTCCAGCACGGCGTGGTGCGTGGGCCCCTCGTGGCCGGGCACGTCGCTGCGGTAGGTCCAGATCGACTGGTAGTACGCCGGATCGCGGACCCATGGCTTGAGGATGCGATGGTTGAAGTCGAAGCCGTTCATCTCGGCATTGACGAGGTGCCAGTCGACTTTGTGCTCGACAGTCCAGCCATCGATGTCGAACGCGTCAAGGCGCGCCCGGTAGTCGGCGAATTCCTCGTAGCGCTGGGCGAAGCGCTCAGCCGTGTAGTCCGGGGCACCGTCTAGGTTCGGCGGACGCTCGAACTCGCGCCAGTCCAGGAAGAGCTCTACGAGCGCCTCGTGCGTGTTCGCGGCGCCACCGCCCTCCTGGGCACAGGATGCGCTGATGACGAACAGCGGAGTGGAAACCAGTACGACGAGCCGCAGCGATCGGGCAAAGCGGGCAACGAGAGGCATGGGGCGTCTCCTAAATTATTGTTTTCCGGGGGTGTCGAGCCGGCCGGACCGAAACCGGACGCAGAACGAACATTTGTTCACTTAGTATATATCAGATCGCCCGTACTTCATTACCGTCGTATGCCCCATGGCCTCGAGGCCTAATCCGATGACACCTGCCAGTGGCCGGTCTCGGTGCCGGCCGGCGCGTGCTCCGCAACGAAGTCCGCGATCACGGCGATGAATTCGCGGTACTTCATCTGCTGCGACGGATCGTTGGGACTATGGCCGATCCACGAGTGCCGGCCACCGATGCCGTACTGGAACGTGGCGTTGGCGGGCGGATTGTCCAGAGCAGCCATGCGCTCCTCGGTCAGGTAGACCGCCTGCTCGAGGTAGTAGTTGTCGCGGCGGCCGACGGCGAAGTTCAGCTTGCCGGTGAGCTTCGGCCCGAGCGTCGCCCAGTCGCGAGCGATGATATGGCTCAGGTCCCAGTTCTCCTTCCAGTGGGCGGCGACGTCTTTGTCGATCTCGCCCGTTTCCGGATCCCAGAGCGGCACCGGGTAGCCGTTGTCACCGATCGGGCTGTACAGCGCCTGCCAGATCGCCCACTGGCCGCCGGAGCGGTCGAAGGTCGCGACGGTGTGCTCGTAGGCATGTTCGTCAACCACATGATAGTTGACGAGCCCGTCGGTCTCGCGCTGCGCTGGCAACGGTGTCTTGATCCACTCGAGCTCGTTCAAGAATGCATTGTCGAACTCGTAGATGTCGATCTGCATCAGCTTGCGAAAATCGATCGGGTCCGGTGCCCACGGATAACTGGCCGCGAACAGGTCCGGGTAGAACACCATCATCGCAGCCGCTTCCCAACCGCCGGTCGAACGCCCGGCGAGAACTCGGCCCCATGGTTCGTCGACAATCCGGAAGTTCTTTTCCAGATACGGCATCAGTTCCTGGGTCAGTGCGTCGCCGTACGGGCCGACGTTCGGACTGTTGACCGAGTACGACGTATCGAAGTACGGGTTCGCATCTCGGAACGTGATGATGACGAAGCGCGGCAGCTCACCAGCCGTCCAGGCTTCATAGAAACCTTCGAGCTGCGGCCCGACCGCCGGGTGACTGGGCTCGTAATCCGGCACGAACCACTCCTCGGGCGCCCACGGCATTGGTGTAAAGCCCGATGAATGCCCCTGCATGTAAAGCACCGGATAGCGTTCGTCACCATCTGGGTCGTAGCCCGGCGGCAGCAGAATGTTCGCACCGATATACATGTCCTGTCCCCAGAACTCGGACAGCATGTCGCTCTTTATCTTGACGTAGCGGACCCACTCAGTGTCTTCGAAGTTGCCCTGCTGCAGGACCTCGCCCTCGGCGAGCGGCCGCGGCGGCTGGATCACTTCGTCGATGACCAGTTCGAGATCGGTGAGCCCGCCCTCGCCGACACTGATCGTGCCGACCGCGCTCTTGGCATTGCCGGGCGCCTTGAAGGGATTCTGGAACGCCCCGCTGTTCAGGTGCGCCTCGAGCACGTGCCCGTCCGCGCGGTTGAAGGTCGTGTAGACGTTCAGGAAGGCCTGCACGGCGTAGTCGCCCGGCGGCAGCGCGCTCAGGTCTTCGAGCGGATAGCCGCGGAACGTATCGGCATCCGCAGCGACGACCGCAGTATCGCCGGCCGAGAAGCCGCGAACGTCGACGCCCCAGAGGGGATTACCGGTCACTCCGGTCCCGAGATGCGGCTCCTCCTCGGTATTGCGCGACACAATGACGAACACGCGTCCGGTTACCGGTACCTCGAGGCCGAGCTCGGCGATGGCGCGCGCGGCTGACTCGTCGAGCGTGACGCGCACGTCGGCGGTGGCTGTCGTGCTTGCGGCTATTGTGAGCAACAGGAGAAAGAGTCGATTCTTCATGGCTGATTCCTTTTTCGAGGCGCCGGCGGCTTTGTTATTGACTGACCCGATAATACAGAACCTCGCCGGTCGGCGAGGTTCTGTGCGATCCTTCTTTTTGTAGATGCCGGGCGGACCCTTACCGGGCGTCACTGTCGCAATCGTGATCCTGGGACTTCGCCTCGAGATCGCGGTCCTGGCACATTGCCGCCCGGCGGAACGCCAGGGCAACACGGGCAAGGTCGTGATTCTTGTAGGTTCCGCTGTAACGACCAGTGGAAAATCGTCCTCGCATCCTGTGTTCCGGATCTCGCATGCTGACGTCCTCGTTCAGGATTCGATGGATCTCGCGTTTACGAACACGCCGGAGGACGATGCTGCGCATCTGCGCAGGGCGATTGACTACATCGCCATTATCGATCGACGCGCGCAGTGAACAGTCGATGAACTCGCCGCGCGCAAAGGAATACTTACCGAAACGGCTCCCGCAGAAAACCAACCACCCGAATCCATGGCATTCCTGCGCGTATGCCCCGAGCGGGTCTGAGTCGGTAGCATTAGCGCCGGCACAGCGAACCAGGCGATGTCCCTGGTAGCGGTACAGCACACGCTTGTTGCCGATACCAAAGTCGATCTGGGTCGAGAAGAGCCAGCGCAACTCGCGGCCGTGTTCGTCAAAATTCCAGATATGAATGACGTAGCTATTGTCGACGGCGTTGTATTCGATCGAGAGCAGAGAGTAGGTCACGCCGCCGTTGCAGCCGGGCGTTGCGGTCCGCTCGATCCAGAGCCCCTCCGCAGCCGCTCGCGGGTCCAGCAGCCACCGCAGCGCGTACGTAGACAGAGTCAACTTTCCGGCGACGGTCTGTACCGTGAAACCAGCGAGTGCGACAGCGCCGACGGCCCAGGCACTGGTAGCGGCATCCGGCGATGATCTGCCCGTAATGAGCAGTGCTGCCGCAGACGATGCGATCGCGATCGACGTGATGAACACGAGTTGAAACAGGGCGTGAATAGTATGTTGCATGGTGTCTCTCCCGTCCCCCGCAAGCGAGGAATATCAGTTCAGCTAATCAAATAGGCTCCTTGGTTTTGCGTTAGTCCGTTGATGCAAGAGTCCTTGGATTCGATTTCACCATGATCGACGCTATTATGGAATAGCCTATCTTTGTTATGAGATAATGTCTCATAAACTTATTGCAGACGAAACAATTCATGCTTTGGTTCGGAGGCCGTGTCCGGACGGGAGGGAAAATGGCAGAAGAACGCAAACGTGTCCGCAAGGGGTCGGTCGAATACAAGCAGTACCAGGCGGCGGCAGCTCGTTTGATGGCGGACAAGCGAAGCATTGACTTTATCGGCGACAAACTCGGCGTTGCCAGGGCTACCGTTGCCCGATACCTGACAGACAACGAATTCCTGCAGCGAGAAGTTCGCTATCTGTCGACCGAGGCCAATAAGTACGGCCCGCAGTTCATGACTCGTGTCGACGAATTGGTCGGCGAACTCGGGCTGCGGGACGCGCTGTCGGCCCTGAACCCTCACCGCGCCCCCATCCGCGTAAAGGTCGTATATCCCGAAGGTATCCAGCAGAAGTATGAGACAGAGTTCGCGCAGTTGGCTGCACCGCGGTTTGCCAAGTGGCTGGCCCGGTCCAGAAAGTCTCGCCCTGCGAGAGTCGGCGTCTGCTGGGGCGGCACGATCTCCGAACTGGTTGCGCCTGCGGCCAAACACATTGGGACGCTTAGGAAGCGACCCAAGAAGATTGAGTTCATGCCGCTATCCGGCATCATCTCGGCAAATCCGGACGCGACTTACTTCTCTTCCACAAATGTGGCGCTGCGGTTAAGCAAGGATGTCAACCGCGCTCTCAAACGCGACACTGTGATCAACGTCCCGATCTACAACCTGAACTGCATACCGATGCGCTTTCCGCGCGGCTTCGGTTACAACGAGACGCATCACTCGCTGCTGCGCGAGTACCTGGACAATGCGTTTCCCGACTACGTCAAAATATTCGGACCGGAGGATGACGGTGACGCTGGTCCGCGAACCCCCGCCTATTCAGTGACGACGATCGTTGCCGGTATTGGCGGTCATCTCAAAAGTCGACTGGACCATCTGGACGCGGAGTCGCACTTTCCTGTCTTCGCGCCTGCATCCGGGATTCGCTCTCGCCCGAAGCCACTGAAGTGGCAGAAGAGGAACGTCACGAAGGAGAGACTCCTCAAAGAGATTATCGACGGCGATATTGCAGGAATATTGCTCACGCGGCCCCAACCAACACAGTCCCTGCAGGACGCGGCCGACCAGATTGTCGACGCACTCAACGCGCGCCTTGCAACCCTGCGTGCGAGCCACCTGTACCGCTGCGCAAGCCGCTCGACAGACAAGACCAGGAACGGTGTCATCGTGGTTGCTGTCGGCGCGCACAAGGCAGAGGCGCTGATTCGCGCCATACAGTCCGGCTACGTGTCGCGGATAATCATCGACTCGAAACTCGCCACGGAACTGATCAAGATCCTCCGTAAGTCCAACGACTAGCCAGAGTCAGCGCACTGAATGACTAGCTCGGTATAACGATGTTCTGATGCACGTCGTCGATGTCCTGGTGCAGCGTTATCCGCGGCTCACCGCCGTCCCCGACCTCGGTGAATCCTGCAATCGAGTCCACGAATCGGTTCAGCGTCTGTTCGATGCCCTCGGCATCCGCGTATTCCGGAGACATGACGACGCCGATCCCGCCGCCCGGCAGCGTCGCGGATAGCGGATCCACCGGCCGGAGCCGATTGACGGCACTCGCCAGCGTCGATGCATCGACTTCCTCGACGGACGCGCGGAACTCATCGAACCCTGATCCCGCCTCTGCCGACGGCGGAACACTGGGTCGCGCCGTCTTGTCGGGGCCAGAGTCTCCTACCGGTGGCAAGGGCGGTGGTGCAATCGTCGCGCCCTTGTCCCGCGGCGGAACCGGCAATGCGCCATTGTCGAACGGCGTGCCCATAGGCAACGATGGAGGCGACGGCGGCGGTGCGATAGTCGCACCCTTGTCCTGCGGAGGTACTGGCAGGGCGCCGGCGTCGTACGGTGTGCCCATCGCCAGCGAATCTTCGGCCGGCGGTGAAGGCGGCGTCGACGGATCCGCGGTCTTGTCGGGTATCGGCAGCGCGCCGTTGTCGTAGGGAGTGCCCATCGCCAGCGAGTCATCCGGCTGGCTCGCATTCCCGGTAACCGGCGGCGTGTAGCGCGTCGCATCCCGTGTTCCTTTATCTACGCTGCCGGGGCTGCCGTATTCCTGCGAGATTCCCGGCAGGCTCGTAGCGGTTGGCGTCGTGCCCGGCCGGGTCAGCGCTACGCGTCGATCGTTGGGGTCCACTGGCGGCTCATCCCGCACGGCAACGAGGTCCATCCCGTAAGCCACTGCGACTTCCATCTGCTGGTGCAGATAGGGGCGGCCAAAGACCTCCTGTTCGCTGTCGATCGCTTGCGCCATCATGATGTCGGACATTCCGGTCAGCGGTCGACTGCGGCTCGTATTCGGCGTCGGCATCGATGCGACCAGGTCATCTTCCATGGAAGAGAAGATCGATTCGAGACTGCTGCTCGTCGCGGAAACCGCGTTTTGCGGCGTACTGCCGCCGGTCGCAATGATCGCGTTGATGTCGGCCGCGGTCAGAACGACCCCATCGTCCGAGGTTTCAACGAAGTCGATTTCCTGCGACTGCGACAGGAACCAGTCCTCAACGCGAATGCGCTGGCCGGACGGGCCCACGTCGATGAACAGGTCGTTGCCGGAACGGCGGAAGCCGAGGTCCAGTGTGGTCGCGCCGCCGCTAATGACGAGTCGATCGAGCGCCGCGTCGGCACTCTGATTGTCGATGATGTCGTTGCCGTCACCGACGACGTGGACGTAAACGTCCGCACCATCGCCACCAAACAGGTTGTCGCGAGCGGCCCCGCCGATCAGTGTATCGTCGCCGTCTTCGCCGCGCAGGGTGTCGCGACCGCCGCCACCGTCAAGCGTGTCGTTGCCGATGCCGCCCTCGATGACGTCGGCGCCGCCCTGCCCAAGGGCGGTGTCGTCACCGGCGCCCGCGAAGATTACGTCGCCGCCACCGTTGCCGCGAATATCGTCGGCGCCATCGCCGCCGTCGATCGTATCGGCGCCCGCACCGCCGATCAGCGTATCGTTACCTTGTTCGCCGAACAGCTGATCGTCTCCATCCTGCCCGCGCAGCGTGTCGTTGCCGTCGCCGCCCTGTAGCAGGTCGTTGTCGAGACCGCCAAACAGGTCGTCGTTGCCGACACCGCCGATCAGGGTGTCTTCACCTTCGTCGCCCGACAGGGTGTCGCTGCCGATACCTCCCATGATCGTGTCGTTGCCGGCGTTGCCCTGGATGGTATCGGCGCCGCCCTGTCCGTCGATCATGTCGTCTCCGAGACCGCCAGCGATCGTATCCTGGCCACCGTTGCCGCGAATGTCGTCGTTGCCATCGCCACCGTCGATCGTATCGTCGCCGGTACCGCCGAGCAGCGTGTCGGCACCTGCGTCGCCAAACAGCTGGTCGTTGCCGTCGCCGCCGCGTACTACGTCATCGCCATCCCCACCGGACAGGATGTCGTCGCCGGCTTCGCCGAAGATGCTGTCGCGGCCGAGTTCGCCCGAAACGACGTCATTGCCTTCGTCGCCGTGCAGTTCATCGTTGCCATCGCCGCCGGAAATGGTGTCGTCGTCGAGGCCGCCGAAGATGTCGTCGGCGCCGGCGCCGCCTGCGATCAGGTCGAACCCGTCGCCGCCCAGAATCGTGTCGCGACCGCCGCCGCCGTCGATGGTGTCATTGCCGGCATCACCCTGGATGGTGTCCGCCCCGCCCTGGCCGAGAATGGCGTCGTCACCGAGACCGCCGATGATGGTGTCGTCGCCACCGTTGCCACGCAGGTTGTCGTCACCGTCACCGCCGTCGAGCGTGTCGTTGTCGGCACCGCCGCGCAGCGTGTCATTGCCGTCGTTGCCGAACAGCTGGTCTTCGCCTTCGTTGCCGCGCAGCACGTCGTTGCCTGTTCCGCCGAGGAGGGTGTCGTTGCCGAGGCCGCCTTCCATGACGTCGCGGCCCGAACCGCCGGACAGCGTGTCGTTGCCGTCTTCGCCGAACAGGAAGTCACGCCCGGCGTCGCCGCTGAGGTCGTCGTCTCCCGCGTCACCATGCAGTTCGTCCCTGCCTGCGCCACCCTGGATAGCGTCGTTGCCGTCGCCGCCGTAGGCATCGTCGTCACCGTCGCCACCGAGCAGCGTGTCGGCGCCCAGCCCACCAAACAGCATGTCGTTGTCGGTGCCGCCGTCGATCGTGTCATCGCCGTCGTTGCCGCGCAGGATGTCGTTGCCGGCAAGGCCGAACATCTGGTCAGCGAGCGCAGTGCCGTCGAGTATGTCGTCACCCGCGGTGCCGGTGATCACGCTGCTGCCGTCGCCGATCGTGATGAGGAAACTGTCGACCGCGGTCAGTCCGCCGGTGTCCGTTGCAACGACCTCGATGTCGATAACACCCGTCGATCCCACCGGCGGCGTGCCCGTGAAGCTGCCGCTCGCCGCATCGAATATCAGCCAAGTGGGCAACGCTGCGCCGCCCGCCAGGCGGGCAGACAGCGTCAGTGAGTCACCGATGTCCGGGTCGCTGAAGACGTCGCCCGCCAACGCGTAGTTGAACGGCTGGCCTTCAGTGGCGTTGGTATCCGCGATTTCGTTATCGACTGTCGGCGCGAAGTTCGCGTCGGCAATGGTCAGCATGAACGTATCGCTGGCCGTAAGGCCGCCACTGTCCGTGGCGATGACGTCGATGTTGATGTCGCCGTTGGAGTTGTTCGGGGGTGTGCCGGTGAAGGTCTGCGTGTCTGCATCGAAGCTCAGCCACGCGGGCAATGCACCGCCGCCCGAGAGCTGCGCCGTGTACGTCAGGACATCGCCAGCATCCGAATCGCTGAACGCGTTCGTCGGTACGGCAAAGTTCAGCGCCTGGCCTTCCGTGGCGTTCTGGTCGGCCAGCGCGTTGTCGAGCGTCGGCGCAAAGTTGGCATCGGCGATGGTTAGCGTGAACACGTCGCTGGCCGTCAGGCCGCCGCTGTCCGTAGCGATCACTTCGATGTTGATGTCGCCATTGGAATTGTTCGGCGGTGTGCCTGTGAATGTCTGCGTCAGCGCGTCGAACTCGAGCCAGGTCGGCAGCGCGGTCCCGTCAGACAGGCGCGCCGAGTACGTGAGGCTGTCGCCATTGTCCGGATCGCTGAACGCGTTGCCCGGCACTGCGAAGTTGAGCGCCTGCCCCTCGGTCGCGCCGATGTCAGCGAGCAGAGTATCGAGGTTGGGTGCGAAGTTCGTGTCCGCGATGTTCAACGTGAACACGTCGCTCGCAGTCAGGCCACCCGTATCAGTGGCGATGACCTCGATGTCGAGGCTGCCGTTCGAGTTATTTGGCGGCGTACCGGTAAACGTCCGCGTCAGCGCATCGAACTGCAGCCAGGTCGGCAGCGCCGTGCCGTCGCTGAGACGCGCGGAGTACGTCAGCGTGTCGCCGACGTCCGGATCGCTGAAGGCATCAGCGGCAACAGCATAGTTGAAGCCCTGTCCCTCTGTCGCATTCGTATCGAGAATCGGATTGTCGAGTACCGGCGCAAAGTTCGTGTCCGTTACGCTGATCGTGAACGTGTCGGCCGCGGTCAGCCCGCCGGTATCGGTGGCAATGACCTCGACATCAATATCGCCGACGTTGCCATTTGGTGGCGTGCCGGTGAAGGTCCGCGTCAACGCATCGAACTGCAGCCAGGTCGGCAGCGCGGTGCCGTCGCTGAGACGTGCAGAGTATGTCAGCGTATCGCCGACGTCGGGATCGCTGAAGGCGTCCGCCGCGACCGTGTAGGTGAAGAGCTGCCCCTCCGTCGCACCGGCGTCCGCGAGCGGGGTGTCGAGATTAGGCGCGAAATTTGTGTCCGCGATGCTCAGCGTGAACGTGTCGCTGGCCGTCAACCCGCCGCTGTCGGTGGCGATGACCTCGATGTCGAGGCTGCCGTTGGAGTTGTTGGGCGGCGTGCCGGTGAAGGTCTGCGTCAGCGCGTCGAACTGCAGCCAGGTTGGCAGCGCGGTGCCGTCGCTGAGTTGGGCCGAGAACGTGAGCGAGTCGCCGTTGTCAGGATCGCTGAACGCGTTGCCGGGCACCGCGAAGTTCAGCGCCTCGCCCTCGGTGGCGCCCTGGTCGAGCAGGGCGAAGTCGAGCGTCGGCGCAAAGTTCGCATCGGCTATGTTGAGCGTGAAGACGTCGCTGGCGGTGAGGCCGCCCGCATCGGTAGCAATGACCTCGATGTCGATCGAGCCGTTCGAGTTGTTCGGCGGCGTGCCGGTGAAGGTCTGCGTCAGCGCATCGAACTGCAGCCAGCTCGGCAGCGCCGTGCCGTCGCTGAGGCGTGCCGAGTAGGTCAGGCTGTCGCCGTTGTCCGGGTCGCTGAACGCGTCGCCTGGAACCGCGAAGTTGAGTGCCTGGCCCTCGGTCGCATTCTGATCGGCAATCGCGTTGTCCAGCGTTGGTGCGAAGTTCGCGTCGGCGATGTTGAGCGTGAACACGTCGCTGGCGGTGAGGCCACCGCTGTCGGTCGCGATCACCTCGATATCGAGGCTGCCGTTGGAGTTGTTGGGCGGCGTGCCGGTGAAGGTCTGTGTCAGCGCGTCGAACTGCAGCCAGCTTGGTAGCGCCGTACCGTCGCTGAGCCGTGCCGAGAAGGTCAGGCTGTCGCCATTGTCCGGGTCGCTGAAGGCGTTGCCCGGCACCGCGAAGTCCAGCGCCTGGCCCTCGGTCGCACCCTGGTCGAGCAGCGCATTGTCGAGCGTCGGCGCAAAGTTGGCGTCGGCGATATTGAGCGTAAAGACGTCGCTGGCGATGAGTCCGCCCGTATCGGTCGCGATCACCTCGATATCGATCGAACCGTTGGAGTTATTCGGCGGCGTACCGGTGAAGGTCTGTGTCAGCGCGTCGAACTGCAGCCACGTCGGCAGCGCCGTACCGTCGGACAACTGCGCCGAGTAAGTGAGGCTGTCGCCGTTGTCCGGGTCGCTGAAGGCGTTGGCCGGCACCGCGAAGTTCAGCGCTTCGCCCTCGGTGGCGCCCTGATCGAGCAGTGTGTTGTCGAGCGTCGGTGCGAAGTTGGTGTCCGCAATCGAGATTGTGAAGACATCGCTCGCCGTCAGGCCACCCGTATCGGTGGCAATCACCTCGACGTCGATCGAACCGTTCGAGTTGTTCGGCGGCGTACCGGTAAAGGTCCTCGTCAGTGCATCGAACTGCAGCCAGCTCGGCAGCGCAGTGCCGTCGCTGAGTCGAGCGGAATAGGTGAGCGAATCGCCGACATCCGGGTCGCTGAAGGCATCCGCGGCGACGGCGAAATTAAACGCCTGACCTTCGGTTGCGTTGGCGTCGGCAATCGGATTATCGAGCACCGGTGCAACGTTGGTTTCACTGATGTTGAGTGAGAAGGTATCGCTGACCTGCAGTCCGCCGCTGTCGGTCGCAATGACCTCGATTTCAATGCTCCCCGCCGAAGAATTGGGCGGCGTGCCGGTGAACGTGCGGGTCCCGGCGTCGAAGCTCAGCCAGGTCGGCAGCGCAGTGCCATCGCCAAGACGCGCCGAGTAGGTGAGCGTATCGCCAATGTCGGGATCGCTGAAGGCGTCCGCAGCGAACGTGTAGCTGAACTGCTCTTCCTCCACGGCGCCGGCATCGGCGATCGGGTTATCGAGGTTAGGCGCGAAGTTCGTGTCGGCAATGTTCAGCGTAAACGTGTCGCTGGCCGTGAGGCCGCCGCTGTCGGTGGCGATGACCTCGATATCAATCGAACCGTTGGAGTTGTTCGGCGGCGTACCGGTGAAGGTCTGGGTCAGCGCATCGAACTGCAGCCAACTCGGCAGCGCGGTGCCGTCGGACAGGCGCGCCGAGTACGTAAGCGAATCGCCGTTGTCCGGGTCGCTGAAGGCGTTGCCCGGTACGGCGAAGTTGAGCGCCTGTCCCTCGGTGGCGTCTTCGTCGGCGATCGCGTTATCCAGCGTCGGCGCAAAGTTGGCGTCGGCAATCGTCAGCGTGAACACGTCGCTGGCGGTCAGGCCGCCCCCGTCCGTGGCGATGACCTCGATGTCGATCGAGCCGTTGGAGTTGTTCGGCGGCGTACCGGTG
>JAAUXY010079590.1_pt1 | contig 13984 bp, 9 predicted proteins | sample 7278121 | NCBI WGS metagenome assembly JAAUXY01 (sample SAMN14350117, study PRJNA611818) | marine sediment metagenome | isolation source: surface marine sediment (1.8m) | place: French Polynesia: Moorea | collected 2018-08 | reverse complement strand
GTATTGTAGCGCCGAACGACATGGTCTGGCGCGGCATCATTGATGCCGACGATTGTCTCGACCGGCAGCACAACCGGATTTCCGTACGATTCCCTGAGGTGTACGTGAGTGGGATTGCCCGACTCGTCAAGCGGCTGGTCGTTTATCTATCGGTGGCCGTGCTGGGTTTCGTCGTCGGCGGGGTCGCGGTCTATGTCACCTTGCTGCGCGGCGGTCCGCCGCTGCAGCATTGGCACACCGAGGATCTGACGGGTGAATTCACAGCCAAGCATGCGGATGAGACGCGGACGTTCCATGGCTACTTGCGCTTGGAGGACGCCCTGTTCTCGCAAGTGGATCGAGAAATTGTCGCGCGCACTGGAACTGGCCCCGCCTTCTCGCTAGTCCGGTTCAGCGCCGGAAGCGCCGCGGATCCGACCCGCTGGGGGACAAATTGGAACCGCAGCTTCGAGCTGCGGAGCGAGATGCCGTCGGGTGGCGTGCTGCTGCTGCACGGCATGTCGGACTCACCGTACAGTCTCAGGGCCCTGGGCATGCGACTGCACGAGCGCGGCTACTGGGTCGTCGGGCTGCGCCTTCCCGGACACGGCACGGCGCCTTCGGGGCTCAAGCACGTGAGCTGGCAGGACATGGCCGCCGCGGTGCGGCTGGGGATGGACCACCTTGCGGCGAACGTCGGACCCGAGTCGCTCCACATCATGGGGTATTCCACCGGTGCCCCCCTGGCCCTGGACTATGCGCTCGACGCCCTGGATGGCGTTGTCTCACCCGCTCCGGCGAGCCTGGTGCTCATCTCCCCCGCGATCGCTATCCACCCGGCTGCGGCACTGGCGAGCTGGCTCGGCAAGCTCGCCGTGCTGCCGGGCCTGGAAAAGCTCGCCTGGACCGCGATCTTGCCGGAGTTCGATCCGTTCAACTACAACTCGTTCACCACCAATGCGGGCGACCAAGTCCACCAGCTCACCCGCGCAGTGGCCGGCCGCGTGGCCGCTCTAGCCGCATCGAATCCGATCGGGGACTTCCCGTCCACCCTGGTCATGTTGTCGGCCGCCGACCACACCGTCTCCACCGATGCCGTGGTCGACAACTTGCTCGAGCATCTGGAACCTGGAGGCCACGAGCTCGTTCTCTTCGACATCAATCGCAGCAGTATCAAGTCGACGATCCTCATCGCCGACCCGGGTCCACTGACCAGGCGGCTGATGGCGGACGACACCCTCCCCTTCGCCCTCACGCTCGTCACCAACCAGAACCCGACTACTCCCTCCGTGGTCAGCCGCCACAAAGCGCCGGTTTCGGGGCAGGTCTCGACCGAGCTCTTGGACCTTGCGTGGCCGCGCGGAGTAATCTCCCTGTCCCACGTCGCGCTGCCGTTTCCGCCCGACGACCCCCTCTATGGCCGGTCCGCGCCGGAGAACTCGGTCACCATCTTTCTCGGCCAGTCGGCCATTCGGGGTGAACGTGGCCTGCTGCAGCTCTCGGCGGACTGGCTGCTCAGATTGCGGCATAATCCCTTCTACGATCTCTTGGAGGCCCGGGTGCTCGACTGGGTGGACGCGGCGAGTAGGCGGGCGGCTCGTTGAGGCAAGCACCGCGATCGCATTGATGCTCACTGCGTTCGCCAATGCCATGCGAAGGCGTTGATGTCCGAGCCTGCTCTTCCACACGACCGCAGTAACCGTCCCCGTGCGACGAGCCGGAGATCGATGGACTGGTCGAGGTGCTCGATCTCGTTGTTGCTGTGTCTCGCGACGATCGGTTGCGCCGGCCCGCGCCACTACCAGCTCGAGCTCATGCCCGCGCCCGCCGTGTTCGCCGACTGGGAAGTCGATCCGATGCTGGCCGCCGCACCGCCCTTCCCTCCCGATGACTTTGGCATGTTCTACGCCACGGATCGCAAACCGGCGGAGTCTCCTCACGAGAGTCCGTTCTATCTCAACGCGCCCGGATTCGTGGTGAGAATGGGGCGCGCACGGATCAGGACTCCTGGCGCACCGGGCGACTGGCGGGAAGCGCGTCGCACCGCGCTGTCGACGAATCGGCCGAGGAGCTTTCCTCTCCAGGTCGCGTACGTAGAAGAATCGGGTGTCCTCACCAGTACATACACCTTCGTCACTCGACCGGACCCGCTCCCCGCGACACCCGACGATGCCGGCGAGCGATTGGCAGAGCTCGTCGATCGGCGCCTCGCTGCCAGTGGCGTCAAGGACGTCTACGTCTACGTCCACGGCTTTCGCGTGGTCTTCGACAATCCCGTGCTCATCGCCGCCGAGCTGTGGCACTTCCTCGGCTTTCGCGGCGCCTTCGTCGCCTACGCGTGGCCGGCTACGCCGCGCGGGCTCGCATATGGTTCAGACCTCGAGACTGCCATTACCAAGGCACGACATCTGCGCCTGTTCCTCACCTTTCTGGCCGAGAAGACCCAGGCGGAGAGGATTCATATCGTCGCCTACAGCGCCGGATCGCGGCTCGTCGTTCAGGCACTGGAGCAGATGGCCCTGCTCAACGCCGATGCATCCGACGAGCAGATTCGAGAAGACGTCCGTATCGGCAACGTCGTCATCGTCGCCTCCGACATCAGCCGTGAGCGCTTCGGCGCGGCCGTGGCCGACGGGTTGCTCAGGGTGTCCGAGCGAGTAACGGTCTACGTGTCGTCGGCCGACCGCGCCCTGAGAGCCGCGGCGTTCATCTTCGGCCGCCCCCGACTGGGTCAGATGTGGAGCGACGACATGCTCGCGCAGACCGCGACGTTCGTGCGCCGCAATCCGTCGCTGGAGTTCATCGACGTGACCGGGGCCGCCGGCGCGACCACGGGCACGGGACACGATTTCTTCCGGACGAGCCCGTGGGTCAGCTCTGATATGCTCGCGCTCCTGGCCTACGACATCGACCCGACGCGGCGAGGCCTGGTCAAACACGCCAACCTGCCGGTCTGGACCTTTCCACCGGATTACGTCGAGCGGCTGAGAAAGACGCTGCTGGAGGTGAGCCCGAGACTGGCGGGAGGCTAGATGTCGCGAGCGGACCCGATGTCGCGCCTAGCGGCCAGCGTCGTGCTCGGTACGCGCGTCTCGGGTGAGTAGTACGGCGACACGGTACGAACGTGGGTGAGAACGAGGGCGGTCGCTCGAAGGCGAACGCACTGCGCTGGGTCGGGATCGCCATCGCCACGGCGTTGGGGATTCCAATCGCGGCGTTGGCCGTCGTGATGGCGCTCGACATCACGTTCAGTCTCGATGCCTTCCGCTCCCAGATTGAGGCCGCGGCGGAGAACGCGCTCGGGCGCGAAGTGCGGATCGACGGCCCGCTCACGCTGGTGCCCGCTTTGCGCCTGACGGTCGAGGCACGAGGACTGCGCATCGCCAACCCGCGCGGCTGGGAACGGGAGGACTTTCTACGAGTCGACCGCGCCCGTGCAACTCTGGATGTCTTGCCCCTCCTGGACCGTGGGATCAGCATCGACGAGATTGCCATCGACGGGCTCGACATCCGACTCCGGACCACCGCGAGCGGTGACGCCAACTGGGTGCTGGTGACCAAGCCGGTCGAAGCGCCGGCACCCGAGGGCGAGGGGCAGGCATTCGAGTTCGTTCGCCTCCAGGAGCTTGCGATTCGATTTCTGACCATCAGCTATCGCGAGGCAGATTCCAGTGAAGCGTACGAACTCGAGATTGAGTCGCTCGCCGCATCGGCAGGACCGGACGAGCCGATCGCTTTGTCCGCGAGGGGCCGGATCCTCGAGACGCCTTTCGAGCTCTCCGCCGAGGGCGGGAGCCTGGCCGCCCTGGGCGACACCGCCCAGCCGTGGCCGCTCGACGTCACCGCGCATCTCGCCGGCGCAAGCGTCGAGTTGAGCGGTAGCATCGCCGAGCCGTTGCGCGCCCGCGGCGCCGACCTCGCCGTAACGCTCGGTGGCGAAGATCTGCAAGCATTGACGCCGCTCGCGGGAACCCCTCTTCCGGCGGCCAGAGCGTATTCGGTGAAAGCGCGTCTGGTGCAGTCGGAAACAGGCTACGAGCTCTCCGGTATCCAAGGCTCGCTCGGCAACACCAAGTTTCGCGGGGACATCGTGGTGGACCCGCTCGCGAATCCGCCGCGCCTCTCCGTTTCCCTCGATGTCCCCACGCTCGACCTCGAGCCCCTGTTGGCCGGCGACGCGCAGCCGTCGACCGAGCCACCCGACAATCTTGCTGCCACCTCGCAGGAGCACGAGCCGAGCGCAACCACGGGCATCCCGCTAGTTGACAAGCCGCTTTCGTCGAATGCTCTACGGGCTTTCGACGCCGACGCGAGCCTGACCGTGGGCCGCGTGACGGGTATCGGTGGCAACATTCGCGATGCCTCCGTGAGAGCGACGCTCAACGACGGCCAGCTGTCGGCACCAATCGCCATGTCTCTCGCCGACGTGCCGTTCGACGGACGAATCGATGTCCAAGCGCTCAGCGATACCGTCGTATTCTCCGCCGCGCTTGCGTTCGATGGAAGCGACATCGCCAACCTCGCCCGGGCGGTGAAGGGCAACGACGATCTACAGGGCGACTTCGAGCGCCTGCGCCTCACAGCTTCGGGCCGCGGCCGCACGCTCCGGGCGCTCGTGGAGAGCTCGGATGTTCGATTGACGATGCACCGAGCCCACCTCTCGTACGGGCACGAGACCGCTGACGAGCCCATTCCGCTCATCCTGGAAACCTTCGAACTCGAGATTCCCCGGGAGCAGGCCATGCGTGTGACGGCCGAGGGCAAGCTGCTCGGCGAAGCGTTCTCGGTCGATCTCGCGGGCGCCACCATCGCCGAAGCGCTTTCGGACTCACCCTGGCCGATAGACCTCTCGGCGGCCGGTGCCGGTGCCCGTCTGTCGGTCAAGGGGACCGCACCCCAGCTCACGAAGTTGAACGGCGCCACGCTGGAATTCGACCTGCGGGGGCAACGAATCGGGGATCTCGCGGTCTGGCTCGACGCCACGCCGAACGCCCCGGCCCGCTACGAGCTGCAAGGCAAGCTGACGTTCGCCGACGACAAAGCCTATCTCGAGGCGTTTCGAGCCAGCCTCGGGCAAACCGCGCTCAACGGCAACCTCGCCGCCAGTTGGAGCGATGCCGCCAGCGTGAAGGATCACAATCTGCTCGTGAGCGCCAAGCTTCGCTTCCAATCGATCGTGCCTGCCGAGCTCGCTTCGCTGTTCCCACCACGAGAAAGGTCGCAACACCCGAGCGAGAGCCGGGGACTGAACCTGTACATGCCGATTCTGCCCTACGAGGTGACCATCGTAGACGCCGACATCGATGTCGAGGCCGACCGCGTGGACCTTGAACCGGTCGACTTGAGCGGGGTCTCGTTCCAGGGTCGAATTCGCGAGGGTCGCCTGCACCAGTCTCCCTTCGAGGCTACGCTGGGTTCGGTCAGATTCAATGGCGACATCAGCCTCGACCTACGCGGCCGGGTACCCGTGGCGACGCTCGACATCCGGTCCGAGAACGTCGACGTGGGCCGCCTGCTGCGCGAGCTCGGTGTGGCCGAGCTCTCCGAGACGACAGCTCGGCGCGTCGAGGCCAGATTGATCCTGCGCGGGAGCGTGCTCAAGACCGTTCTCCAGAACTCCGAGATCTCCGTGGTGCTCGAGGACGGCTTGGCGACGATCCGCGACCCGAACACCCAAGCGCCACTCGAGATCCGGATTGTCAAGAGCACCCTGTCTTCCTCCCCCGGCAACGCCATCAGCTACGAGATCGACGGCCGAATCGAAGGCCTCCCGGCGGGGATTCGAGTGGTGACCAAGCCGCTCGGCGCGTTTCTCGAGCCGGCCGAGCGCATCCCCCTGCACGTGACGGCCGACCTGGCCGGCTCCCGACTGAAGATGGACGGAACGGTCGGCCTGCCGCTGTCACTGCGCAACCTCGGATTCGATCTCACGGTCGAGGGAGACAGTCTGGACAGCATCAATGAGCTGATTCACGTGTCGGTGCCGCCCTGGGGACCGTACGAGCTTGGAGGCAGGGTCGAGCTGGACCGCACCGGGTACCACGTATCCACGCTGGCCATGCGAGTCGGTGACAGCCACCTCGCCGGAAACGTCAGCCTCAACACCGCCGGCCCTCGCCCCCGACTGGAATTGACGTTGAACAGCGACAAGCTGCAGCTCGATGACTTCAAGACCGGCGCCTGGTCGGCTTTCGAGTACGATGAATCGGACGCGCCATCCGACGGCACGCAGACCCGATCCGAGCGCCTCGAGAGAAAGAAAGCGCGCGTGAGCGCCATCTTCACCCCACAGAACATGCGCGCCATGGACGCTCGAGTGTCATTGACCGTGGACGAAGTCCTGTCCGGAGAAGATCGACTCGGCCGCGGCCGCTTCGACGCCAGCCTGGACAACGGTCGATTCACACTCGATCCGCTCGAGGTCGCCAATCCGCGTGGAGCCCTGGAGGGCCGGATCGGCTTCGAGTTGACGGAGCACGACGTCGTGGCCCACACCAAGGTCCAGATCGAGCGCTTCGACTACGGGGTGCTCGCGAGGCGAATCGATCCTCACGCTACCGCCGAGGGCTGGCTCAGCCTCGATGTCGACCTTCAATCCAGATCGCGGGCAATGGAGACCATGCTGGATGGGGCGAGCGGCCGCTTCGACTTCTCCGTTTGGCCGAACGACGTCCAAGGCGACATCTTCGACCTCTGGGCCGCGAACCTGGTCCTCGCGATTTTGCCCCGAATCGACACCGGCCCTCGCTCGAAGGTGAACTGTGTCGTCGGCGTGCTCGACATGAATGACGGGATCATGAGGCCGAACAAGCTGCTGGTCGACACCACCAACGTGCAGGTTCTCGCTGACGGGGAGGTGAACTTCAAAACCCGCGAGATCGATCTCAAGCTGGTACCCAAGCCCAAGCGCCCGAAGATGTTCACCCTTGGCACTCCGATACGCGTCACCGGCGAATTCACGGACTTCCGCGCGGGCGCCTCGCCGGACGAGCTGGTCATCACCGCCGCACGATTCGCCACCAGCGTCCTTGCCCCCATACAGCGACTGTTCGCAACCACCACTGCCACCGACGGCGAAGCCGCCTGTCGCGCCGCCATGCAACGACCCTCTCCCTGAGCGGGCGGCATCGACGACCTGAATCGCTGCTACTGTCCCAGTCGACCCCTCCCCGTACCTCGCGCGCCCTGCTCCTTTATTCGCATCCCTTCTTGCGTGCGCCGGTCCGCGACACACTCCGTGAACGCCGTCGTGCCTTTCTCGTGGCCCTGCTCGATGCAATCGCGTTCGGCAATGCTCTGACAGGCCGCGAGCGCTGCCAGACCAACCAGCGCCAGTGCAATCCGCATCTGAATCACTCCTCCCATCCGGTGCGAAAACGCGGACTGCGCCGCGCTCTGAGGACTATGCGTCGACAAGCGATCGACGTCATCGGGACAAGACTCCGCGCCTGGCCGGAACTCGTTCAGTATGCCACCGTGGCCTCGATTGATCAGGTCCTTCACCAGGGAAGGGCCCGACCGGTGATGCGCCCGTCCTGCCGATCCGACGCCTTACGAGGCGGTAACCTGGAGGCAAGCCGAGCGTAATGCTCGTGCACCTACCCTGAGCCGCATTCGAGTTGACGAGTCGCGGCGCGAACGTCGCCCCGTGTGGAGACGTTCCGCCACCGGACAGTCATGAGCAGCCAGTGGAGGAAACCATGAACGTCGGTCGAGAGAAAGTCGCACGCACGCAGAGGCCACGTCGGGGAACCCGAAGCCGCGTCGCTCTTGCCGGCGTGACCACAGCCGCGCTGTCGCTGCCGGGCGTTGGGGCCGCGTCTGCACTGCCCGTGGGTCAGCCCGACCAACCCGCTCAGGGCAGCTTCGACGACGATCCGCTTGCACGCACGGACGAGTACTTCAGGCGATGTTTCGAGATTTCGCCCGGCCGCCACGAATCATTCGAGTCCTTTCTGGATCGGTTGTTCAAGCAGAGGCCATCGACCTGGTCCGATACGCCGGGGCGAATCCACCGGAAGTGGAAGCTCGGTGTCGAGGTCCAAGGTCTCAGCGAAGAGATGGCCCGCAGCCTTGGCATGGACGAGGTGAGCGGAGTCGCGGTCACACGCATCCTGGAGGATAGCCCGGCGCAGCGCGCCGGCGTGCTGGCCGGAGACGTGATCACGTCGCTGAATGCAGAGACGATCTCGAGCCCCGAGGAGCTGGTCAGGCAGGTCCAGCACGCGGCCCCTGGCGATTCGCTCGAGCTCGGCATCTGGCGCCGGGGTGAGGGCGTGAGACTGAGAGCTCAGATCCCGGATTCGGGCGCCGAGAGAACGGTCGACGCGGCCAAGCCTTCCAGCGGCAAGATCGGAGTCCACTTGGTGTCGATTACCGACGAGTCACGGACGAAGTACCGGCTCGCCGATGACGTCGAGGGTGCGCTGGTCATAGGAACCGTGCCGGGCAGCCCGGCCTTCGAGATGGGCGTGCGCGCGGGCGACGTCATCGCGATGGTGGGTCAGACCAAGGTCGCCAGCCCCGAGGATGTCGTGACCGAGATCAACGACGCGGTCCGCGATCATCGCGATTCGGTGCTGGTGCTCGTCGAGCGCGACGGCGTGCGGCGCTTCGTCCCGGTCGAGCTCGGCTGACACGCCTCGAGTACCCTGACCGGGAACAGGGTGATCTGCCCGGTCAGGGGGTTCGAGCCGACGCGCACGGTCGGTTCGCGGCGGCCCGCGCGACGGGCACCGGTGCTAACCTTGCTCGGCAACTCTCGCTGCGTTCAGGACTTCTTGAAGCTTTGCTTCCTGCTCGTGGGTCAGCGAGGTTTGCAGGACCGTGCCCCCGCTGCCCTCCAGCTCTGCGAGCACTTTGTCCGGGGTAACCTTGCGCACCAGGATGAACAGGGCAGAGGTGCCGTTGTTGAAGCCGCTGGCCAGCTGCTTCATGAAGTTGTCGTTGATTCCCACGTCGGTCAGCGCGCCGCCAATGGCGCCCGCGGCCGCTCCCGCGGCCATGCCGAGCAAGGGGTTGAGAAAGATGACCCCTATCAACGTGCCCCAGAAGCCGCCCGAAATGGCGCCGGTCGCCGTGAGGTTGTGGATCTGATTGAGCTTGACTTTCCCATTCTCGTCCTTGACCGCCACGACCGCGTCTGCCAAGTCCACGAGGTAGTCCTGCTGCATCTTCTGCAGCTTCAGCCTCACCTCCTCGGCCTTGTGCATGTCGTCGTATTCGATAACGATCAGGTCTGCCATCGGTAGCTCCCTTTCGAGTGAATGTCTGCTTCATGGTGCCGCTGCCACGGCTCGTGGGGCAGGCCGCCGGCGCTAGGGTAGCTTGGGCAAACCACCGCGATCAAATTCCAATTCGCTCCGGGCAGCGGGATGACAATGAGGGGTCGATGGATGGGGTAGACCCGTGGGTCGCGGGTGACCAGGATCGCGGATACGGTGTCGACGAGTGATGCCTCGGTCGGAGAAAACGCGAGACATGCAAGCGCAAACGGTAGCCCCATCGCCCTTCAAGGTCGGTTTCCTCGAACGCAGCTTCTGCGACCCGAGGCGCGAGCACTGGTCGGAGCCCGGCCCGCGCCCTGTGCGTTGCGCTGTCTGGTACCCGGCCGACACCGGCGCCGTCGAGTCCACATGCACAATCGGCGGGAAGAACGGACCGCTGTTCGTCGTCGGCGAGGCGGCCGAAGGTGCCTCCCTGGTCGGGGGCAGCGGTCGGCTGCCCGTCGTGCTCGTGTCGCACGGCACCGGAGGCTCTGCGAAGTCGATGGGCGGGTTGGGGATTCGGCTGGCCCGGTCGGGATACGTGGCCCTGGCCGTCAATCACCACGGAAACACGGCGGTGGAGCCGTACCGACCGGAAGGCTTTCTCTGCTGGTGGGAACGAGCGCGCGATTTGACGGTGGCACTGGATCAGGTGTGCGCGGAACCGCACTTCCACGGTAGGCTGGACCCGTCCAGGGTGTTCGCGGCCGGGTTCTCGCTGGGCGGATATACCGCGCTTGCCCTGGCCGGTGCCGTCGCTGACCTCGACCGCTTCGACCGCTGGCGCACCCAGAGACCGGACTTTCGTGGGCCGCGCGAATTTCCCGACCTGCTCGACCGGTTCGAAGACCTGCGGGAACGATGCGCCCCGTTTCGGCGATCCTTGGACCGCCATGGTCGATCCTATCGCGACGCCAGGGTCAAAGCCGTTCTGGCCTGCGCGCCCGCGCCGCCCGTGCGGGCGTTCACCACGCACAGCCTGGCCCGTATCGACGTACCGGTTTCAATCGTGGTCGCACCGTCCGACCAGGAAGCGCCGTATGCCGATTGTGCCTGCTGGCTGAACCGGCACTTGCGAGATTGTCGCATGCGTATGCTCGGCACGGGCGCTGGTCACTACGTGTTCCTGTGTGAAGCGACCGAGCTCGGCAAGGCGCTCGAGCCCGCGATCTGCATCGATGCGCCCGACGTGGACCGTCGCGAGATTCACGACGTTACGGCGGCGGCGGCAGTGCAGCTCTTCCGAGAAGCCGACTCCGCGGGCGCATCCACTGCGCCCGAATCCCCGCTGTGAACGGACGGGTAAGCTCGAGCCCGACCTGCGTGCAGGAATTAGCTTCGGACGCGCTGGCCACCGGCGCGCCGCGGTAAAGGTTTCTGCGGCCCCGCCGTTAATTCATTGCGCCAAGCGGCCGCCCTCGGGCCGCCCCAGTCGCCTCGAGCCGAGCAAGGTGATGCCGATCATGCTCGGCGTGGCGCTCGCGGTCCTGTGCACACGAGCCCGACGAAGACGTCATAGACGATGTACGCGGTAGTATTTTCCGGCGAGGTGGATCCGACGGCGATCCCCGATGCCGTGAAGGCGAATCTGCAGGAGCGGTTCAAGCTGTCCGAGGAAAGGGTGCAAGCCCTCTTCTGCGGAAAGCCGGTCGTCATCAAGAAATGCCCGGACATGGCATCAGCGCAGACGTTTGCACAGTCGCTCTCCCAGATGGGTGCGATCTGTCGAGTCGTCGACCCCAGCGGTTCCACGACCGACACGCCCGTGCCCGACAACTCATCGTCGTCCACTCGGTCACAACCCTCGCCCACGAGCAGCCAAGCTGATCAGTCGAACGGGGGAACGGAGAACGACGGCGGTCTCTCCAATGATTCTTCATACGAGTTCAATGACATGTCAAACAGCAACGCGGCTACGCCGGTAGCCAGGCCGAGCGGCCAGCCCGCGGCTCGGGCCGGAGGCGGTTCACTCATCAAGCTCGAGGGCAACTCGACGCCCAATCTCCTGCTGTCCTCGGACGAGCAAGTTCTGCTCGACCTCTCACAAGGATGGCGTGACCTCGGAATCCTCGCCAAGATCTTCGGTCACAAGGGACGCTTCATTGCAACGAACAAGCGTGCGATCTACTTCAAGAAGAAGACGAAGGACTACGACATCCGGCAGATGAGAATGTCCCACGCGGGCTCGGTCCACATGGGCCACTCTCTTCAGTTCATGCAGTTCCTTTTCGGCCTGATCCTGATTGGCGGCGGAATCGTCTCCATGGTGGCTCCTCAGGGCGACCTCATCGGCGGACTGATCATGTTCCTCATCGGCGGTTTCATGATGTGGACGGCGAGAGTGCAAGGCTTGACCCTCTCCGGATCGGGAGACAAGATCGTCTTTGCCACGAAGAGCGTTCCACAGCAGGAGCTGTCGAAGATTCTGACCGTGATTAATTCCGGCTGACACGTGCCGAATCTAGCCGCCGTCTACTCCGCTCTGAAAAAGGCGATGGTCGTCATGACCGTCGCCTTTTCGGTCATGGTCGTGCTGGGCGCGATTCAGTTCGCGCTGGGTGAAGGGGTCGGCGACTGGGTCAAGAGAGCCATCGCGTTCTGCCTGGCGTCGGCCCTCATCGCTGCCCTGCACTTCTGGATCAATACGTTGAAGACGGGCGATCAGAGCCTGTTGTTCAACGTCGTCGTCGGGATTCTCGTCGTGGAGTTCGCGAGGTCGCACGTCTTCCTCGCGTTGCTCGTGTTCGACATCGGTGAGGTCTCGACGAATCTCGTATTCCTGGCGGTCTTTCAGCTCGTTCATCTGGCGGTGTACATGCTGAACTGGATCATCTCCGAGGAAGCGGGGCCGATCCATCATCGAAATCTGTCGGTCGAGCAGATCGCCGCGGTCAACGAGCGAACCCGCACCCCTCCCCTCCCACCGCAATACCAGGATGTGACCGAGGACTGAGCCCGCGCCGGATCACCGAGCGTGGCGCAGCCAGCAGGGCACGGGCCGCCCCTTCCCCGGCGGTCAGCGACAGGCCCCCGGCGTGCAAGACTTACCCCTCAGATCATCGCCAGCGTCGACCAGCCCCCCCTCGCACGATGGGAAGAACGCCGTGGCGCCGCGATTGGTGGCAATCAGTCTGCCCGGCCTGACGGCGCCGGGGGTCACGCCCAGCGAGTCGAGAGCCTCGAGCGGTACCGGCGACAGCTGGACGGTGGTCGCTCCGCCAGCGACGTCAAGCGTGGGGGCGTCCTTGGCAACGGGCGATGTCATGGCCGCCGACAACCCGAGCAGGGCGGCTGCGGATGTGAGGCGTAGCGCATTCATTCGGGTAACCTCCATCGATATGCGAGCAGGTGCAAAGTTTGTCTGATTGTTGTCTCACTTATGCGACAATAATTACCCGAGAGCAGACGGTGCATATAAATTATTAGACGGACAATGTGTGTACATTACTTGAACGATATTGGAACTCGGCACACGGTGGACCCGCTCACGTGTCGATACCGCCAGGCTGACGGTCGGTCTCCACCGGGGCACGGGGGGACTGGGACGAGCAAAGCCCGCCGCCGGAGTTCTGCCGGCGCATGAGCACAGACCAGCCCGAGGTGGGTCACGCTCCGGCGCGCCGGCGATAGAGATCAATGAGTTGACTGACGTCGCGACGTCGCCGCCCGGACTTCGCGACCGGTTGACATCCGGGAGCAGATCTAATGGTATGCCCCTGGCGTGGTCGCGCACGCGCCGTCGCCCGGGCTCCCGGCGTACGGCGTCGCGTGTGCCGGAGAGCAGGGATCGCCCTTGCTCCAATCATCCATAAATGAGGCGTGCTTCGCCGTGCGCGCCCGACAACTACCAGCTAGGGGGTATCCGCCATGATCAAGCTCTGCGCAAAACCAACCCTCGTTGCCGTGGCGCTGACGTTGACGACCGCGGGTCAGTCCGTTTCCGTCCTGGCCGAGGACGGTCCGACGTTGAAGGTGGTCAAGGCGCGCGGTGAGCTGATCTGCGGCGTCCATCAGGGGCGCCACGGATTCGCGTACGCAGACAGCCAGGGGAAGTGGAAGGGGCTCGACGTCGATTTCTGCCGAGCCGTCGCAACGGCGGTGCTCGGTGACTCCGAGAAGGTCAAGTACATCCCGCTTGGCAGCGTCCAGCGATTCCCCGCGCTCCAGTCCGGTGAGGTCGACATGCTGTCGAGGACCACCACGGTCACCCTCACCCGAGACTCGGCGCTGGGCTTGAACTTCGGCCCCCCCACGTTCTACACCGGCACCGGCTTCATGGTTCGCAAGAACATCGGCGTCACGAAGGTCGATCAGCTCGATGGGGCGAGCATCTGCGTCTTCCCCGGTAGCACCACCGAGAAGAACATCTCCGCCCTGTTCAAGTCCAAGGGCATGAGCTTCACGCCGGTGGTCATAGAGAACTCCAAGGAGCTCGTCGGCGCTTACATGTCCGGACGCTGCGACGTCCTTTCCATGGACCAGGCGGGACTCCCCGGTCACCGGCAGTTCGACGCGAAGGACCCCGAGGAGCATTTGATCCTGGATGGGGTCTATTCCAAGGAGCCGTTGGGAATCGGTGTGCGCGCGGGCGACGATCAGTGGTTCGACATCATCAAGTGGGTCACGTACGCCACGTTCAATGCCGAGGAGTGGGGCGTGTCCCAGGCGAACGTGGACGAGCAGCTCGAGTCCAACGATCCCAACATCAAGCGGCTGCTCGGCGTGAGCGGCGACCTCGG
>JAAUXY010067168.1_pt1 | contig 13987 bp, 11 predicted proteins | sample 7278121 | NCBI WGS metagenome assembly JAAUXY01 (sample SAMN14350117, study PRJNA611818) | marine sediment metagenome | isolation source: surface marine sediment (1.8m) | place: French Polynesia: Moorea | collected 2018-08 | reverse complement strand
GGGCCTGGGCATAGGCCTTGACCACGTTGTCGAGGTTCTTATGGGGCTTGGGATTGCCGACAAAGAGCAGGTAAGGCCGCTCCAGGCCCAAGTTGCGCAACCACCGCTTGAGATCGTCGTCGGGCAGCATCTGCCGGAATTCGCTGTCGATGCCGTTGTAGACGACGTCGATCTTCTCGCCGTCGACCTGGAAGTAGCTCATCAGATCTGAGCGTGTGTTGCGCGACACCGAGATGATGCGATCGCCACGCTGCAAACTGCGTCGGATCATGCGCTCGGCGTAGAGGAAAGCCAGGCGGTTGGGCAGGAACTCCGGATAAAGCAGGTGAATGATGTCGTGAATGGTGACGACCGACCGGCAGGGCACGAACCACGGCATCACATAGTGCGTGGCGTGGTAGAGATCGACCTTGAGCCTCAGGAGATGCCAGGAGAGGGCAAAGAGCTCGCGAATCGAGTAAACCGGCGAGCGCTGCAGAGTGACGTGGAAATTGTCCGGCAGGCGCTTGAACTGGTCGCGGCCGGCAGGGCCGGTGACCACGTAATAGATGTTCTCGCGATCGATCTCGGCAAGCTCGCGAATCAGGTTGCGGACGTAGGTGCCGATGCCGAAATCACGGACCTTACGGGCGTCGATGGCGATGGTATAAGGCAAAGTAAGGTCTTCCCGGCGCAGAGAATACCATCGTCCCGCCTTTCAACCACCGGGTCTGTCCCTTACCCTTGGCAACCGCGCTCACCACGAGCACTCGAGATCCGACACGATGGCTTCTAATCTCTATCGGCGCCTGAGAAGGGCACTGGCGCCTCTGCACCCGCGGCGTCTGCGCGACCGCTTGATGCTGGTCGCCGTGCGCCTGGGCTACAACTATGTCCGGCTGTGGGTGCTGGCGTTCTCCCCGCGCCGGGTCCTGGCGACGATCCGCTGGTTTCGATGGCTGCGCGCCACCCTGAGCGCCCGGCGCGCCGAGCAGCGCTTGACCGTGGCGGTCGACGTCAGCGCTTTCTGGGAGCCGCTGACCGGCGTCGGCTGGTACCTCTACCGTCTGCTCGAGCAGGTCGCCGACCGGGACGACGTCCGCTTGCGGCTCTACGGCCCCGGCTTTATCGACAAGCGTGACGTGCCGCCGCCGGTGGTTGAGCTGCCGTCTGGCCGGGCGCTCGAAGAGGTTCGCTACCGGGTGCCGGAGAACCTGAGCTTCGTCTACTACTACCTGGCTGACAAGCTGCGCCGGATCCAGGATCGTCTGATCGCCGCGGATGGAAATCAGGTGCTGTTCGCGCCCAACTACTTTCTTCCGCCGTGGTTCGACCGCTGTCACGGCGCCCTGGTGGCGACCATCCACGATCTCAGCTTTCGCAAGGTGCCGGCGACGGTGCGCGATTCGACACGCCTGGACCTCGAGGCTCATTTTCAGAGCACGGTGGAACGCGCGGAAAGGATCCTGACGGATAGCGAGACGGTGCGTGGCGAATTGCTTGAAAGTGACGTCGCCGACGCATCGAGGATCCACGCCGTCCCTCTGGGGCCCGGCTCGGTGTCCGGCGAGACCGAAGGGCAGCGCCCTGAGGATGCGCCGGAGCGTTATGCCCTGCACGTCGGCACCCTCGAGCCCCGTAAGAGTCTGCCGACGCTGCTCGCCGCCTGGCGCCTGCTGCGCGAGCGGCGCGAGGATGCGACGCCACCTCTGGTGTTGGTGGGTCGCCTGGGTTGGAAAAACGAAGGGTTAAAGCAGGAGATCGATCAGGCCAGCGCCGAGGGCTGGTTGGTCCACTACGGTTATCTTGCCGACGGGCAAGTGGCGGCCCTCTATCGCGACGCGCTGCTGGTCGCGGTGCCGTCGATCTACGAAGGCTTCGGCTTGCCGGCGGTCGAGGCGATGATCGCCGGGGCGCCCCTGGTGCTGAGTGATATCCCGGTGTTGCGGGAGGTGGGCGGTGACGCCGCCGTCTACGCGCCGCCGGAGTGTCCCGAGGAATGGGCGCAGGCTTTGGCGCGCCTGCTTGACGATGAGGGGTTGCGTGAAGAGCTGACCGGGCGCGGCCTTGAGAGAGGCAGGGGCTTCGACTGGCGGCGGACGGCCGAGGAGACGGTAGCGGTCTGGAAAGCGGCGGTCGGCGACGCGGACCTCGCGGAGGAGTAGAATCCTGGAATGACGACCCGACGCTGGATCCTGGGTTCTTTGATCGCGGTGTTGACACTGGGTGGGCACATCTGGTTCCACTACACGCCGCGCGCCCGACCCGATGTGCCACGCCCCGATTCAGGAGTCGCGGAGCTGCTCGATGCGGCAAATCTCCCGGCCGCGGTCTGGGTACCTTATCCGCACCAGAATCTGGTCTTCCTGCGCGAAACGGTCGGGATGGACACGGCGAGCATCCGCGCCACCGCGAGGCTCGCGGGGCTGCCGTCGCCGACGCTGCCGACGTTCGGCCCACTGGCCTTGCCGCCCTCGTCCGAGATCGCCGCCGCGGCCGACGAAACCGGCGAGCACTTCATCGTCGTTGCACAGGTCTATCCGACGGTCGCTGCCTTCGCCAAGCTGGCGGGCAAACTGGCCAGCAATCCCTGGCTGAGCGGCGGCGAGATCGTCGTCGAGGAACGCCCGGCGGAGGTGAGCTGGCAGGGCAATCGATGGACGGTGACGTCCACGGCGTTGGCAGTGGACACGAGCGGGTCTTCAGCGGTATCCGAGGAGGCCGCTCCGACCGTGCCCGGGCTGGCCTGGATCCGGATCCGGCAATCGGTCGACCCGCTGCCCGCGGGCTTCTATCGACTGTGGGAGAAGAACGGTGACGTGGGGATCACCACCTCCGCCGAGGCACCGCCGGCGCCGCCGGCCGGCGGGCTCGCCAGCCGCCTGGAGAGCCTGGGTTTGTTTCTGCTGGTCTACGCCGGACGCCATCCGGCCCTCGGCGAACCGGCCCAGGCTCTGGCGTTCTTCGATCAGCAAGCCGAGCAGACGATGGAGATGCCGCGGGTCGCCGCGCTGCATGAGCCGGGAAACGAACGCTGGGAGCTGCCGGGGGAGAGCCTGCTCGAGCTCGCCCAACGCCGCCCGCAGACAGCGACGGCGGGCGCCTGGGCGATCGCCGCCCTGGATTCACTCAGTCTGGAGGGCGCGGGGCGGGTTGCGCCGGAGCTGGAGGCGGTCGCCGACGACCGCCTGAGATGGGGTCTCTGGCTCGACTTTCGCGGCGGCCTGGCAGAGGTTGAACGCATTGCTCGCTTGCTCGAAGAGCTACCGTTCGCGCCTCGCAGGCAAGTCGAGCGCTGGAGCGACGTCCGGCGAGTGCTTCTGCCACTGGCCGCACACTACTCGGATCTGACGGCAACCGTTACATCCGACCCGCGAACTTTTGATTTGCGTCTGAAAGCGTTGACTTCGGACTGAAGACGTATAGGATACCCATCCGCATTCGAGAAACTTGTGGGCGCTGGTCTTTTTAGGCTATACTCCCATAATTAAGATCCCCATAATCAAGATGGCCGACTAGGCCTGCTCCCCTATGGGATCAGAATCAAGGCATCGCGATCGCAGACCGAAACCAATGCTTCTCTTCAGCCAACCCGGCTCGAATCTGACCACGCGTCGCTCCTACGAGGAGTTGCGCGATCACGGCCGCGAAGCGGTCGAGGCTGGACGCCTGAATGAAGCCTTGGGGATCCTCGAGGAAGCGCTAGACCTGGCTCGCGAGCGCGGCGATCAAAACCTCATTGATCTCGCGGTATGCAACCGTGGCGCGGTCCTGATTTCGCTCGAGCGCCAGCAAGAAGTGATGTCGCCATTGCGCCAGATCCTGGTGCGAAACGGTGATGCCAAAACCTGCGCTCTCGCCGCCTACAACCTCTCTCGCGCCCATCGGGCGAACAAAGAGCACAAGAAGAGCCTCTTCTACGCGCGGATCGCACGCGACCGTGCGCATGCCGTCAATTGGCTGGTGGCGGAGAGCCACAACCAGATTGGTAACTGCCTGATGCACGACAGTTACTTCGAGAAGGCAGCCGAAGAGTACCAGCGGGGCTTGAAACTGCTGAGCGATAAACCCTCCGCTCAGCGCGGTATGGTGATGGCCAACCTCGGCTACTGCCTGATGATGATGGGCCAACCGCGCGAAGGCATGCGCCTGTCTTTTCGTTCCCTGCGCTTGTTCCGCCAGTTTGGAGGACGGCTCTACGAGGTTTGGCCCCAACTGGATCTTTGCTACGCCTACTTGGATCTCGGGCGCTTGCGACGTGCCCGTGAGCACGGGCAGCGCGCCTTGGTGATCAGCGAAGAGGTCGGCGAAGCAGGAACGCTCAAGATCGCGCTCTATCTGCTCGGCGAAACGGAGCGGATGGCATGCGACCTGGACGCGGCCTGGGAGTACTTCACACGCCTGCAGCGCGATTTCTACCCGGATTCGCCGCAGATCGCCGAGCTAATGCTCGCCGTTGGTATGCGTCAACTCGTACACTTGAGAGATTGAGCATGAGCAGAGCCCGCTCGAGACTGAAGCAAGGGCAGAGCCTGTGGGTCCTGACGGCCCTGCTTGCCTTGGTGGTGCCCGGCATCGGCAACGCACAAGAAGTGTCGAGCGTACTCGGCAATGACGGCACTGTCTTCCGGCTATACGAGGGCACCTACGGCGACCTCTTCGAAGGAGGGGCCGAAACCGATCCGGCGAGTCCGGTACTCGCTCTCGAAAGAAGGCACCAGGACGGCTCGTCCGATCTGCTGTTGGTCCCCGGCAGCGAGTCCGCCGATCAAGAATCTTCGGCGTCGATGGTCTTGGAAGACAAGACCGGCGTCGTTTACCTGGTCTGGGAAACGCTGTTCAACGGCCATCATTCTCTGCTTCAACTGACCAGCTTCGACGGTAGCGCGTGGTCGGAGCTGATCGAGATCACGGGCAACATCTTCGCCAACAAAGGCACACCTCGTCTCGTCGTGCTCCGAGAGACGGACGTCATCTCTGAAGCGGGCGCCAAGAGTGAGCTGAATCGTACGACTCTACACCTGACCTGGTGGGAAGAGTCGACTGGCGTCAGCGTCAAACGCCACGCCCTGATCGTTCTCGAGGACGGGCAGTATATCGGCTGGGCGCCGATCATCGAGCTGAGTAACTTCGTGCTTCACGACGACACGTCCGCGCCGCCGGAAGTCGGCGGGTTGGAGAATGCGCTGACACTCCAAGCCGGGCGCAATCATCGCGACGTAGTCGTGGGATTCGTCAACCCGCGGACCCATCGGTTGATCACTCTTGAGATCGAGTCGCTTTCTCGGGTCATCGGTAGCTTTGCCGAAAAGCTGCGAGGCGAAATTGTCGTCATCGGCCTCACCGCGGGATCCCGCACTGAGCTGGCCGAGATGGCTCGGTCAGAGGTCTTGACCCAGGGCACGGCATTCCACGATGCGACTCGTTTTTATCTCGCGGAGCACGTCGCTTTGACCGTCGAGCAATCGGAGGAAGAGTTCACGCCAGCCGGCATCGACGCGATTGCCGACAAGCTGCGCGGGGAAATCGTAGTGATCGGTTCGCGGATTCGACTAGGCGGTCTGGAGAACGCCAGAGATTCCGAGATCATTCGAGTCGGGCAATCGCCAACGAATGGCGGCGCTCCCTATCACTATTACCAGGTCACCGTGGTCTCCGACCGGCCAGCGCCGGAAGTCGGTGGCCACGCCGAGTTGCTTCTCTCGAAGAGCGGCGAGAACGTGATTGTGACCTGGGAAGCCGACGGCCATGTGTTTTATTCTGAGAGTCTGGACGAAGGCTGGAGCGAACCGACCTCGATCCTACTGACCGAGGATCTCGACTACGACACGATACGCCGAATGCTCTCTGAACGCATTCGTGGCGACTGAGCCAGAGTCTCTTGAATAGCCCTTGTGAATCGAGAGGAGGTGGAACGTATAGAGACCACGACCGATGTCGTGCTGGCAGTAGAGCTCAGATCGTAGTCATCGGCTAGCCGCGCCAGGAAGTCCGCAGCCTCTCCTTGAGCCAACTTTGCGGCTTCTCTTCCACTGAAGCCCCACCGTTACGCCACCATCCCAACCGCGAGATTAGAATCGCCAATTGACAGGTGGGATCCGTGTGCCGTAATCTCAGCCGCCCGAAGCGAAGGTTGATGCTCCGGGTCACGGTATGAAGATCCGCCTTGATCAGGTTGACGAGCCCTTCGCTTGGCGGGAGACTCTGGAAGTCTCCACGGGCGAGCTCGATATTCCAGAGCTGGTCGATATCGGCGCGGTTGAATGCCGCGGCACGATCAGCCCGATGGTCGAGATCAGCCCGATAGACGAGAGTTACCTGTTGCGCGCAGCGCTATCGTACGATCATGAGTTGCGCTGCATGAGGTGCTTGAGACCGGTCCAAGTCTCGTCGTCCAGCGATCTGGAGCTCATCCTCGAAGTCAGTCCCAATCCAAGCGACAACCCGAGCAAGGCTCCGGAACAGGAGTTGGAGCTCGAGGGAGACGATCTCGGACTCCTGCGTCTGGAAGACGCGGTCCTCGACACCCGCCCGCTGATACTCGAACAAGTCCACCTGAGTATTCCGATGAAGCCGCTTTGCAAGGAAGATTGTGCCGGGCTCTGTGCCAGCTGCGGCGTCGATCTCAACGACGCCCCCTGTGGCTGCGAGACGGTCACCGATCCGCGTTGGCAAGCACTGGCTGCCTTGAAGCGCTCTGAATAAATGAATCGACATCCGCCGGCTTCCGCTATGGGTAGCGGCCGGCAGGCGAAGAGAGGTTTTGAACCATGGCCAATCCGAAACGACGTCACTCCAAGGCTCGGCGCGATAAGCGTCGAGCGCACGACGCCCTCAGCCGTCCCGGCACCTCGATTTGCGACAACTGCGGCGAGGTCAAGCTGCCTCACCGCGTCTGTCACGCCTGCGGCCACTACCGCGGCCGGGAAGTGCTCGAAGGTAAAGACGAGCTCTAGCCCCAAGCAAGACAAGCCTGCGGCTTGCCTCTCTTGGCCCAGCCCTTCCTCTGTAGGTTTGATCGCGCTCCGCGCGACCCAACCTACGGTTGAGCCTTCGACCTCCCCTTGCGGGATCTATGCGCACAAGGTTCCTAGTCTCGTGATGCGGATCGCAGTCGACGCCATGGGCGGCGATCATGCGCCGCGCACGGTGGTCGAAGGCGCCTGTCAAGCCGCCGCCGAGGGCATCGACGTCGTGCTGGTCGGCGACCGTGCCCGAATCGAGCCGCTGCTCCGGCGATTCGGCGGCGACGGCGTCGAGGTCGAGCACGCCGAAGAGGTCGTGGAGATGTCGGACAGCCCGCTGGCAGTTCGCCAGAAGCGCCGGTCCTCGATCCGGATCTGCGCCCGTCTAGTGAAGGAAGGGCGCGCCCAGGCGGTGGTCACGGCGGGCAATACCGGCGCGGCGATGATCGCCGCCAAAACGGGCATCGGGGCGATTCCGGGCGTCGATCGGCCGGCGCTGGCGGCAGTATTACCCAGTCGCGGCGGCCGGACGGTGGTGCTCGACGTCGGGGCCAACGTCGGCGCGCATGCGGCCCACCTGCGGCAGTTCGCGGTCATGGGCCACTTCTACGCCCAAGACGTCCTCGGCACGGCCGCCCCCCGGGTCGGCCTGATGTCGGTCGGCGAGGAGGAAGGCAAAGGCACGGAGCAGTCTCGAGAGGCTTTCAAGGTGCTCAAAAACACCGGGCTCAATTTCGCCGGCAACGTCGAGGGCGGAGACGTCTTCGCGGGCACCGTCGACGTCGTGGTCTGCGATGGTTTCGTCGGCAATGTGCTGCTCAAGAGCGGCGAGGCGCTGGCCGGCTATCTCGGCTCGATGATCCGCGAAGCGCTTCAGCGCAGTTGGCGCAGCCGCCTGGGCTATCTCTTCGCAAAGCCGGCTTTCGACGAGTATCGACGGCGCACTCACTGGAGCGAATACGGCGCGGTGCCGCTGCTCGGTGTGCGCGCCGCTTTCTTGATCGGCCACGGCAGATCGAACGCCCTGGCGATTCGCAATGCGGTGCTTCGAGCGGTAGAGTTCACCACTGCTGATCTACATCACAAAATCCGTGACAAAGTGGCGGAGCTCCACAGCCAGGAGGAGCGGCTGCTCGGGAATGCCGGCTGATCCGGACGCCCGAAGGCCGGGTGCCCCAAAAGGAAGGACGATATGACAACCATCGGAATGATTTTTCCGGGCCAGGGCTCTCAGAAAGTCGGCATGGGCCAGGACTGGGCCGAGGCATTCTCTGCCGCCCGTGAGACGTTCGAAGAGGCTGACGACGTGCTGGGTTTCAGTCTCTCGAAACTCTGCTGGGAAGGGCCGGTCGAGGAGCTCCAGCTGACCGCCAATACCCAGCCGGCAATCCTCGCCTGTTCAGTCGCCATGCATCGCGCCATCGCCGAGGAGAGCCTCGAGCCGGTGGCGATGGCCGGCCATAGCCTCGGCGAATATTCCGCGTTGGTCGCCGCTGGCGCCCTGGATTTCGCCACCGCCCTGGGGCTCGTGCGCCGGCGCGGTGAGCTGATGCAAGAAGCGGTGCCGGTCGGCGACGGCGCCATGGCGGCGATCATGGGGCTCGACGCCGACGCTGTCCGAGGCGTGGCCCGAGATGCCGCGGGGGAAGAGGTCTGCGCCGTCGCCAACTTGAATTCGCAGCTGCAGACGGTCATCGCCGGCCACCGCGGCGCCGTCGAGCGGGCGGTTCCCCTGGCCAAGGAGCGGGGCGCCCGAATCGCCAAGATGCTGCCGGTTTCAGCCCCTTTCCATTCGCCGCTGATGCGACCGGCACGGGAGGCACTCGAGCCGCTCCTGGCCGATGCCGACTTCAACGATCCGAAAGTTCCCGTGGTGGCCAACGTCGACGCCGCCCCGGTGACGCTCGGTGACGCGGCTCGAGATGCTCTGGCCCGCCAGGTCGACGGCCCGGTGCGCTGGGTCGAATCGATCCAGTGGATGATCGACCAAGGAGCCGTCAGTACCTTTCTGGAGGTCGGCTTCGGCAAGGTGCTCACCGGCCTCGGCAAAAGAATCGACAAGTCGGTTGCCTGGAAGCCCTTGCCGGCGCCCACGGCGATCTCCGATTTGCTCGCCGAGCTCGCTTGACTCCTCGTCGAGCGGTCCGACTCGCAGTTATTTGCCCCCGGGTATAGACTCCCCCGTACACGAAGCGCAAAGATCTGTGGTTCCTCCATAAGCCACCTGCTGCCTGAGAGCTGTGAGGATCGTATGTTCAGATTGGATGGAAAAATTGCACTGGTCACCGGAGCTTCCCAGGGCATCGGTCGAGCCATCGCCCGGAACTTCGCGGCCCGGGGAGCGACGGTCGTCCTCGCGGCGCGCGGCAAAGAGAAACTCGAATCGCTGGCCCGGGAGATTCGTGACGACGGCGGTGACGCTCTGGCTTTCAGCCTCGACGTCTCCCGTACCTCCGAGGTCGGCGCACAACTGCGCGAGCTGCCGGCGGAATACGCGGATATCGACATCCTGGTCAACAATGCAGGCATCACCCGTGACGGCCTGTTGGCGCGGATGAGCCTCGAACAGTGGAATGAAGTCCTGACCACCAACCTGACAGGTTCGTACGCCGTCACCCGAGAATTCGTGCGGGGCTGGATCCGCAAACGCTGGGGTCGGATCATCTTCGTGTCGTCGGTCGTTGGCCTGATGGGCAATATCGGGCAAACCAACTACGGCGCCTCTAAAGCCGGGATGATCGGCTTCAGCAAGTCGCTGGCCCGCGAGCTGGGGTCGCGCAACATCACCTCGAACGTCATCGCCCCCGGCTTCATCGAAACCGCGATGACCGAGGAGATGGAGGAGCGGGCTCGAAAAGACCTGGAGAAGACCATCGTCATGCGTCGCTTCGGCTCGGCTGACGAAGTCGCCGCGGTGGCGGTGTTTCTGGCCAGCCAGGAGGCCGCCTACATCACCGGCGAGGTGATCAACGTCTCGGGTGGGATGTACATCTAGCCCGCCCCAAGGAAGCCGATCCCGCGGATCGGCTTCCTTGGCCCGGCCCTCCTGGCCAGGGACGGGCGCGCTTCGCGCACCTACCCCTGGATCCAAGCTTCAGATGAACGACTGAATAAATCACCCATTTAGAGCCTCAAAACCGCCGAAAACGGCCGCTTCGGTGGCCTGGATAGACTCCCCCCGTCCTTTGTGCTAATAAACACGACGCTCGCTGCGCAAGCGGGCACTCTCTTCAACCCAATCTCACTGCCTAACATCCCGCCGGGCGGGCTAGCGTAACGGCTACCTGCTGGAGAAGCGGAACACCAACCTGGAGGATCTGCATATCATGTCCGTCGAAGACAAGGTCAAGAGCATTATCGCGGAACAGCTGGGCGTTGAAGCCAGCGAAGTCACCGAAAAAGCCAGCTTCACAGATGACCTGGGCGCCGACTCGCTCGATATCGTCGAGCTGGTGATGGCGTTTGAGGAAGAGTTCGGCCTCGAAATTCCCGATGAGGACGCCGAGAAGATCGTCAAGGTCGAAGACGCCTGCTCCTACATCGCCGACCACGAGGTGGTCAAGGGGTGATCAACGGTCTTAGGAGAGCCCAGCCGTGAGCCACTTGCGCCGCCGCGTGGCGGTGACCGGGATCGGTTTGGTGTCACCACTCGGCATCGGCACCGAGCCGACTTGGGACGGCCTGATGGCTAGTCGCAGCGGCATCGGGCCGCTGACCCGATTCGACGCCACCGATTTCACGGCACGTATCGCGGGTCAGGTCGAGGGCTTCGACCCGAAGCTCTACGTCACCAACCGCAAAGACATCAAAAAGAGCGACACCTTCATCCACTACTGCCAGGCAGCGGCTCAGTTCGCGGTCGAAGACTCGGGGCTTTCGATCGACGACACCAACCGCGACCGAGTGGGGGTGATCATCGGATCCGGCATCGGTGGCCTTCCGGCGATCGAGAGCGCGCATTCGACGCTGCTCAATCGCGGCCCGAGCCGGGTGTCACCGTTCTTCATCCCGGCACAGATCGTCAACATGGCGGCCGGGCAGGTGTCGATCCGCTACGGCGCGCGGGGTCCGAACTCCGCGCCGGCGACAGCATGTACAACCGGTCTGCACGCGGTTGGCGACGCCTTTCGCCAGATCCAGCTGGGCTTTGCCGACGCCATGATCACCGGCGGTTCCGAGGCGGTGCTGACGCCACTTGCCGTCGGTGGCTTCTGTGCCATGCGTGCCCTGTCGACACGCAACGACGAGCCTGAGCGCGCGTCGCGCCCCTGGGACAAGGATCGCGACGGCTTCGTGCTCGGCGAGGGTGCCGGCATCTTGATGCTGGAAGAGCTCGAGAGTGCCCAAAGTCGCGGCGCAAACATCTACGCCGAGGTCCTGGGCTACGGAATGAGCGCCGACGCTTACCACATCTCCGCCCCGGATCCGGAAGGTGGCGGCGCCGCCCGGGTAATGGAGGCCGCTCTGGCCGACGCCCGCGTAGAGACCGAGAAAATCGGCTACATCAACGCCCACGGCACCTCCACCCGCCTCGGCGATCTGGCCGAAGTGCACGCGATCAAGAATGTCTTTGGCGATCACGCCTACAAGCTGGCGGTCTCCTCCACCAAGTCCGCCACCGGCCACCTGTTGGGAGCCGCCGGCGGCCTGGAATCGGGCATTCTTGCTCTGGCGCTCAAGCACCAGATACTGCCTCCAACCCTCAACCTCGACGAGCCGGATCCAGAGGCCGATCTCGACTTCGTACCTCATACCCCGCGCGAAGTCGATCTCGAAGTAGCGCTGACCAACTCTTTTGGTTTCGGCGGCACCAACGGCGCGCTGATCATGCGCCGCTACGAACCGTAGAGAACCGAGCTAAAGACCCGATCCCTGGCCTGCACCATCCTTGCCAGGGCGGTCACGCTCCGCGCAGCTACCCCTGGCTCTTCGAGTGCCGGCAACAATCTGTGTCCAACGCCGAATCCAATCGAGGCCTCCGGGCGAGCTTATCCTAATGACCTTGAAGCGGAGATTGCCCGCACCGATTCAGGATTTCGAGGACCCAGCTGTCCCGATCGGCACACGGTCATGCGCCCAAGCCAATAGCGCAAAGAGGGCCTGAACCGAAGGCTGCGTCGCAGACGCGGCTCTCCGAGGCGTTGGCAATCTGCCCGATCTGGGGTAAAATGAGGGATCGTGTACCCGTTCCGGGCCGCACGTCTTCCCTCCCATGAGAATGCTAGGAATGTTAGTGGTCACGAACGACGTCCATCTTGCGAACCCATAATGTCCGAGTTCACCAACTTCGAATTACATCGCCTGGGCATCGGTCTGGTACCTGAGCAGGGTCAGGGCCAGGAAGGCTCGGCGATCTTCATCGAACAAACGAATGGCTCCCGCCCTCTGCGCTCATGCACCTGCGAAGAGAGCAAGCGGAAGACCTGCAAACATCTCAAGACCCTGAGCCGAGGCGTCAGCAAGCTGCGTTCCGTTTACGCCGAAAAGAACTGGGACGACGTCTTCAGCTCCACTGTCTGGTTTCGCCTCGCGCACCAGCTGTTCGACGGTATGCCGTTCGCGTGCAGCGACATCAGCCTGTCGAAAGTCGAAAGCGACTCGGGCTCCTTCATTCGCGTGCGGACGAAAAGCGGGCAAGAAGTCGCGCGCTACATCGACGACAGCCCTGCGCGGGTCCGTTTCCTCGAACGCACCGGCAAGACCTCTGGCAACGGCCATCATGCCGACCGCGCCGGCCTGATCGAACGCCTCCACCTCTTTCAGGCTAGCCCTGAAGAGCGTCAGCTGAACAAGCACGGCGCGAAGACCAACCGCCAGACCTGGGAAGAGAGTTTCTGGTATCGACTGGCCTATCACTGTACCCGCGAGTTCGGTGATCGCGTCGGAGAGGCCGCGGGGGAGACATTCTACCCTGCCGTCAACCAGACCAACGGCGACTTCACCCTCACCTTCCAGCGCAGCCCCGAGGAACCTCTGGTCAAGATCGTGGTCCCGAGACTACGCGTCCAGGCGGTTCTCAAACTGCTCAGGGAATGCTTTCCCGGACAGGAAGACCTGGCGATTTATCCGCTGCCCTTGCAGTCGATCTTTCACGTCACCCAGGAGACAGAGCTCGATCTCCTGGTCCGCCCGGTGATCCGGGTCCTCCAGCTGAAGGGCCAGCAGCGCTTCTACAACGGCGAAGATCTCGAGAAGTTCCGCTACGGCAACCTGGTCTTCGTGCGCGAGCTGCGAGTGCTCGCCGAGCTCGAGCGCGAGGGCGAGCGCCGACAGTTTCGCCCACCGCGACTGTTACGGCTCAAGCGCAGCCAGGTGCCGAGCTTTCTCGACGAGCATAGTGACGAGATCGCGGCCGGCACCATGGTGCTCGACGAGCCACTGCGCAGCCTCGAGATCTTCAAGGATTACGACTATGTTCAGGTCTCTGCCGAGGCTCTCGAGCGCAGTTGGTATTACCTGGGGGTGAAGTACGGTTTCGGCGACCAGACCATCTCTTTTGAAGACATGCTCAGCGCCCGCGACAAAGGCTTGCCCTATCTCGAGACGGCACGGGGTTGGATCGATCTCAATTCGCCTTTTTTCGATCAGCTCGAGCAGCTCAAGAAGCGCTCTGGAAAGGGCCGCAGGGGCAAAAAGGGGCTGAGGCTCTCGGCCAGCGATTTGCTCCGTTTTCAGGCCGCGGCCGAAAAGCCGATCCGGGTCGAAGGAGCGAAGACGCGAGCTTCGATCGTCAAGCGGATCTTCGATCTGGCGCCCAGCGGAGCTTTCGACCCGGACGCCTGTCCCGGCTTGATCTCGCAGCTTCGCCACTATCAGCAGGCCGGCACCGACTGGCTGCGCTTTCTGTTCGAGAACGGGCTCGGCGGCCTGCTATGCGACGACATGGGCCTGGGAAAGACTCACCAGGCGATGGCCTTGATGACGTCGTTGCGCGAGCAGGACGGGCTCGACGGCACCTTTCTGGTGATCTGCCCGACCAGTGTCATCAGCCACTGGCGCAACCAGAGTCCACACTGTGCCCCCGGGCTTGAAGCTTTCGTTTT
>JAAUXY010051725.1_pt1 | contig 14015 bp, 10 predicted proteins | sample 7278121 | NCBI WGS metagenome assembly JAAUXY01 (sample SAMN14350117, study PRJNA611818) | marine sediment metagenome | isolation source: surface marine sediment (1.8m) | place: French Polynesia: Moorea | collected 2018-08 | reverse complement strand
GTTCAGGAAGACCGTCAAGGATGTCGGCTGCAGCATCATCGGACAGACGGCGGACCTCGCGCCGGCCGACCGCCGTTTTTACGCGATCCGCGACGTCACCGGCACGGTCGAGTCGGTGCCGCTCATCACGGCATCAATCCTGTCGAAGAAAATCGCCGCGGGACTCGAGGGTCTCGTCATGGACGTGAAGACGGGCAGCGGCGCGTTCATGGACACGCATGAAAAGGCGGTTGAGCTCGCCGACAGCATTATCCGCACGGCCGCGCAGGGAGGATTGAAGACCCACGCGCTGATCACCGATATGAACGAGGTGCTGGGACTGACTGCGGGTAATGCACTGGAGATCGCCGAATCCGTTCGCTACCTGAGAAACGACGTCCGCGAAGCTCGCCTCGATGAAGTCGTGCTGGCGCTCACCGGCGAGATGCTGGTCATCGGCGGCGTCGAAGACGACCGGAACAAGGCCGTTGCACGCTGCCGAGAGGCGGTCGAGAGCGGCGCGGCGGCCGCCGTGTTCGGCCGCATGGTCGCGGCGATGGGCGGCCCTCGCGACTTTGTCGAGAACTTTGAGAGCCACTTGGGCTCTGCGCCGGTAACGGCCGCGGTGTCCGGCAGCGGTTACCTGCAGAGTGTCGATACCCGGGCCGTTGGCAATGCGATTATCGAGCTCGGCGGCGGACGAAGAGAGGTTGGCCAGGCGCTGGACCTGACCGTCGGCTTCGATCGGCTCGCGCCCGTCGGCACCTTGCTCGATGCCGAGCGGCCGCTGGCCATCGTGCACGCCGCGAGCCGCGAAGACGCCGAGCGTGCGAGCCGGCAGTTGCTGGCTGCGTGTACCTTCGGCGACGAGCCGCCCGCACAGAGACCGATGCTCTACCAAATTCTGACCGGCTCCGACTGAGCTGCTATATTCGACGCAAAACAAGAACAAGCACCGGGAATCTCCATGCAGGAAAAACTGATCGGGCTGGCGGGCATCGTCACCCTCTTAGGCATCGCTGTTGCCTTTTCGACCAACCGCCGCGCGATCAACCTGCGCGTCGTCGTCGCCGCGTTTGCGCTGCAGGCCATCATCGCTGCACTCGTCCTGTTTGTGGATGCCGGCCGTGCCGTGATCGACTGGATCAGCGGCGGCGTGCTTGCCGTGATCGGCTACTCGCAGGCGGGTATCAACTTCCTGTTCGGGCCGCTGGCGGACACGCAAGTCATCGGCTTCAGCTTTGCGATCAACGTGCTGCCGATTGTCATCTTCTTTTCGGCGCTGATGTCGGTCATGTATCACCTGCGCATCATGGAATACCTGGTGCGCATCGTCGGCGGTTTCCTGCATCGGGTCATCGGCACCGGCACGGTCGAATCGATGAACGCCGCCGCCAACATCTTTGTCGGCCAGACCGAGGCGCCGCTGGTCGTCAAGCCCTACTTGCGGGGGCTGACCGAGCCGCAGCTGTTTGCCGTTATGTGTTCCGGCGTCGCGTCGATTGCCGGTACCGTGCTGGCGGGTTATGTCGGCCTCGGCGCCAAGATCGAATACCTGCTCGCGGCCAGCTTCATGGCAGCGCCGGGCGGCCTGTTGATGGCCAAGTTGCTGATGCCCGATACCGATGCCCCGCCGCCGTCCGCCCACGAAAAGCTGAAGATCGAGGGCAGTATCCACGCCAACGTCATCATGGCCGCCGGCAACGGCGCGTCCGACGGCCTGCGGCTTGCCGTCAACATTGGCGCGATGCTGGTCGCCTTCGTCGGATTGATCGCATTGTTCAACGGCATCGTCGGCGGCCTGTTCGGGCTGGTCGGTGTCGAGGGCATCACGCTGCAGTGGATACTCGGCAAGATTTTCCAGCCGCTGATGTGGCTGTTGAGCATTCCGTGGACCGAAGCCGAGGTGGCCGGTGCGTTGTTCGGCCAGAAGGTCATCCTGAACGAGTTCGTCGCATTCCTCGATTTCGCCAACTATGTCGAGTCTTTAAGTCCGCGAAGCGTCGCGATCATTACCTTCTCGCTGTGCGGCTTCGCGAACTTAAGCTCGATCGCGATCCTGCTCGGCGGGCTCGGCGTGCTCGTGCCGGAGAAACGCGACCTGATCGGCAAGTACGGGCTGCGCGCCGTGCTCGCCGGCTCGCTGTCCAACCTGATGAGCGCCGCGCTCGCCGGCCTGATGCTGCCCGCAACGATGTAAGGCCCGTGAGTCGCAGGATCATTATCGACTGCGACCCGGGGCAGGACGACGCCATCGGGCTGTTTCTCGCCTTCGCATCACGAGACGAACTCGACGTGCTCGGTGTGACGACCGTTGCGGGGAACGTCCCGCTCGCGCTGACGCAAAGGAACGCGCGCCAGATGTGCGACATTGCGAATGTTCGCGACGTGCCGGTTTTTGCCGGCTGTGATCGGCCGCTCTGCCGCCCACTGCTGACGGCGGAACATGTGCACGGGCGCACGGGCATCGATGGTGTTGATGTCATCGAGCCGACGACCCCCCTGAACGAACAGCACGCCGTCGACTTCATCGTCGACAGTCTTCGCAATCATCAGGCTGTCACGCTCGTTCCGACCGGGCCGATGACGAATATCGCGACTGCCATCGAGCGGGCGCCGGCGTTGTTGCCGCGCATCGAGCAAATCGTCCTGATGGGCGGCGCGATGCGTGAGGGCGGCAACTACTCGCCGTCGGCCGAGTTTAACGTCCTTGTCGATCCGGACGCCGCAGACATAGTCTTTAACTGCGGCCGGCCGATTACGGCTTTCGGTCTCGACGTCACGCACAAGGTCTTATCGACGCGCGAGCGCGTCGAGAAAATACGCGGCATCGGCAACGCGGTCAGCGATGCGACGGCGGGCATGCTCAGTTTTTTTCAGCGTCACGACTCGAAGAAATACGGCGCCGATGGCGCGCCATTGCACGACCCCTGCACGGTTGCGTGGTTGCTCAAGCCTGAGCTGTTCAAGACCAAGCCGGTCAACGTCAGCGTCGAGACCCGGTCCGAGCTGACGATCGGGCACACGGCCGTGGACTTCTGGCACGTCACGGACCGGCCGGTGAATGTGAACTGGGCTTACGACGTCGATGCCGACGGCTTCTACGAACTGTTGTTCGAACGCCTCGCGCGCTTCGGAGGAGACGCATGACTCGTATCGTTGTCGTCGGGTCCATTAACCTTGACCTGTCGGCGTCCGCGCCGAAGCTGCCGCAGCCGGGTGAGACGGTCACCGGTGCTACGCTAAGCCGTTTCCCCGGTGGCAAGGGGGCGAACCAGGCGCTGGCCGCGAAGCGTCTCGGCGCCGACGTCCGTCTGATCGGCTGCGTGGGACGGGACGCTTACACGGAAGAAGCACTGGCGTTGTTGAGGGAGGAGGGTGTTGACCTCGATTCGCTGGTTGTCGATCCGTCAGAGCCTACCGGCGTCGCGATGATCTCCGTCGATCCCTCGGGCGAGAACACGATCGTCGTGGCACCTGGCGCGAATACGAAGCTCAATAACGATGCGGTTGTATTCGACGGTGAAGACGCATTGATCTGCCAGCTCGAAGTACCGGTAGACACCGTCGCTCACGCGGCGAACGGCTTCGACGGTTTTTTCACGGCGAATCTTGCGCCAACGAAAGAGATTGACGTCACCGTTCTGCAACGCGCGGACCTGGTCATCGTCAATGAAGTCGAGGCGGCCTGGTACGGCGCGGCGCTGTCGGCCTGCGATGGCTATGTCGCGACAACCTTCGGCGCGGCCGGCGCCGTGCTCGAGCGCGACGGAGAGACGATCGCGCGTGCGCCGTCACCGAGGATCACCGCCGTCGATACGGTCGGTGCGGGAGACAGTTTCACGGCTGCGTTGACGGTGGCGCTCGTTGAGAAACAGGATCCTCAAGACGCGCTCAGGTTCGCTTGCGCAGCGGGTGCCTGCGCGGCGTCTAAGCCGGGCGCACAGACGAGTCTGCCGACACGCTCAGACGTTGAATCAATGCTCGAGGTGGAATAGGCGCGGCAGCAGGTCGGCCCTTTTAAATTCCTCGATCTCGCCCGCTGCATTCATGACCAGGATTCGCGTGTCGTTGTCTGCAAACTCGGCGATCTTCTGTCGGCAGCCGCCGCAGGGAGTGCAGTTCTCGAGTTCGTCGTGACCGCCGGCGACGGCGATCGTCACGATCCGTCGTCCGCCCGACGCAATCATTGATCCGATCGCATTCGCCTCTGCGCAGGTGCCTTCCGGGTAGGCGGAGTTCTCGACGTTGCAACCGACGTGCAGCTTGCCCTTGTCGTCGATCAACGCGGAGCCCACCGAGAAGCCCGAATACTCGTCGTAGGCATTCTCGCGAACGCGCATCACGGCCTTAAACAGTTCCTCGTCGTTCATCGATTCTCCAAAAGCATACTCATCACTGCCTTTCACGCGTAGCCAACAGTCGCTCTGCCGACACTGCGCTACGCGGTGGAAAAGGGTAGCAGGTTCCGCGAATGGACCGCGCATATTTGCGCGGATCCGAGCTGGAACGTCTCGTATTCACCTTTATTCACGTGCCCCTGTGGAAGCAAGAAAGACCGCTCAGTTCGTCGGAGCGGGCCGTTGATGTACCTGCATAAACCCAGACCCGAGTTCTGCGTGACTCAAATTGCCTGTTGCATTGCCGCAACAATCCAACAGGAAAACACGTACTTTCGACCGCTTGTGGGCTGTCTGGCAGAGTATTTCATGCCTTCCCACACACAAACCGCCCGAGTCGGCGAGATTCAGCCCAAACAACCCACTATTGGATTCCATAAAAAACAGTTGTTTACGGTACTAAGTAGAAAAAACTTATCATAAATCGGTACTTAGTCACTGACAGAGCTATAGTTTCCGAAATGTTACAGCAGGCCAAAGCGGCCCGGTAATCGGGCTCAAAACCACTCAAAAGGGTGTCGCTGCTGTAACCTCGCTGTCAAAATCATTCGTTACTCTTTTCGACGCTGTCTCGTGCAGCTCACTGTTGTTGTATTTGTCCCACGACTTCGGCACGATACGCGTGGTCGATCCAACGACAGACGATCGTTTCCGCCAGGTTGCTGACAAACACATAACAGGCGCCGGCATATTTACTGAACCAGAGGAAATCAAATGAACACATGGCGTACATGCACGCGTGCGGTTGCTACGCTTGCGTTGGCTGCATTCATGGTGCTGCCGGCCATTGCCCAGGAGACCACATCCGGTATCCGCGGCAAGGTTATTGACGATAGCGGCGCTCCTGTCGCTAGCGCCGAGGTTGTCATCCGTGACGACCGTACCGGCATCCGTCGTCAATTCACGACGAATTCGAGCGGTGTCTTCCTGGCGGCGCGTCTGCCGGTCGGTGGCCCTTACGAGATCACGATCAACAACACGAAGTCGGTCGTCGTACCGTTCATCGAGTTGGGGGATACCTACAACCTGACGGTTAACCTGCAGGAAGCTGCAGCGATCGAAGAGATCGTTGCGATCGGCCAGGCGGCACAGATGATCGACACCGCGCCGGGTCCGCAGGCCAACTTTGACTTCGCGGAGATCAACAGCGCCGTCGCCTTCGAGCGTGACATCAAAGACGTCTACTCGATCGACCCTCGCATCAACCTCGACGGCGGCGCGTCACGCGGCACCGAAGTAAACTGTGCCGGCAAGCACCCGCGCTTCAACAGCGTCACGCTCGACGGAATCAGCCAGAACGACCGCTTCGGCCTGAACAACAACGGTTACTCGACCGCGACCGGCATGCCGTTCCCGTTCGACGCCGTTCAGCAGGTGTCGGTTGAGCTGGCCCCGTTCGACGTCACCTACGGCGGCTTCTCCGCCTGTAACGTCAACGTCGTGACGCGTTCCGGCACCAATGAGTTCACGGCCGGCGTGTTCTACGAGTACACCGACCAGGATCTGCGCAACGACGCTCTCGACGGCGCCGACCTCTCCAGCCCCGACTATGAGGAAGAGAAGTACGGCTTCGCCGTCGGCGGTCCGATCATCCAAGACCGGCTGTTCTTCTTCGCTGCGTACGAAGAGACCGAAGAGCCGCGCTTCCTGGCGATGGGCCCGGCGGGCTCAGGTAACGGCGTAGAGCGCCCGTGGCTGTCACAGGCAGACTTCGATCGCGTCAACACGCTCGCGCAGTCGCTGTACAACTATGACACCGGCGGTTCGCCGGGTGACGGAGCGCAGACAGAAGAGAAAATCTTCCTGCGTTTCGACTGGAACATCACGGACCTGCACAACGCAACGTTCATCTACAACTACTACGACGGCATCCAGCTGCGTGGTTCTGACGATGACTCCAACGAGTTCGAGTTCGCGAATCACTTCTATAACAAGGGTTCAGAGACCGAGACGTTCACCGCAATTGTGCAGTCGCAGTGGACCGATAACTTCTCGACCGAGCTGTTCCTGAGCTCGAATACGATGGACGACCTGCAGAAGACGGTTGGGGACCCGGATTTCGGTGACCACCAGATCAGCTACAACGGTCGTGCAAATACGATCTACCTCGGCGCGGATGACTCCCGCCAGGCTAACCAGCTGAACACCGAGGCGACGTTCCTCAAGCTGAAGGCCCAGTACCTCATGGGTGACCACGTCATCACGGCGGGCTACGAAGCCGAAGATCTCGAAATCTTCAACATCTTCGTACAGCACTCAAACGGCGGCGAGTGGGACTACTTCGACGACTCGCAGGGCAACCCGGCTGCTTGCGATGCGCTCTCGGCGCAGGGACGCTTCGCCGACACGCAGCTTGCTGACACAGATCCGCTGAAGCTTGGCTGTGGCCTCTCCGGCATCGACCGCTTCGAGCTGGGTCGCCCGAGCCGTGTCTACTACGGTTCCGGCGGTGGCACGAACATCGCAACCGACGCCGCGGCTCAATTCTCCAACGTCAACCACGCGATTTACATCCAGGATGAGATCTTCTTCGATCAGTACAACCTGTCTGTCGTCGCCGGTCTGCGCTACGAGTGGTTCACGTCAGACGACACGCCGGTCTTCAACCAGGCTGTCAGCGACGCCATCGGCGTTCGCAACGACGCTGGTCTCGACGGCGTCGATCGACTGATGCCGCGCCTCGGCTTCACTTGGGAGGCGACTGACGACGTCAGCGTCCGCGGCGGTATCGGCATGTACTCCGGTGGTAACCCGAACGTCTGGATCTCGAACGCATGGTCCAACGACGGCATCACGAACGTACAGCTGCAGTACCGCAACTTTGACGGCGACAATTCCGTCTTCGACGGCACCATCCCGCTGTCCGGCGCTGGCCGCCCCGGCTTCGATGTACCGCAGACCCTGGTCGACCAGGTCGCTGCAGTAACGCCGGCCGACGGCAGCACCGAGGGTGTTGTCCTGCTCGATCCGGACTACAAGCAGCCGAACGAGCTGAAGGTCGCCCTGGGTGCTACTTGGCTGTCGCCGTTCTGGGACACTCAGATCGACGCTGACATCCTGTATACGCGCTTGCAGGACCCGGCAATCTACGTCGACCTGTCGCAGGAAATTGTCGGTGAGACCGTGCTGGGTCAGCCGATCTACGACTTCGCGACGCCCGGCGTCGAAGAAGTCCTGATGCTGACAAACACCGACGAGGAAGCAACCGCGACGGTTGTGTCGCTGTCGCTCAACAAAGAGTTCGACAACGGCCTCGACCTGCGCTTCGGTTATGCCTACACCGAGGCGGAAGATGTCAGCCCGATGACGAGCTTCACGGCCGGTTCCAGCTGGTCGAACCTTGCGACGAACGACATCAACTTCCCGAGTCGGGGTAACTCCAACTACGTGACGAAGCATCGCTTCACGCTGCGCGCAGCACTGGCCCGCGAGTTCTGGGGCGACAACCTGACGCGTGTCACGCTGATGGGTTACACGAAGTCCGGCCAGCCGGCCAACTTCGTGCAGAGTTCGTCCGATCTGGAAGGCGACGGCTTCTTCGGCCGCCACCTGGTCTACATTCCGACAGGCCTCGACGACCCGAACGTCGTCTTCGACTCCGGCTTCAACTATCAGCAGTTCAACGCCTGGGTTAATGCGAACGGCTTCGCCAGGGGCGAGTTCCTTGAGCGCAACGCAAAGTTCTCCAAATGGAGCACTCGTTTCGACCTGCGTCTCGACCAGGAGATTCCGTTGTTCCGGGATGACCTGAAGGCGCGTGCGTTCCTGAAGATTTACAACTTCGGCAACCTGCTGAATCCGGGCTGGGGTCGTCAGTTCGACGCACCGTTCTTCTCACAGGAAGTCGTTGAGTCCAGCATCGACAGCGAAGGCCGCTACGTGTACGAGGGCTTCGATCTCGGTGACGCAACCGAGGTTCAGGAGTTCGCCTCGCTGTGGGAAGCGCGCTTGGGCTTCGAGATCAACTTCAACTGATCACGAGTTTAGCTAAGCAAAACAAAAGGCCAGCCTTCGGGCTGGCCTTTTTTTGTGCCTCAATTTGTAAGGCGACGTCGCTTCTTCGACTGGACTTGTCCAATGCGAAGCAGTCTCGACCAGCTTGAGCAAATACACCGAAAAGGGGTCGCGCTACTCGCCAGTGCGACTGATCGTAACCAGTATCGGGTAGTGATCCGAGATCCCGCTCATGTCGATTGTGTCAAAACGCTTCGGCGCGAGAATGCCCGGTTCGAGCTCCCGACTCTGTTCGGGCGCATTTTTTGGTATCGCGACCGAGTTGGCGTCGAGCGTCCAGCCGTCGCCATCTGACCAGATCACCATGTCCAGGAAGGACCAGTCGTCGCGCGGCTGGAAATACGACGTGCCGAGGCAACCTTCGCAGCCCACTTCATGAGCAATGGTCCACTCATCGCGGACGAAGCGCCCGAACATGTCTTTGTCGGCGTTCTCGACGGATGTCGTGTTGAAGTCGCCCGCGGCGAAAGTCGGTCGATTGTCCGGCAGTGAGCGCTTGATTGCATTCAGGTGCCGATAGGCGACTTCCCGCATCTCCGTCGGGTGAAATGGTGCGGGGAAGTGCACGGAGAGGCCGGTCAGCGTCGTCCCGTCCGGCAGCTCGAAATCAGCCTGCAGCACACCGCGCGTATCCTGTTGCCGCTCTCTCGGGACGTTGTCGTCGAAGCGCAGATCGTGCAGCACCGGCTCACCGGCAAGCGGCAGGCGTGACAGGAAGGCAACGTCGATGCCGCGCAGGTCCTGACCCTCGAGCAGGATGGCGGGACCGTAGCCGGCGGCCTCGAGATGCTCGACACGCAAGCGCTCGAGGATGGAGAGATTCTCAACTTCCTGCAGTGCGACGATATCCGGGCCGCGTCCGTCGTTTACCTGCAGTATGGCGCTCGCGACACGCTCGAGCTTGATGGCCAGCGCCTCTTCGTTCCAGTCCCACTCGAGGCACTGGCGACGCCACCGGTCGACCTCGATCTCATTGCATTCGGCGATATGTGCCTCGTCCTGTTTCATGGCCAGCGGCAGAAAGGTCTTGTCGTCCTTGCTGGCATCGTCGCTGGTATCGAACAGGTTTTCGACATTGAACGCCATGATCGAGACTGGCGATACGGAGGCAGCCGACACCGTCTCGGGCGGCGCCTCGACGTCCGAGGTGCAGGCCGTCAGACAGGCGGCGCCTATCGCAAGCTTCAGTTTGTTCACGCTTAGTCCTCCAGTGGGGATGGGGCCCGGTAGAACGGGGGCCTCTTTCTCTCGACGGTGACGACAGCCGCCGAACGATCGGCGTTGATGGCGGCCGACTCGGCGTTGGGTATGCGCCCGAGCGACTGCCTTTCAGGCTTGCGGTTCAGAGCGTCGAACCAGCTCTCGCCCTGTTGCCGGTTGTACCAGTACAGCGCGCGATAGGTCAGGATAACGGCCGTGTCGCCGTGCAGGTCTATCGCCGTCGGTTGCCAGAACCAGCTCTTTGACTTCGGCGCGGCGACGACGTCGCTTCGCCTCGGCGGCGGCAGGCTGCGAATCTCGCCGAGGCGGGTCGCCGTGACGGTGTCGTCCTCTTCCGGCCGCAGCGGAACCGAGTAGAGCACCGGGGGCAGGTCCCGTTTCGACAGCAGCAGCACGCGTTCGTTTTCAATGTCGACCGTGACGGACTCCACGTCCCGGGGACCGTCGGGGAAACGCAGCTCGATCTCCCACGCTGTGTCGCTCCTGACCTTGTCGTCATCGCCGAGGTCGGGCTCCTCGACAATGTAGAGGATTACCGACTTGCGTCGGCGCATGTTGTCGCCCACATCCGCAATCAACAGGTATGGCTTGCCGTCAAGCGTGAACGAACTCATGTCCTCCCAGTCGCGATTCCTCGCGTCTTCGAGTGTCAGTCGACCCCGCTTTTGACCCGCTCTGTCGAAAGCGTACACCCGCGGCTTGCCATCGTCGTTGTGAACCCACATGAGATCGGGGTCGCGTTGCGATCGTGCCAGCCCGGACGCCTCGTCGACTTCCGGAATGTCGATTCGCCCGATGAGCTCGAGCCTCGGCTCGGCAGTCCCAGCGGTGCACGCGGTGAGAAAAACGAAGGGTGTGAGCAGGCTGAGTCTCATAGCCCACAGTGTATCGGCAGATCGCCCCCAGTAAACGGTTTATGCGGTCCGAAACGAGGCACAACACTCCCAAAATGCGCCGCAGAGGAGTATCGTTCGTGGATTCCAACGAGGTTCTTATGGCCAAACATATCAATGCGGCCCCGGATGACTTTGCCAGCACGGTTCTGATGCCCGGGGACCCAATAAGAGCGCAGTACATCGCCGAGACCTATCTCGACGATGTCCGGCGCGTCACCGACGTCCGTAACATGTGGGGATTCACCGGCACCTACCAAGGTGATCCAATATCGGTCATGGCGCACGGCATGGGCATACCGTCGGCGTCCATCTACGTTCACGAACTTTTGAGCGACTACGGCGTCGAGCGCATCATGCGCGTCGGCAGCTGCGGTACGACCCATCCCGACGTCAAGCTCCGGGATCTCGTTATCGCGCAGGGCGCGTCCACCGATTCCGGCGTCAATCGCATGCGCTTCGGTGGCTACGACTTCGCGGCGCTGGCGACTTTCGATCTCGTCAGGAAAGCGGTAAACACTGCCGAGCGACTCGACGTGCGCTATCACGTGGGCAATGTCTTCAGCGCCGACCTTTTCTACACGCCGGACCCGGACATGTTCCAGACGATGGCGAAGTACCAGGTCTACGGTGTCGAAATGGAAGCCGCCGGTATCTTCCCGATCTGCGCGGAGTTCGGCGCCGAGTGTCTCGCGATCTGCACGGTCAGTGACGACATCATCGGTGGCGACGCGCTGACGACCGATGAGCGAGCGACGACCTTCGATGAGATGATCAAGGTCGGGCTCGAGACGGCGGTGGCCTGAGATGGGTTCCGCGAACGTTACCACTCTGCCAACGGCGGGCCGGCTGCCGGACCTGAGCCGCGTGCCGGCCGTGGACGAAGTCGGTGTCAATGAACGCGTCGCCCGCTTCCAGTCCCGCAGCATCAAGGCGAAGGCGAAGATCGACGGCCTCAAGCTGACGCTCGCCATGATCGACCTGACGACGCTGGAGGGCCAGGACACACCCGGCAAGGTGCGGCAGTTGTGCCAGAAGGCGATCCACCTGCACGACTCGATGCCGGGTCTGCCGCACGTGGCCGCGGTCTGCGTGTACCCCACGATGGTGTCGGTCGCCAAGGAGTCGCTTAAGGGTCACGACATCAACATCGCGTCGGTAGCAACGGCGTTTCCGAGCGGCATGTCCTCCCTGGACATCAAGCTGAACGATACTCGCATCGCCGTCGAGGCCGGCGCGAACGAGATCGACATGGTGATTTCCCGCGGCGCGTTTCTCGCCGGGGACTACCAGCACGTTTTCGACGAGATTGTCGCGGTCAAGGAGGCCTGCGGGGATGCGCACCTCAAGGTCATCCTCGAGACCGGTGAGCTCGGCACGCTGGACCGGGTGCGTCGGGCCAGCGAACTCGCGATGCACGCCGGCGCCGACTTCATCAAGACGTCCACCGGCAAGATCCAGCCGGCGGCGACGATGCAGGTGACGCTGACCATGCTGCAGGCGATCCGGGACTACTACTACGAGACGGGTCGCATGGTCGGCATGAAGCCGGCCGGCGGCATTTCCAGCGCCAAGCTCGCTCTGCATTATCTCGTCATGTTGCAGGAGACGCTGGGCAATGCGTGGATGACGCCGGAGTGGTTCCGCTTCGGTGCGAGTTCGCTCGCAAACGACGTCTTGATGCAACTGAAAAAACAGGAGACCGGTGTCTACCAGTCTCCCGACTACTTTTCCAAGGACTGATCATGGCAACACCAGAGAACGAGTTGGCTTTCGACGGCGGCTGGGACTACGCGCCGGCGCCCGAGAGCACAGACCACATCTCGATAAAGAAACGCTACGAGCTGTTCATCGACGGGGAATTCGTCAAGCCTGAGGGCGGCAAGTACTTCGAGACCGTCAACCCCGCGACCGAGGAGCGGCTGTCCCGCGTCGCTGAAGCGTCGACCGCCGACGTCGACAAGGCCGTCAAGTCCGCGCGCACGGCGTACACGAAAGTCTGGTCGAAGATGAAGCCCGCGGAACGCGGCAAGTACATCTACCGCATCGCGCGCATCATGCAGGAGCGTGCGCGCGAGTTTGCGACGATCGAGTCCTTAGACGGCGGCAAACCGATTCGCGAGTCGCGCGACATCGACATTCCGCTGTCCGCTGCGCATTTCTTCTACTACGCCGGCTGGGCGGACAAGCTCGAATACGCGTTTCCAGGCCGCAAGCCGAAGCCGTTGGGCGTCGCCGGTCAGATCATCCCGTGGAACTTCCCGCTGCTGATGGCAGCATGGAAAATCGCCCCGGCGCTGGCCTGCGGCAATACCGTTGTGATCAAGCCGGCAGAGACGACCCCGCTGACCGCGATGAAGCTTGCCGAAGTCATCGCCGATGCCGGCCTGCCGCCGGGCGTCGTCAATATCGTCACCGGCGCCGGTAAGACCGGCGCCGATATCGTTGAACATCCCGGCATCGACAAGATCGCGTTCACCGGTTCGACCGAGGTCGGCCGGATCATCCAGAAGGCGCTGGCGGGTACGCGCAAGAGCTACACGCTGGAGCTGGGCGGTAAAGCAGCCAACATTATCTTTGCGGATGCGGCGCTCGACCAGGCGGTGGAGGGCATCGTCAACGGCATCTTCTTCAACCAGGGGCACGTCTGCTGCGCCGGCTCGCGTCTGCTCGTGCAGGAGTCCGTTGCGGACGAGGTGATTCGGCGATTGAAAGACCGCATGGCGACGCTGCGGGTCGGCAACCCGCTCGACAAGAACACGGACATAGGCGCCATCAACTCCCGGCAGCAGCTCGACACGATCCAGAAGTACTTGAAGATCGGCAAGGAGGAGGGCGCCGAGATCTACCAGAGTGCCGCGCGCCTGCCGAAGAAGGGCTTCTTCTGCAAGCCGACGCTGTTTACCGGCGTCTCGCAGTCGAACCGCGTCGTGCAGGAGGAGATCTTCGGGCCCGTACTCGCTGTCCAGACCTTCCGGACCTTCAATGAGGCGATCGCGAAAGCGAACAACACGCCCTACGGTCTGTCGGGTGGTGTCTGGACCGACAAGGGCGCCAAGATCTTCAAGATGACGCAGGACATTCGCGCCGGCGTCATCTGGGCGAACACGTTCAACAAGTTCGATCCGACGTCACCTTTTGGTGGCTACAAGGAGAGCGGCGTCGGACGCGAAGGCGGCCTGCACGGCCTCGACGCCTACCTGAGACTGGAGGCCTGATATGAGCAGATTGTCGGTTGCCAAGACCTACAAGATTTACATCGGCGGCAAGTTCCCGAGAACCGAATCGGGCCGCTACTTCCCGCTGCATGACGGACAAGGCCACGTCATCGCCAATATCTGTCGCGGCAGCCGCAAGGACTTTCGTAACGCCGTCGTCGCTGCGCGTAAGGCACAGCCGGGCTGGGCGGGCGCCAGCGCCTACCTGCGTGGACAGATCATCTATCGCATCGCCGAGATGCTGGAAGGCCGGCGCGAACAGTTCATCGCCGAACTGAAACAGCAGGGTT
>JAAUXY010083326.1_pt1 | contig 14019 bp, 16 predicted proteins | sample 7278121 | NCBI WGS metagenome assembly JAAUXY01 (sample SAMN14350117, study PRJNA611818) | marine sediment metagenome | isolation source: surface marine sediment (1.8m) | place: French Polynesia: Moorea | collected 2018-08 | reverse complement strand
TCCTGCGCCGTTGTTTCTTCCACTACATCAAGTTCCCGGACAAAGAGACGATGGCGCAGATTGTCGACGTGCACTACCCGGGTCTCAAGAAAGAGCTGCTTTCGGAAGCGCTAAACGCTTTCTACAAAGTGCGCGACGTTCGCGGCCTGAAGAAGAAGCCGTCTACTTCTGAGCTGCTCGACTGGATCAAGCTGTTGCTGGCCGAGGACATTCCGCCGGAGGCACTGCGCGGCGAAAACAAGCGCAACGCGATTCCGCCCCTGTACGGTGCGCTGCTCAAGAACGAGCAGGATGTGCACCTGTTCGAGCAGCTGGTGTTTCTCGACCGGCGCAACCAGCAGTAAGTGTCATGCTGATCCCGTTCTTCTACATGCTTCGGGACGGCGGCATGAAGACGTCGATCACCGAGTTGCTGACGCTGCTCGAGGCGATGAAAAAAGGTCTTGCAGGGCATAGCGTCGACGATTTCTATTTTCTTGCGCGCGCTACCCTGGTGAAGGATGAGTCCAAGCTCGACCTCTTCGATCGGATCTTTGCAGCCTATTTCAAGGGTGTCGAGGACAGTTTCGCGGATCTCGTGCAGGACATACCCGACGAATGGTTGCGACAGCAGGCCGAGCTGATGCTGACCGAAGAGGAGCGGGCGCAGATCGAGGCGATGGGCGGCTTTGAGGAACTCATGCGCGCGCTGCAGGAGCGGCTCGAGGAGCAGGACGACCGGCACGAGGGCGGTTCGAAGTGGATCGGCACCGCGGGTACGTCGCCGTTCGGTGCATACGGTTACAATCCCGAGGGCGTCCGGATCGGCCAGGCAGGGTCGCGCAATCGCAGCGCGGTTAAGGTTTGGGACAAGCGCGAGTATCGGAATCTCGACGATTCGGTCGAGCTCGGCACACGCAACATCAAAGTAGCATTGCGTCGACTGCGCAAGTTCGCGCGCGAAGGCGCAGCCGACCAGCTGGACCTCGACGATACGATTGACAAGACGGCGCGTAACGCCGGACTTCTCGATATTCGCATGGTGCCTGAGCGCCACAACGCGGTGAAGGTGCTGTTGTGCCTCGACATCGGTGGTTCAATGGACGATCACGTGCGCATTTGCGAAGAGCTTTTTTCGGCGACACGCAGCGAATTCAAGCATCTCGAATACTTCTATTTTCACAACTTCATCTACGAGAGTCTGTGGAAAGACAACCGTCGGCGTCACTCGGAGCGGATTTCGACGCACGACATCACGCACAAGTACGGCAGCGACTACAAGCTCGTGTTCGTCGGCGATGCGACGATGAGCCCCTATGAAATCGTCTATGCCGGTGGCAGCGTCGAGCACTGGAACGAGGAGCCGGGCGCCGTGTGGATAAAGCGCCTGCTGAACACCTACCCGAAGGCGATCTGGCTCAATCCCGAACCGAAAGAGCGCTGGGAATACACGCCGTCGATCAAACTGACGCAGGAGCTCATGGACGATCGCATGTATCCGCTGACCATCGCCGGGCTCGACGAGGGGATCAAGGCGCTGCATTGATCTGTGGGAGCGGCGTCTCGCCGCGAATCGGGCCGGGGACGGCCCTCCCACCGCCGATCCTACAAGGTGCGTTCTTTTTGCAGGTTCGCGAGGTCTGCGAGCACCTGCTCGGGGTGCGTCTCCGGTTTGACCTCGCGATAGTGCTTCGCCACGACGCCCTCGGGATCGATGATGAAGGTCTGCCGTTTCGCCACTTTCATGCCGAACATGCGCGTTTTTACGCCGTAGGCATCGGCCGCCATCCCGTCGGTATCGGCGAGCAGCGGGAAGGGCAGGCCGTGGTTTTCGGCGAAGGCCTTGTGAGATTCGACGTCGTCGAGACTGACACCGAGAATCTGCGCATTTAGCTTGCGAAACGCGTATATGTTGTCGCGAAACTCGCAGGCCTCGGTCGTGCAGCCGGGCGTCTCGTCTTTCGGGTAGAAATAGAGCACCACCCACTGGTCCCGGTAGTCTTCGAGCGCGTGCAGCTGGCCGTCCTGATCGGGTAGTTCGAACTCGGGTGCCGGGCCGCCTTCGAGCTTCGCGTCGGATACGGCTGGCTGGACGGGCCCGACAGCGAGCAGCAGGCCGATCAGCAAAACAGTGAACCGGGTCATCATTTGGCACCGGAAAAAGTCGACATGGACTCTATAATACGGGGCGATGACGGGCCTGCAAGGAGAAAAGCCGAGAGCGGCACTGGTGCTGCCGGGAGGCGGTGCTCGCGGCGCTTTCCAGGTCGGCGTGCTCAAAGCGATTGCCGAGCTGGTGCCGAGAGGCACACCGAACCCGTTTCCGATCATCAGCGGCACGTCGGCCGGCGCGGTCAACTCCATCGTGCTTGCCGCGAAAGCGCGGCGCTTTCGCGTGGCTGTTGCCGAACTCGAGCGCGTCTGGGGGCATTTTCGCTGCCACGATGTCTACCGCACCGATCACCTGACAATGTTGAAAAGCAGCCTGCATTGGCTTGCTGCCATCGTGCTCGGCGGTTTCATTGTCGGGGCGCCGAAATCGCTGCTCGACAATTCGCCGCTGCGAGCCCTGCTGAGCCGCAACGTGCGTTTCCCGCGCATCCGGGACGCGATCGAGAAGGGCCATCTCGAGGCTGTCGCGGTCACGGCAGCAGGCTACGGTTCGGCAAAGTCAACCTCCTTCTACCAGGCGACGCCGGAACACGAGCCCTGGGCCCGCACCCGGCGTCGCGGCGTACACGTGTCGCTGAACCTCGACCACCTGATGGGCAGCATCGCCGTGCCCATGGTGTTTCCCCCGGTGCTCATCGGCAACGAGTACTACGGCGACGGTGCCATGCGCCAGGCCACGCCGCTCAGCCCTGCCGTGCACCTGGGTGCAGATCGCATCCTCGTCATCGGCATTCGCGATGAAACGGCAGACACCGTTCCCGATACGCCGCAGGAGCACCCGAGTTTTGCGCAGATAGCCGGCTACATGCTCGATACGCTGTTCATGGACGGCATGTACTCGGATCTCGAGCGGCTCACGCGCATCAACCAGCTGCTCGATCACAGCGCCAGCGTCGCAACCGGTATGCGGCCGATCGACACGATGCTCATCGTGCCCAGCGAGGATTTGCGGGAGATCGCCCACAAACACCGTGCGGAACTGCCAATGGCGATTCGCGCGCTGCTCCGTGGCGTAGGTGGCAGGAGTCCCGGCGAAAACCGCCTGCTGTCTTTCCTGCTGTTCGAGCAGGCTTACACGCGGGAGCTGATAGAGCTCGGCTACCGCGACGCGCTGAAGGTCAAAGACCAGCTGCGGGAATTCGTGTTCGGCGAGCCGGTGCCGCGGCTGTTTGCACCCGACTGGATACGACGGGACCTGAGCACGCTACACTCGCAGACGGTGACTACCTAGGTCGTTGTGACGAATCAACACGGTGCCATGCTGTCGCTTCAGTTTCGCCGTGAGTTTTTCGGCCATGTACACGGACCGGTGCTGGCCGCCGGTACAGCCAACCGCAATCGTCAGATAGCCGCGATTGACGGATTCGTACTCGGGAATCCATCGTTCGAGGAAGGCGACAATATCGTCGTACATGGCGCGGAAGTTCGGTTGTGCGTCGAGGAACTCGGTCACTTCCCGGTCCTGCCCGGTCAAGCCCCGGAGTTCGATGGTCCAGTAGGGATTCGGCAGGCATCGCAGGTCAAACACGAAATCCGCATCGGCCGGTATGCCGTTCTTGAAGCCGAATGACTCGATCAGTACGGACAGCGTGCCGCTCTTGCGCCGGTCGACGCGTTCGCGAATCGTATCCGCCAGCTCGTAGATGCTGGTCCTGGACGTGTCGATGATGAGGTCGGCACTGTTTGCAATCTCGGCCAGCAAATCCCGTTCGGCAGCGATCGCAGCGCGCAGGGCGGCGCCGTGTTCGGCCAGCGGGTGGCGGCGGCGGGTTTCGCTGTATCGTTTCAATAACACGTCGTCGCTGGCATGCAGGAAGACGACTTCCGACTCGATTCCCTGCTGGCGCAAGCCGGCAAGCCGCTCGGGCAGCGATTCAATGTCGTGCTGCCGGCTGCGCGCATCGACGCCCAGCGCCAGCATTTCGGTGGGTTTCTCGGCGTCCGTGCAGACTTCGTCGATCACCTGCTGCAGCAGCGCAGCAGGCATGTTGTCGATGCAGTAGTAGCCGAGGTCTTCGAGGACGTGCAGTGCAACGGACTTGCCCGAACCGGACAAGCCGCTGACGATAATCAGGCGCATCGCGGCGCCGCCAGCGTGCTGCCATCCATCAGAGCCTCATAAAGGTCGCTGCTGGATTTTGCGGACCGCAGGCGGGAACGCAGCCCCTCGTCGGCAAGTATGGAAGTGACGAGGCGAATGTCCTCGCCATGGCTCGCATCGATTTCGTCAGGGACCATCAGGCCGAAGACGAGATCGACGGGTTCGCCGTCCGGGGCGTCGAAGTCGACGGGCTCCGACAAAAGGATCATCGCGCCGATGCTGATATCGAGCCCGTCTACGCGACAGTGCGGAAATGCGACGCCCTTGTCGAGGCCGGTGCATCCGAGGCGCTCGCGCTTGACGAGGTTCTCGAAGACTTGCTCGCTGCCTATCTCGGGCGTCTTGCGAGCAAGGAGCTCGCTCAGGATTTCGATGCAGTGTTTTTTGCTGCGCGCCTGTGCGTTACACAGCACGCTATCGGGCCGGATCAGTTGTTCGAGCGTCATGAACGGGTACTCGCGCGATTAGCCAAAGTTCCTTTTTTGCGCATCCCGAGCATGGTGGTCGACGAGTTTTTCCTTGTACTTGCGGACGCGACGCTCGAGTTTGTCCACCAGGGCATCGATAGCCACGTACATGTCTTCATCGGTTGCCTCAGAGAAGATCTTTTTGCCATTGACCTGCACAGTCGCTTCCGCCTTGTGGCGTAATTTCTCGACAGTGAGAATGCAATCGACGTCAGACACCAGGTCGAAATGGCGCCCGATTCGTTCGAATCGAGACGCGACATAAGTGCGCATGGACTCAGTGACTTCGACGTGATGACCTGAAACATTCAATTGCATGGTTTTACCTCCCGCACGCGGATTCCTCTCGTAATCCTGCGCTCTTTTGGAAGAATAGCAGGAGCCGGGAACTCCTGCCGCTCAAGTTTGTGATTCACTGCCCTCATACGGCCTGGCGTTTCCTGCGCTCGCTCGATGAGGGGATGTTCATGGCTTCACGGTACTTTGCCACCGTGCGCCTCGCAACCGAGATGCCCTCGTCCTCGAGGACCTTGGCTATCTTGTTGTCCGACAAAGGTTTGGCCGGATTCTCAGCGGCGATCAATTTGCGGATCTTGGCGCGTACCGAGGTGGAAGACTGGTCTTCGCCGCTTGCGCTCGACAGATGGCTCGAGAAGAAGTACTTGAACTCGAAGACACCGCGAGGCGTATGCATGTACTTGTTGGTGGTGACGCGCGAAATCGTCGATTCGTGCATGCCGACTTCTTCGGCGACATCCCTCAGGACCATGGGCTTCATGGCCTCATCCCCATGTTCCAGAAATTGCGTCTGCCGTTTCACAATACAAGTCGCGACCTTGAACAGCGTTTCGTTGCGAATCTCGAGGCTGCGGATCAACCAACGGGCTTCCTGCAACTGGCTGCGCAGAACAGCGTGATCGCCGCTGCCGCGCAGCAGTCGCGCGTATTGCTGGTTGACCGACAGCCGGGGAACGCCCGTCGGGCTGATCTCCACGAGCCAGCGGCCGTCCACCTTGCGCACAAAGACGTCCGGAATGACGTACTCGGCTGCTGCCGGGCTGACGGACTGGCCGGGCTTGGGATTGCACGCCTTGATCAGCGCGAGCGCGTCGTGCAAGTCCTCGTCGGTCGTTCGCAGGCTGCGACGCAATTCGCCGTGCTCGCGGCTGGCGACAAGGTCGAGATGTTCCGTGGCCAGCTCTATCGCGAGTTGCAGGCCCGCCGTTCTCGCATCGAGTTGCGAGAGTTGCAGGACGAGACACTCGGACAGCGACCGAGCGCCAACGCCGATCGGATCGAGCTGTTGCACCTTCTCGAGGGTCGTAGCGACTTCGTCAGCCGTGGCGTTGATGTCGCTGTCGACGGCTGCGAGGATCTCGTCGAGCTCGACCGTGAGGTAACCGTCGTCGTTGATGTAGTCGACCAGCGCTTCGCCGATGATGACCTCGCGCGGGCTGAAATGCTCCATTTCCAGCTGCCAAAGCAGGTGCTCTTTCAGCGTCTGCCCGGACTCGTCCGCGAACTCGCTGATCGGCTTGCCTTCACCGCCGTTCCAGCCGCTGTCGGCGATACGCTCCGCAGACTGCGCCTGCCACTGGTCCTCGGCCTTGATCGCCTCGACTTCCGCCGTGGTTTCCGAGCTGGTGCGCGGCAGGTCCGGCAGGTCCTCCATCTCCAGCATGATGTTCTCTTCGAGTGCTTCCTGGATCTGCGCGTTGAGATCGAGCACGGGCAACTGCAACAGGCGGATAGCCTGCTGCAGTTGCGGCGTCATCGTCAGCGTCTGACCGAGCTTGAGTTGCAGAGAAGGTTTCAACATTTGAGAAGACTAGAGCTGGAATTCCTGCCCGAGATACACCTCCCTGACATGCTGGTTCTCGAGGATGTCTTCGGGTGAGCCCGATGCGATCAGGCTGCCATCACTGAGTATATAGGCTCTGCCACAGATTCCGAGGGTCTCCCTCACATTATGGTCAGTTATTAGCACTCCGATTTCGCGTTCGCAGAGGTGCCTGATGATGCGCTGAATGTCGAGAACGGAAATCGGGTCTACGCCGGCGAACGGCTCGTCGAGCAGCACGAACAACGGGTGCGCGGCAAGTGCACGCGCGATTTCTACACGGCGCCGCTCGCCGCCGGACAGGCTGATGCCCAGGCTCGCGCGCACGTGGCCAACGTGGAGCTCGTCCAGCAGGTTTTCGAGTTCTTCCTCGCGTCCTGCGCGGTCGAGGTCTTCACGGTTCTCGAGTATTGCGAGGATGTTCTGTTCGACGGTCAGCTTGCGAAAGATCGACGCTTCCTGGGGCAGGTAGCCGACGCCCAGCTTGGCGCGCCGGTGCATGGGTAACGCGGTCAGGTCCTGGCCGTCGAGCAGGATCTTGCCGCTGTCGGCGGCAATCAGGCCGACGATCATATAGAAAGCGGTGGTCTTGCCTGCGCCGTTGGGGCCGAGCAGGCCAACGACTTCGCCGCTCTTGATTTCCAGTGAGATTGTTTTGACGACTTGCCGGAGCTTGTAGCTCTTGGAGATATCCTGGACGCTCAGGATGCTCATGGACCGCCGTCTCCGGGCTCCGTTTCCTCCTCTTCCCCGGGTTGCGCTTCGGGCGGGGTGTACGTGATTCGCACCCGTCCGGCGTCGTCGGATCCCTGCGCCTGTATGCGTTGCGCCTTGATGTCGTAAACGAGCAGGTTCGAGGAAATCTGGTTGCCGCCCTCGGTGATGGTCGCGTTCTCGGAAAACTCCACCGTGCCGGCAACGAGGTCGTACCGCAGTCTTCCGGCCTCGGCGTAGGTGACTTCCTCACTGCCCGCGCGTTTGAGCTCGAACGTCGCAGGGCTCCCGGAGATCTGCGCGGTAAGGAGCTGATTTTCCGTGAAGCGGAGGTCGGCAGCGTCCGACTCGATGCGTCCGTTGTTGACGTCGATGATGACGTTCCCGGAAAACGTCCAGGTGCTGTCGTCGAAGTTGAGCTCGGTCGCACGGCCTTCGTCGGCCTCAATAACGAGGCTGCCTTGTGTCACCTTTGGCGAACGAAAAATCAGCAAGCCTGCCTTGCCGTCGTAGTCGGTCTTCTCCGCGTCGACGGTGATGGGAAGGCGCGTGTCCTGCAGCTGCGCAGCGGCCGCGATGGGCAGCATCAGCAGGATTGCCGGTCTCAAATTCATGGTTCCGAGCATATCAGCAACGCGGCACTCAGGGTACGAACGTACCTCTGACATTTGACTTCAACTGCACCCGGTCGTCCTTCAGGGACGCGTACATTCCCGTTGCCGTCAGGCTGCGTTCGCCAATGCGGATCTGGACTCGGGCATCCGTGTCGGCGGTGAAGTTGTCCGGATCGAGATTGAGCACCTCTGTGCGCAACTCGGTGTCCTGGCCGGAGAAGCCGCGTTCGCTGCGCGCTATGACATGCCCCTCGAGCCGGACGAGTTGCTGCTCGTAATGCAGCGTGGCCGAGTCCGCAATCAGGTCCCAGGGCACCTCGCTGCCGGGCGCGTAGCGGATATTCACGTCATCGAAACGGATAGTGTCGGCATCGAGCTGCTCGGCCCGCTCCGCCTCGATCTCGTACAACAGCTGACCCTCCGGGGCGGTGCCGAGGATTCGGGCCGACTTGAGGTAGTAGCCACGGTGCTGTGGTTCGAATACCGGTGTTTCGGTATCCGCGCTTCGGTTCATGCGCGCGACGTACCAGCTGCCGGCGGCGGCCAGCGTCAGGGCCATGAGCAGCACGATTTCTCGTGCGCGCATCAGTCCGCTTCGCTTTGCGCGGCCAGCACCAGGTCGCAAATCTCACGCACGGCGCCGTGGCCACCGCCCGCACGGGTGGTGTAGTCGCACTGGTCCCTGAGTTCGGGGACAGCATTCGCAACTGCGACCGAATAGCCGACTTTGTGCAGCAGCGGCAGGTCGGGCAGGTCGTCGCCGACGTACACGCATTCGTCGTCGCTAATCCCCAATTCGCCGACGAGTGCCTCGAACACGCCTATCTTGTCCTTGCAGCCCTGGATGATGTGTTTGACACCGAGTTCCTGCATGCGTTTCGCAACGGCGCCGGAACTGCGGCCGCTGATGACGGCAACCGATATGCCCGACTTGATCAGGCAGCGGATACCGTACCCGTCCTGCGTATTGAATGCCTTGGACTCCACGCCGTGGTCGGACAGGTAGAACCTGCCGTCCGTAAACACGCCGTCCACGTCGAAAGCGACGAGTCGAACGCCCGTGAGAGGGTTGTCAGCTGAGGCAGTCACATGATCCCCGCGCGAAACAAATCGTGAATGTTGAGTGCCCCGGTCAGTCGGCCTTCATTGTCGGCCACGAGCAGGGACGTAATACGGTTTTCCTCGAGGATGTGCACCGCCTCGGCCGCAAGGACGTCTGCGGCGATCTTCTTGCAATCGACGTGCATGACGTCGCGCATACGCGTGCGGTGGACGTCGACGCCCGCATCGAGCGAGCGACGCAGGTCGCCGTCCGTATAGATGCCGACGATGCGATTCCCGTCGTCGACGACGGCGGTCATACCGAGACCCTTCTCGGTCATTTCCATCAGGCCGTCGCGCAGGCTCACGTCCGGGCCGACTTTGGGTACCTGCTCGCCGCTGCGCATGACGTCCTCGACGCGCAGTATCAGGCGTTTACCCAGGCTGCCGCTGGGGTGCGACCGCGCAAAGTCCTCTGCCGTAAAGCCGCGGTTCTTTAGCAGCGCGACGGCCAGCGCGTCGCCCATGGCCAGCGTTGCCGTCGTACTTGCCGTCGGGGCCAGGTTCAGAGGGCAGGCCTCCTCGCTCACGCTGATGTCCAGGTGGACGTCGGCCGCTTCCGCCAGTGTGGAAGCGGGATTGCCCGTCATCGAGATGAGCCTGGCGCCGAGCCGCTTGACGATCGGCAGGATCGTCAGGACCTCCTCGGTCTCACCGGAATACGAGATCGCCAGCAGCAGGTCGTGCGCTGTGATCATGCCAAGATCACCGTGGCTCGCCTCGGCCGGGTGCATGAAGAACGCCGGCGTGCCGGTCGATGCCAGCGTGGCGGCGATCTTGTTGCTGACGTGGCCAGACTTGCCCATGCCGGTCACCACGACGCGGCCCTCGATGTCCATGCAGAGCCTGCAGGCGGCGGCGAAGTCGTCGCCGAGCCTGGCCTTCAGCGAATCGACGGCACGAGACTCAATGTCGAGCACTTCACTCGCGAGCTCGACGAGTTCCTCGTTGCTCAGTTGCTCCTGCAAATTGCTGCCCCGGACACCATGCTGGCGCCCATTCTAAACGTTTTAGACGTTTTGCGTGATGACGTAAGCGTTGTAAGCCAGGTAGAAGAGTACGAGGGCGGAACCCTCGACGCGCGACAGCTCGGTCTTGCCGTCGTAGTCGTAGGTCATCGCGAACAGTGCGAGCGTGAAAGCGACCATCACGAAGATGTGCAGTGAGAGCACAGTGGGCTCGAGCCCGGACGGCGAGATCGTGGCGGCGACGCCAATGACGGCCAGCAGGTTGAAGATGTTGCTGCCCACGATGTTGCCGATTGCCAGACCGAACTCGTCCTTCATGGCACTTACCAGCGAAACGGCCAGCTCCGGAAGACTCGTGCCGAACGCCACGAGCGTGACACCGATGACGATTTCGCTGACGCCCAGCGCCCTCGCAATCTCGATCGAGCCGTCGACGAGCAGCTCGGCACCGATCAGCAACACGATGAGCCCGACGACGATCCAGAAAATGGCCATCGGCATGGTGACGTCGGACGGGATCTCGGCATCGTAGTCGACCGACATCGGGTCGGTGGCGGCCGACCGATAGCCCAGTCGCGCCAGCCAGATCATCACGATCACGAGCCCGGTCAGCATTACGAGGCCGTCGACGCGACTCAGGAACTGGTCGAGAAACAACGACACGGTCAGTAACGACACGGCGAGCAGGGCCGGCATTTCGCGGCGCAGGGTTGCCGATTCGAGCTTGATCGGCCGAATCACGGCGACGCAGCCGAGCACGAGCCCGATGTTGACAATGTTGGAGCCGATCGCGTTGCCGAATGCGAGCCCCGGTTCCCCGCGCAGGGCGGCGACTGCGGAGACCAGGATTTCCGGCGCCGACGTTGCAAATGCCACGATCGTCAGGCCGATGAGAAGCGGAGCGACACCCAGGTTGCGCGCAGTCGCCGAGGCACCGTGCACGAAACGATCGGCTCCCCATATGAGGAGAACCAGACCGCCGATGACTTCGAGGATGTTGAGCGTCATACCTGTGTTGTGAGCGCGAACGGTCGCGTATGATACACAATATGAATCCGACAGAGGTTGCCGCCCTGATCGACGCCGGCTTTGAGAACGCCGACGTGCACGTCAGGAGCGACGACAACACCCACTACGAAACCGTCGTGATCGCCGCCGAGTTCGAAGGCAAGCGACCGCTCGCGCGACACCAGCTCGTTTACAAGGCGCTGGGCACACTGGTTGGCAACGAGATCCATGCGCTGTCGATCCAGGCGTACACGCCGGACGAATGGCAGCAGAAGACCGGCGAGGCCTGAAAGCGCGTTGGACAAACTACTGATCAAGGGCGGCTCCCGCCTGGCTGGCACGATCGCGACGTCCGGCGCCAAGAACGCAGCATTGCCGATACTCGCAGGCACGCTGCTGGCAACCGAGCCGGTCACGGTGCGGAACGTGCCGCACCTGCGCGACGTCACGACGATGATTTCACTGCTGCAGACCATGGGCGTGCAGGTCACGGTCGACGACCAGCTCAACGTCGAGGTCGATGCGAGCGACGTGCGCGAACGCAAGGCTCCGTACGAGCTCGTCAAAACGATGCGTGCGTCCATCGTGGTACTTGGTCCGCTCCTGGCGCGATTCGGCGAGGCCGACGTGTCTCTGCCCGGCGGTTGTGCAATCGGCGCGCGGCCCGTGAACCTGCACGTTGCCGGCTTGCAGGCCATGGGTGCCGACGTCGTTGTCGAAGAAGGCTTCATTAAAGCCCGCGCGGACCGACTGCAGGGTGCACACATCGTCTTCGATACCGTCACGGTGACCGGTACCGAGAACCTGTTGATGGCCGCGGTGCTCGCCAATGGCGAGACCGTGCTGGAGAACGCAGCGCGCGAACCCGAGGTCATCGACCTGGCGGTCTTCCTGCAGGGCATGGGGGCGCAGATCGAGGGGGCGGGCAGCAGCACGATCGTCGTGCAGGGCGTCGATCGGCTCGCCGGCACGAACCATCGGGTGTTGCCGGACCGCATCGAGACCGGCACGTATCTCGTCGCCGCCGCGATGACGGGCGGCAGCATTCGCATCAACGACACGGCCCCCGAGGCGCTGGAAGCCGTCCTCATCAAGCTCGGCGAGGCCGGCGCGGACATCGATACGGGCGACGACTGGATCCAGCTCGACATGCGCGGACAGCGTCCAATCTCCGTCGATATTCGCACGGCGCCTCACCCGGCATTTCCGACCGACATGCAGGCGCAGTTCTGCGCGTTGAACGCCATAGCCGATGGCGTCGGTACCATCACTGAGACGATCTTCGAGAATCGATTCCAGCACGTGCTCGAGCTGCAGCGCATGGGCGCGGACATTCGCCTCGAGGGCAATACGGCAATATGCACCGGCGTCGACACCCTGACCGCGGCGCCGGTAATGGCAACCGACCTGCGCGCGTCCGCGGGACTCGTGCTGGCGGGGCTTGCGGCCGACGGCGAAACGCTCGTCGATCGCATCTACCACGTGGACAGAGGCTACGAGCGCATCGAGGAGAAACTCCGCCAGCTCGGCGCGACGATTCGCCGGATCGGGTAGCGTTTTAGGAGCGGCGTCCTGTGGGAGGGCCGTCTTGTGGGAGGGCCGTCTTGTGGGAGGGCCGTCTTGTGGGAGGGCCGTCTCGGCCCGATTCCACGTCCGGCGGCGAGCGGGGTATCTCTTCCTCGCTGGCGTCGGCGATACGCTCGGTCAGAGACACCCCGCTCGCCACCTGCTGCGGAATCGCGGTCTTACGACCGCTCCTACAGGACGGCCTTCCCACGGTCGGGTCAGGGCGGGATCTCCGATCGTTCCGCGGCGACGACGGTTGTTTCGAAGCGTTCGCCGTCGCGCCAGCCGACCACTTCGATTCGGTCGCCCGGATTCGAGCCCGCGACGAGCAGCCGCGCCTGTCCCTGGGAGAAGATCGTCTCGCCGTTGATCTTCAGGATGACGTCGCCGCGTCGCAGGTTGGCCGATGCAGCAGGACTGAGTTCGTAGACATCGGCGAGCAGGATGCCGACATTCGGCTCCAGCCCCAGCATGGCGCGATCCGCGTTGCTCATGTCGGCGGGCTCCAGGCCGACCCAGCCGCGAATGACCCGGCCACTCGTCTTGATCTGTTCGACGACGCCGCGCACGAGATCGACGGGGATGGCAAAGCCGATGCCTTCCGTGCCGGCATCCTGGGCAAGCACGGCCGTGTTGATGCCCACGAGTTCGCCTTTGCTGTTGATCAGCGCGCCGCCCGAGTTGCCCGCATTTATCGCAGCGTCCGTCTGGATGAAATTCTCGAAGGTGGCGAGGTTGAGCAGACCCCGGCCCGTTGCGCTGACGATGCCCTGGGTCACGGATTTCGTCAGGCCGTAGGGGTTGCCGATAGCCAGCACGACGTCGCCGATGCGAAGGTTTGCGGAGCTGCCGAGCTTCACTGCCGGCAATTGCCCTGCCGCGACCTTCAACAGCGCGAGATCGGTTTCGGCATCGACCCCGACAACCTCGGGTTCGAGGACGCGGCCGTCACCCAGCTGCACCCGAATCTCGGCGGCCTCGGCGACGACGTGGAAGTTGGTGACCAGATAGCCCTCGGGATCGATGACGACGGCAGAGCCGTAGCTCGAGTCGATGCGGAAACGGCTGTCGTCGTTGATGCCGCGGCCGTCGCTCACGAGCCTTTTGGTGTAGATATTGGCGACCGCCGGGGCGCTGACGGACACGGCGTCTGCGTAGCTCAGGGCGGGGGCCTCGGTCGGCGCCCAGATCCTCGGCAGCAAATCGGGCCGCACCAGCACCACGAGGAAGGCCACGGCCAGGCCGACGACGATCGATTGCACAAGGAAAATTGCAGCTGATTTCATTAGCTAGCCAACCTCGACGGGCCCCGTGTATAATGCACTATTGGTTCCGCACCACGTCCCGGCGATACGTTCATCCTGACGCCAAACCGGGCCTGCTGCAAATCTACCAGTTTCGAAACTAAGCAAAAAACACGCTCACGATTAAAGGCTGTGCAAGAAGGTAAATCACACCTGATCGAAGCGGTGCGTATGGGAGTGCCTGA
>JAAUXY010081857.1_pt1 | contig 14033 bp, 8 predicted proteins | sample 7278121 | NCBI WGS metagenome assembly JAAUXY01 (sample SAMN14350117, study PRJNA611818) | marine sediment metagenome | isolation source: surface marine sediment (1.8m) | place: French Polynesia: Moorea | collected 2018-08 | reverse complement strand
TCGCCGGTCTCGGGCACGTGCACCGGTCCGCCGTCCCAGAGTTGGTGCTCGTTCCAGGGCAGCTTCTGGTCGTGGAGCAGGGTCGAGACCATCTCGCCCTGCTTCGCGCCCAGCAACCCCCGTCGCTGCTTCGAGCGTGCGGCCTTCGCACGGGACCACCTGAAGCGATCGATCTGAGGCCAGCCGTTGAACCAGACGTCGCCGATCTCGAGATCGGGTCGGCGGTTCTGCAGGAAGGGGATCGCACCCTCGACGTGGTCCTCGTCGATGTGCGTCAGGACGACCAACTCCAGCCGGGGAACCGATGCCAACCGGGCTTCGAGGGCCGGCCACACCTCGGCGGTGCCGCAGTCGATCAGGATGTGATGCGGGCGCGTCGCCGTGCCGTACGAGACCAGGATGGAGTCGCCGTGCAGCGCCGGGAGCATCTCGATCCTGAACATCGAGGATCACACGGCGGTGCGCAGGATCTGGAGCATCGCTTCCGCCTGGGCAACCGCAGCCTTCCAGCCGTCGCGGGACTTCTTGGATTCCTCGGGCGCGTAGTGCTCGTGCCAGTCGTGGAAGAGTCCGACGTAGCGCTCGAACTGGCGCTTGGTCGCAGCAGCAACGTAGTTGGAACCCAGCGCGCTGCGTTGGACCAGTTCGTTCACGAACTCGTCGGAGGGTGTCTCACCGTCGTCCTCGAAGACCCGGAGGAGCTCCAGCTCGGCCAGGCTGCTGTACGCCCAAAGTCGGTCGTTCGGATCGTCGGCAACGAGGTCGAGTTCGGCCGCCCGTCGAGCAACGGCCCACGACCCGGCTTTCGGCTCTTCGCCGAACGCCCGGTCGAGGCAGATGGCCTGCGTCATCATCCAGTGCAGGTTCGCTCCCGCCGAGGCGACCTTCGACTGGAGGAAACACTCCGCCGCCCGCCGGTAGAGCTTCCGCGCCTCGGTCAGGTGCTCCCGGGGCGTTGCGAGGTCCGGGGAGTCGTGCCAGTAGTCCGGATCCTCCTGGGCGTTGAGTTCCAGGAGGTCCTTCCACGCCGACTCGAACTGCACCAGGGCGATCCGTTTGTGGAAGGTGGCCCTGAGGCTCATGCGGTCGATCTCGTAGGCGGCGCTCGTCGGGAGCCGGTCGAGCACACGAGCAGCTGCGTCCCGCGCCCGGTCGCGTGCGTCGACGTCGGCGAGCTCGTACACCCCGGAGCTGAGGGTGTCCGAGCGCGCCGTGTAGTCGTCGAGGGCGGCACGGAGCGCCGCCGCCGTGCGCTCGTACATGACCCGTTCCAGTTGTTCGGGCATCCCCTCCGGCAGCGCCTCGTAGACGACCAGGCTCGCCCAGTCGTGGGTGAAGCTCATCTCGGCGTGGAGCTCGGCCCGGACACGAGCGAGGACGGCGAAGGGGTGTTCGCCCCAGAACAGGTCGCCGTACAGCATCTTGCTCATCAGCACCGAGCCCTCGAAGGTGAGCGGGAACTGCGACGCGATCACGAGCGGGACCCCGGCGACGTGGAGCGCACGGGCCAGGCTGCCGCCGGGTACGAGCGCGTCCGCCTGGTAGGCGCTGTCGCAGCTGGCGATCACGAACGTGGACGGTGCTCGCGCGTCCGTCGGCAATGACCGCAACACGCTGGCCAGCCGCTCGCCGGTGACGACATCGGCGATCGGATCGTCGGACACGCCGGCGACCTCGGGGCGGGCGCCCTCCAGGAGCAAGCCGACGCGATCGCCCTCGCTGGTCTCGCTCTCGGCGCCGTGGGCCAGCACGTGGACCAGCGTGATCCCCTCGTCGAGCAGCGCCCGGCGGATCTCGGCGATCGTGCTGGGCCGCTCGCTGCGGCCTCCGAGTTGGACGAGGGGTTCGTACTCCCAGTCCGATGCGTCCCCCTGCCGCCACGGCGCCAAGTGCTCGTCGAGCACCGCGCGGTGCCGGTCCTCCAGCTTCTCGTCGATCTCGAGGCCGACGATGAACAGCACCTTCGGCCGACCACCGATCCACGGCCGCCGGCTGGGAAGCACGGAGCGCTCGCGTCGCGTCATGCACACCGGCGTACCCGGCCGCAGCGACAGCCACTCGTTCGACGGTCGGCCGGCGGCCGCCGGGACCTTGGCCAGTTCGAACGGGAGCATCGCCAGCTCCGAGGCCGACGAGACGATGCGCAGGTTGTTGATCGCCATCAGCCCCGGGTGGTCGGTGAGGGCACCGATCAACCCTGGGACACCCCCGAGCACCTCGCCGAGCGCGGCACCCACGGTCCGCAGCGTCGCCAGCCGCGGCGTCTGGTCCTGCTCGTCATCGTCGGGGTACCGCATCTCGGCGAGCATGCGGTTGAACTCCGCCTGCTCGAACGGCATCGACACGGTCCCGGCGCCCGCATCCCCGCAGACCGCCAGATACTGCGTCAGCGGCGACAGCAGCTGGTTGTGCGGTGGTCCCGGCCGCAGGAACTCGACCTCGATCGTGCGAATGTCCTGGTCGGTGCTGTCCATACGCCTCTCCCTTCCCCAACGCGGAGGCCACCGGCGAGGCCTCGACACTAGCCGATCCGGGACCGACGACCGCCCGGAGCAGCCGGACCACCACACGACGGGCCGGACGTGCGACCAGGCGTTCGCACTTCGGCCCAAACCGGTGTTGACTGGCGGACGTGACCATGGCGACGACGGTCGGCGACGAAGCCCTCGGCGAGGACATCCGGCTGCTCGGCCGGCTGCTCGGCGGCGTGATCCGGGACCAAGCCGGCGACGCCACGTTCGACCTCGTCGAGTCGGTCCGGCGGATCGCCGTGCACGGCCGCCGCCAGGGCACCACAGCGGTCCAGGAGCTCCACGCCCGGCTGATCGACGAGCCGATCGAGGATCAGCTCAACGTGATCCGGGCGTTCGACTGGCTCGCCCTCCTCGCCAACACCGCCGAGGACGTGCACCTCGACCGGCGGAGTCGCTACCACCGCGCCGCCGGCCACCGCGCCCGGCCCGGGAGCCTCGACGCGTCCTTCGACCACCTGGCGGACGCCGACGTCACTCCCGAGGAGATCGCCTCGGTCATCGGCGACCTCGAGGTCAGCCCGGTGATCACCGCCCACCCCACCGAGGTCCGCCGCCAGACGATCCGCAACGAGCTGAACCACGTCGCGTCGCTCCTCGACGAGCGAAGCCGCCTCGGCGACGACCTCCCGGGCATCGCCGAGATCGACGCCCGGCTCGACGTGCACGTGCTCACCCTGTGGCAGACGGCGTTGCTGCGGCTCTCGAAGCTGCGGGTGCGTGACGAGATCAACGAGGCGCTCCGCTACTACGACTCGAGCCTGTTCCACACGGTGCCGGCGCTGTCCCGCGACCTCGCCCGCGAGGCCGACGTGCGCCTCGGTGTGGCGGGACTCGACACGACCCTGGCCATCAGCATGGGATCGTGGATCGGCGGCGACCGCGACGGCAACCCGTTCGTCACGGGGGACGTCGTCCACTTCGCCACCCAGCGCCAGATGCACGTCGCGCTCGGACACCACCTGGAGACGCTGTTCCGGCTGGCTCGGGAGCTGTCGATGTCGTCCCGGCTCATCGACCCGACGCCGGAGCTGCTGACCTTGGCCGAAACGTCGGGAGACGAATCGCCGTTCCGGGCCGACGAGCCGTACCGGCAGGCGCTGCGGGGGATGTACGCCCGCCTCTACGCCCTCGCCGCCGACGTGCTCGACCATGACAACGGCCCGCCCGGGCCCGCGCCGCGGGTCCCGCTGCCGAGGTACGAGTCGATGTCGGAGCTCCTGGACGATCTCTCCACGGTGTCGGTGTCGCTGCACTCGCACGGAGCCGGCGATCTGGCCGAGGCGAAGATCGAGCCGGCTCACCGGGCGGTGGCGATCTTCGGCGCCCACCTGTGCGGCCTCGACATGCGCCAGAACGCCGTCGTCCACGAACGTGTCGTCGCCGACCTGCTGGCCAACGCCGGGGTCTGCGACGACTACGCCGAGCGCCCCGAGCACGAACGGGTGGCGATGCTCACCGACGAGCTCTCGTCGCCACGGGTGCTGCGCCACCCGGCCGCGCGCTACTCCGACGAAACGGCCGGTGAGCTGGCGATCCTCGACGAGGCCGCGGCGGCGGTCGGCAGGGTCGGGCGCCGGATCATCCCGCACTACGTCATCTCGATGGCGAAGACCGTCAGCGACGTCCTCGAGGTCGCGGTGCTGCTCAAGGAGGTCGGCCTCGTGCGTCCGGCGCTCGGCGGTCGGCCGGCCTCGACCGAGCTCGACATCGTCCCGTTGTTCGAGACGATCGGCGACCTCGCTGCGGCAGCGACGACACTCGAGGCGCTGCTCGACGTGCCGGTGTACCGGGAGCTCGTCACCTCCCGTGGGGAACGACAGGAGGTGATGATCGGGTACTCGGACTCGAACAAGGACGGCGGCTACCTCTCGTCGCAGTGGAACCTGTTCGCCGCCCAGGCGGCCCTCGTCGACGCAGCGAACGCCGCCGGCGTCCACTTGCGCCTGTTCCACGGCCGCGGGGGCACGGTCGGACGTGGCGGCGGCCCTGCCTACCAGGCGATCCTCGCCCAGCCCCCCGGGTCGGTCGACAGTTCGATCCGGCTCACCGAGCAGGGCGAGATGGTCGCCGCCAAGTACTCCCATCCTGCGCTGGCTCGGCGCAACCTGGAGACGCTGGTCTCGGCGACGCTGGAGGCCTCCTGCGTCGGCCCAACCAACGGCAACGGGCCGGACGGTCCCTTCGGTGACGCGATGCGGGAGATGGCGGGAACCGCCTTCGACGCGTACCGCGACCTGGTCTACGGCGACGACCGGTTCGTCGACTTCTTCCGCTCGATCACGCCGACCAACGAGATCGCCAGCCTCAACGTCGGGAGCCGGCCGGCATCCCGCAAGCAGTCGACCGCCATCGAGGACCTGCGGGCGATCCCGTGGGTGTTCGGCTGGACCCAGTGCCGGTTGATGATCCCGGCGTGGTTCGGCGCAGGGTCGGCATTCGAGGCCTTCGCGGGCGAGGACTCGGAGCGGGCGGCGGAGCTGGAGCGGATGTACGCCGACTGGCCGTTCTTCCGAGCGATCGTCAACAACATGGGGATGGTGCTCGCCAAGGTCGACATCGAGATCGGCCGCCGCTACGCCGACGCGCTGGTCGAGGACGACGCGATGCGCAAGGACATCTTCGGCCGCATCGAGGCCGAGCACGCACTCACCCGCACGTGGCACGAGCGGATCACCGGCTCGCCCGACCCGCTCGCCGACAACCCGATCCTCGCCCGCAGCCTGCGCAACCGCTATCCGTACCTCGACCCGCTCCACGTCATGCAGGTCGACCTGCTCCGCCGGTTCCGCGACGGCGACGAGGACGAGCTCGTGCAGCGCGGCATCCAGCTGACGATCAACGCGATCGCCACGGGGATCCGGAACTCGGGCTGAACGCGACGACGAGCCCCGGGTGCTCGGTACGCTCCAGCCGATGCCGAAGCACGACATCCGCCTGACGTACTGCGTCCCTTGAAACTACGCACCCCGCGCCGTGAGCGCGGTCGACGACCTGCTGTCGAACTACCAGCACGTGATCGGTGAGCTGACGCTGGTGACGGGCACCAGCGGCGTGTTCGACGTCGAGGTCGACGGCGAGCTGCTGTACTCGAAGGGCCAGACCGGGCGCCATGCGAACCCGGGCGAAGTGCTCGAGCTGTTCACCGCCCGCTACGGCGAGGGTGTCGCCCGGTACGGCACCTGAGACCCGACCGAACCGGCACGGTTACGCTGGGGCGATGAAGATCAGCCGTCGCGCCAAGCTGATGCGCAGGAGCCTGGCGTCGTTCGCCCTCGGGGCCGAGGCGACGCTCGACGAGCGACGGGAGGCGATGGACCGCATCGACCAGATCCCGCGGCCGCGCAAGGTCGACTACGTCGACGCGACGGTCGGCGGTGTCCCCGCGATCGTCGCCACCCCGACCCGGGACGCTCCCGAGCGAGACATCCTCTACCTGCACGGCGGCGGGTACATCCTCGGGTCGCCGAAGTCGCACATCGCCATGGCCGCGCGGCTCGCGAAGCGGTCGGCGGCGCGTATCACCGTCATCGACTACCGGCTGGCGCCGGAGCACCCGTACCCAGCGGCGATCGAGGACTGCGTCGCTGCCTACCGGGCGATGGTGGACACCACCGACCCGGCACTCGTCACGATCGCCGGCGACTCGGCCGGTGGCGGGGCGAGCCTGGCGACGCTCGTCGAGCTCCGCGACGCCGGCGACCCGCTCCCGGCGTGCGCCTACCTACTCTCGCCGTGGACCGACCTGACCTCCTCGGGCGAGTCGTACCGGTCGAAGGCCATCGTCGACCCGATGATCGACGGCGACATGATCGAGTCGACGGTCGTGCAGTACACCGCCGACGTCCCCCTCGACCACCCGGGGGTCTCCCCACTCTTCGCCGACCTCCACGGCCTTCCGCCGCTCCTGATCCAGACCGGTTCGGAGGAGATCCTGTTGTCGGACTCCACCGACCTCGCCGAACGAGCGGCCGCGGTCGGGGTCGAGGTGCACCTCGACGTCCACGAGGGCATGTGGCACGTGTTCCAGGCCTTCGCCGGCCTGATGCCCGAGGCGACCGAAGCCCTGATCGACGCCGCCACCTTCATCCGCACCCACTCCCCCGCCCGCGTCACGCTGGGTGTCTGACACTCAGCGTTACAACCCGGCCTGGCCACCCGTTTGCGTCGCGATTCCGGAGACCCGGTCCGCAAGAACCTCGACACGAACGAGCGCGCGGGAATGGCGCAGGCTCGCTGCGTGTTGGCACCTCGTTGGCACGGTAACGTGCCCGACCAGTCCGGTCGGGTTTGGACCAGCGTGGAACGGAGCAACCGATGACGATCGTGGACGAGGCGGACCTCCAGCCGCTGGACGACCTGATCGAGCCGCGCTGGTGGACCGGCACGCCATGGCTCGACGCCGACACGTTCACGATCGACTGCGCCGACTACGCGATGGACCACCACAGCCTGCGCGAGGACTCCGACCTCGCCGTCAGGATGCGCGAGACCTTCGACGAGGCCGGGCTGGTCCTGCTCGTCAACACGGAGCTCACCGAGCTGGCCGACATGCGGGCGTTCGCCAAGCTCGTCGTCGACGCCGAGATGGAGTACGCCGGAGGCGCCAACCCGCGCGACCGCATCGAACCGAACGTGTACGAGGTCGGCGCCCCGCTCGAGGCGTGGCTGCACTACCACCACGAGATGGCCTACGTCGGCCGCAGCACGCGGGTGATCAGCTTCCTCTGCCGCAACGCACTTCCCGGCCGGGGTGCGACCTACGTCTCCGACAGCATCGCTGCGACCGACGCCCTGCTGGCGACCGAGTTCGGCCGGAAGCTCAAGAACCTCGGGATCTGCTACGTCCGCAACCTCACCGACCGCGACGCGTTCGCGGGCCAGGTCGAATACGGCGTGTACAACCACTGGCAGAAGTCCTTCGGCACCGACGACCCCCACGAGGCCGAGCGGCGGGCACGATCGCAACGGCTGGCCGTCGAGTGGGGCCCGGACCGGCTGATGAAGACCCGCTACTACTGCCCGGCCTACGAGTACGCGCCGAGGCTCGATCGCAACGTGTTGTACTCCAGCGTCGCCGACCACGGCATGTGGTTCGACACGTGGCCGCTGGTGCAGCACCTGCCGTACGAGGAACGACCGCTGAACATGACGTTCGGCGACGACACGCCGTTCTCGCGCGAGGACCTGGAGCTGTTCGTCGACGTGTACGACCGGTTCGGCACGCCGATCGACTGGCGGGTCGGCGACGTGGCCGTCATCGACAACTATCGGTTCGCCCACGGACGCCCCGGCATCCGACTCGGCGACGGCGAGTCGCGGACGCTCGGCGTGCTGCTCGGCGAGCAGTACGACCGGGTCGGCGTCGTCCCCGACAAGTGGTGACCTGAAGCCCCCTCCCGGCGGTGGCCGACGCGCCACCCGGTGCGGCGGTGCGCAGCCGGCGACTACTCTGGCGAACCCCGACGGCAGGGGCCGCAGGGCAGGAAGGACACATGGCTGACGACGGTCTCTCGATCGAGATGCTGCCGGCCCGTCACGGCGACGGGCTGTGGATCGAGTGGGGCGCGCCGGGCGCCGTCCACCGGATGATCATCGACGGCGGGACCAAGTCGGCGTTCGCCCACCTCCGCGACAAGCTCGACGCGATTCCGGCCGGAAGCCGGAAGATCGACCTGCTGGTGGTCACCCACATCGACCTCGACCACATCGAGGCGCCGATCGAATTGATCAGGACCGCCGCGCTCGACATCGAGTTCGGCGACATCTGGTTCAACGAGGAGAAGCACCTCGTCCCGGGCGGCACCACGGCCGACGGCGCCGAGCAGCTGCAGGGCACCACCCGGGGCGGGGTCCAGGGCGAGTTCCTCGGCGCGCTGATCGCCCGGCACAGCCTCCCGTGGAACCAGCAGTTCGCCGGCGGGCCGATCGTCGTGCCGCCGTCGGGCCCGCTTCCCGTCGTCGAGCTCGACGGCGGACTGAACCTCGTCCTCCTCTCCCCCACGCCCGACAAGCTCGCGGCGCTGAAGCCGGTCTGGAACAAAGAGGTCGCCCGCAAGGACCTCTCGCCGGGCGACCGCGCCCGCGCCATCGAACTGCTCGAGGAGCGCATGGGCCCCGTCCAACCGACCCGGGGCGAGAAGGAGTGGGGCGGCGACCATTCGGCGGCGAACGGGTCGAGCATCGCATTCATCGCCGAGTACGGCGACGAACGGTGGCTGCTGTCGGGTGATGCCCACGTCGAGGTACTGGTCAGCGGCCTCAAGCGATACGCCGAGCAGTTCGATCTCGGCTCGAAGAAGATCGCGCTGAACGGCTTCAAGCTCCCCCACCACGGCAGCGTCAACAACATGTCCGACGAGTTGCTCGAGCTGGTCGACGTCGAGAAGTTCCTCATCTCGAGCAACGGCGCGTACTTCAAGCATCCCGACGCCCGGTGTGTCGACCTGCTCATCGACAAGGCGCCGAACGCGGAGCTCGCGTTCAACTACCTGACGACGTTCACCGAAGCGTGGGCGGACCGGCCCGGCGTGACCTACCGGTACGACACCAAGCACCAGGAGCTTCAGCCGACGGCACCGGCGGCGACCGACGAAGACCGCGCTGGCGAGCCGGGGCCGACGATGGTCACGGCCGCACCAGCCGTCGCCACCCCAGCCGAAGCACCCGTCGCCGCGCCCGTGCCGCAACCCGAGCCGATGCCCATCACGCCGGTCGAGATCCGGGTGTACCACGGCAGCCTCGATCGGGCGGACAGCCCGGTCATCGTCGGGCACTACGCCGCCACGCCGCTCTCGGGCGCCGAAGGGCACATCGATGGGCGATTCGGCGGCCGGTTGAGCGACCGGCACACCCGCGACCTGTACCCCGGCCCGAACGGCTCCCACCTGTTCGTCGAAGCGCCGGAGCGGTCGTACCCGGCCGGCGGGGTGCTCGTCGTCGGGCTCGGCGACTACGGCGAACTGACCCCGCGGGCGCTGGCCGAGACCCTGCGCACTGCGCTCGTGGCCCACGCCCTGGCCCGGGCCGACACCGAGACCGAGGCCGACGAGACCGTCGAGCTGCAGATCAGCTCGGTGATCGTCGGCGGAACGGGCGAGCAAGGGATGGGCGTCCGGGCTTCGACACGGGCGATCGTTGATGGACTGGTCGCCGCCAACCAGTCGCTGCTCGAGAAGGACCGATCTCCGCGCTGTCAGTACACCCGGCTCGACTTCTGGGAGCAGCGGGCGCCCGAGGCGGAGCTGGCGCTGGTGTCGCTGCGCCCCCGCCCGTCCGACGACGAGGAGGAGACGACGGTCGTCGACCCCGACGCCCTCCCCGTTGGCGTCGCGGTCGACCCCGTGCTGCGCCGCGCCGCCGGATTCCTGATGCACAGCCTCTCGGACGCGGGCGGCGAGCGCCCGTGGCGACGGGTCGTCGTGACCGAGCCGGAGGTCGAGGGCGAGGAACCCGACGAACAGCGCCACAACCTGCAGTTCATGGTTGACCGGCGGCTGGCGGCGGTCGGCCAGGACCGCCACGTCGTCGAGAAGCGTCCGCTCGAGCGGATGCTCAGGAAGTCGATGAACCGGTCCGACGTGAGCGAGTCGCTCAACACGGCGCTGTTCGAGTTGCTGCTGCCCGACGAGCTGAAGTGGGAGATGCGGTCCGCAGCCGACATCCAGCTCGTCGTCGACAAGGTGACGGCGAAGATCCCGTGGGAGATGCTCGCCGCCCGCAGCCTCCGGCGCGGGACCCGCGAGCCGCTCGCGCTGCGGGCCCCGTTGACACGGCAGCTCGCGGACGGTGAGCTCAAGCGGGTCGAACGCGCCGAGGACATGAGGGCGCTCGTGATCGGCAACCCACCGGCCGGGGCCGCCTGGCCGTCACTGCCCGGGGCCGTCTCCGAAGCCCGGGCGGTCATCGACACGCTCGCCGAGTCCGGAGTGGACGGCATCGTCGACTTCGTGTTCGACGGCCAGGACTCGACGGCGGTCGAACAGATCGAGGCCGCGATCTTCGGCGGCTTCCGCGTCGTCCACATCGCCGGCCACGGGGCGTTCGACCCCGACGACCCCACTCGCTCGGGTGTCGTCATCGGCCCCGACGAGTACCTGTCGGCACAGTTCCTCAGCAAGCTCCGCCCCGTCCCCGACCTGGTGTTCCTGAACTGCTGTCACCTCGGACGCCTGGACGGTTCGCTCGTCAACGCCGCCAACGGGCGGTTCAACGAGCTCGGCGCGAGTGTGGCGCAGGTCCTGATCAGCGCCGGCGTCCGGGCGGTCGTCGCAGCCGGGTGGGCGGTCGACGACTTCGCGGCCACCGCCTTCGCCACGACGTTCTACGACCAGATGATGCGGTCCGAGGCCACGTTCGGCGAGGCGGTGTTCGCGGCGCGGCAGGCGGCGCGCACCGCTGCCCCGCGGTCGAACACGTGGGGCGCGTACCAGTGCTACGGCGACAGCGGCCTGCGGCTGCCGGCCAAGGAGACCGCCGAGTTCCTGGCGCCTGAGCCGGCGACGGTCCGCGAGATGCTCCGACGGATCGAGTACGTGATCGACCGCATCGAGAGCCGCGGCTCGGATCGCCTGACCGTCGAAGAACGTGCCGAGCAGGAAGAGGAGCTCAAGATCCTCACGCACACCGCCAAGCGTCAGGACTGGTTCGACGGCAAGCACAGCGCGGACGGCGGCGTGCTCGCCGAGGCGCTGGGCCGGGCCCACTCCGAGATCGGCAACTGGGACATCGCCATCGAGTGGTACGAGCACGCGGTCGCCCACCCGTCCGGGGGCGCCACGCTGCGGGCAGCCGAGCAACTCGCGAACATCCGCGACCGGTACGCCATCTCGTTGACGCGAAACGCCGCGGCCAGTGCGGACGACCTGGAGCTCGCCCAGGAGTTGTCCGCGGCGGCGGCAACCGGGCTCGAGGCCCTGTCCACGCTCAACCCGACCAGCGAGCGTTCCGCCTTGTTCGGTGGTCTGTACAAGCGCCAGGCCGTCGCCTCGTCGGACCCGGCTCGGCGGATCGGCAGCCTCGAGCGATCGGCCGACTGCTACCTCGCTGCATACACCGACGAACAGTCCAGCTACACCTTGCTGAACTACGTCCAGATCGAGACGCTCAGGGGACGACTCGCAGGGCAGCCGTCCTCGCGGGTCGACGACGACCAGCTCAGGCAGGTCGGCCGGTTCGAACGTGCCCGAGTGCGGACGTCGGCGGCGGACTTCTGGGACATGATCGGCGCCGCCGATGCCAGCTTGACCCGCAAGCTGGTCGACGGCGCCCTGCACCGGTCGGTGGACCGCCTGGCGGACCTGTACCAGGCGGCCTTCGCCAGCCGGTCGACGGCCAGGCAACGGGCCTCGTCCGTCGACCACCTCAGGGATCTCGCTGCGCTCCACGACGACGCCGCCGAGGCCAGCGCACTGCGTCGCCTGGTCGCACTGCTCGACCCGCCCGTCGACGAGCTCCGCGCGGCTGCCGACGAACGTGCGGCCGCCGCTGCGACGACCCCGAGCAGGAACGGTCAGAACGGCGCCGTTCGCCCGCCCGCCGGCCAGCGCCGGCTGGTCGACTTCGTCCAGCTCGAGTCCGTGCGGGCGCTGGTCGCCGACGACGAGCCGCGGGTCTCACCGGAGCAGCTGGCCGAGGTCACCGCCCTGACGATGGACGGGCACGCTCGTGCGGGAGCGAACGGCGGCGACACGAGCGGTCGCGAGAACGGGTCCGGGGCAACCGATTCGCCGGCGACGCCCGGTTCGGCGATGACCCTCGCCCAGGCCGAGCTCGCCCTTCGCCTCGCTGACGGGTCGGTCCGGCGACGGCTCCCGAAGCTCAAGTCGCTCTTCGCGGCCGCCTGCGCCGACGGCGCCACCGACGAAGAGCTGCATGCCGAGGCCGACCACCTGCAGGCGCTGGCCGAAGCCCACCCCGATGCCCTCCAGAGCAAGGCGATTCGGGGTCTCGTCGACACCATCGAGGCATCGACAGCCGATTGACCGAGCGCGAGCGGATCGACGTGCGCCCGCAGAGTCCACGTCGGGACCGGCAGCCCCACTAGCGTCGGCGGTCACGATCGAACGCTGGAGGTGGCACTCGATGAACGAGACGATGGAATCCGATCCGGGATTGATGGGCCTGCGACTGGCCAGGGAGTGGCCGGCCGTCATGATGGTCGGGCTGGTCACCTTGGTGCTCGGCATCGTCATCATCTCCTGGCCGCAGGAGACGCTGGTCGTCATCTCGATCCTGCTCGGCATCCAGCTCGTCGTCTTCGGCGTGTATCGCCTGATCAACGTCTTCGCCCACGACATCGAGTACCGGGGGCTACTGGCCTTCGTCGGGATCGTCGGGATCATCGCCGGCGTCGTCGTCCTGCGTCACCCGTTCGAGACCGTCGTCGTGCTCGCGGTCGTGCTCGGCGCCGTGTGGGTGATCACCGGCGTGATCGACCTCATCGGCGCAATGGCCGACAGCGGTGGGCGCGACCGCGGGCTGCGGGCGGTGTTCGGGGTGATCTCGATCATCGCCGGCATCGTCGTCGTGAGCTGGCCCGCGCCGACCGTCACCGTCGTCGCGTGGATCTCGGGTCTCTACCTGATCATCTACGGGCTGTTCATCTGCTTCGAGGCCTTCCAGCTCCGGCGCCTCACGAAGTAGCCGGCACGACGAGCCGTGGCGGCCGACTGGGACGTTGCCGGCCCGGCCGCCGGCCGCGAGGTCGCCGAGTCAGCCGACGACCGCCCCTGGATCCGGCGCCACCCGCTGGTCGTCGTCGCCGCCGTCGCCGTCGCGGTCGCCATCGCAGTCTTCGCCGTCGGCGGCGGGAGCCGGCCGGAGGAACCAGGTCAGCAGCTCGCCGGTCCGACCGCTCGTATCGCCGGCGCCGGCAACCGCGCGTGGATCGAGCTGATCCCGGAGTCCGGCGCACCCCGCGAGGGCTGGCCCCCGCCGATGATCGCCCGCGGGACCGAGGTCTGCCTCGGCTTCGGCCGCGTCGACTTCGGCCCGCCGACGCGACCGACGCTCGCACGGTGCGTCGAGGAGACGGCGATCCCCGAGCTCCCGGCCAACGGACTGGCGTCGCTGGTGGTCGTCGACGCCGGCGCCGACGCCTGGCACCTGCTCGCGACGGGCGGCGAGGTCGACTCCGCCTCCGTCACAGACTTCCGTGGCAACGACATCGAGCTCGAACGGATCCACCTGGACGGCGACCTCCTCGCACTGCGGTTGGCACGGGGAGTCGAGCTGTCGGACGTGTCGTGGATCATCGGCCGGACGCGCATCCGCTGCGCTCCGCCGGCCGGCGCCGCCGTCAGCGGCCGGTTCTGCGAGTGACGACGAGCCGTGAGCCGCCGACCCCGGTTGTTACGCTCCGCCCGATGACCGAACCGATTCACCGCTGCATGGACGACTGGTTCCGCCTCCTGCGCGGCGAACTGGAGGGCGGCTTCGACGCGATCCTGCATCCCGACGTCGTCTTCTTGTCGCCGATCGTCTTCACACCCCAGGAGGGCC
>JAAUXY010086183.1_pt1 | contig 14036 bp, 10 predicted proteins | sample 7278121 | NCBI WGS metagenome assembly JAAUXY01 (sample SAMN14350117, study PRJNA611818) | marine sediment metagenome | isolation source: surface marine sediment (1.8m) | place: French Polynesia: Moorea | collected 2018-08 | reverse complement strand
GAGGTGGTCGAGCGACCGCTGTTCTGGCCGACCCGCCGGCCGCCGCCCAAAGCCGAGAATGCGAACGCCGGGGCGGCCAAGACGCAGACCAGCAAAGTGACTCTGCTGGGCATCGTGCTTTACCCCGACACGCGCATGGCCCTGTTGAAACGGCCCAACAGCAAGCAGCATGTGCGCGTTCGGGAAGGCCAGCAGTTCGATGGCTGGGTCATGGAGGCGATCCTGCCCGACCGGGTCGTTCTGCGCCGGGGCGACAAGACCGAAGAAATCAAGCTGCGCGATTTGCCGCGCAAGGCTGTTGCGCGCAAGGCTCAGACGCGATCCAAACCCCAGGCGGGCAAGACGGCCAAGCCGTCTCCGGCCAAGGCGCCCGCAGGGCAGCGCGCGGTTGCTCCCGCCACGCCCCGGGCACAGGAGCGCCCAACGGGCTCGGATCGCTGACACCGCCGCACTGCGTGCAAGTGCAGTGCGGAGCATAGTTTTTTGGTCATATGGTGCGCGTATCGTGCTAACGTAATTCGCGCCGCGGCGTCGGGGGAGGGCGCCGGTGGGTTGCGCGGGGAAATCAATCCGGGGATCGGGCGGGCGCAATGCAGTGCAAACTGTTCCGGCTGGCTTTGAGCACCGCCGTGGTGCTCGCCGTCATCGCCTGCGAGAACACGCAGCGAGGCGAACCGGCGGAGACGAAACCGAGCGCCCAGACGGCCGCCCGAACGCCTGCCGACAGGGACACGCAGACGGGTTCCGGTGCTTGGGCGGGCAGAGCCGAGTCGGGTCAGTCCGGCTGGGCGGCCACAACGCCGCAGCGTCAGCCGCAACCGCTCTCCGGTGCAGGGCGGCCCAAATCGCTGCCGCCGGATCAGTTGCGTACGCCCAAGATCTTTCGCGGCACGCCGCCACCCTTGCAGCAACAGACTGAGGCGGCGGAACCCTCCGCCCCGGGTGCGGGCCAGGCGACCGCGCTCAATTTCGTCGACGCGGATATCCGCGAGGTCGTGCGGGTCGTGCTGGGCGACATCCTCAAGAAGAACTACATCATCGATCCGCGCGTTCAGGGCACGGTCACGATGCAGAGCAGTGGCCGCCTGGAAGAGGCCGAGCTGGTTTCGACCCTCGAGACCGTGCTGGCGGTCAACGGCGCGGCGTTGGTGGGCGAGCCGGACGCCTACCGGATCGTGCCCGCCGTGGAAGCGCCGCGGCACGTGATCAGCCCGAGCGTCGGCGTGCTGCGTGCGGCGCGCGCGCCGGGATACAGCATTCGTGTCGTCCCGCTGAACTTCGTTGCTGCCGGCGAAATGAACAAGATCCTGGAACCGCTGGCGCCGGAAGGCGCCATCCTGCGGGTCGACGAGGAGCGCAACCTCATCGTCCTCGGGGGTCAACGCCAGGACCTGGACAGTCTGCTCGAAACCGTGGACGTGTTCGACGTGAACTGGATGGCGGGCATGTCCTTCGGGCTGTTCCCGCTGAAGTTCGCGGAGGCGGGCCCGATGGCCGAGGAGCTCACGCAGCTGATCGGACAGAAGTCCAGCACCCCGGGTGGCAAGCTCTTGCGCTTCATGCCGATCGAACGGCTCAATATGATCCTCGCGATCTCCCCCCAGCCGAAGTATTTGGAGCAGGCGCGGACCTGGGTAGCGCGTCTCGACCAGAGCGACGAGGCCGGGCGCCGGCTCTATGTCTATTACGTCCAAAACGGTCGGGCGAGCGATGTCGCCAGTGTGCTGAACCAGGTGTTCAGCCCTGAACCGCCGCAGGACACCGCGGGGCCCGCCGAGCCGACGCCGACCTTCACTTCGCTGGATTTCGTTGGCAGCACCGGGACCGGGAACCGGCGCGATCGGACGGGCCAATTGCGGGGCGGAAGACGGGGTTTCGTCGACGAGCAGCGCACCGGCCAGCAAGGTGCCGCCGGCGCCGCGCCTGCGCCGGGCAGCACGGCGGCGGGCCGCCAGCCGATAGCTGGCGAGGGCCGCACCGGAGCCGCGGCGGAGGGCGGCGCCGATACCGCGATCACCATCATGGGCGAGGAGCAGATGCGCATCATCGCCGATGAGACCACGAATGCCCTGGTCATCCTGGCCACGCCGGCAGACTACGAGATGCTGCTTTCGGCGATCGAGAAGCTCGACATCGTGCCGCTTCAGGTGCTGGTCGAAGCGACCATCGCCGAGGTCACCTTGAACGATGATCTCAGATATGGCGTGCAGTGGTTCCTGGACACCAAGGCCGGCGAGTTCACCTTCAGCGTCCTGGAGGACGGCGCCGTCAGTTCGATCTTCCCAGGCTTCTCCTATCTCCTGCGGGTCGCCGACTCCCGGATCGTCGTGAACGCGTTGGAGGAGGTCACCGACGTCAAGGTCATCTCCTCGCCGTCGCTCATGGTCTTGGACAACAAGACCGCCCGTCTGCAGGTTGGCGACGAGGTGCCCATTGCCACGCAATCCCGCGTCAGCAGCACCGACGCCGATGCGCCGATCGTCAACAGCATCCAGTTCGTCGACACCGGCGTTATTCTCAGCATCACGCCGCGGGTCAACGCCGGTGGCCTGGTCCTGATGGACATCGAACAGGAGGTCAGCGATGCCGTCGAGACGACCACCTCCGGGATCGACTCGCCGACGATCCAGCAGCGCCGGGTCTTGAGCTCGGTAGCGGTCCAGAGCGGCGAGACCATCGCGCTCGGCGGCCTGATCCGCGAGTTCAAAAGCGACACCACCTTTGCCGTGCCCATTCTCTCGAAGATCCCGCTGATCGGCGCTTTGTTCCGCGATGTAACGGACGATCTCTTTCGCACGGAGCTGCTGGTGCTGATCACGCCGAAAGCGGTCAGCAGCATGCGGGAGGCCCGCGCGGTGACCAAGGAGCTCCGCAGCCGGATACGCTCGGTCGAGCCGCTGAGCCGGAAAATCCAGTAGCCGGCGGTGGCTCACCCGAGCCAGCGGGTTCGCTAGGCGAGACGACGCGGGGACCTGTGCGTCGGCGAACATCAGCACCGAGACGGATCATGCGCCGCCTGCCGCCGCGTGCCGAGCAGGGCATTGCACTGGTCACCGTCCTCTGGGCCGTGGTGCTGCTTTCGGTGGTCGCCGGGAGCTTCACCTCCACGACCCGGACGGAAGTGAAGATCGCCCGCAACGCGATCGAGGGCGCAAAGGCGGAAGCGTTGGCGGATGCCGGGGTGCATCGCGCCGTCGCCCTCTTGCAGGCGACCCTGCCGGACGATCGTTGGCTCGCCGCGAGCGTCGCGCATGGGCTGAGGCTTGGCGACGGCCAGGTGCGCATCACGCTCCAGGACGAGCGCGGCAAGATCGACCTCAATGCCGCGCCGGATGCGCTGCTGACCGGCCTTTTCTTGAGCTTGGGGCTCGAAGAGCGCCAGGCGGCGGCGATGACGGATGCGATAGTGGACTATCGCGACGTGGACGATCTGCGCCGGGCGCAGGGCGCCGAGATCGGCGATTACAGGGCGGCTGGGCTGCCATACGGTCCGCAGAACGCCGCTTTTCGGTGGGGCGCGCAGCTGCGCCGGGTCCTCGGCATGACCCCGGAGCTCTACGCCAGGGTGGCGCCGGCCGTGACCGTCTATTCGGGCGAGGATCTGGTCAATCCGCTGACCGCACCCGCAGCGGTGCTTCGCGCCCTGCCGGGGCCGGACGCCGCCGACGTGGACGACTTCTTGCAGGCGCGGCAAGCCTATGTCGACGCCCGGTCCAGCGCCGACCGGCCGGCGGGAGACGTGGACACGGCACCGCTGGCCGAAGCCGAAGGCTATTTCGAACCCGAATTGGACAGCAACGTGTTCACGATCCGCGCCGAGGCCCGCACGGGGACCGGCGCCGTGTTCGTCCGAGAAGCGGTCGTCGATATCGAGGTGCTGGAGGACCGTCCGTTCGGCATCTTCGCCTGGCGACAAGGCCGGCCCACGGAACAGCCGTCCGCCGCGACGCGATAGGCCGGCGTCGAGGGCGGTCTCGGATCAGGCAGCGTCGTGCTGCGCAGGGGTCTTTTCTGTAGTCACTTTGCCGCGCGCAATGGCGATGTGTTCGCGCATCAATTCTTCCGCGCGACCTGTGTCACGCCGTCGCATGGCCTCAAGGATCCGGCGATGCTCGCCAAGCGCCTCGCGGGCGCGTCCCGGCTGGACACTGGTGCGGTAGCGGTAGATGCGCACAAGATAGTACAGCTCGCCGCACAGCAGCTCGCTCAGCCTCTGGTTTCGACTGCCCCGCGCGATCAGGAAATGGAAGTCCTGGTCCGCCGACTGCTGGAAATAGGCCATTCCATCGGCCTGCTCCAGAAATCTCGCGTGCTGGTTCAGCTTTGCTTCCAGGTGATCGAGCTCGTCGTCGCTCATGCGCTCGGTGGCCAGGCGGCAAGCCATGCCCTCGAGGGCTTCACGGACGAAATAGACCTCGACCAGTTCTTGCGGGGCCAGGCTGACGACCCGGGCGCCGACATGGGGCGTGCGCGTCACCAGCTTTCCGCCCTCCAGCCGTCGGATTGCCTCCCTGAGCGGTCCCCGGCTTATTCCCAGAGCACGCGCCAGGCCGGGTTCGCTGATCCGGCTGCCGGGCGGCAGGTCGCCCGTGACGATGGCTGAGACGATCTTCTCGAAGGCCTGATCGGCCAAGGTGCGTATTTTTGGGGCTCGCTCCAACTCCATCAGTCACCGTTCCTCGTCGCTCACCTCAAGCGCCCCTCTTGCTCGGAATAACAGGTCCCGTCAAGACGGCTGTCAAGCACGCGCGTCACGGGCGCATGCTTTCATATGTATGGCCTTCCGAAGAGGTCGCCCGTGACCTAGGTCAAATTCGTCACCGATCAAGCATCGCCCGAATGTGCCGGCGGGCGGACTACGAGCGGTCCGCTGCCAAGCTCTTCCGGGGATCGAAGAACGGCGTCGGAACCACTTCGGCGCTGCGCACCACCCCGTCGCAATCCGCCGTCAGAATTCGGCCGAGGTCCGAGAGTTCGCTCTCGACCAAGGCAAGCGCGATGTTCTTCTCGAGCCGCGGCGAGTAGACGGCGGAGGTGATCTTGCCGACAGGCTTGGCGCTCTCAGAGAGCCGCCAGCGATGCTCGTTGCCCGGGAGGGGATCGCCGGCAATCTCGAGCCCGACCATACGGCGGGCGGGCGGCACTTGGGACATCGCTTGCAGGGCTGGCTTGGCGAGATAATCGAGCCCGTCCCTCAGACTGACCAGTCGGTCGAGTCCGATCTCGAAGGGGGTCTCGCCGAGCCCCATGTCGGCGCCATAGGACAACATCGCGGCCTCGATCCGTCGAATCGCGGACGGCCCGCCGGGCGCAACATTATGGGGCCGCCCCGCGGCCATGATCCGCTCCCACAGATCATCGCCGAAGCGGGAATCCCGCAGGAACACCTCATAACCCCGCTCGCCGCTCCAGCCGGTCCGCGAGACCAGCACGGGGATGCCATCGACCTCGGCTTCGAAGAATCGGAAATACTCGAGGTTGTCGATGCGATCGCCGAACAGAGCGCGCATCAGCCCGACCGAACGCGGGCCTTGCACCTGTATCGGCGAGACATCCGGCAGCGTCAGCGACACCGCCCATCTCCCGCCGGCCGCCAGTCCCTTGGCCCAAAGCAGCGCGTCGCTGTCCGCGAGCGACAACCAGAACCTGTCCTCCGCCAGACGCAAGAGGATCGGATCGTTCACGATGCCGCCCGTCTCGTCGGTCAGCAAGACGTACTTGGCCTGGCCGATCCGGCAGCCGGAGATGTCACGGCAGGTCAGGTGCTGCGTGAACCGGGCCGCGTCCGGCCCTTCGATCTGCAGCTGCCGTTGGGCAGCCACATCCCAGACCGCCACGTCGTTGACAAGGCGCCAGAAATCCGCCACCGGGCTCTCATAGTAGACCGGCAGGTACATGTGATTGTAGACGGTGTAAGCCTTGCAGCCCCATCGGCGGGTCGCCTCGAAATAGGGAGACTTGCGGATCCGCGGGCTGAACGTCATCCCGGGCCGTGCGCCCGTGCCTGCTCCATCCCGGTCCCCGCTCATCGTCGTTTCTCCCCGCTCGGCCACGTCCAGGCCACCAGAAAGCAACAGCAGAAACCAGGCTCGACTGCAAGCGGTCTGCGTCGGACCCGGCAGAATGGTTCCATGTGACCTAACAGTGCTTTAGGCTCTATGTCTGGTAGCATTGGGCCGAACGGCGCCGCCTGCGTTAACGAACCCTGAATGCAAGCCTAGTACATCCTGGCGCCCACATGCGGTGCCGAGAGTACCGCAGCGACGAGCAAGCTGATGGCACAGCCCGAGCAAGTCAAATCGAAGGAACCATCCCGCGAAACGGGGGTGCTCAAACGGGAACAATACTTCCCGACCTTGATCTATTTCACGGATCTGCCCGGCTCGCAGGCGCTGAACGAGAGGATCAAAGACCATATCTATGCCTGGCAGGCGGAGGATCCGGAAGGCATCGTCCGCTCGAATGTGAAGCAAACCGGCTCGTGGCACAGCGCGCTCGATATGCACAGGCGCGAGGAATATCGCGAGCTGACGATTCAGATTCTGGCGGCGGCCGGGCAGGTGTTCAAGAATCTACAATACGATCCGGATTTCGAGGCTGCGATTGACAACATGTGGGCGAACATCAATCCACGCTATGCCTACAATCGGAACCACATCCACCCCGGCGTCTTGTGGAGCGGCGTCTACTATGTTCAGGCGCCGCCTGAGGCTGGCAACATCTTCTTCACCGACCCGCGCCCTCAGGCGCACATGATCAGGGCGCGTTTCGCGGCGGGTACAGCACGCCCGCGCGAGCAGTGGAACGAGGTCTTTTTCGAGCCGGTCGAAGGGCGGTTGCTCCTGTTTCCGGCCTGGCAGGTGCACGAGGTCCAGCCAAACATGTCGGAGATCGAGGGCCCGGCCGGAAATCGCATCAGCGTCAGCTTCAACATATTTCAGCGCCGCCGCAGCGACACTCAGCAAGCCGCGCCCGAGCCAGCCGCGGAGGGCGAAACAAAACCCGAAACGCCCTGAGGCGCCCAACCTGACTGCCGATCTGGCCCCGTCGCGGATTTGACTCTTCGTTCGATCGGCGCGAGGCTGAGCGGTCATGAGTTCGCGAAAGGATCTGGATCTGACCGCCATTCGGCGGACCCTCGAGCGCGAGCGCGACGATCTCCAGGAGATGAGCGCCGCAGCCGCGGACGAGCGGCAACCGGTGGAGCTCGACCAGCAGAGCGTCGGCCGCCTGTCCCGGATGGATGCGATGCAGGTACAGGCCATGGCCCAGGCCCTGGAGGTGCGCCGGCAAGGACGCCTGCGGCGCATCATGGCGGCCTTGGCGCGGCTCGACGACGGCGATTTCGGCTACTGCGAGGAGTGCGGCGAGGAGATCCCGGCGAAACGCCTGGAGATCGACCCGGTCAGCGAACGTTGCGTGGATTGCGCTCCCTGAGAGTTCGCCGAACCGGCTGAATAGACGGGCTCTGCGCGATATCTGGGCTGGCGCGGGAGGTGTCCCCGGCTCTCGTCGCGGCCGTGGCCGAGGGCGCATGCGTTCGGATGAAGCGGGCGCTGTCGTCCAGCACCGGCGCCCAATTCCGGAACTGGGGGGCCAGCGCCAGCAGGATGCCGATATGGCCAACGTCCGGGTAGGCGACCAAGCGCGCCTCGGCGCCCGCCGCCGCGAGCCGCGCCGCGAGTTGCTCGGAATTCCACGGCGACACCGTGTCGTCGTCGCTGCCATGCAGCAACAGCATGGGCGGTGCGTCGGCGCGGGCGAAGGTGATCGGCTTGGCCGCCTCGATGTCGGGCTGTCCGGCAAACACCGCCCGGGTGCTACGGTAAGCCAGGGGGTCGAGGGCGTAGGGTCCGGCCAGCCCGATCATGCCGGCGATCGCCTGGTCGGGGACACCCGCGGCAGCCAGCCGCCGGCGGTCGAGCGCCAGATGGGCGGCAATGTGCGCGCCCGCAGAATGGCCCATCAGGAAGATCCGGTCCGGGTCGCCTCCGAACCGGTCGATATTCGCGTGCACCCAGGCGACGGCGGCGGCGCCGTCGTTGACGAAGGCCGGGAAGCGCACCTCGGGATAGAGGCGATAGTCGGGCAGCACGGCCACCACGCCCCGGGAGGCAAGCGCCGCCCCGGCAAACCGGTAGTCGCGCCGGTTTCCGTTTCGCCAGCTGCCGCCGTAGAAGAAAACCACCACGGGCGCCGGCGTCTGGACGTCCGCCGGCCGGTAGATGCTGAGCCTCTGGCGCGGCGCCGGGCCATAGGCGACCGCCTCGGTCCGGCTGTAGCCGGCCTTTGAGACCGAGGCATTGACCAGCGTCAGCGGCGAACAGGCCGCCGCGCAGCAGGCAAATAAGAGGCTCAGGATCGTCCGCATCGAACCGCCAACGGCTTTCGTTGCTCCTGCTGATATCTACGGCCGGCGGCCCGCCCTGGATGCAGCCCAAGGCGGCGGCCGCTGTCCGGGGTGGCAAATGGCTGGAAATGCCGCACCAATAGGACTAATGGTTCTTGAGCGAAGGAGCAAACATGAGCGTACGGACCCGGTCGCGGCAGACTGTCGAGGCGCTGTGCCGTTTCATCGAACAGCGAATCCGGAGCGGCGAGTGGCCGCCCGGCACCCAGCTGCCTCCCGAACGGGAGCTCGCAGAGCAGTTCGGGACGGCCCGCAACACCGTGCGCCGGGCACTGGCCGAACTCGAGGATGCGGGTCGCATCATGCGCCACGTCGGGCGCGGAACCTTCGTCACCAGCGATGCCCTGCCCGCCGAGACGAGCCCGGGCCAGGACAGCCGCTCGATCAATCCAGAAGAAATCATGGAGGTGCGCGTTCTAATCGAACCGGCCATCGTCGACCTGATCGTGGCCCGCGCTACTGAGATGGAACTGGATGCGCTTCAAGATATTGTCGAAAAAGGAAAACAAGCGTCCAATATGGCCGAGTTCGAGTATTGGGACGCGCAGCTGCACAACGCCATGGCGCTCGCCAGCAAGAACCAGTACCTCATCGGCATCATTGCCGGGGTGCACGCGGTGCGGCAGATGACCGCTTGGGGCCAGCTCAGGCGCCGCGGCCTTACGGAAGAACGCCGGGCGGCCTACCAGCAGGAACACGAGGCGATCGTATCGGCCTTGGTCGACCGTGACAGCGAGCGGGCGCGGGACGCCATCCGCGGGCATCTCCTGCATGTCCGCCGTAATCTCATCGGCTATTGAGCGCGCAGGCGCCGAATGGCTTTGACTCGCTGTGGCGGACCGGCCATGATTGGTTGTTAAAGGTGTGCAATCGACCAGATTGGTTGATTATTGGCGCATAAAGCTTAAACCCATCTCCAGGGGGACGAGGGGCGGCTGCGAATGTTCACGACGCGTCCCGAAATCACGGGGACGTTTGCCGCGGTTGCCTCCACCCATTGGATCGGCAGCCAGGTGGCGATGCGGATGCTCGAACGCGGCGGCAACGCGTTCGATGCGGCCTGCGCCGGGGCGCTGACGCTCCAGGTGGTCGAGCCCCATCTCAATGGTCCCGCCGGCGACGTCCCGATCCTGCTGCATGATGCGCGCCGGCGCCGGACCCGTGTGATCTGCGGCCAGGGGCCGGCGCCGCAGGACGCCACGATCGAAGCGTTTCGAAAGCTCGATCTCGATCTCATACCCGGCACGGGCCTCCTGGCGGCGGTCGTTCCCGGCGCCTTCGATGCCTGGATGCTGTTGCTGCGTGACTACGGAACCCTGCCGCTCGAGGCGGTGCTGGAGCCCGCCATCGGCTATGCGGCGCACGGGGTGCCGGTGCTGCCGCGGATGGCGCTGACCATAACCGCGGCCGAGGCCATGTTTCGCCGCCACTGGCCCGCCTCGGCCGAGCTCTACCTGCCGGGCGGCGCCGTCCCGCGGGAGGGAACCCTGTTTCGCAATCCCACCTTGGCCGGCACATGGAAACGCCTGATCGCGGAGGCCAAGGGCGCCGCATCCGGCCGGGAGGCCCAGATCGAGGCGGCGCGGCAGGCTTGGTCGCAGGGTTTCGTGGCCGAAGCGATCGACCGCTTTTGCCGAGAGGCGCGCGTGCTGGATGTGTCCGGACGGGTCCACGGAGCGCTCCTGCGGGGCGACGATATGGCGCGCTGGCAGGCCGGCTACGAAGACCCGGTCACGCTCGACCATGCGAACCTGCGCATTGCGAAATGCGGACCCTGGAGCCAGGGACCGGTCCTGTTGCAGGCGTTGGCTTTGCTGGCCGGGACGGACGTCGACCGGCTCGGTCCCGAGGAGCCGGACTTCGTCCATTTGGTCGCCGAGGCCATGAAGCTCGCCTTTGCCGATCGGGAGACCTTTTACGGCGACCCGGACTTCGTCGAGGTCCCGCTGTCCCGGCTGCTGTCCGCCGACTACAACGATGGCCGCCGGCAGCTGTTGGGGGCCGCGGCGTCGACGGACTGGCGGCCCGGTCGGATCGCAGGCCATGGCGGGCAGATCGACTACGGCGCCGCCAGTTTGCGGGAGCGCGACGAGGGTGTGCTTGCCGCCTATGGCGGTGGCGAGCCGACCCTGGCCGATTCCGGCGCGGCGTCCTATTTCGCCCTTGCCGTGGGCGACACCTCGCATATCGACGTGGTCGACCGGGACGGCAACATGGTCTCGGCAACCCCCTCGGGCGGCTGGCTGCAGTCATCGCCCGCCATTCCTGCGCTCGGCTTCCCGCTGGGCACCCGGGCGCAGATGATGTGGCTCACCCCCGGCCATCCCGCCGCCCTGGCGCCGGGCAAGCGGCCGCGCACGACCCTCAGCCCGACCCTCGTGCTGCAGGACGACGAGCGCGGCTATCTTGCCTGCGGCACGCCGGGCGGCGATCAGCAGGATCAATGGCAGCTCCAGTTCCTCTTGCGCCATCTCCATCACGGCATGACCCTGCAGGCGGCCGCCGATGCGCCCGGCTTTCATTCCGAGCACTGGCCCAGCTCCTTCTATCCGCGCCACGCGTCGCCCGGAAAGCTGGTACTGGAAGGCGGTTTCCGGCAAAACGTTGTGGCGGAGCTGGAAGCACGTGGTCACGCGGTCCAGGTCGGCGACGACTGGTCCGAAGGCCGCGTATCGGCGGCGGGCCGGGGCGACGGCGATCTGGTCCGGGCGGCGGCCAGCCCGCGCGGAATGCAAGGCTATGCGCTCGGACGATAGCAGCATGACGGCGAGGCACGGGACCGGACTTCGTACCGGCGGATCGGTGGTGGGCGACAGCCTGCCGCTGTTGACCGCCGACGATCCACTGGCCGCGCACTCTCGCCGCTGGGCCGGGACTCTGCTGGGGGCGCTGGATCGCGTGATCGGAACGCTGGCGACGCTTTGCCTGGCCGCGCTGATCGCGATCATCCTGGCGAACGTGATCGGCCGGTACGTGTTCAACAGCTCGCTGACCTGGGCGGCCGAGTCGGCCCAGTGGCTGTTCATCTACATCATCTTCCTGGCCATTCCGCTGGCGCATCGCGCCCGCATGCACCTGTCGATCACCTTCCTGGTGGACCGGCTGCCTGAGCGTCCGCGCGCGGCGCTCGGCTTCGGCAGCGAGACCATTGTCGCCTACACGACCATCCTGGTGCTGTTCGGCGCCCAGGACCTGATCGCCGCGATCGGCGGCACCAACCACGTGCTGGGGCTGCCGGCCTGGGTGAAGTTCGCCTTGATCCCGGCCTCCTGCGGCGCCGGACTGGTCTATATCGGCCTGCGCGGCTTCGACCGGGGCGAGGCCGTCTGGCGCGGCCCCGCGGCGATCGTCCTGGCGGCGGTCCTGTATCTCGTCGTCAACCAGTTCGACCTGATCTCGCTGCGCGGCGCCAACCCGGCCGTCACGATGGCGCTCGCCTTTCTGATCGCCATGGCGCTGGGCACGCCCGTGTCCTTCGCGATGCTGTTCAGCACCTTCATGGCCAATCTGGCAAGCGGCCTGTTGCCCGAGCCGGCGGTCGTCCAGAACGTGGTCAACGGCGCCGGCAAGTTCCTGTTGCTGGCGATCCCCTTCTTCATCACCGCGGGTGCCTTGATGAATGTCGGCGGCCTGACCCAGCGGCTGATGGACTTCGCCTTCAAGCTGGTCGGCCATTTCCGGGGCGGCTTCGCCCAGGTCAACGTGGTCTCGAGCATGCTCTACGGCGGCATCTCGGGATCGAGCTATTCCGAGGCGGCGCTCGGTACCAAGCTCTTGGTGCCCCAGATGGTCCGTCACGGCTATACCCCGGCGTTCTCCTGCGCCATCACCGCGGCCTCGGCGGTGCTGCCGAACATCATTCCGCCGTCCATCGCGCTCTTGATCCTGGCCGCCGCCGCAAACCTCTCGGTCGGCGAGCTGTGGCTGGCCGGCGTCGGACCGGGGGCGGCGATCGTGGTTTGCCTGATGGTCTCGGTCTATTTGATCGCGCGGGTCAGGGGGATCGGCACCGCGACCGAGCGCGCGCCCGGGCCGGAGAAGGCCAAGGCATTCCTGCACGCGCTGCCGGTCCTGGTGCTGGCGGTCGTGATCCTGGGCGGCATCCGCTTCGGCATCGTGACGCCCACCGAGGCCGGGGTGCTGGCCGTCGTTTATGCCGCGCTGCTCGGGATGGTGGGCTATCGCGCCTACGGTCCGCGGGGGCTGTGGCAGACGTTGCAGACCTGTGCCGTGGAGGCCGCACTGATCGGCCTGTTGATCGGCGTGGCCGCCCCCTTCGCCTTCGTGCTGGTCGCCGAACAGGTGCCGCAGACGATCACCGCCTATGTCACGGGCCTCTCCGACAATCCCTATATCGTGCTGCTGATCGCCAACGGTTTGATGCTGTTCTTCGGCATGTTCCTGGACATCGGTGCGGCCATCCTGATCCTCACGCCGCTGTTGATGCCGCTGATGATCTCGCTGGGCGTCGACCCGATCCACTTTGGCCTGGTCATCGTGGTCAATCTCATGATGGGCGGCCTGACGCCGCCGGTCGGCATGCTGGTCTTTCTGACCGGCACCATCTCGCGCACGCCGGTGCACCAGATCTTCCGCGCCATCTATCCGTTCTTCGCCGCGCTCATCGTGGCCCTGTTGTTCGTCACCTATGTGCCGGCTCTGGCTCTCGGGCTGGGCTGGCTCATCGGCGGAAAATGAGGCCGCGCAAAGGAACCACCATCAAGCAACACCGATAACAGAGGAGGACTGACGTGTTCGCAAAGCTCAAGAAGTCGCACTCTCCGGCCAGAAACGCCCTGGTCGGCGCGGTCGCCGCCGTCGCCATGCTGGCCGGGGCGGTGACCGGCGCCGAGGCCGCCGGCAAGCCGATGACGATTTCGGTCATCTACGGGCCGGACAAGCCCCAGGCCAAGGTCTGGCTCCGGTTCAAACAGCTCGTCGACGCCCGGCTGCCGGGCCAGTTCGACATCAAGGTCGTGACCAACGGCGCATTGGGGGGCGAAAAGGAAACCACCGAGGGCATTCGCCTCGGCTCGATCCACGGCGCGCTCTCGACCGTGGCCAATCTCACCACCTGGGTGCCCGAGGGCGCGCTCTTCGACATGCCCTTCGTGTTCCGCGACGCGGACCAGATCAAAGCGGTGATGTCCGGGCCGATCGGCGCCGCCTATAAGAAGAAGTACGAAGCACAAGGCTTCAAGGTGCTCGGCTACATCACCTATGGCGCGCGCCACGTGATCAGCAAGGATCCGATCCGCACGCCCGCCGACGTCAAGGGCAAGAAAATGCGGGTGCTGCAGAGCCAGCTGCACATCGATCTCTGGCAGTCCTTGGGGGCGAACCCGACGCCGGTGCCGATCACCGAGGCCTACAACGCGCTCGGCACCGGTGTGGTGGACTATATGGACATGACCAAGTCGGGCTACGAGGCGCTCAAGCTCTACGAGGTGGTGCCCAGCTTCACCGAAACCGGGCACATCTGGGCGCTCGGCGTGATGTATGTGGGCAATAAGTACTGGGATGGGCTGACCGCCGAGCAGCAGGCGGTGTTCCAGCAGACCGCGGATCAGGTCATCCCGTTCTTCAACGAGATGGCCGCCTATGAGCAGAGCCTGGCGCTCGACCG
>JAAUXY010059376.1_pt1 | contig 14042 bp, 14 predicted proteins | sample 7278121 | NCBI WGS metagenome assembly JAAUXY01 (sample SAMN14350117, study PRJNA611818) | marine sediment metagenome | isolation source: surface marine sediment (1.8m) | place: French Polynesia: Moorea | collected 2018-08 | reverse complement strand
TCCTGGTGTGCACCACCATCATCGAGAGCGGCATCGACGTGCCGACCGCGAACACCATCATCATCAACCGCGCCGACAAGCTCGGACTGGCGCAGCTGCACCAGATCCGCGGCCGGGTGGGCCGTTCGCACCATCGGGCCTATGCCTATCTGATCGTTCCACCGGAGCGGGCGATGACTGCCGATGCGCGCAAACGTTTGCTGGCGATCGAATCGCTCGAGGACCTCGGCGTCGGCTTCACGCTGGCGACGCACGATCTCGAGATCCGCGGCGCGGGAGAGATTCTCGGCGAGGAACAGAGCGGTCAGATTGCCGAGATCGGCTTTACCCTGTATGCCGACCTGCTCGAACGCGCGGTGCAGTCACTCAAATCGGACCTGCCGATCGATTTCGACCAGCCGGTCATGCGCGCCTCGGAGGTCGATTTTCACGCGCCGGCACTGATACCCGAAGATTACATTCCCGATATTCACCGCCGCCTGGTCGAATACAAGCGGATCGCATCCGCGGGTGACGAATCCGGTCTGCGCGACATCGAGATCGAACTGGTGGATCGATTCGGACTGATGCCGGAGCCACTCAAGAACCTGTTTCGCGTGACCCGAATCAAGCTTGCTACCGTTGCGCTCGGTGTCGAAAAAATCGATGTCGGCGAGCAACAGGGCAAGCTCGTTTTCACCGCCAGCCCCAACATCGATCCGATGAAAATAATCGCGCTGATTCAGGCGGATCCGGAGAACTATCGATTCGACGGTAAACAGACCTTGCGCATCACCTGCCAACATGTTGAACTTGAATCCCGCTTCCACCAGGTCGAGCGCCTGCTCGCCAGTTTGACCCAGGAATAATGACCAGATTGATCCCGCTCTGTTTTCTGCTGCTCGGCCACGGCATGACCGGCGTCGCGCTGGCACAAACCGCCGACGAAGCCGAACCGCCACCGCTGTACGACGTCGAGATCGTTATTTTCAAAAATCGCCAGGTACCCAAGAGCCGCGAGTTCGCACTGCCGGTCAGTTCCCCCGGCCGGGTCGATGAGGCCATCGAGCTGGGCTCTCGGGCCGGTTTCGCCGAGGTCGAGGTACAGGGTTATCGGCAGTTGGCGGCTGAAGAGCTGCGCCTGGCCGACCAGGTCGAACGCCTGGTGGAATCGCCGCGCTACGATTTACTGCTGCACGCCGGCTGGCGCCAGCCGGGGCTGGAACGCGAAGCGGCGTTACCCCTGTGGATTCGGGGCGGGAAGATATTCGGCCCTGAATACACCTCGATCGACGATCGCATGCCGCTGCTGGAAACTCAGCAGCAAAAAATACAGGCAGCGGCGGCCAGCGGGCAAACCAGTTTTGCATTCGATGAACAGACGCTCGAAGCGCTCGAACTCGAACAGCTCGAGCTCGACCAGGCTGCCGGGGCCGAACCGCGCAGGCACGGCGGCATTCATGAACTCGAGGGCAAGATCACGATCGCGCTGGCGCGATACCTGCACGCCTACGTCGACCTGGTGCTGCGGCGTCCGCGGCTGAGCCGAGACACGCCGCCGACCCCTGAGGGTCAGGTGGAAGACGTCGAGCCGGCGCTCGACGACGTCGCGGATGCCCGTATTCTGAACAACCATCGCCTGCGCGAACACCGGCGCATGCGCAGCCGCAACCTGCACTATCTCGACAATCCGGAATTTTCGCTGCTGATCCTGATCACGCCTTACGAGCTGCCGCAGGGCGTCGAAACCATTCCGACCGAGGCCCCGAGCGCGGATTCGACCGACGGCTGATCCCGCTCGCCGCCCGAAGAGAACTCAGTAGGTGCGCTTGCGCGGGACTTCGTAACCGCCGCCGGAATATGCGAACGGCGGCGTCCTGCCAACCAGTTCCTCGATCAGCGCCAGCTCGGCATCGGTATGATTGATGAAAGGCGCCGGCACGATGAGCCCGCTGTTACCGGGCGTCTGCAGGATGTAAAGCGGTTTATCGTGGTGTTCTGCGGCAACGTCTTCGCTGACGTTCGTATCGGTGCTCGCGGTGATCCGGGTTTGCCCGTAGCAGGTGCAGACGTAGGATCTTTCCGGGTCCGATTCGACATAGATACCGGTCCCGCGGATCCCGATCGTCGCGGTCGACGTCGTGATCGTATGCGGTTTTTCGCGTTTGCCGAAAACCGACAGAATACGCCCCGACAGCATCCGCATACCCTCGATGAGCAGGTTATTGCTGCTGCCCATCTCGAGTTCGCTGTTGCTGCGCAAAATGAAGGCATCCTGGTTGACGACGAAGATCACCCGGCTGCGCGGCCCGGTAACGACCCGCGAGTTAGGTCCTATCGGTGTATTGAGGTTGGCGGGCTCGCCGTCGACCGTGACCTTACCCTCGAGCTTGTAGATCGAACGCCCCTCGGGCAACACGCTCGGGATATCGCCGCGCGCGTGGCTGGCCTGAAACAGACCGGCTGCCTGCCCCGTCGCAAACAGCCCCAGAGACAGCGCGCGTACGAGAAAATCGCGCCGCGGGTCGTCGAGGTCTTTACTCATCAGGGTTCCTTTGCGGAGTTTTGGACTACTTTAGTGACTTGATCCAAAATTGCAAATCGATACAGCCCGAATAAAACGTGACTATTTACGGTTGCAACGATCGGTCGGCGCGACAATAATGACTGCAAAAACCACAGGCATTGTTCGAGGGACGGGGTCGTGAACAAAACGATCGGCATCATTGCGTCACTAATAGCACTGTTCGCACCGGCGGTTGTGCACGCGATTCCGCCTGCCTATACCTTTCAGGCCGGCACCGGCAGCGACGACGTGGGCGAGGATTCCGACAGCTTTTATTACCTCACCGGTTCGGCGCTGTTTTCGCGCGGCATGACGCGTTACAGCATCATCGATTTGCGCGCCGAGTTGTCCTCGAAAGAATATTCCGACAATGACGACAAGTCCGGCGAGGAAATTTTTCTCGAGGGCATCTTCTCCTATACGCCGCGCGCGGGTTTCCAGGTACCGACTTATTCGGTCGGACTGCGGGTGATCGAGGAATCGCTGTCTTCGAGCAGTCTCGACGCTACCACGGCCTCGTTATTGCTGTACATGTCCTACCCGCTCGACGACCGCATCGAACTGCTAGGCGGCCTGCGCTTCGACGAGCGGGACTCGAGCGACGATTCGTCGAGCGTCGGCACTTTCATCAACATCGATTACCGGCTGACAACGAAATGGCTGCTTTACTCGACCCTGAACCTCGCCGACGAGGAAATCGACGACAGTGACAGCGGCGCGGTCGGCTCGGGTTCGCCCGGTATCGGCGTGCGCGGTTTCGTTAGCGGCGGTCACCTGCCCAGCGAAGGCGGTAGTACCAGCGTGGCCAGCGATTCCAATAACACCTTTTTTACGCTCGGCGCCAGTTACGCGCTCACCGGGCTCGACACGATCGAGCTTTCCGTCAGTCACCGCGAGTATGAACTCGACGGCACAACTGTCGACGGCGATATCCTGTCGCTCGATTACTTCCACCGTTTTTGAACCGGATTTCGCAATGCGCTCCGTGCTCCCCCTGTTACTACTCGGCCTGATCCTGACGACCGCCCAGGCGCAGACCACCCAACCTGGCGAGACGCAAGTCACCCAGCCTGTCCAGACGCAGGTCACCCAGTATGTTACCGACGAATTCGAAGTCACGATGCGCAGCGGCACCAGCACGGCCAACAGCATCGTGCGCATGCTGAAAAGCGGCGAAGCAGTCAACGTGCTGGAGCTGGACCTGGCTTCCAAGTATTCGCTGGTCGAAACCGAGGACGGCAAGAAGGGTTACGTGCTGTCCCGCTTTCTGATCGACGCGCCCGCGGCGCGGCAGCAGTTGACCGAACTGCAGGCGCGTTACGCCGAGCAGCAGGAACTGATTGGCCAGCAGGGTGGACAGATCGAACAACTGCAGGACTCGCTGGCGCAGGAGCGCTCCGACAACGATGCGCTCAAAACCACCCTGCGCGCCTCCGAACAGGAACTGTCGGGCGTTCGCAGCGCGGCGGAAAACACACTCGCGATTCTCGAACAGAACAAACAGCTACAAACAACCCTGAACGAGCTGCAGCTCGAACGCACTCGCCTGACCGAGGAAAATCTCGAACTGAAGGATTCGACCCGGCTGGACTGGTTCGTGCGCGGCGGCGCGGTGTCGCTGATCGCCTTCGTGGTCGGTATCCTGGTCACCCGGATTCGCTGGCGCAAGCGCGATTCCTGGGGTTCCTACTGATACCCCGGTCGCTGGCAGGACAGAGTTAATCCAGGCCCAGGGGATTGTCGGGATCGACGCCATCCATGAACGGTTTGCGTCGGTCGACATGGGTCAACTGGTAAATCAGGCCGATCCAGCAGCCAATCACGGCATTGGCCGTGTCCTGCCAGGTGTTTTTCAAACCGGGTAACACCAGCCTCTCGGGGAACTCGGGAATTTCCCCGTCGGTCGCCAGCGCGAGTTCGAGCCGCATGCGATACTCGCGCAGGATCGCCGCGTTGAATTCCGAAAAATAGTGTTCCGGCATGGGCGGGTAATCGTCGATTTCACCATCGATATAGAGATACACGTCGCGCTTGTACTCTTTCAGCAGCGAAATCGTATCGTACTCGGGATGTCCCTGGAAAAACACGCTGCGAAAACCGTCCGCGCTGGTGGCGAGGTGCACGCAGCCGTCGTCGCCGGTCACCAGGATACGCAAACCGGCGTCGCTGAACTGTTCGGGATACACGCTGTTCCAGCGTGAATGCGGCACGTCGAACTCGGAGTTGATATCCGCCACCAGCGGGTGCGCCGGATCGATTACGTCGTGGCGAAACACGCCCCATTTCTTCTTGCGCTGCTTTGCGCGTTTCTGTCCGTAGCGAAATTCGAGTACCGCATGCGTCGCCAGGCAGGAACACAGGGTCGAGGTGACGTTTTCGAATGCCCAGTCAGCGACTTCGATCAGGGGTTCCCAGAACAACTCCTCGGTGAGATCGGCGCCGATTACGTTGGCTCCGGTGATAATCAGTGCATCGAGGCCATGCTGTTTGATCTGTTCGAAACTATCGTAGTAACGCTCGATATGCTCACGTGCGCTGGCGTCCCGCGGCAGCGCGTCGAGGGTGAAGGGGTGCACGTAAAACTGCGCAATGGGATTGCTCTCGCCGATCAGGCTGAAAAACTGGCGTTCGGTTGCCCCCAGCGCGGCGTCGGGCATCATGTTGAGCAGGCCGATGTGCAGCTCGCGAATGTCTTGCTCGTAGGCCTGACCGGGCTCCAGCACCCGCAGACCAGCTTCGCGCAGTCGCTCGAAGGACGGCAGATCGTTGTGCGCAACCAGTGGCAAGGAATCAGTCCTCCTGTTGCCGTTCTATCGCCCGCTCCAGCAGGCGGGTGAAATCACGATCGTCCTGGACCTGCTCGACCTCCTCCGAGGTGACCGTATATCCCAGCTTGGCGATTGCATCATAACGCGGCAGACGCGAATGGAACAGGCGCGGGAAAATCCAGCGGGCAAACTCGTCGGGATCGATTTCCGCGGCGTAGCCGATTCCGGTTTCGTCGAAGTAAACCTGCAGATGTTCCTGCAGGAATTCGGGCCGGTAATACAGCGGTTTGGGGTCGCTCACGGCGCGCTCGATCAATACCTGTTCCTGGCGTGAATTGGTGACCTTGATGTACAGGATCAGGGTATTGTCGACCAGGATATCCATCACGCCCGGATCGTCCAGTTCACACAGGCTGCCGCCGACATCGTTGACGAAATTCGCGTAGCCGTAAATCTTGCGCGCCTTGTCGATAAAATGCGGTATGTCGTACATCGCGTCGATTTCGGCCTGACGGTAAATCGCCTGGCGCTCGATGAAGTCCCCCAGCTCGACCCCGCCCTGTTCGGGGTTACCGAGCTTACCGACGAAACTCAGTACCGGGCCCAGGTCGTTGATCCGTATGTTGTTCTTGATGTAAATCCAGTCGTTTCGCAACAGTTCCTTGAGGAACGGTACCTGGATCGCCTGTTGTTTGATCATGTCGACGATGTGCTCGTTGAGATAACGAGTGCCGATGCGATAATCGCCGGAGAAATGGAACCAGTCGTGGTTGCGTAACTTGGCCGAGAGATAAGACTTGCCCACGCCGGACATGCCGACCAGCGTTATACGCTTGTTCTCCCAGGCGCGAAATTCTTCGAGGGATAGCTTCAATGCCGACTCCGTCGTTACGAGGCTGCCGATTATGCATCAAGCCCGGCCGTCGCGAAACCACCCCGTGGCGCGGTTTTGCTTTACCCGCAATACCGAGTGTCTATAATCCGGTTTCGTTTTCCCGGATACCCTCGTGGCAACAGAATACGACTACGTCATCGTCGGCGCGGGCTCGGCCGGCTGTGTGCTGGCCGATCGCCTCAGCGAAGACGGCCGCCATCGAGTACTGGTGCTCGAGGCCGGCGGTAGCGACCGGCGCTTCTGGATCCAGACGCCGATCGGTTACGGCAAGATCTTCTTCGACGAGCGGGTCAACTGGAAATACACCACCGAGCCCGATCCCGGCACCAATCATCGCCGCAGCTACTGGCCGCGAGGCAAGGTCCTGGGCGGCTCCAGCTCAATCAATGCGATGGTGTTCATCCGGGGCAACAAACAGGATTTCGAGGACTGGAAGCGACAGGGCAACCCGGGCTGGGGCTGGGACGACGTGCTGCCCTACTTCCGCCGCCTGGAAACGTTTTCCGGCGGTGGCAGCGCACTGCGTGGCGACCGGGGACCGCTCTACGTCAACGACGTGCATGAGCAGTATCATCCGCTGTGCGAGCGTTTCATCGAAGCGGCGCAGCAGCGCGGTTTTCGCTATAACCCGGATTTCAATGGCGAAGACCAGGAAGGTGTCGGTTACTACCAGATCAACACCCGCGATGGCAGGCGCATGTCGGCGGCACGCGCTTACCTGCACCCTGCCAGCAAGCGTCCCAACTGCCGGGTCGAAACGCATGCCCAGGTCACCCGCATACTGTTCGACGGCAAACGTGCCAGCGGCGTCGAATATCTCCAGGGTGGGCAACTGCAGCGCGTCGATGCCGCGGCCGAAGTCATCGTCAGTGCCGGCGCGGTCAACTCGCCGCAGATTCTGCAACTGTCGGGTATCGGCGATCCGGCGCTATTGCAGCGTTTCGGGATCGAGCCGGTCAACGCACTGCCGGCAGTCGGACAGAATCTGCAGGATCACGTGGATTACTGTATTTATTATCGCTCGAAGGTTCCCACGCTGAACAACCAGATTTCGCCCTGGTGGGGCAAACTGACTGCCGGCATGCGTTACCTGTTGCTGCGCGACGGCTGGCTGTCGCTCAGCGTCAACCAGTCCGGTGGATTCGTGCGCAGTCATCCGTCCAGGCCGCGACCGAATCTGCAGATGTATTTCAATGCCATCACCTACACAACGTCACCGGCCGGCAAACGGCCGCTGATCCGTCCCGACCCCTGGCCCGGATTCATTCACTCCGCCGGCCTGTGCCGGCCCGAGAGCCGCGGACGAATCGAAATCGCGTCACCGGACCCGCTGCAGGCGCCTCTAATCGATCCGAACTACCTGTCGATCGACAGCGACGTCGAACAAATGCTCGAAGCCGCGCGGCTGATGCGCGACATGGCGCGCGCGCCGGCGCTGGCGGAGGTCATCGACGAAGAGTTAACCCCCGGGCCGGCGTTGCAGAGTGACGATGAACTGGTCGAGGACATACGTAATCGCTGTACCACGGTGTTTCATCCTTCCTGCAGCAATCGCATGGGACCGGATCCCGCCAGCGCCGTGGTTGACGCCGAGTGTCGAGTGTACGGCATCGAGCGGCTGCGCGTGGTCGATGCATCGGTATTTCCGAATGTCACCTCGGGCAACACCAACGCGCCGACCATCATGCTGGCGGAAAAAGCCGCCGACCTCATACGCGGGCGACGCGAGGTGAGCCGTTAGCGGCAAACCCGACACGCTGACCGCCGGGCGCTACGAAAACCCCGCTCTCGGCATCGCCGCGATGTTATTCAGTATCCTGCTGTTTTCGCTGATGGACGCCACGGTCAAGTGGCTCGGCGGCAGCTATCCCACCAGCCAGATCATGTTTTTCCGCTGCGCGGTGGCGCTGGTACCGGTGTGCGTGTTAATCGCCCTGCGCGGCGGTCCCGGATTGCTGCGCAGCGCCTACCCCGGCCTGCATGCGCTGCGTTCCGTACTGGGCATCGGCGCGATGGCCTGCGCGTTTTACGCCTTCGCCCACATGCCGCTGGCCGAGGCGATCTCGATCCTGCATACGGCTCCCCTGTTCATGACCGCACTGTCGGTATTGTTGCTGCGCGAAAAGGTCGGACTGCGTCGCTGGAGCGCGGTTCTCATCGGCTTCGCCGGCATGCTGATCGTGGTTCGACCCGGCAGCGAGGTATTCGAATCCGCGGGACTGTTCATGCTAGCGGCGGCGTTCCTGATCGGTTGCACGACGATAGTGATCCGCCATCTGGGCCGGCATGACGATCCGGTCTGCATCACCTTCTACTTTACCCTGAGCGGCGTGTTTGCCAGTCTGGCCGGCCTCGCCTGGCAGGGCTGGATCGAGCCGCCGCCACTGGACCTGGCGCTGTTCATTGCGATCGGACTGCTCGGCGGCCTGGCCCAGTTCCACATGACGCTGAGCTATCGCCATGCCGCCGTGGGTATCGTGTCACCGCTGAAGTACCTGACTATCGTCGTCGGCGGTTTTATCGCCTACCTCGTCTGGGACGAAGTGCCCGACCTGGTCAGCGTCGGTGGCATAACGATCATCATCGTCAGCGGTCTTTACACGCTGCATCGTGAACTGGTGCTCGGCGCGAGGCTGCGACCGTGAGCGATCCGAGTTCATGGCGCGCTTATCCGCTACTGGTGATAACCACCTGGTGCTGGGGTCTGAACGCTATTTTCGGCCGGCTGGCCGTGGGCGAAATCTCGCCGATGCAGCTGACCATGTTTCGCTGGGCCGGCGTGGTCACGCTGCTGCTGCTGTTTGCCCGGGCCGGTCTGCTGCGCGACTGGCCGCTGCTGCGCCGTCACCTCGTGTTTCTCGGCCTGATGGGCAGCCTCGGGTTCACTGCGTTCAACGCCCTGTTCTACCTCGCCGGACACCATACGACCGCGATCAACATCGGCATCCTGCAGGGATCGATTCCGATTTTTGTACTGCTCGGCAGTCTGCTGGTCCTGCGTACCGGCATCACGGCACTGCAGGGAGTCGGCGTCATCGCCACGCTGTTCGGCGTCATGCTGGTGGCCAGTTCGGGCCAGCTGTCCGATCTGGCCGATCTCGAGATCAATCGGGGAGACGCTTACATGCTGATTGCCTGTTTTTTCTACGCGGCCTACTCGGTCGGGCTCAGCCGCCGGCCCAATGTCGGCGCGCTGAGCCTGTTTGCGGTGATGGCGATGTCCGCCTGGATCACGTCGCTGCCGCTGCTCGCGATCGAAACCTGGCAACAAGGCTGGCATCCGCCCACCCTGACAGGCTGGGCCATCGCCGCGGCAGTTACGCTGCTACCGTCGTTTGTCGCGCAGGTTTTCTTCATCCAGGGCGTCACCCTGATCGGTCCGGGCCGCGCGGGTGTGTTCGTCAACCTGGTGCCGGTGTTTGCATCGATCATGGCGGTAGTGTTTCTGCAGGAAGCCTTTCGCGTCTATCATGCGATATCGCTGGCACTGGTCCTCGGCGGCATCACACTGTCCGAAATCGGCAAACGCGTTCGCTGACGTTGACGCACAGCCAACGCACGAACCAGCGCCGATGTTTCCGCGGCGGCGTTATACTTATGGAACCGTCACTGGCCCGGAGAGCAACATGCTGCAGCGCCGAACTCACGAGCTGAATATTTACGACGAATTCGCGCCCTTGCGCAGCATCATCATCGGTCTCGGGGCGCCCTATCAACGCGACAAGGCGCGGGTTGCCGCCGAGATGGCGGAGTTTCCGCTGGTGCCCGATACCGATCGCAGGGCGGAGGTGCTGGCGCTGACCTATCCCGATGAAGACCAGCTGTTAGGTGAATACGCCGGCTTTGTCGGCCTGCTCGAAAAGCACGGCGTCGAGGTTCTGCGCGCGGACCCGCAGGCAGCTTACTCGTTCGACTATACCTGCCCGCGGGATATCGGCTTTGTCGTGGGCAACCAGTTTTTTATTGCCGGCATGGCGGTGCCGAGTCGCGTCGACGAAATCGACACGATTGCGCCGCACCTGGCCGGAATCGACCCGCGGCAGATCCTGCAACCACCGCCGGGCTGTCTGCTCGAAGGTGGCGATGTCGTGCAACTGGACGCGCATACGGTGCTGGTCGGCTATCACCAGCGTTCGAATCCGGCAGGCTGCGAATACCTGCGGCAGCAACTCGCAGCACGCGAAATCCGGGTAATACCCGTGAGACACAGCCAGCTGCATCTCGATTGCTGCCTCAATCCGCTGGGACTCGGCCACCTGCTGATTCACCCCGCGAGTCTGGACGGCAACGAGGAAGCCGTATGGCGGGTTTTGCGCGAATACGAATGGCTGGAAGTCGACGACATCGAGCGCGAGCACCTAGCCACCAACGTGCTGTCGATCGATCAGCGAACCATCGTGGCCCGCGATCATCCGGCCTGTGTACGTATCAACCGGTTACTGGAGTCCCGGGGTTATCTCGTGGAAGCGATTACTTTCGACGGCGTGCCCGCGACCGGCGGGTCGTTTCGCTGCGCCTCGCTGGCGCTGGCGCGCGGATAAGCAGGATCAAGGCATCCCGGTGAACCTGGCTGCCGCGGGCGGTTAATCCTCGCCGATCTCCATCGCCACCATGCCGAGGGATTCCATGACTTCGAATACCATGTCGTCGGCATGCTGGCAGGCGCTGGCAATTTGCTCGAGGTTCAGGTCGCCCTGATCCCAGTTGTCGATATCGTCGAGGATATCGGCGGTTTCGCCGTCGTCCAGCGGCGGCACGTACTGGCTGAGCTTGTTGGCGAAGTAGACGAGATGCGTGGCGCGGCGATTCGGACCGTCGTGTACCACCTCGTGATGGTAACGCGCGCAATCGATCAGCAGCTGCGGCAAACCCCAGTGATGCATCAGGCTCTCGCCCACCGCAGTATGGGTCAGGCCAACCTCGGCTATTTCCGCGCTGAGAATATCGACCCGCTTGCGAATCATGTATTCCTCGGCGGCGAGCAACTGTTCCGGCACCCGGTTGATCAGAAACAGGCGACCGATGTCGTGCAACAGGCCGGCGGTGAACATGGCTTCGGGCTCTTCGATCGTCGGCAGTTCCTGCGCCAGTTGACGCGCAATTATCGCGGTCTTGATACTGTGCTGCCAGAATTCCTGCATCGAGAACGCCGGGTTGTCCTGTGCGCTGAAAACGCCACGCAAAACCGAGCCGATCAATATGTGTTTGAGACGCTCGCGACCGAGCAACGAAACCGCCTGGGCCACGGAGGACACCTGATTCGGCAATCCGTAATAGGCGCTGTTGACCATTTTAAGAACCCGGGTCGTAATCGCCGGATCGTTCTGTACCGTGTTACCGATCTCGAAAACGCTGACCTTTTCGTCCTCGAGCTGCTGCGAAACTCGCAGATAAATCTCGGGCAGACTCGGTAACTCCTGGCCACGACCGATCAATTCGTCGATTGTCAGAGGTTGCTCGGCGATCAGGGGTTCCATGTCAAAAACGGCTCCGTTTGCGGTTGATGGATTTGAGCATAGCAGAGAAAAATGTGGGCATAGCGCCGGATATCTGACGCTTTTACGGAATCCGAAATGGTTGATTTTTGCCCCAAAAAAGGGGTTTTCGGGGATAGCCGATTCACTATCCGGGCATCGATAGTAGCCTCTACGAAGCCGGATAATAGATGTAAATCAGGAGCTTGTCGGACGAAGCTAGAATCGGTTTGAAAACAGCATCCTGGCCGGGGCCGACGTCAAAACAACGACGTGTGGGTAAACCGGGACTTCGGGCCACTCGATCGAATTTGGCGATCTTGGTCACAGTTCCTGCAATTCCCGCCATCGCTGGCGCTGCCCGCGAATAACGGGCAGTGAGCACGACGCTACTGCTGCTCGAGCAAACCGAGGATTTCTCGTGCGGCTCGCTGACGGTGGCGGTAGAGCAAATCGTGCGCCCGCTCACCCTCGCCTTGCACAATTGCTTCCAGAATCTGGCGGTGCTCCTCGGTCGAGCGACGCGGGAACTCCCGCTCACGCAGGGTAAGCATGCGTGCCCGATGCGCCTGGTCGCACAGGGTCTGCACCACGCCGATCAGGCGAGAATTGCCGTGCAGGAGCAACACTTCGCGGTGGTAACGTCGGTCGGCCTCGGCCCAGGCTTCGAGGTCGAGCGCTTCCAGCGCCTGCTCCATATCGATCGTGGCACGCTCCAGTCCGGCCAACTGAGCGCGGCTCGGTTTGCGCATCGCCAGGGCACCGGCTGCCTGGGGCTCCAGTGAGGTCAGGATTTCGTAAATTTCGCGCAGGTCTTCGACAGAGACGGCCAGAACCCGGGCACCGTGACGCGGGATCAGCTTGACCAATCCTTCGGCTTCGAGGCGTAACAGTGCTTCGTGCACCGGTGTGCGACTCATGCCGAGTCGAATCGCGTACTCCGGCTCAGACATCTGCGTGCCGGGCGGTAACTGATTGTCGAGTATCTCCCGTCGCAGGCGCTGATAGGCATCTTCGGTGCGGGACGACTTTTGCGGATTCGGCATTTTAATCCCCGGGTCAGACTCCACTTTAATGTATACATTGAGAGTTGCAAGTCTGTCGACAAAACGACCTGGAAGTGCACGATCAGGCACTGTTCGTCGCCGGAATGCCGCCGGTGTATCCCGGTCGGGTTTCCGCTACAGCGTCACCCCCGCTCGGGGCGGGGACAATCCCTAGCGATCTTCATTCGCCAGCGATGGCGCCAGAATTTCTTCGAATTTGAGGCCAGTCAGTCCGTTGATACTGCGCCACAAAAAATAAAATATCGCCAGCATCATCAGCATCGAGGGTATCGCAATGACCGGGTAACTGATCAGCGTGAGCTGGCCGAGCTCCTCGTTGAAAGCGGTCGTGCCCGACGGGCTGGTCACGATCCAGGTCGCCAGCAGGTAATTCATCACCGCGGAAAAAAAGAAGGTGCCGCTGACAAGATAAGTGCTGTTGCGCAGGCGCAGTTCGAACTCCGCCTCGTGACCTCGTTCGCGCAGGATGCGGGAAATTCTGTCGGTATCGAGCAGCATTGGGTTGTACAGCAGCTTGCCGACCAGCGGATAACCCATCCGGGCCGCGATCAGAATCCCGGCCCCGATCAGTGCCGGAATAGCCGCTTCCTTGACCGCCAGCCAGCGCGCATCGAGTTGCAGCAATCCGATACCGCCGGTCAACAGCACGCTGACCAGGCCGAGTACCGCGATCCAGTTGGTGGCGTTGAAGCGGACGAGTTCATACAGCCCGAGGCTGATCGGAAATGCCAGCGCCAGCACCAGCGCGCCCGGCGCGCCGAGCGCGTCCGGACCACTGAACTTCATCAGGATTACCGAAGGCAGGACGATGCTGAACAGCAGATCGAATAGCGGTTTCGGTTTACGCTGCATGACCTTACCCGGGCCTAGAGTGCCGGGTCAGCTTCCTCGCCGGCCCTGTCGTCGGGGGAACCGTCGGGCGTAGTCGACAGGAATTCGCTTGCTCGCTGCAGCAAGCCCGCCGCCTGTTCGCGAGCTTCGACCAGGGCGTCGTCGGCAACCTGCCTGGCATCGTCGATCGAGCGGGCCTGGCTCGCATCCTCCAGCAACTGCCCGGCCGAGGTCCTGGCTGTTTCTACCGCATCGGCAGCAGCCTGGTCGATTTGTTCGCATCCCGACAATGCAAAAACGGCAACAGCTCCTAGTAACAGCGTGCCGGCGGATCCGGTATTGAGATTCATGATGATTCGACTCCTGCTAGGTAAAACCTGGTACCGTCTAATATATGGATTGCCGTTTTGCATAAAAGTCGAATTTATTCGGGTTTCGATTCGTTTTTTTCGAATTTACGAC
>JAAUXY010024953.1_pt1 | contig 14045 bp, 6 predicted proteins | sample 7278121 | NCBI WGS metagenome assembly JAAUXY01 (sample SAMN14350117, study PRJNA611818) | marine sediment metagenome | isolation source: surface marine sediment (1.8m) | place: French Polynesia: Moorea | collected 2018-08 | reverse complement strand
GCCGATCTTCGCCCTTGCTCGGCCGGCGGGCGGGCCCCTGTGGCTGCTCGGCGAGAGCTGGCTGGCGACTCTCCGGCATCCCCGGCTGGCGTCGGCGACCGATCCGGCGGACGTCGAGCTTCGGGTCCTGGCGTCCGGGTTCGATTTCCTCGCCAAGCCCCGCAACGCCTGGTCCCTGCCGCAGCTAGCCGTCGACCGCGCCGGCGGCGCCTACTTCAACCTCGGCGGCCTCGCCTTCTCAGACCCCGCCGAGCGCCGGCTCAGACGGTGGGGAAGGCAGGACGGGTTGCCCCATGACGGGGTCACGGCGCTGTTGTCCGACCGCGAGGACAACCTGTGGATCGGCACCTGGCGCGGTCTGGCCAAGATCGAAGGGCCGAAGTTCCTGACCTTCGACGCCGGCCGGGGGCTGCTCGAGGACGAGGTTTCCTCGATCGTCGAGCCGGAGCCCGGGCGCTACGTCCTGGGGCATACCGTCGGGCTGACGATTCTCGAGGGCGAGTCGATCACCACCCTGCCCTTTCCGCCTTCGGCCTTCGACGGCGCGAGCCACGCCCGGGTGCTCGACATGGCGGTCGACCGCGACGGCGCGGTGTGGCTCGCCGCCCTCAACCTCGGCCTGGCGCGCCTCGTCGGCGAACGCTGGAGCGTTGTGCTGCCGGAGCCATCGATCCAGAGCGTGGAGCTCGACGCCGGTGGCCGGCTGTGGGCGGCGAGCGCCGAGACGCTGTATCTGCGGCAGGGCAATCGCTTCGTCCGCGTCGAGCCCGACGTCGAGGTCGAGGACGTCATCACCTTCCGCTGGCTCCACGGCGCCGCGGACGGCCGTCTCTACGTCGGCATGCGCGGCGCTCTGCTGTGGCTGGAGGCAGACGGCAGCTGGCAGCGGGGGCACTGCTCGGAGGTCGAGGCTACCGACATCTACAACGTGCTCGCCGAGCCCGGCGGCACGGTCTGGCTGGGCACCGCCGCCGGTCTCTACGAGCTCCGCGGCCGGCAGCTGGTGCGGGTCGAACGCGGCGAGCTGGCGATTGACCGTCCGGTCTATCTCATCATCCGGGACCAGCGCCGGATCTGGTTCGGTACCGACGACGGCGTCATGCAGTGGGATGGCCGGAGGCTGCGCCACCTGGGCATACGCCACGGTCTGGCCGGTCGGGAGAGCAACCGCGGCGCCGGTCTCGTCGACCATCGCGGCCGGGTGTGGCTGGGCGGCGAAGGCGGCATTGCGGTCTATCAGGAGACCTACGACGTCGGACCCGCCGCCGCACCGGGGGTGGAGATCGAGGCGCTCGAGATCGATGGCGAGCGTTTTCCGGCCGACGCCGCGCTGGCCTCGAGGCAACGGCGCAGCCGGCTGAGCGTTCACGTTCGAGTCATCGCCTTGTCGCGCCAGGAAACGCCGCTGCATCGCTACCGGCTCGAGGGCTTCGACTCCGGCTGGGTGGGCCCGGCGACCTTCACTTCGAGCGAGATCCACTATACCAACCTGCCGCCGGGGGAGTATCGCTTCCGGGTCGCCGCCGGCTGGCGCGACGGGCCCTGGAGCGACGAGGCGGCATCGGCCACGATCGTGATCCGGCCACCCTACTGGCGCCAGCCGATGTTCCTCGCGGCCGGCGTCGCCGCCCTCGGCCTCGCGGTCTTCACCGGCTATCGCCTGCGCACCCGGGCGCTGCGTTTGCGGGCGCGCAAGCTGGAGACCGTGAATGCTCGGCTCCACCAGATGGTCGCCGAACGCCAGGGCCTGATCGCCGAGCTCGAGGTCAAGAACCTCGAGCTCGAGCGCTTCACCTACACCGTCTCCCACGATCTCAAGAGCCCGCTGGTCACCATCAAGGGATTTCTCGGCATGCTCAGGAAGGACGCCGCCAGCGGCGAAGCCGAACGCATGGAGGACGATATTCAGCGGATCGAGTCAGCCGCCGAGAAGATGGCCCGGTTGCTCGACGAGCTGCTCGAGCTGTCGCGGGTCGGCCGCGTCGACAACCCGCCGCAACCGACTGCCTTTGGCGAGCTCGTCCGCGAAGCCGTCGAGCTGGCCGCGGGGCCGATCGCTGCGCGCGGCGTCGAGGTCGAGATCGAGCCCGAGCTACCGGTGGTCATCGGGGATCGGACGCGGCTGGTCGAGGTGCTTCAGAACCTGATTGAGAATTCCGTCAAGTACATGGGCGATCAGGAGTTTCCGCGGATCGCGATCGGCGTCCGGCGGGACGGAGACGAGCTCGTCTTCACCGTCGAGGACAACGGCATCGGCATCGATCCGCGCTACCACGACAAGGTCTTCGACCTTTTCGAGCAGCTCGATCAGCAAATCGACGGCACCGGCATCGGACTGGCGCTGGTTCGGCGCATCGTCGAGGTCCACGGCGGGCGGATCTGGGTCGAGTCCGAGGGTCGCGGTCGAGGCTGCACCTTCTGTTTCACCTGCCCCTGATGGCGGCCAGCGCGACTCGGTGATCACACTCCCGAACGATCGGGATAAGCCGGCTTCGCCGGCCGCTCGTGTGGGTCCTCCTCAAGCAATCGCAGGACTTCCTGGATGCCGCGCTCGAGCTGCGGATCGACGCCGCGCTCCATCGAGATCGGATCGTTCAACACCTCGATGTCCGGGTCGACGCCGTAGCCCTCGATCACCCATTCGCCTTCGAGATCGTACATGCCGTGGGTGGGCACGGTGACGCCGCCGCCGTCGATCAAGGCGGGGGCGCCGGCGATGCCGATGACCCCACCCCAGGTGCGGGTGCCGATCAAGGGGCCGAGGCCGGCGGCGCGAAAGGCGTAGGGAAACATGTCGCCGCCCGAGCCGCTCCAGCTGTTGATCAACATCACCTGGGCGCCATGATGGGCGATGGACGGCCCCGGCCAGTCCGGCTCGTTGCGCACTGCCCGATAGTGATTGCGCGGGCGGTTGAGCAACTCGACCAGCCGGTCGGGTGTGAAACCGCCGTTGTTGAAGCGTTCGTCGACGATCAGGCCCGGGAGGTGAAACTGGGAACGGAACTGACGGATCAGCTCGGTGTGCCCCAGTATCGCGGTGTCGGGCACGAAGATGTAACCGATACGCCCTTCTGAAGCCTCCTCGACGCGCCGGCGCTTGGCTTCGATCCAGGCTAGATTGCGCAGCCGGTACTCGCTACTCAGGGTTTTGACCAGCACCTCGCGAGCCCCTTCGGTCGTCGGTTGGTCGTTGACCGTCAGCATCACCGCCTTGCCGGCCAGTCCCTGAAAAGCTGCCCATGGATCTTTCGAGGTGTCGACCGGCGCGCCGTCGACCGCCAGCAGGTAGTCGTCGACGTTGACGTCGACCCCCGGCTGGCGCAGCGGGGAGCGGACCTCGGTTTCCCAGCTCGGCAGGTCGATGATGCGCGAGAACTTGTAGGCGCCGTTTTCTAAATGGAAATCGGCACCGAGGAGACCGGTGCCGCGCTCGACCGGCTGCTCCTGGTCGCCGCCGCCGCGGTAGGTGTGGGAGGCGTTGAGCTCGCCGATCATCTCGCCGATCACGAAGTTGACGTCCCAGCGGGTCACCGCGTCCTCGAGCAACGCGGAATAGCGCCGGCGCATCTCCGGCCAGTCGACGCCGTGCATGCCCGGGTCGTAGAAGAAGTCGCGCTCGAGACGCCAGGCGTCGACAAAGATCTGTCGCCACTCGGCGGGTGGATCGACCACCATCTCGAGCCCGGCGGTCGCCAGCTTCTCGTCCATGCTCTGATCGGGTTTCAGGTCGAGGATGGCGTAAACCCCTTCCTGGCGGGCGAGGATCTTCTCGCCCTTGGCCGCCACCTCGAAGCTGCCCGCTTTGTCGAGGATGGTCGTCTCTTCTCGCTCCTCGAGGTCGTAGAACACGATTTCACCGACGGTGGCACCGAAGGGTTGATCGGTGGAGCCGGTGCGCGGCAGGCGCAGGTAGACCACCTTGCCCGCGACCGCTCGCAGGTTGGTGTAGTTTCCGGGCTCCGCCGGCAGCACGACGATCCGTCCCTCGAATCCCTCGAGGTCTATTTCGACCGGCTCCGGCTCGCCCCCCTCGTCCTCGCCGTCCTGCATTCCCTTCTTGCCGGCGCCTTCCTCCTCCGATTCGTCTTCTTCGTCTCCTTCCTCGTCGTTGCGCACCGCCATGGGTGACGCCACCTCATCGCGTAGAGGTACCGCCGCGATCCCGGTGGAATTGGCGAAGATCATGCTGAACTGCAGGTCGGAGAACGCCGGGACCAGCGATCGGCCCCAAAGGAAGTAGAGGTACTCGCCCTCCGGATCGAACGCCGGCTGAGACGCGGAGTAGACCCCGGAGGTCACCTGGTGCCGCTCAGCGGATTGGGTGTCGAAGAGAAAGATCGCCTGAGTCTGGTTCTCCAGCGAGCGATCATAGGCCATCCAGCGACTGTCGGCCGACCAGCTGACGTGAAAGCTCGACAGGGTGTCTTGATAGAGAAGGAGCCCGCGGTCGACATCGATCAGCTGTTTCGCCTCCAGATCGTAGATCCGGATGTACATCGCCTCGTCGACGAAAGCGATCTTCTGGCTGTCGGGCGACCACATCGGAAAGTAGCGATAGCCGGGGCCGAGGGTGGTGAGGGTCATCTCTTCCCCCGAGCCGTCCGCCGGGCGGATGGTGAGCTCATATTCGCCGCTTCGATCGGAGAAGTAAGCGACGGTCTTGCCGTCGGGGGACCATGCCGGGTGGCGTTCGGCGACGCCTGAAGAACGGGTGAGGTTGCGAATGACGCCGTGCTCGGCGGGGACAGTGAAGATCTCGCCGCGGGCCTCGAAGACCGCCCGCTTGCCGGAGGGGGAGATGTCAGAGCTGGCGATCATCTCGCCGACGTTTTCGACCCGCGGCCTGAGGGTGGCGCGATCGGTGACGACGTCGATGGTGACCTCGCGCGTCTCGCCACTCGCGAGATCGAGCAGGTGCAGGCGCCCGGCGTTTTCGAAGACGATCTCCGACGGCCCGATCGCCGGATAGTGGATGTCATGCTGGGTGAATTGGGTGATCTGCCGCGCCGTACCGCTGGCCGCCTCGTAGACCCAGATGTTCCAGCGCATCGCGGAGCCACGGTCGGAGACGAAGTAGAGATCCTCGCCGTGCCACATCGGCTGTGAGTCGTTGGCTTCGTCGCCCCGGAGGGACGCTGGCGTACTCTCTTCGGTGAGGTTGCGCCAGCTTTCGCTCTCCAGGTCGCGCAGCCAGATCTCGGACGTGAGCCCGCCACGGTATCGCTTCCAGGTGCGGCCGTCGCGGGCGTGGGGCAGGTAAGCGAGGGTCTTGCCGTCGGCAGAGATGGCTCCGAACTCGCCGTACGGCACCGGCAGTCGCTCCGGCAGGCCCCCGAATTTCGAGGTCTTATAAAGCTTGGAGTAGCGATCCTTCTCCGAAGTCATGGAGCTGGCGAACAGCAACTCGTCGCCGTTCGGAAACCAGTCGAGCAGGCGATCCGGGGCCGGGTGGTGGGTCACCCGGGTCGGCAGGCCGCCGGCCACCGGCATGACGTAGATGTCCTGGTTGCCGTCGTAGTTGCCGGTGAAGGCGATCGACTCGCCGTCCGGCGAGAAGCGAGGGAACGATTCTTCACCCTTGGGCGTCGACAGACGGTGGGCGGTGCCACCTTCTTTGCCGACGATCCAGATATCTCCGGCGTAGACAAAGGCGATTCGAGTATCTGAAACATCCGGCATGCGCAGCATGCGAGCATCGATCTGAGCGTCCGCGGGGGCGGCGATCGGGAGCAGGGTGAAAACGGCGAGCAGTGTCAGGTGGCGCACGGCGTCCTCCAATGAGGCATGGATCGGTGTGAGAAAGTGGGGGGCGATCTCGGTATGTCCAGCCTTTTACGAAAGTTGGCTGAAGACGTTGCACTCCACGGGCCGGCTCCGGAGTTCTCGGGCTGTGCCTGAAGGGTATGCAGTAGGATCTTCAACCGTGAGCGTCCTGACCGTCATCACCCGTAGGTCCGGTGCCTTGACCCTCGCCCGTCTCGGCTACCGGATCGCTCGGGCACGAGAGGAAAAGCTGATCGTCCTCTGCCTCGAGAAAGGTGAGGCCGCCGCCGAGGCGGTGACGATTGTTCCAGGTGAGGTGATTCCCGAGGGGGTGAGCGCCACCGTGGTCGCGATCTGCGGCGAGCTCGCGCGCGGTCCCCAGACCTACGAGCTGCGAGGTGACGACGGCGCGGACCCGGAGCCTGAAGTCGACCGTCGCGTGGTGCCGGATCCCGAGATCGAGGTGCTGCGGATGGTCAGTTCCGACCGTCTGGGATCAGCGCTCCAGGCGGTTCGTGATGTCGGCGCGACCTATCTGATCGCCGCCAAGCACAAGCCGCGTTCGAAGAGAGTTCCCCTGGCCCGCAAGCTATTCACCGCCGCGCCGTGCCATACGCTGCTGACTCGACTCGGCGACCCCGACGAAGAGGACACCGGCCTGCTGCCGGCTCTGGTGGCGCCCGGGAAGCCGATCCTGGTGCCCACCGCCGGCGGGCCCCACGCGGCGGAAGCCTTGCGACTCGGGGAACGGCTGGCCAGTGCCGAGGGAGGCCGGGTGGTGGCGCTCTATGTGAAGTCCGCCGCCGGTGAGCTCGCCGACGCGGTCGGGGAACGCTACTTGAACCGGGTACTGGCGGATGTCGGGATCGAAGGGAGCCGTTTCGTCGAGCCGCGGGTGGAGCTCGACGAAGAGCCCTCAAAGGCTATCGCCCGGATTGCCGAGGAAGGATTCGACCTGATGCTGCTCGGCGACTCGAGCGCCGGCAGCCTGCGTCGACGGCTGTTCGGCACGGTGCCGGAGCATCTGTTGGGCGAGGACCGATTGCAGGTCGCGGTCGTGCGTCGCGAGTGGAAGTTGTTCCATCGTCTGCGCCGGCAGCTCGGGCGCTGGCTCGATTTGACCATCCCCCAGATGACCCGGGCCGAGCGCATCGCGCTCTATGACAAGCTGCAGTCGGGTTCGCTCTGGAATTTCGATTTCATGACCCTGATCTCTCTGTCGACCGCGATCGCTGCCCTCGGCCTGCTCCAGGACTCGGCGGCGGTGGTGATCGGCGCGATGCTGGTGGCGCCGTTGATGACGCCGATTCTGGGGGCAGGCCTGGCGCTGGTTCAGGGCAACTTTCCGTTGCTCAAAGTCGCCGGCCAGGCGATCGTGTTCGGTTACCTGATGGCTCTAACGATCGGTCTGGCGGCAGGACTGATGTTTCCGATCCCGGAGCTGACGCCACAGCTCGAAGCCCGCGGCGGGCCGACCCTTCTCGATCTCGGAGTGGCCTTCCTGTCGGGGCTTGCCGCGGCGTTCTGTCTCAGTCGGCCAGGGCTGCTGGCGGCCCTGCCGGGGGTCGCCATCGCCGCCGCCCTGGTGCCGCCGATCGCCACCACCGGCGTCAGTCTGGCGCTCAGCGAGCTCAAGGTCGCGAAAGGCTCGGCGCTGCTCTTCGCCACCAACGTGGTGGCGATCATTCTCGGCGCGGCGGTCAGCCTTTACGCCAGCGGCGTCCGCGGCAGGAGCGGCGCCGCCAGTCATCAGAAGTGGGTCACCAATGCCTTTCTGGTACTGCTCTTGGGGACAGTGGCGCTGTTCTTTCCCCTCGGCTCAGAGCTGCGCTCTCAGCTCTCAGGCGGTTCTGGTTTTGAGCTGCCGGTGACCCTGGAGCAGCGTCTGACAGAGCGCCTCGCACGGTCCCCCGGTTGCCGTCTGAGCTCGATTCTCAGCCGTCGCCAGGGCGGTCAGCTGGTGCTCACCCTGGTGCTCGAGTCGCCGCGGCCGCCGTCGCCCGAGCTGACCCGCGACCTGGCCGGCGTCGCCCGGGACGACCTGGGGCAAGACCTGGTGGTGCGGGTCGAGACGCGGTTGCTGACCGAGGTCAGGTAGTCGCGCGGCCGATGGCCGCTTTCCGGGACCGATCTCGCGATGGCCGGTAGATCGATCGTTCGACGATCGTAATCCTCGCCATGACCGCGAGATCGATGAGGTCTCGCCGAAGGAGGCCGTCATGTGTCGACCGCTGTCCACCGCTTTTCTGCTCACCGTGCTCTGCCTGCCATGCGATGGGCAGGAGGTCCATCTACCGCTTGAGCGTTACGAAAAGCTGCTCGAGCAGGCGCGGCCGGAGCCGGAGCCTCCACCGCCGGCGCCGGTGGCGTTCGAGCGAGCGTTCCTGACGGTGAAGTTGAGCGAGACAGACGGCACCGCCAATGCTCGCATCGCCCAGGAGCTGACGGTGACGGTCCTGGACGACGGCTGGCAGAGCCTGGCCGTGGGCGACGTCGGCAGCGTGATCGACGCCGACTTCGGCACCGCCGAGGGTCGACTGGACGCCGTTTCCGTCTCTGGCACGAGTTTGACCTTGCGCGGTGCCGGACAGCATCGGCTGCGCCTGACCTCGGTGGTGCCGCTGGAGCGCGACGAGGCGGCCACCCGGCCGACCTGGCGCCTGGCGTGGACGGCGCCGCGAGCTGCCGTCGTCGAAGGCGTGGTCGAGACCCTGAGCACGACCTCCGAGATCGAAGCCCGCGGAGCGATCGTCACCGCGGCGGGTGACGGCCGATGGACGCTGGTCGCGGGTCCGGGGGACGCGGTGACTCTCGATCTCCGCGGCCCTGCCGCGGCGCCGGAGCGCCACAGTCTGCCGCTGGCCTTCGAAGCGGTGTCCGGGCTGGCGCTCGAGGTGACGCCCGGGCGTCACCGAGGCACCGGTTGGCTCGATATCCGCGTGCGGCAAGGAGAGCTCGATCGGTTGACCCTACCGATTCCCGAGGGTTTCGAGGTGATCGAGGTCTCAGGAGACGCGATCGCCGGCTGGGACGTTGCCGAAGGGAGGTTGATCATCACCCCGCTGATGGCGATCGGCGATCGTCTGAATCTCGAAGTCGCTCTCGCCGCGGGGGCTGCTGAGGAGCTCGACGGCGTGGTGCTGGTGCCGGACGAGGCGGCTTCGGTGCTGGCCGCGACCAAGGTGATTGCTTCCGGCGACGGCCTGCTGGAGCTGCTCGACGCCGGTTCCGCACAGCGAACTGACCGTCGTGAGCAAGCCGAGCTGCCGTCGCCGTTTGTCTCAGCCCCGGGAATGGCCCTGGTGTTGCCGGCCGCGGGCTCGCCGGCCCGATGGCGGGTGAGCTGGGCCGACGCCACCCGAGTGCTGGCGGCACAGGTCGACCGACTGCTGGTCGACGTGGTGATCGGTGACAGCGGCTTCGCCGCTTACCAGCTCTGGGCCGAGGTTCGAAATCGTGGCGATCAGGAGCTGGCTTTCGAGCTGCCGGCGGGAGCCGAATTGCTCGACGCTCTGCGCGACGGCCGGCATTTCGAACTCGGGCTCACCTCGTCCACTGCCGGCGGGGCCGCCGTGGGCGCCTGGATCGTGCCCCTGGCTGCCGGCGATCGGCCTCAGGTCATCTTCCTTTCCTGCCTGATACCGTTGGCGCTGCCCGACGCCGGCCGTCTGGAGGTTCCGCTGCCGGCCTTGTCGGCGCCGATCGGCCGCATGGAAGTCAGCGTCTCGCTGCCCGGAGGAGCCCGCTACGAGCTCACCGACAGCGTCCGTGCCAGCGCTATCGGTGCGCCGCCGGTAGCGCAAAGGTTCGGCTCTTCGGGTCCGTTATTCGGTGCCGTCGACGTGGTTTCAGCCGGCCCGGAGCAATCACCGGAGCCCTTTCCACGACCCCCGGGTTTTCGCCGATTGACCGCCGGTTGGAGCGCGCTCTCGGCCTCGCCGGCGCCGCTTGAGATCCGGATCCTGGGTGAGCGTGAAGACAGGAGATGGTTCTGATGTGCTCGATCAAGAAGCTTTCGTCGGGTATTCTGCTGGCCGCTGCCCTTTGCTTCGGAGCTGTGTCGCGGGCTGCCGGTGATGGTGCCAGCGTCACCCTGCCACTCGAGGATTACCTGCGACTGGTGGAGCGCATCGAACGGATCGAAGAGGAGCGGCGCTCGCCGAAAGAGCCCGCGGTCGCCGAGCTGACGACGCAAACCACGAACGTGACGATCGAAGACGATACGGACGACGGCGCGATCGCAAGGATCGAAGCCCGCTACCGGGTGGAGCTGCGCGGACGACAGATCCAACCCGTCGCTTTGCCGATGTCCGGCCTGGTGACCTCGGCGAGGATCGAGTCGTCCCCGGCTCTGGGTACAGGCCCGAGTGCGGCGCTGCACCGCAAAGGCGGCGAGATTCTGCTGGTGGCCGCCAAACCCGGGAGCTACGAAGTCAGTATTTCGGCCAGTGCCAAGCTCGAGGAGTCGCGGGGGATCTCTCGGCTGAAGCTGGCTCTGTCGAGGGCCGGGGTGGCGACTCTCGACGTCGATCTACCCGCGGACTTGGATTGGGATAGCGTTCACGCCGTTGCGGTCGAGGAGACCACGGACGGGAAGAGACGACGGCTGCGCCTGGCCCCGGTTCGCGGCAAGCGGCCGTTGCTCGAGGTGCGGCGGGCCGCCATCGGAGCGGTCGAAGAACAGACCCGAGCGCGGGCCGTGGTGCTCACCGTTGCACGCCTGGGCACCGGTGGCGTCGAGCGTCATGACGTGGTGCTCTACGAGGTCAGTCGTGGTGAGCTGAGCCGATTCGCGATCAACCTGCCTTCCGACCCTGCAGGGACCGTGGTCGTCGACCGGGCGGTCACCGACGAGGGACCGGCCCTGCCGGTGATCGAGGGAGGGCGCTTGACCGTCGAGCGCCGGCAGCAGCTGTCGGCCGCCGGTCACCTGGCGCTGACCTATTCACCGGTCCAGCCGGATGCCGAGGGGCGGGTGCCGCTGGCCGCTGTCGAACCGGCCGTCAAGGTTCGCTCTCGCTACCTGTTGCTGGTCGCGGAACGCGCCGGCAAGGTCGAACCGCAGCCGGCCGACGCCTGGCGCCGCGTCGACCTCGACGACCTGCCGCAGGCCCAGCGTGCGGAGATCGCCGCGCTCGGCCCGAGCTCGGTGTGGCGGAGAACCGACGCTTCGGCCGAGCCGTGGCTGCGCCTCGAGACCTACCCGGCGCTCGAAGCGCTGCCGTCGACCGTCGGGCGCCGGTCGACCACCACTCTCTTGACCGCCGACGGTTCCCTGGTGCATCGGGATGTCTTCGACTTGCGGCGGGCCGGCGCCGCCTTGAGGCTGACCTTGCCGCCGGAGGCGACCCTGTGGTCGGCGACCGTCGACGGGCAGGCGGTGCGGCCACTCGAGCGCGGTGCGGAGGTCGCGGTGCCGCTGGCTTTCAAGGCCGGGGGCGCGATGTCTTTCGAGGGAATCCGGGTCGAGACGGTGACCGTCTTGAAACAGCAGGTGCCCCGGGGCACCTCGCGCCTCAAGCTCGACCTGGCGCGGGTCGCGGATCCGGTGCTCGAGCACCAGTGGCGGGTGCTGTTGCCCGAGCAGCACCGCTACCGTTTCGTGTCCGGCGCGCTGCGCCCGGCGCCGCCCCACGAGGCGACACCGATCGATGTCGACTCACCGTCAGGATCTCTTCCGCGATTCAGCGTCGTCGACTCGGTTTCGGGGGACGCCGGCATCACGGGCACCGTTGCCGACGAAGACGGTGCACGGCTGCCCGGGGTCGTGATCACCGCCGGCGCCTCGAATGGGCAGGCTTTCTCCGTCGTGACCGACGGGGACGGTGAATTTGCTTTCTGGAACCTGGTCCCGGGTGCCTATCGAGTGACCGCCGCTCTCGATGGTTTCAAGAGTCTGGTCCAGGAAATCACCGTGCCCGCCGGACGGACGATCCGCGCCGAGGTGGTCATGTCGCTGTCGGGGGTGATGGAGGAGATCATGGTCACCTCCAGAATGCCGGTCATCGGCCCGACCTCGAGCGTTCGGGCCGAGTTTGGCGACAGGAAACGCCGGCAGGCGGCTCGAGAGGAGCTCGAGGATCTCCAGCAGGGCCTGGTCGGCGGCGTCAAGCCGCTGGCGGTGGAGATCCCGGAGTCAGGCAAGCTGCTGCTGCTCTCAGGCGTCCTACCGCCGGCCGAGGTCAGTGTTGAGTTGGAAACGCGGGCGCGACGATGATCACCGTCGCGCCTAGAGGGGATCAGGCCGCGACCGTGCAGCTCTCTTCGACCAGCGCGATGTAAGCAGCGCCGAACTCGCTGAGGTCTTCCATCGCCAGGAGATCCACCAGGCGATCGGTGCCGCCACAGGCCGAACCGTCGGCCAGGCCGGCGTCGATCAGCTCGAACTGCAGGGCGGCGGTGGCGCGGAGCTCCTGGTGGAGGATATCGGTGGCGCGCTCGCGGCGCACGCGGCTCATCCCTTCCATGCGCTCGAGCTCCTCGAACAAGCCGCCCCAGGTCGAGGGCGCAAAGAGCTCGGCGGCGACGCGCGCTGAACGCGGCGACTCGAACGTTCGGGAGGACCAGGTGCCTTCCATCTTCAGCAGGCGCCGCAAGAGCTCGACCTTGTAGCGCAGGAGGGTGGGGAAGTCCGAAGCCGGACCCCCTTGCCGGCGGTCGATGGCGTCCTCGGGCAGGGCGAAAAAGACGCCGCCGGTGGTGATCTGCACCTTGCCTTCGTCGAGGTCGTAGAGGTTGGCATCGGCGGTGATGTCGCCGTCACGCTCGTAGCAGCCGTAGAGATGGAGGCTCAAGAAAGGCTTGGAGCCGGGATTGCCCATCTGATGGATCAGGTCGTGGCCGACGCCGACCACGCTGCCAGGCTCGAAGATCCGGCGCTCGGCGGTGGTCATGACACCGTCCTCGACCTTGAAGATCGCGTGCTCGGCCCGGCCCAGCATCTTGACCGCGCCCCACTGGGTATAGCCGTGATCGTGGATCGACGCCATGTCGCCCGGCGCCCAGGACATCACCATCAGCTCGAAGCAGCCGCCGTCAAAAACCATCTTGCGGCCGTAGGAGTCGGCCTTGGGGTGATCGAAGTCGATCCAAAGCTCGAGATCCTCGGTGGTGATGTCCGAAGCCTCGAGCAGCATGCGGGTGGTCGTCGGGGTGAGGCGGTCACAGGCCTGGATCGCCTCGATCAGGCGGCGGACTTTCTCGGGCAGGTCCGCCGCGCCGGGACAAGGAGGCTCCTTAGTGGTTTTTGTGGTGGCATGAATCATGTTCTTCTCCTCCCGTGCGCGTTGTCGTCTTCCGTGTGTGTCTCTTTGTCTTGGCGGGACTCGTCTTGGCGAAACTCTGCCGGGATTTCCGGGGGGACGTCTTCGAGCACCAGTTGCAGGATGACGATGTCCTGCCAGCGCCCGGACGTGTATCCGATCTCCTTCTGGATCCCGACTACTTCGTAGCCGAGTTTCTTGTTGTACTCGACGCTGGCAACATTGTCGGCAAAGATCTTGGCCACCAGGTGGTGGTAGCCGTAGCGCCGGCAACGCTCGATCAAACCGAGCTTGATTCGAGTGCCCAGGCCGCGACCCGTCAGGTCGCGCCGGAGGTAAACCGCAGTCTCACAAGCAAAGCGGTACCCCATACGGTCGCTGTACTTCTTGATGATACCCCAGCCCAGGGCCTCGTCGCCACGCCCTAAGAGCAGAATTGCCTCCCTTGGGGAGAAAGCAGCCATCTGACGCTGGAAGTCCTCGGGGCTTTTGAGTTCCTGGTCCATGGTCGCACCGCCGGCAGAGATCGACGCGTTGTAGATCTCGGCGATCACCGCGGCGTCTTCGGGCAACGCGTCCCGTATCTCGAATTCGCTCATCGTGTGGTCCGACGCAACACGTGGCCGGGCATCTCACGCCGGATCTCGCCGCCTTCGAGCACTCGGGTGCCGTTGACCCAGACGGCTTTGGTGCCTTCTGAAAACTGCCGAGGGTCGTCGAAGGTCGCTTTTTCCCGAACCCGCCGCGGATCGAGCAGCACCAGGTCGGCCCAGGCTCCTTCGGCGATCCGGCCGCGGCCGGGCAGGCCGACCTGGTCGGCAGGCAGAGAGGTGATCTTGCGGATCGCCTCGCCGAAGGGGATGCGCTCTCGGGTGAGTGACCAGCGCTCGAGGAAACGGGTGAAGGCGCCGAAGGTGCGGGGGTGGGGGTCGCCGAACTGGTTCGGGGCGTTGACCGGGTGGCTCCAGGAATCCGAGCAGACGATCGACTCCGGCCAGCACACCGCGGCGTCGACGTCGG
>JAAUXY010034366.1_pt1 | contig 14052 bp, 8 predicted proteins | sample 7278121 | NCBI WGS metagenome assembly JAAUXY01 (sample SAMN14350117, study PRJNA611818) | marine sediment metagenome | isolation source: surface marine sediment (1.8m) | place: French Polynesia: Moorea | collected 2018-08 | reverse complement strand
GATGCGCTCGAAGCTCTCGACGATCACCGCCTTGATCCCGAGCAGGCGGGTGCCCTTGGCGGCCCAGTCGCGCGAGGAGCCGGTGCCGTACTCCTTGCCGCCGATGACCACTAGGGGCACGCCCTCTTCCTTGTAGCGGGCGGCGGCGTCGTAGATGGCGAGCTGCTCGCCGGAGGGCTGGTGGATCGTCCAGCCGCCCTCGGTGCCCGGCGCCAGGCGGTTGCGCAGCCGCACGTTGGCGAACGTCCCGCGCATCATGACCTCGTGGTTGCCCCGGCGCGAGCCGTAGGAGTTGAACTCCAACGGCCGCACCTGGTGCTCCAGCAGGTAGTCGCCGGCCGGGCTCTCCTTCTTGATCGCGCCCGCCGGCGAGATGTGGTCGGTGGTGATGGAGTCCGGCAGCTTGGCCAGGACCCGGGCGCCGGAGATATCGGCCAGCGCCCCGGGCTCGGGCGTGATGTCCTCGAAGAAGGGCGGGAAGCGCACGTAGGTGCTGGCGTCCTCCCAGTCGTAGGTCATGGAGGCCTTGGTCGAGATCTCCTGCCACTGCTCGGGGCCCTCGAAGACGTCGGCGTAGCGGCTCTCGAACATCTCGCGGGTGACGACCTTGTCGACCACCTCGCGGATCTCCTGGTTCGTCGGCCAGATGTCCTTCAGCAGGACCGGGTGGCCCTCGCCGTCGGTCCCGATGGGGTCGGTCATCAGGTCGAGCTTCATCGAGCCGGCCAGGGCGTAGGCCACGACCAGCGGCGGCGAGGCCAGGTAGTTGGCCCGGGTGTGCGGATTGACCCGGCCTTCGAAGTTGCGGTTGCCCGAGAGCACGGCGCTGCAGACCAGGTCGCCCTGCTCGATGGCCTCGGCGATGGGCTCGGGCAGGGGCCCCGAGTTGCCGATGCAGGTGGTGCAGCCGTAGCCGACCAGGTCGAAGCCGAGGGCATCGAGGTCGGTCTGCAGGCCCGAGGCCTCGAGGTAGTCGGTCACCACCTGGGAGCCGGGCGCGAAGGAGGTCTTGACCCAGGGCTTGACCGTCAGGCCGCGAGCCCGCGCCTTCTGGGCCACCAAGCCGGCGGCGACCAGGACGCTGGGGTTCGAGGTGTTGGTGCAGCTCGTGATCGCGGCGATTACGACGTCGCCGTCGGAGAGCTGGTAGTTGGCGTCGCGGACCGGCACCGAGACGCTGCGCCCCGGCGTGCCGGTGAACTCCTTGAGGGCGTCCTCGGTGAAGGCCTGGGCGGCCTTGGACAGCAGGATCTTGTCCTGCGGCCGCTTGGGACCGGCGAGCGAGGGCTCGACCGTGCCCAGGTCGAGCTCCAGCGTGTCGGTGAAGACCGGGTCCGGGGTGTCGGCATCGCGCCACATGCCCTGGGCCTTGGCGTAGGCCTCGACCAGCGCGATGCGGTCCTCGTCGCGGCCGGTGAAGCGGAGGTAGCGCAGGGTCTCCTCGTCGACTGGGAAGAAGCCGCAGGTCGCGCCGTACTCCGGCGCCATGTTGGAGATGGTCGCCTGGTCGGCCAGGCTCAGGTGGTCGAGCCCGGGACCGTAGAACTCGACGAACTTGCCGACCACGCCCTTGGCGCGGAGCATCTGGGTCACGGTCAGGACCAGGTCGGTCGCGGTGGCGCCTTCCTTGAGCGCGCCGTTCAGCTTGAAGCCGACCACCTCGGGTATCAGCATGGTGACCGGCTGGCCCAGCATCGCGGCCTCGGCCTCGATGCCGCCGACGCCCCAGCCCAGGACCGCCAGGCCGTTGACCATGGTGGTGTGGCTGTCGGTGCCGACCAGGGTGTCGGGATAGGCGAGGGTCTTGCCGTTCTCATCCTTGGTCCAGACCACCTGGGCCAGGTACTCCAGGTTCACCTGGTGGCAGATGCCGGTGCCCGGCGGCACGACGCGGAAGTTGTCGAAGGCGGTCTGGCCCCAGCGCAGGAAGGCATAGCGCTCGCCGTTGCGCTCGAACTCCATCTCGACGTTCTTCTCGAAGGAGTCCTTGCCGCCGAAGTAGTCGACCATGACCGAGTGGTCGATCACCAGGTCGACCGGCGACAGCGGGTTGATCAGCCGCGGGTCGCCGCCCAGCTCCTCCATCGCGTTGCGCATCGAGGCCAGGTCGACCACCGCCGGCACCCCGGTGAAGTCCTGCATCAGGACTCGGGCCGGGCGGTAGGCGATCTCCCGGTTGGCCCGGCGCTCCTGGGTCCAGCCGGCCAGGGCCTTGATGTCCTCGACCGTGACCGAGCGGCCGTCCTCGTAGCGCAGCAGGTTCTCCAGCAAGACCTTCAAGGAGAAGGGCAGTCGGGACAGGTCGCCCAGGCCGGCCTCCTCGGCCGCCTTCAGGCTATAGTAGTCGTAGTCTTTCCCGCCGACGCTCAGCGTCTGGCGCGTCTTCAGGGTGTCGGTCCCGGCGGTCACGGCCCTGGTCCTCCCAGCTTCCGGTTGATCTCTCCTGCGGGCCTTCAAGCCGGCCGTCGGCGTGCCCTCGACTTCCCCCGGGTCGCGCGACCCGAAAGGGAGGCAATCGCTGGAGACGCCGTGCATGAGCCTTCGGCGGCCTGGGCCCTTTGCTGCGCCGCAAGATGGAGCAGACGGCGGCGTCTGTCCAGATGCCGCGGCCTGCCGGATCGCGATGCCACCCCGCGCCAGGCGGCAGGGTTCACGGCCGAATCCGGCCGATCCGGGTCACCTCAACCAGGCGCTGCGCGCCGACGGCCGTGGTCCGCCGGTGATGCAGGGCGATCGGCTGGCCGTCGCGCAGATCGATCAGGTAGCGTCCGGACTCGGTGACCCGGAAGCTCTCTGCCTCCGGCGGGTCGGACGCTCCCTCGTGCTGCTCGCCGCCGTTCCCGGCCAGCCGCTCCGTCAGGCGCGCGACCGCGGCGCCGATCTGCGCCTGGTCGTAGACGACGCGGACCTCGACCACGGCCTGCCGTTTGACCGCGTCGATCGAAGTCACGCCGCGCCGGGCCTCGGCGTCCATGACACGCCCGGCCGCGCGTGGGCCGAGATGCGGCGCGAAGGCTTCGAAGCGGCCGATCGCGAGACCGTGACCGCCGGCGGCGAAGAGGAGCGCGACCTCCTTCAGGACGCTGCGGCCCAGCTCTTCCTCGGGAAGGCTCGCCAGGGTGCCGAGGATGTCCCGCACGTTGGCTTCCACGTTGGCGCGCTCCACCGGAGAGATCACCCCGGCCTGGGTCAGGCGCCGCACCAGGCCCTGCAGCTCGCTCAGCATGCCGCGGAAGGCCTGGCGCACCTCGCGGGCGTTGACCAGACGCCGGGGCGCGCCGCTTGAATCGGCCTGGTAGACCAGGGGCACGCCGGTGATCAGCGCGGCGAGGCGGCTCAGCAGGCGGTCCAGGCCCGGCTTGGTCGAGCCCGGCGCGGTCGCCTCGGTCTCGGTAATCTCGAAGCGGTAAAGGTAGCCGGCCGGGTTCCGCTCCAGCGGGGTCAGCCGGGCGCGGCTCCGGACCTCCAGGATGCGCGCCAGTCCCCGGCCGTCGCTGCGCTGTCGGCTGCGGGTGATCTCGAAGTGACGCGCGACCCCGATTTCCGGCGCGAAGGGGATCTTCAGGCGATCGTCGGCCTCGGCGGCGGGAAGCCGGGCTGGCGCCAGCAGGAGGGCCGCAACGTAAAGCAATGTGTACAGGTAGGCCGGGCTTCCCACGCGTTTGCGTGTCTGTCTCATCGGATCCGCCGTCAGAAGCCTCGATATATTGAGCGCAGGCCGGCGGCCGCGCCTTTCGTTACTCGTGATAGCCTGGAAGATACGGGGTTTCGTTAAGGATCTGCCTAAGCCGCGCTCGGCGCCCGACAGTATTGCCCGGGATGCCGCCGAGGCGCGTGCCCATAACCACTTAGCCAGCGCGGGAATGCCGTTGCCTTGGCAGGGCGATTGCCTTACACAAGACCAGCCGGCAAAGACAACGAAACGCAACGAGAACCGGCCCAGGGAGGCGTCAACGATGGCAGCTTTGGCTGCGCCCGCTCTTATTGCGTCCGATCCGGGTTCGCGACCCTCGCTCCCTCGCGGGCGTCGCGTGGCCGTTGCCGTCGCGGAACTCGCGTGATGGCAGAGTCCCGCCCGGAGGCCAGCGTCCCGGCCGACCAGGACCAGGACACCTTTCCGAAGCTGCTGCTGAGGAACGCCCGCGACCGGGGCGCCCAGCCGGCGATGCGCGAGAAGGATCTCGGCATCTGGCAGGCCTGGACCTGGTCCGAGGTGGAGCGGGAGGTCCGGGCGCTGGCCTGCGGGCTGGCGGCCCTGGGCTTCCGGCGCGGCGACAAGATCGCGATCATCGGCGACAACCGGCCTCGGCTCTACTGGACCATGGTCGCGGCCCAGTGCCTGGGCGGCGTCCCTGTGCCGATGTACCAGGACGCGGTCGCCGAGGAGATGGCCTACGTCCTGGACCACGCCGAGGCCCGCTTCGCCCTCGCCGAGGACCAGGAGCAGGTCGACAAGCTGCTCGAGATCAGGGAGCGCTGTCCCCGCCTGGAGACCGTCGTCTACGACGATTCCCGGGGCCTGCGCCACTACAAGCAGGACTTCCTCTCGGCCTACGACGACGTCCTGGCGCAGGGCCGGGAGCACGACCGCGCAAACCCCGAGTTCCTCGCCGGCGAGGTCGGCAAGGGCCAGGGCGCGGACATCTCGATCATCCTCTACACCTCCGGCACCACCGGCCAGCCCAAGGGCGTCGTGCTGTCCTTCGAGAACGTGATCCGGACCGCGCAGAACGCCATCGACTTCGACCGCCTGTCGGACAAGGAGGAGATGCTGGCCTATTTGCCCATGGCCTGGGTCGGCGACCACATCTTTTCCTACGGCCAGAGCTACTGCGCCGGGTTCTGCGTCAGCTGCCCGGAGTCCAGCGCTACGGTCATGCACGACCTGAACGAGCTGGGCCCGACCTTCTTTTTCGCGCCGCCGCGGATCTTCGAGAACATCCTGACCACGGTGATGATCCGCATGGCCGATGCCGGCTGGATCAAGCGCAATATGTTCCACGCCTTCATGGCCGTGGCGCGGCGGGTCGGCACCCGGATCCTCGACCGCCAGCCGGTCTCCGCGGCCGATCGCCTGCTCTACGCCCTGGGCGAGGTCCTGGTCTACGGCCCCCTAAAGAACCGCCTGGGCCTCAGCCGGGTGCACGTCGCCTACACCGCGGGCGAGGCCATCGGCCCGGACATCTTCGACTTCTACCGCTCGCTGGGGATCAACCTGAAGCAGCTCTACGGCATGACCGAGGCCAGCGTCTTCGTGACCCTGCAGCCCGACGGCGAGATCCGGGCCGACACCGTTGGCCGGCCCGCGCCCGACGTGGAGATCAGGCTGGCGGAGGACGGCGAAGTCCTGTTCCGCTCGCCCGGGGTGTTCCAGGAGTACTTCAAGAACCCGGAGGCGACCGCCGAGGCCAAGACCCCGGAAGGCTGGGTCCACACCGGCGACGCCGGCCTCTTCACCGAGGAGGGGCACCTGCGGATCATCGACCGCGCGAAGGACGTCGGCCGGCTCAGCGGCGGCAGCCTCTTCGCGCCCAAGTACCTGGAGAACAAGCTCAAGTTCTTCCCTGAGGTGAAGGAGGTCGTGACCTTCGGCCACGAGCGCGACTACGTGACCGCCTTCATCAACATCGACCTGGAAGCGGTCGGCAGCTGGGCGGAACGCAACAACGTGCCCTACGCCAGCTACCAGGAGCTCGCCGCCAACGAGCAGGTCTACGAGACGATCAAGGTTCACGTCGAGCAGGTCAATCAGGACCTCGCCGCCGACCCGCAGTTGGCCGGGACCCAGATCCGACGCTTCCTGATCCTGCACAAGGAGCTCGACCCAGACGACGGCGAGCTGACCCGGACTCGCAAGGTGCGGCGCCGGATCATCGCCGACCGCTACGAGCCGCTGATCGACGCGCTCTACGGCGGCGCGGATCACGCCTTCATCGAGACCCAAGTGACCTTCGAGGACGGCCGCACCGGCAGGCTCTCGGCAGACCTGCGGATCGTGGAGGCGAAGACCTACCCGGCGATGAAGATGGCCAGCTGATGACGCCCGGATGGAGCCCCTGATGGAGCCAGCGACCGCGACCCTGGAAACGGAGAGCCAAGAGGCGCCGGCGCCCAAGCGGCTCGGCGAAGTCCTGCTGAGCGTCGACGACATCAGCCTCTCCTTCGGCGGCGTCAACGCGCTCGCGAACATCAGCTTCGAGATCCGCGAGCATGAGATCCTGGCGATCATCGGCCCCAACGGTGCCGGCAAGTCCTCGATGCTCAACGTGATCAACGGCTTCTACCAGCCGCAGAAGGGCAAGGTCTCCTTCAAGGGCACGACCTTCCGGCGCATGCGCCCGCACGTCGCGGCCAAGCTCGGCATCGCCCGGACCTTCCAGAACATCGCGCTGTTCAAGGGCATGAGCACCCTGGACAACCTGATGACCGGGCGGCTCCTGAAGATGAAGCGCAACCTCCTCTGGCAGGCGCTCTACTACGGGCCGGCCCAGAGGGAGGAGATCGCCCATCGCGAGGCGGTCGAGCGGATCATCGACTTCCTCGAGATCCAGGCGATCCGCAAGACCCCGGTGGGCCGCCTGCCCTACGGCCTGCAGAAGCGGGTCGAGCTGGGTCGGGCGCTGGCCATGGAGCCGGACCTGCTGCTGCTCGACGAACCCATGGCCGGCATGAACGTCGAGGAGAAGGAGGACATGTGCCGCTTCATTCTCGACGTCAACGACGAGTTCGGCACCACCATCGCTTTGATCGAGCACGACATGGGTGTGGTGATGGACATCTCGGACCGGGTCGTGGTCCTCGACTACGGCCGCAAGCTGGCCGACGGCCCGCCGGACGAGGTGCGCGGCAACCCGGACGTCATCGACGCCTATCTTGGCGTCAGCCATTGACCCGGAGGCCCTGAGGTAAAGCCATGAACGCAGTCCTGGCCCGTCCGCTCACCCTGTGGCTGCTCGCGCTGCCGCTGATCATCGCCGTCATCGGCCTCGGCCTGCAGGGCCTGGCCGCGGTCAATTCCTCGGTCTTCTTCGCCTGGTCTTACTTCCTCGAGGTGCTGATCGCGGGCCTGCTGCAGGGCGTCATGTATGCCCTGGTGGCGCTCGGTTTCGTTCTGATCTTCAAGGCTTCCGGGATCTTCAACTTCGCCCAGGGCTCGCTGGTGCTCTTCGCGGCCCTGACCATGGTCGGCTTCATCGAGATGGGCCTGCATTGGACCCTGGCCTTCATGGTCACGGCCGGGGTCATGGTGCTGCTGGCGGTGGTGGTCGAGCGGGTGGTCCTGCGGCCCCTGGTCAACCAGCCGCACATCATCCTCTTCATGGCGACCATCGGGATCTTCTACTTCCTCGACGGCTTCGGCCAGACCCTCTGGGGCTCCGACGTCAAGGTGCTCGACATCGGCATCCCCAAGCAGCCGCTCTTCGTCCTTCAAGGCGTCTTCGAGGGCGGCATCCTGGTCAACGCCTTCGACCTGGTCGCCGCCCTGGTCGGGGCGGTGCTGGTGGTCGGGCTGGCGGTCTTCTTCCACTACACCCGGATCGGCCGGGCCCTGCGGGCGGTCGCCGACGACCACCAAGCGGCGCTCTCGGTCGGCATCCCGCTCAAGACCATCTGGGCGATCGTCTGGTCGGTCGCCGGCATCGTGGCCCTGGTCGCCGGCATCATGTGGGGCAGCAAGGCCGGGGTGCAGTTCTCCCTGGCCCTGATCGCGCTCAAGGCCCTGCCGGTGCTGATCCTGGGCGGCTTCACCTCGATCCCCGGGGCGATCATCGGCGGGCTGATCATCGGTGCGGGCGAGCAGCTCGCAGAGGTCTTCATCGGGCCGCTCTTCGGCGGCGCGATCCAGGACTGGTTCGCCTACATGCTGGCGCTGGTCTTCCTGCTGTTCCGGCCCCAGGGCCTGTTCGGCGAAAAGATCATCGAGAGGGTCTAGTACCCACTTTCAGGATTGAGTGCATCGTATGACGAGCTTTCAAGACTTTCGGTTAGGAGCGTGGCCCGCCGTGATGCGGGGCATCACAAGGGCCGCGCAACGCGGTCCGAAAGTCTTGAAAGCTCGCCCGCAGGGTTGCCGAGGCGCCCGCCCGGCGTCGTCAGCGGCACTCACCAATGCGCGGGCATCGCTTTCGCACCGCTTCCTGGCCGGACAGACGCCTCGGCAATCAGACGACGCACCCAATCCTGAAAGTGGGTACTGAGCGATGCTCTACCGCGAGGCCGGCCAGTTCAAGACCAGCTACGGCCGCGACCAGGCGGTCTTCCCGATCCGCCAGGACCAGATCGGCATCGCCCTGCTGCTGGCGGTCGCGGTCCTCGGGGTCCCGGCGCTGGCCGGCGAGTACTGGCTGGAGACCATCTTCGTCCCCTTCCTGGTGTTCTCCCTGGCCGCCATCGGGCTCAACCTGCTGACAGGCTACTGCGGCCAGCTAAGCCTCGGCACCGGCGGCTTCATGGCCTGCGGCGCCTTCTTCGCCTACAAGCTGACGACCGCCTTCCCCGAGCTGCACGTGCTGATCGTCTTCCTGCTGGCGGGCTTCGGCTCGGCCGCGGTCGGTGTGTTCTTCGGCATCCCCTCGCTCAGGATCAAGGGCTTCTATCTGGCCGTGGCGACCCTGGCCGCGCAGTTCTTCCTGGTCTGGATGTTCAACAAGTTCGACTGGTGGACCAACTACAGCCCTTCGGGCGTGATCTCGGCGCCGCCGCGCGAGGTCCTGCCCGGGATCTTCCTGACCGGCACCGAGGCGACGCCGATCACCAAGTACCTCTTCCTGCTGGGCCTGGTGGCGGTGCTGGCGCTGGTCGCCAAGAACCTGACCCGCAGCGCCATCGGCCGCTCCTGGATGGCGATCCGCGACATGGACATCGCCGCCGAGATCATCGGCATCCGGCCGCTCTGGGCCAAGCTCTCGGCCTTCGCGATCAGTTCCTTCTTCATCGGCATCGCCGGCGCGCTCTGGGCCTTCGTCTACACCGGCTCGGTCGAGGCCCTGGCCTTCCAGATCGACCGCTCCTTCCAGGTCCTCTTCATGGTCATCATCGGCGGCCTGGGCTCGATCCTCGGGTCCTTCCTGGGCGCCGCCTTCATCGTCCTGCTGCCGATCCTGCTGAACAACGTGCCGGCTGCGATCGGGCTGCAGATGTCGGTGGAGATGGTCTCACACCTGGAATTCATGATCTTCGGCGCCTTGATAATCTTCTTCCTGATCGTCGAGCCGCACGGCCTGGCCCGGCTCTGGCAGATCGGCAAGGAGAAGCTGCGCCTTTGGCCCTTCCCCTACTGACGGAAGGTCGACACCCTGCCCCCGATTGGCGGCCGTCGGAGGGCAGTGCTAGCTTGGATGGAATAAGCCGCCAGACAGAAAAGAGCTTTCGCGGAACAAGGGAGTTTATCGAGATGCAACTCAGGAAACTGGCTTTCGCTGCCGTCGGCGCGCTGGTGCTCGCCGGCACGGCGGTCACCCCGCCGGCCTCGGCGGCCGAGCAGTTCGTGCCGCTGCTGGTCTACCGGACCGGGCCCTACGCCCCCAACGGGATCCCGCTGGCCGACGGCTTCAACGACTACCTGCAGCTGGTCAACGAGCGCGACGGTGGGATCAACGGCGTCAAGCTGGCCTGGGAGGAGTGCGAGACCCAGTACAACAACGACCGCGGGGTCGAGTGCTACGAGCGCCTCAAGGCCAAAGGCGCGACCGGTTCCTCGGTGGTCAATCCCTACTCGACCGGCATCACCTATGCCCTGATCGAGCGGGCCACCGCGGACAACATCCCGGTCCTCTCGATGGGCTACGGGCGGGCCGACGCCTCCGACGGACGGGTCTTTCCCTACGTCTTCACCCTGCCGATCACCTACTGGGCCGGCGCCGACGTCATGGTGCAGTACGCGAACGAGCAGGAAGGCGGCAGCCTGAAGGGCAAGAAGATCGCCCTGGTCTACCACGACAGCGCCTACGGCAAGGAGCCGATCGCCACCCTGGAGCGCTTGGCCAAGGAGGAAGGCTTCCAGTTCCAGGCCTTCCCGGTCGCCCATCCGGGCCTGGAGCAGAAGGCGACCTGGCTGCAGATCGGCCGCCAGCTGCGCCCCGACTGGGTCTTCATGTGGGGCTGGGGCGTCATGAACTCGACCGCGATCAAGGAGGCCGCGGCGGTCGGCTATCCCATGGACCGCTTTATCGGGATCTGGTGGTCGGGGGCCGAGGCCGACGTCGTGCCGGCCGGTGACGCTGCCAAGGGCTACAAGTCGCTGAACATCACCGGGGTCGGCACCAACGCGCCGATCTTCGAGGACATCAAGAAGCTGCACGCCGACGGCAAGGGCCTGGCCGATCCGAAGCACATCGGCACGGTGCTCTACAATCGGGCGCTGGTGAACACCTTCTACTTCACCGAGGCGATCCGCACCGCCCAGACGAAGTTCGGCCAGAAGCCGCTGTCCGGCGAGGAGATCCAGTGGGGCTTCGAGAACCTCGACATCACCCAGGATACGATCGACAAGGCCGGGATGACCGGTCTGCTCTCGCCGGTGAAGCTGTCCTGCGCCGATCACGAGGGCGGCGGCGCCGCCGTGGTGCAGCAGTGGGACGGCGGCAAGTGGGCGGCCATCACCGACTTCATCTCGCCGCGCCGTGCGGCGCTGCGGCCGGCCTACGAAGCCTCGGCGGCGCAGTACGCCAAGGAGAAGGGCATCACGCCGCGCAACTGCAGCTAGGCAAGGGAAGGCGCGCCGCGGCCCCGTGACCGGGGGCCGCGGCCGCCGTCTCGGCCCGCCCAGAGCGGAGACCTCGCGCCATGACCCAACCCGCGGCCACCGCACTGCAGTCCGCCCCGGAGCCGGCGGCCGAATCGCCGTTGCTCTCGGTCAACAACATCGAGGTCATCTACGACCACGTCATCCTGGTCCTCAAGGGCGTCTCGCTGGAGGTGCCGGAAGGCGGCATCGTCGCGCTGCTCGGCGCCAACGGCGCCGGCAAGACCACGACCCTGAAGGCGATCTCCAACCTGCTGCGCGCCGAGCGCGGCGAGGTCACGAAGGGCTCGATCCTGCTCGGCGGGGACAAGGTCGACCGCCTGACCCCCAACGACCTGGTCCGGCGCGGCGTGGTCCAGGTCATGGAAGGCCGGCACTGCTTCGAGCACCTGACCGTCGAGGAGAACCTGCTGACCGGGGCCTATACCCGGCGCGACGGCCGGGCCGCGATCGACCGCGACCTGGAGATGGTCTACGGCTATTTCCCGCGCCTCAAGGAGCGGCGGGGCTCCCAGGCAGGCTACACCTCGGGCGGCGAGCAGCAGATGACCGCCATCGGCCGGGCCCTGATGAGCCGGCCCAAGATGATCCTGCTCGACGAGCCCTCGATGGGCCTGGCCCCGCAGCTGGTCGAGGAGATTTTCGAGATCGTCAAGCTGTTCAACGAGCGGGAGGGCGTCACCATCCTGCTCGCCGAGCAGAACACCAACGTCGCGCTGCGCTACGCCAAGTACGGCTACATCCTGGAGAACGGCCGGGTCGTCCTGGACGGCACCGCCGAGGCCTTGCAGGAGAACGAGGACGTCAAGGAGTTCTACCTCGGGCTCTCGGCCGGCGGCCGCAAGAGCTACCGCGACGTCAAGCACTACAAGCGGCGCAAGCGCTGGCTCGCCTGAGACCGGCCGTACCGCAGAGGCCGCCCCCGGAACGGCCGGCAAAGATCCCAAACTTGATCGATTGCAGGCCGCCGGACTTCGGGTAACCTGTCGTTATGAAGCTGTGGATTCGGACCTTGCTGGCCGCTGCCTTGGCCGCGGGACCAGCGGCAAGCGGTCTTGCTGCCGAGAGCCTCGCCGTGGGCAATTTCGTGAGCTTTTCCGACCACAGGTCGCTGGCTGGCAAGGCCTACGGCCAGGCCAAGATCGATGCCGTCGAGTACATCAATCGCAACGGCGGCGTCAACGGCAAGACCATCGACTTGCTGTCGGTCGACTACGGCTCCGAAGTGGCGCGGGCCAAGGCGGCCTACGCGAAGTGGAAGTCGCAGCACGCCGCCGTCGCCGTCCTGGGCTGGGTCGATGGCGACGCCGAGGCCCTGGTCGAGACCGTGGCCGCCGACCAGACTCCCTATTTTGCGGCCTCCTATGCGGCGGCCCTGACCGATCCCCTCGGCAAGGGGACCAAGACCGAACGACCGGCGCCCTACAGCTTTTTCTACGGGCCCTCCTCCTCGGACGCGCTGCGCGCGCTGGTCCAGTGGGCTGCCGAGGACTGGGCGGCCAAGGGCGCGCCGGGTGCGCCGCGCTATCTGCACATGGGCGACCCCCTGGCGAACGCCGGTGGTCCTAGGCAGGTCGGCGAGGCGCACGCGCGCGAATTGGGTTTCGTAGTCCTGCCGAGCATCTCCTATTCCCAGGAGCCGGACGATTTCCGGGTTCAGTGCCTGGCGCTCGCGGCTTCCGGCGCCGACTACACCTTCCTGGCCAACGGCGCCAGCGCCAACGTCGCGCTCCTCAAGGCCTGCGCGGCGGTCGGCGTCGAGACCCAGTTCCTGGCCAACGTCTGGGGCTACGACGAGACGGTGATGCAGGCGGCCGGCGGAGCGGCGGACGGCGTCGTCTGGGTCATGGGCGCCGGCGCCTGGGGCGAAGCCGTGTCCGGCATGGACCTGGTGCGCGAGATTTCGAAGATGTCCGATCCTCGCCTCAAGAAGCACCGCACGGTGCACTACCTGCGCGGCATCTGTTCGGTCTTCGTGATGAAGGAGGCCATGGAATGGGCCGACCGGGAGGGCGGGATCACGGGCCCCAACATCAAGGCCGCCATGTATCGCCAGCCCGGCTGGGTGCCTCTGGGCCTTGAGGGCGTCTGCTTGCCGGCGACCTGGAGTGCGGAGGACCATCGCAGCGTCGTCGACATCCCGATCTATGTCGGGCGGGCCGGGGGCGCCGAGGGCGATCTCGCGGAGCTGGTCGCGGCCGGCGCGATCTCGATGGAACGGCTGGGCATCCAGAAGGTTCCGCGCAAGGCCGATTGGCTCGGCTGGTAGCGGCCCGGCGTCAGCGACACGTGGCGCCCTGCAGGGCCGGCGCGCGGTAGGGAGAACAGGGGTGGAGCATTTCGACGGACTGGAGACCCGCGAGCCGGAGCTGCGCGAGGCGGCGCTGATGGCGGCCCTGCCCGAGATCCTGGCGCAAGCCAAGGCCAAGGCGCCGGGCTTCGCGCGCATTCTGGAGGGAATCGATCCGGCGGCGGTCAAGAGCCGGGAAGCGCTGGCGCAGCTGCCCGTGACCCGGAAGTCGACCCTGATCGAGCTGCAGCGCAAGTCGCCGCCCCTGGGCGGCCTGGCCGCCCTGCCGCCAGGCGCCGCGGCCCAGCTCTACGCCTCGCCGGGGCCGATCTTCGAGCTGGAGGCGGCGCGCAGCGACTACTGGCGCGCGGCACGGTCCCTCTATGCCGCCGGCTTCCGCAAGGGCGACGTGGTCCACAACGCCTTCGGCTACCACCTCAGCCCCGGCGGCTGGATCCTGCACAGCGGCGCCCGGGCCCTGGGCTGCGCGGTGATTCCAGCCGGCGTCGGTAACACCGAACAGCAGGTGCAGGCAATCGAACAGCTGCGGCCGGACGGCTACACCGGCACGCCAGACTTCCTGAAGGTCCTGCTCGACAAGGCGGTGGAACTCGAGGCCGACGCCGGCAGCCTGACCAAGGCCCTGGTCGGCGGCGCCGCCTTGCCGCCCAGCCTGCGCCGGGAGCTTTGGGAACGCGGCGTCGCGGCGTTGCAGTGCTATGCCACGGCGGACCTTGGGCTGGTCGCCTACGAAAGCGCGGTCGGCGAGGTGGTCGGCGAGGGCATGATCCTGGACGAGGGGATCATCGTCGAGATCGTCCGCCCCGGCAGCGGCGAGCCGGTCGCCGAGGGCGAGGTCGGCGAGATCGTGGTGACCACCCTGACCCCGGAGTATCCGCTGGTCCGTTTCGGCACCGGCGACCTCTCGGCGGTGCTGCCGGGGCAGAGCGCCTGCGGCCGGACCAACACCCGGATCCGGGGCTGGATGGGCCGGGCCGACCAGACCACCAAGGTCAAG
>JAAUXY010064554.1_pt1 | contig 14054 bp, 8 predicted proteins | sample 7278121 | NCBI WGS metagenome assembly JAAUXY01 (sample SAMN14350117, study PRJNA611818) | marine sediment metagenome | isolation source: surface marine sediment (1.8m) | place: French Polynesia: Moorea | collected 2018-08 | reverse complement strand
GCCGTTCTGGGTAAGTCCCGAGGGTGAACTGGCTGGCGCCTGGACCGTGAATACCGAGCGGGCCACAGCAGCAGGCCTGACCCACCGGCCGATTCGCAATACGGTAGAGGACCTCTACGCCTGGTGGCTGAGCCAGCCGCAAGAGCGCCGGGCCTCGCTGCGTGCCGGTATGTCCGCGGAACGAGAGGCGGAGGTGCTAGCGGCCTGGGATCGCCGCTGATCACCGTTCGCGGCTATACTGGGGCCTCTGCCTGCCTCACTATCCAGCCCAGGAGCTTTTATGACACTGCTAGTCGGCGAAAACATGGTCGTCAGTATCCACTACACCCTGACCGACGAAGAGGGGGCCGTGATCGATAGCTCCGAGGGAGCGGAGCCACTCAAGTACCTGCATGGCGCTGGCAATATCATCCCCGGCCTGGAGAGGGCCCTGGTGGGCAAGACTGCCGGTGAATCACTCAAGGTGGTGGTGGAACCCGCCTTCGGCTACGGCGACTACCAGGCCGAGCTGCTGCAGGTGGTACCGCGAGCGGCCTTCGAAGGGGTGGAAGTGGTCGAAGTGGGAATGGCTTTCACGGCCCAGTCCCCGGATGGCACCCATCGGCGTATCGTGGTGCGGGATGTGAGCGGTGACGAGATTACCGTCGACGCCAACCACGAACTGGCCGGTGTCGACCTGCACTTTGAAGTGGCTGTTATCGAAGTCCGGGAAGCCAGCGACGACGAGAGGAGCAACGGCTACGCCCAGTAGGGGCGCTATTCTGCGGCGCCCTCGCTATCCTCGGTGTGGATCTCAATGGATACGTGCTCAAGGCCCATGTCAGCAGGCAGCCGGGCCTTGTAGTGCTCGGGTGGGCGCGCGTTCCTGCATACCAGCACCGCAATAACTGCAAACACATTGGGACCAATGCACCAGATGTGCAGGTCGGCGACCCGGGTGTCGGCGTCTGACAGCGCCGTCTTAACGCCGTCGTGGAGACTGCCCGGAGCCTCGCGGTCCAGCAGGATGGCACTGGTGCTCTTCAGCAGGCCCACTGACCAGCGGGTAATCAGTAGCGCTCCCACCAGTCCCATCATTGGGTCCATCCAGGCGGCACCGTAGTACTTGGCCGCCAGCAGAGCGAATATGGCCAGCAGCGAGGTGAGGGCGTCTGCGAGCACGTGCAGATAGGCCGAGCGCAGGCTGTGATCGCCATGCTCGTGACCGTGGTGCGAGTGGTTTTCGTCTTCATGGCCAGCGCCGAGTATCGCTACCGAGGCGCCATTTACCAGCAGGCCGAGCACGGCCACGATGATCGCCTCATTGAAGGCGATCGGCACCGGCATCATCAGCCGCCGGCCGCTCTCAATTGCCATTACCAGCGCGAATACGGCCAGCAAGACCGCACCAGTGAAACCGGCCAGTGCATTCACCTTGCCAGTACCAAAGCTGTAGCGGCGGTCCATCGCATGGCGGCGCGCATAGATGTAGGCGAACGCCGTGATCCCCAGGGCGCTGGTATGGGAGGCCATATGCAGGCCGTCGGCCAGCAGCGCCATGCTGCCGTAAACCAGCCCTGCGACGATTTCCACCACCATGGTGACCGCGGTGAGCACGATCACCCAGATAGTGCGCCGCTCGCCGGGCTTCACCTTGTCCTGGCCGAAGGCGTGGCTGTGAGGCTGGTGCTGTGGGTTGCCTGGAAGCTCGTGGTGCGACATACCCGCATTTAGCCTGCTCAGGGACCAGCAGGCAAGTTGGCGCATTGTGGTTTATCGGCAAATCCGATCAGTTTTTATCAAGCAATTCGTTTTATAGATTATTCGAATCTCCCTAAACTACGCCCATCGAATCGACATCTACCCCTATCAACCAATTGGAGAGGTTCAACTATGGAAAACCGTGAAGGCCAGGCAGTACCCCAGGTCACTTTCAAGACCCGTGTCGGCAGTGACTGGGTCGATCGCGACTCAGACAGCTACTTCAAGGGCAAGCGTGTGGTGGTGTTCTCCCTGCCGGGCGCATTTACCCCCACCTGTTCTTCCAGCCACGTGCCGCGTTACAACGAGCTGGTCGAGGTGTTCAAGGCCAACGGCATTGACGAAGTCATCTGCGTATCTGTGAACGATTCCTTCGTCATGAACGAGTGGCAGCTTCAGCAGCAGGCTTTCGACGTGACCTTCCTGCCCGACGGCTCCGGTGAGTTCACCAAGGGCATGGGCATGCTGGTCAACAAGGATGACCTCGGTTTTGGCCCGCGTTCCTGGCGCTACTCCATGGTGGTCAATGACGGCATCGTCGAGAAGATGTTCATCGAGCCCCAGGAGCCCGGCGACCCCTTCCAGGTATCCGACGCCGACCACATGCTCGAGTACGTAGCTCCCGGTACCCAGGCACCGGCTGATGTCGCCGTCCTGACCCGCCCTGGCTGCCCGCACTGCGAGCGTGCCAAGGTGCTGCTGCGTGAGCACGGCTACGACTACGACGAGCTGGAACTGCTGCGTGACTACCCGCACCGTGCGCTGCGCGCACTGTCCGGCGGTGACACCTATCCGCAGGTATTCGTCAACGGCGAACTCATCGGCGGCGCCGATGATCTCACCGAGTGGCTGCAGGAGCGCGCTGCCGCCTGATTTCCCCCAGACCACCCAGGTCAGCTTGCGCCGCAATCCGTGAAACGGGTTGCGGCGTATTTTTTTGTAGTCCATTGTGGTGATCACCATGACGCTGACCAAGAGATTCCCCGACCCGTTGTCGACCCTGCGAGAGCTGGCAGCCCCGGTAGAGTTCGCCGAGCTGTTCCTGCGCTTGCCCAGCCTTGCCGCGGCGCCCCGTGGTTCCGGCGAACCGGTGCTGGTGTTTCCGGGTTTTGGCGGCGGTGACGGTTCTACCGGGCTACTGCGCCGCTATCTGCGCTATCTCGGCTACGAAGTGCAGGGCTGGGGCCTGGGCACCAACCGTGGCAACGTTCCTGAACTGCTGGAGCAACTGCTGCAACTGGTCAGCGAGTTTGCCGCAGAAACCGGGCAGCCCCTGCGACTGGTTGGCTGGAGCCTCGGTGGCTATCTCGCCCGCGAGGTGGCGCGAGACCTGCCGGACTGCGTCGATCGGGTGGTCACCATGGGCTCGCCGGTGGTGGGTGGTCCACGCTATACCCTTACCGCGCCGATCTATCGCCTCAGCGGCACCGACTTCGATGCTATTGAGGCCGCTATCCGCGAACGCGAGGTGGTGCCGCTCAAAGTACCGGTGCGAGCCATCTACTCGCGCCGTGACGGCATCGTCAGCTGGGAAGCCTGCATCGATCGTGTCAACAAATGTGTGGAGCACGTCGAGGTCGACGCCAGCCACATCGGCATGGGCGTCAATCCACGCGTGCTGGACCTGGTAGCCGACGCCCTGGTCCCCGGCACAGTCATAGCCGGCCGCTCACCGCAGTCCTGAAAACACCCGCCAACCGGCGATAAAGAAAACAAACGCAGCAAACTTGCCCCGATTCACAGCAAGGCAAATCAATGCAGTTTTTTATTTGGTTGTAGTTCAACCAGACCTGGCTTGGGACGTAGGGGTGGAGTTATGGGGCGAAGAGGCTGATTGAATCAGCGCAATGCGGGTGACGTAGCGCCTCGGTAATGATTGAGGCTTACGCCCCAAGCGGTCCTATAAAAAAAAGCGCCTTCCCTGGCGACTTTCTCAAATCCATGAGGAATCAATAGGAGCACGGTCCTTTCGGACAATCTGCAAGCGTGCCCGTGTATTGTCGCTGTTGTACAACACTCTTCAATTGGACTATCGTTCTACACCATTGGTTTAGTGATACAGCGGCGGAAATAACAAAAGTGCATGTATTGCTCGTTGACGATCATGAGATGTTTCGTCAAGGAATGCGGTTCCTTCTCACCGACCTCAATGATGACATTGATTTCACTGACGCAGGCACCTGTGAAGAAGCGCTCGGCGTGCTGGATGGCGCCGACGTCGATCTCGCGCTGCTCGACCTGAATATGCCGGGCACTGACGGCCTCAGTGCGTTGCAGAAAATTCACGAAGCACATCCCGCCGTGCAGATTGCCGTGCTTTCCGGGATGGACGACCCCGACCTGATTCGCGACGCCATTGACCAGGGCGCCTCTGGCTTCGTACCCAAGGCTTCCAGCTCGGAAGTGCTGGTCGCCGCGCTCAAGCTGATCCTGGCGGGTGGTGTCTACCTGCCGCAAGCGGCGCTGAACGCGACGGCAGAGCGTCCCAGCAATAACGACAGTCCACGCACCGACCTGCTCTCAGAACGCCAGACCGATGTGCTGCTGAAAGCGATTCAGGGTAAGCCCAACAAGGTGATCGCCCGCGAGATGAACATCGCCGAGGGCACGGTGAAAACACACCTCTCCGCTGCCTTCAAGGCACTGGGCGTCCACAACAGGACTGAAGCGGTATTTGCAGCCGCCAAGCTTGGCTTGAAGCCACCCCCTCCCGGTCAAAGCTGACCTCGATCTCCCAGCCCTTGCCACCTTTTTGCACTGTGAGGATGGCGAAGCCCTCTCCCTGTGGAGCGAACTCGGTGTAGACCTGGCCGTTGATGTTGCCGGGCAGCGTAAACTGCTCGCAGGCCGCAAGGTCGGCGCGCCGGGCATTGGCAAACGGCAGGGGGGCGTAGAGTGCAGAGGCGTGCACGGCCCAGAACGGATTGTCGCTGTCGTTGAGGTGCACCTGCGCCACACAGCCCAGGTGGGCGTCGCCGTTAATCATCACCAGGTTTTTCACTTTCGAATCCCTGATCATTTCCAGCAGGCGCGCCTGGCTGGCGGGGAAGCCCGTCCAGCTGTCTGAGTGCATGGCAGCGGCGAAGCGCTGGCGTTCCTGGCCCTCTGTGGTATAGCGATTGACTTCGGTGATGGCACGACGCTCCTGCGGGAAGGGCATGGCCGGGCACACCAGGAAACGCGGTTTATCCAGGGGCGGTTTGGTGAGCCAGGTCCAGAGATCATCCCACTGGTCCTGTGCGGGTTTCTTCGGGCGCCCCTGGTCATGGAGCATGTCAGCGTCAAGGATCGTCGCACTGCTGCGGCGACTGCGTTCGCTGCGGCTGTCGAGGATGAAGAAATCGAAGCCCCTGCGCTGGAAGTCATACCAGAGTCCCGGGGCGCCCTTCCGGAGCCGGTCGCGCTGGAACACACGGAAATACTCGAGGCCGTCCTCATATCGCTGCTTGTTTTCCTCGTATCGCCGCCGGTTTTCCTCATGGTGCTGTCTGTGCCCCTCGTACTGCTCCGGGTTCTCATCGGGGTCGGGCATCGGTTCCCAGTTGTCGACGATCTCGTGGTCGTCCAGCATCATGCAGGCCGGCACCTCGCGTAGCGTGGCTCGCACGGCGCTGGAGCGGTAATAGCGCTGGTAGGGATGCTGGTAGCGTTCGTCCAGTGCCGACGGGTCAAACATGCCGGCGGTGCTGTCCACGTAGATCTGGTCGCCGGACAGCACCAGCAGGTCCGGGTGGGGGAAGTTCGCGTCGTAGCAACCGCAGGCAAGTCGGTAGTAGCTATTGAAACCGGGCCATTGATCGAGGATGCCCGGTGGAAACTGGCAGCTGCCGGCCGCTATCACCAGGCTGTCGCTGTCGCGGTCCGGGAGCCTGACGATTCCGTGCCGCAGGGCGTTGGCACCCTCCTGCAACAGTGCGTAGACGCGATCCTGCAAGCATTCACAGCTTTCACCCAGCACCGCCTGCGCAGTCCGTACCTGATCGGCCTGGAGCCACGTTGTGCTTGGGTCGAGCTGGTCGGTGCCGACAAATTCGTCGATGTTACCGGGCTCCTTGCCGAACACGGCGTTGTCCAGCAACGGCGACTCATCATAGACCAACAGCAACAGCACCCGGTCGTGGCCGCTACCGCGCTGGGGCCAGTCGACTTCGACATGGCACCAGTTGTACTTGATCTCGTCGGGTTTCAGTTCCTGTAGCTGAATGCTGAGCGCACCCTGCTGATGCATGAACATGTGACCGCCGATGTGATCGCGCAGCGAGATAGTCAGCAGCAGTCGCGGCTTTGACAGCGCTGGGTTTACGCCAAAGCTCACAGGTAGTTTGGTGGCCGCCTGGTCGTTGCTCGGCACCGACATGATCGGCCCCGACCAGGGCGGCTGCAGGAATAGCGACTGCTTTGGAGGCTGCACCTCGACACTGGTCGGCTCATCGAGGAATTCGCTGATCTCCCGGAACACCTTTTCGGCGCCACGACCGATGAGGCTGTCCTGGTGACCGAAGTCGTCGAACACCCGGCTACGCCAGCTGCGACCGGCATCATCACGCAGCAGCCGCTGCAAGCGGCCGATGGTGGCGCGCCAGGACAGGCCGTTCTCGCGACCGTGAATGCTCAGGGTCGGGAAGTTCCAGCAGTCCTCCAGCTGTCGCCGTGACACGTAGAGGTTATTGCCGCTGTGGTCGGTGATCGTCTGGTAGCGCGCAAAGTGCAGTACCTGGGTGGCGGTATCCACGCTGAGCGGGCCGAACAGGTCGTCGATATGCTCGAGCGTTTCGGGCGCCAGGTTCTTCAGTGAGAAAGTGCGCCCGTACAGCAGGTCCATGCGGTGGCGGGTGCGCGTCCACGGTGTGCGCTTCCAGTCCTGCTCGGGGTTTTCCAGATCGTACTCTTCATCGCTGTAGGGCAGTACCGCCAGTACGCGGTCGAGCATGGCGTCGAGGCCATTGCCACCGGGTTCGAACTGGTACTGGTCCAGGGGCAGGAAGTGCTTGAGGTAGCTGAAGGCATAGGCCCGAAAGATATTGTCGGGGGCGAGGGAGACCAGCGGGCCTACCTGTGACATCACCAGGCGATTGATGCGATCCGGCAGCTTGCGGTGTTGCTCGGGGTAGGTGGCGTCTTCGGGCAGGTCCTTGGCCGTCAGTACTGCCATCGACAACATGGCTGAACCCATGCAGTGGGCCACGATGTCGATCTTCTCCACGCCGGTGCGGCGGCAGACCTCTGCAACTGCCAGCGGGATATCCGCATAGGCCAGCTCTTCGAAGCTGTAGTTGCGGCGGCTGGTGGGCATGCCGCAGCTTGAGCGCATATCCAGAATCCAGATATCGCGACCGCGGTTCGACAGGAAGCCCGCCAGATTGGGATTGACCGCGTGGTGGGCAAAGGTGGTGCCGCTGGCGCTGTAGCCGTGAATCATCAGCACCGGCGGTTGCTGGGTATTGCGGCAGGGGTAGCGCGTGAGGCGGTAGTCGCCGGCGTGGCTTGCGGGTACGCCATCGGGCAGGCGCGTAACACGCTGGCCGTATATTTCCATGTTGGGCAGGCCCGGCACCCGGCCTGGAAGGCGCTGTGGCACGCGCGGCAGGCCTACATCCGGCGCCCGCAGGCTCAACAGGTGGGTATTCAGCAGAAGGCGCACGAAATAGGCCGCCAGCGACCCCACTTCGGTGAGTGCCAGCGCCAGGTTCTCCTGTTTGCTGATGCGAAACAGGGGCAGGCCCTTGCGGGCGAGGAATTCCGGCCGCAGCACCAGTCGCGCGGGTTTGTTCTTCACCAGGTTGGGGAACGCGTCGAGGTCCACTTCCATCAGCTGGCGCAGCGGATTGCCGCGCCGCATGTAACCGATGCGTTTGTAGCCATGAATGCGCCACGGACTGTATTTCTTGACCAGGGCCTCATCCAGCTCCTTGGTCTTGATGTACAGCTCGTATTCGAACAGGCGCACTTCGCCGGCGCGGCTCAGGTGCTTCAGTCCGCTGATGGCGATGCTGCGCTCAGCGCCCTGTTGCGCGTCCTTGTGCGGGGTGAGCGGGTGTCTCTGCTGATAGAGATCACGCCAGCCGCGATTGCCGAAGTAGGCGCACAGGGCGCGCCAGGTCCTTTGCAGTACGTTTGAACGCTCCCGGGACAGGATAGTGAGCCGGCCGCCCACCGGGGCGGTGAACTGGCTTTCCGCGTCCAGGCGCTGTTCCAGCTCCCTGCCGGAAAGACGTTCGAGGTCGATCTTTGCCCAGGTGGCCGCGTCGAACAGTCGCAACTGGCTGCGCTTGTGCGTGGCGGCCGAGCGATCGGCAACCTTGAGCGTGTGCAGTTCGCCGCTGCGGTCGTCGACAGCGGTCAGTTGGTGCAGGGCCTTGTCTTCGAAGAACAGCGTCAGCTCCGCCATGTACTGTTTTTCCTCGCCCTCCATACGCAGGCTGACCGGCCCCCGCAGGCGCTCGGCGAACTGCATCTCGGTTGGCTGCGGGTCTTGCTTCAGCTGGATGTGGTCGAAGTGCGGTCGCTCGCGGAAGGTCTCGCCGTGCACTTCCTCGACTTTGGTGAGCCCCCAGTCGTCGAGCAGGTGGTCCATGGCGCGTGCGCAGACGGCGGAGATCGTCAGCGCAGGATTCGTACCCACGGCGCGCGGCAGGATAGCGCCGTCCAGCACCACCAGGTTCCTGTGTACTTCTTGCCCGTCTCCCTTGAAGACCTGCCCGCAGTGGTTGACGACGCCATGTTCACCGCTGTCAGCCATGGGGCATCCGCCCAGCGGGTGCACGGTCATCAACGGGCCTTTCATGTCGCCGGCAAGGAACTGGAGGTCGCCGGGCAGGGGCTGCCACAGCGGATTGGGAATGATGTTGCCGCCACTGCCGGATTGCTCCGCCAGGGTTTCCAGCTGTTCGATCTGGGCCGGGAACAGCGGGTGGGTGCGCACTTCCGGCCAGGTCACGCTGATGGCGCCGTCGCTGGTGGCTTCGAAGTCGTCGCGGAACTCAAGCCGCCCACCGGCGCCGTCATCGCCAATCACCGCATACACCTGGCTGTGCTGTATTGCGTCGCGGTCGACTGCCAGGGGGTCGGGGCTGGGGTGAGACTGGCCGTGGGTACACCAGTCCACCGTGGCCAGCTGGTGGAGGCTGTTGACGGTGGTGTAGAGCTCCTGGAACACCCAACGCATGGCGCCCGGCACCGCCATTTCCTCGATCACCACCGGGTGGCGATGACCCTGGCTGCGGCAGTCGATAACGCCAGTGATTGTCGGGCCCACCGTGCGACTGTCCAGTGCCTCGGTCTCGTCGGCTACCGCATTGATCTCGGGCTCCATGTTGTAGCCCACTGCGATCATGTCGCCATTGCCGGAAAATCGGCTGCCCAACTGCTCCGATAGCGGTAAGCGCGGCGAGCGGCTGCGCAGCAGTATCTCGGTGGAGCCGAGGGCGCCGGCCGCCAGGATCACCTTGCGGGCCCTCAGCTCGGTGCTTGCGCCTTCCTTGTCGGCAAGCGTCGGCAGGGTATGCACCACCCGCACCCGCCACAGGTCTTCATTGTCGGGCTCCAGGCTCAGCACCGTGGCGCCGGTGATGATGCGCGTCCCCTCGCGGCGCCGGGCGCGGGCCAGCAGGTTCAGGTCCAGGGAGGTCTTGGCGCCCATGTTGCAGCCAGTGGCGCAGTCGCCGCACAGGGTACAGCGGCGCATGTCGACGCCGGCGTCGTTGTCGCCGTCTGCCATGGCCACGGTGATGGCGGCGTCGCGGAACTGGGCGTTGGGGGAGCCGCTGGCGAGCTTTTTCAGGGCCTGGTATTTCTTGAGCGGTTTGTGTTGCGCCGCCTCGTGCAGGGCGATGGTATTGTCGCGGCCATCCCGGTCGGCGGCACCCAGTTCGCGCTTCATGTCACGGTAGTACTGCATCAGGCGTTTGCTGTCTTTGCGCACGGCTCGCGGCCAACCTGACTTGAAGTAACTCTCCGGGAGCTCTTCCATGACACCGGCATTGATCAGGGAGCCGCCGCCCAGGCCGCTGGCGACCAGCACGTTGTAGTCGTCGTCGACGCGAATATCGAACAGGCCGTCACGCAGCCCCTTGGCTGCCGCTCTGGCTTCCTCTTGCTCGCGTTCCTGTTCGGCGTTCCAGGCGCGGGGTGTCGTCATGCGCACGTGGCCGGCCAGGCTCGACACGTCGGCGGGAAACATGCCCGGCAGGTATTCCTTGCCGCGCTCCAGCAGGCAGACCTTCAGGGAGACATCCTCGGCCTGTTCCGCCCAGGCGAGGCGCGACGCGGCGATAGAGCCGCCGTAGCCGCTGCCGATAATGATGACGTCGAAGTCGGGTTCTGTGGATTCGGGGTCCTTGCCTGCCAGTTCGGCGATCAGTACCTCGAGCCCCTCGGAGAGCCAGGTGGTGGCTGTTTTGTCGCTGTCCTGCGACTCCTGTTGCGCGCGGTCCCTGGCGGCATCGCTCATAGTTCAGGCTCCGATATGGCAGGCCTTGGTAATTGCCTGTTTCAGCGGGTCCACCAGTACCGGTTTGTTGAGAATCGGTACACCGGCGGCACGCGCCTGCTGCAGTCGGTCAGGTGCGGTATCGCCGCTGATAATAATGGCCGGCAACCCGGGATACAGGTGACGCAGCCGGTCGATGGTGTTCAACCCCGTGTCGTGGTCTCGCAGCCGGAAATCCACCAGTGCCAGGTCGGGCTTCTCGGTGGTGGCCATGGACACCGCGTCGCTGGTGTTGCTGGCGACCTGCACGCTGCAGCCCAGCACCTCCAGCAATACCTTCATGCCGTCGCGCACCTGGCTCTCGTCGTCCACGACCAGGATCTTCAGTTCGTCCAGGGAGCTGACCTGGCGCTGGCTGTCGTCGGCGGTGGTGGGAATGGCGTCGGCGGCGATGCGCAGCGTGAAGCTGGTGCCCCAACCGGGCTCCGATTCCAGGGAGAGTTCCAGGTTCAGTAGTTGTGACAGGCGCTGAACGATAGCCAGGCCCAGCCCGAGCCCCTTGCTGCGGTCGCGCTCCGGGTTGGTGACCTGGTAGAACTCTTCGAAGATGTGCTCCTGGTCGGCCTCGGGAATGCCGGTGCCGGTATCAGACACTGTCAGCTCCCAGCTGTCGGCAGACGGGGTGGCAAGCACCTGGATGCTGCAGTCACTGTTGTGGGCAATGGCATTGGTGAGCAGGTTGCGCAGGATGCGCTCCAGCAGGCCCGGGTCGGTACGCACCGCTGCGTCCGCCGGGCAGTCGAGGCTCATGACAATGTCTTTTTCTCCGGCGGTGACCTGGAACTCTTCACACAGCCGGCAGAGCATGCTGTGCAGGCTGAAGCGATTGACCTTTACTGACACAATCCCGGCATCGAGCTTGGAGATGTCCAGCAGGGCATCCAGCTGGTAGGTCAGGGCTTTCACCGCGTTGTCGATGTTCTCTGCAATATGTGTTGCCCGGCTGTCGAGTTCGCGCATACCGAGTGCGGCACTGAACAGCGACAGCGTATGAATCGGCTGGCGCAGGTCGTGACTGGCCGCTGCCAGGAAGCGGGTCTTGGCGCTGCCGGCGGCTTCCGCCTTGGCCAGGGCGTCTTCCAGCTGGGCGCGCATTTCGAAGGATTCCCTGAACATCGCAAAGATGCGACGGGAAACGAAGAACAGGCTGATCATGTAGGCGAAGCCGTTGAGGGCGATCAACAGGCCCATGGCGCCCCCGGGGCCGACCAGCCCGCTCCAGACCCACATGCTGAACAGGGGCAGCAGCCCCAGGCAGATATGGGCGAGGGCGAAGGGCATGAAGCCCATGGCGGTGACGGTGGAGACCACGCCCATACCGATGATCAACATCGACTGCAGGGCGGCCTGGAAGGGTGTAAACAAGGGGAAGAACACCAGCGATACACTGTGCAGGGCGGTGTTGCAGACATTGACCAGGGCGGCGGTCCGCAAGGTGCGGTGCGGCTCGAGGTGACTGCGTTTGCGCAGGCTGCGAATGATGATGACTCTCGCGACCTGCGCCATCACCACCATCCCCAGCCAGGCCGCCCAGACCAGTATCAGGTCCGGCGCCTGCTGGTAGGCCATGTAGGCAATGATGCTCATTGCTACCACGACACTCACCGGCGAGTGTGTCACCTGCGTGGAGAGTAGCCTGAGCAGTTCTTCCTCGAGGGCGGCGTCAGGTGTGGTGTTCGAGCGTTTCACTAAGGCTACAGCCCGTCATGGTCTCAACATGCCAAATTAGTGCAAACTCGGCTAACTGCCAATACGTCGTACGTCCTAGGGGTGCACGGCAGGGCGCCTAATCCTTGGTTTAGGCCAAATGGCCGCCGCCGACCTGTAGCCGAGGATTTGCAGACGCTTTGTGGACGTATTGCCGACGTATTGCCGCGACAGCCGCGCCCACGCGCTAGTATCCTGAAGGAAAAGCTACCGGGGTCTGCCGTGAAACGCGCACTGAAAATTCTTGCACTGCTGCTGGTACTGGTGCCGCTGGGCCTGGCCGGCTACGTCTGGTATCTGTTGCAGCCGCGGGCCCAGGATCTACCCCTGCCCGCAGCCCTGGTATCCGTCGAGGCGCCCGAGGGCATTGCGCTGCTGCAACTTGCCGAACACAGCGCCGACTACCCCGCGCTGGCCGAGGCCTACCAGTCCCAGGCGTTGGGCAGCTACTGCGGGGTGGCCAGCGGTGTCATGGTGCTGAATGCACTGGGCGGCACCAGTACCCAGTCCGATTTCTTTACCGATGCCACCAGGGCGGTACGTACCCGCATGCAGGTGACCCTGGGAGGCATGTCGCTGGCGGACCTAGGCGGTCTGCTCGATGCTCACGGTCTGAGTGTGCAGGCGCTGCACGGAGACCAGCTCAGCCTCGAGGAGTTTCGTGAACTGGTGACGCGCAACCTGTCGACACAGGGAGACTACCTGCTGGTGAACTATCAGCGAGAGGCCCTGGGCCAGGGCAGGGTAGGGCACATCTCACCCCTGGGGGCCTATAACGCGGTGGCCGACAGGGTGCTGATCATGGATACCGCCAGCTACAAGTACCCGCATACCTGGGTGCCGGTGGAGATGCTCTACAGCGCCATGCAGGAACACGACAGCAGTACCGGTCGCCCGCGCGGCCTGCTGGAAGTGGCGCGCTAGACCGACTGGCCTAGGCCATGGTTTAGGCCTTCCGTCCAATTGTTTCCCGGCCGGATTCAGGCAGACTGGTGCATACAGTCCAGGTCATGGACTGTTGAGTGCAGGGCGACTTATTCGCTTTGCCGGGGGTTGAAATGCAGTGGTGGGAACGCGGCCTTCGCGATTGCTGGCACAACCGTAGCGTCAAGTACGCTGTCGTGTTTGTAATGCTGGCGTTTGCGTTGGTCTGAACGAGGACTCCCCTCTCCAGGGTCCGGCCGGTCGTGGCCTCAGCAAGGCCAGGGGTGTGAAACAGGGTGAACAGGTGATGCGCAGGGGATGCGCAGCGCGCCAGGTTTCGCCAGGGAAGGCGGAACTGCGGGGGCGGCATGCGTAAGCGGCCGCCCCCGCCTCTTTTTGTACCCGGCTGTCTTAGCCCTCTACTTTAGCCCGCTACGCGTTCGATAATGACGGCCGGTGCCATGCCGCCGGCGGCGCACATGGTGACCAGGCCGAACTGCTTGTCGGCGCGTTCCAGTTCATCGACCATGGTGCCGATCAGGATCGAGCCGGTGGCGCCAATCGGGTGGCCCAGGGCCATGGCACCGCCGTTCACGTTGACCTTGTCGCGGTCCAGGTCCAGGTGGCGGATAAAGCGCTCGGCCACCACCGAGAACGCCTCGTTGATTTCAAACAGGTCGATATCCTCCAGCGTCATGCCGGCCTTGGCCAGCACCTTTCTCGCCGCCGGTACCGGCGCGTTCAGCATCAGTGTGGGGTCGTCGCCCATGTTGGCCATGGCGACGATCCGCGCTCGCGGCTTCCAGCCCTGCGCCTTCGCATACTCCGGCGAGGCCATCAGCACGGCGGCGGCGCCGTCAACCACACCCGACGAGTTGCCGGCGTGGTGTACATGGTTGATCTCCAGGTCCGGGAATTTCTTCTTGACCAGGGCGCGGAAGGTGGTACTCGCCTCGTCCAGCGGGTAATCCGCCAGGCGCTCGAAGGAGGGATCCAGCGCCGCCAGGGATTCTATGGTGGTCTGGGGCCGCGGGAACTGTTCCTGGTCCAGCGCCAGGCTGCCGTCAGGGTTGTGCACCGGTATCAGTGACTTGTCGAAGCGGCCTTCCTTGATGGCCCGGTCGGCATTCTGCTGTGAGACCACGGCCAGTGCGTCTACCGCCTCGCGGTCGATACCCTCGAGGGTGGCGATGGC
>JAAUXY010119956.1_pt1 | contig 14056 bp, 14 predicted proteins | sample 7278121 | NCBI WGS metagenome assembly JAAUXY01 (sample SAMN14350117, study PRJNA611818) | marine sediment metagenome | isolation source: surface marine sediment (1.8m) | place: French Polynesia: Moorea | collected 2018-08 | reverse complement strand
GTAGGTTAGAACATCCGGGCCGCCGATATCAAATGTTTGTCCGATGGTCTCATCGTGTGCCATGCATTTCACCAGATAGTGGACCACATTGCGGATGGCAATCGGCTGATTGAGAGAAAATACCCAGCGTGGCGTTGTCATGACCGGCAAATGCTCTACCAGATAACGCAAAATTTCGAAGGAAGCGCTTCCGGAGCCCAATATCATGGGTGCCCGCAGATCAGTGGTGGGCACCGGTCCGGATTGAAGGATTTCTGCCACTTCGATGCGAGATTGTAAATGTTTGCTCAAAGCGGTGTCCTGGGCTTCTGCAAGACCGCCCAGGTAAATTATTCTTTCCAGATCTCCGGCTGTTGCGGCGTCGATCATATTCCGAGCGGCCTGACGATCGGCTTCGGCAAATTTTTCTTTTTGGGCAATCATGGAATGCACCAGATAATATGCAGATCGACAACCCCGGCAGGCTTTTTCAAGTGAGCCCCGATCGAGCACATCTCCTTGAACCAGTTCGATTTGCTCATGCCGGGCCCAGGGACGGCATGCGAGTTTATCCAGCGACCGCCCCATCGCTCTCACACGATATCCGTCTTCTAACAGCGCCGGAATCAACCTGCCACCGACATACCCGGTGGCCCCGGTAACGAGTATTGGATCGGTATTCATAAATTTCACCTTAAATTATAAGCGAAATGCTTTTTAGTGCTAAATTTGTGAATGGAGTAATGGAGTGATGGAGTAATGGAGTATTGAAAAAGCACCTCATCCCGGCTGTCCAGGTGTCATCTTTAAACCATTACTCCAATACTCCAGTATTCCACCACTCCATGCCTCTTATACATGGGTTCTTAGCTTTAGCTCCACCGGATGCGGATTCAAATAGGTTTGCAATTTTAAATAGTGCTGATCATATTTGCGCACAAAATGATTGATGAGCGTGATGGGCACGATCAGCGGGACATACTCATGTCGATATTGATCGAACACTTCGAGCAATTCCTGCTTTTCGTCCTTGGACAGCTGTTTTTTGAAATATCCCATCAGGTGTTGCAGCACATTCAGATTTTTTTTCGCTGTGGTCTTAAGCGTCAAGGCTTCAAGTAAGGTGGCCTCGTATTGCTTATACAATTTATTCATTGGCATCTGCTTGCCGGTGGCCACCAGTTTGCCCATGGCCGAATAATGCTTGGGGCTGTGTGAAAGAATTAAAAGCTTGTTGCGGGTATGAAAATCAACCAGATTGCCCATTTTTTTGCCATTGGCGATGGTCTCTCGCCAGCGACGCAATGTAAATATGCGCTCGACAAAATTTTCCCTGATTTTGGCATCGTGCAATCGCCCGTCGTCTTCGGCAGGAATCAACGGAAAATGTGCCATAAATTCCCTGGCAAACATGCCCACGCCTTTTTTGACCGGCATCCCCTTTTCGGTGTAAACCTTGACCCGAATCATGCCGCTGCTCGGAGAATCGCTTTTGAAAATGAAGCCATGCAGGTCTTCTTTTTCCAGTTCTCTCACCCGCTTGCGGGCCCAGCGCTGCATCTGATCTGTTTTATCCGTCTTGGTTTTAAAGGTAATCAAACGCGGATTTTCCGGGTCTCCTACCAGGCGCATTGACTCTCTGGGGACGCCGAAGCCAGCTTCGACCTCCGGGCAAACCGGGACGTAATCGACAAATTGGCCCAGGGTGCGGGTCAAGTAACGATCCATTTTGTGACCGGCATTCCAGCGCACCGCATTGCCCAGCAGACAGGAGCTGATACCCAGCCGCACACGCTCTTTCATAAATGCCTCCCTTACTTTCGGTTTCTCAACAGGTGTACAATTTCATTTTTTTATTTTTATAGACACATTAGATATGATACGCATCAAATACAATACAAATCGAATCAATAGAAAAGGATTTAGCCCATGCTCGCTCAAATGAAAGCCCTTGCCAGTGAAATAAATATCTGTGTCCTGGCCACCGTCGCCGGCCGCAAGCCGCATTGTTCGTTAATGGCTTATGTTACCGATGAAAACTGTGAAGAAATTTATATGGTGACGCACAAAAAAACCCACAAGTATAAAAATTTGATGGAGAATCCATCCGTCAGCATTCTGATCGATACGCGTGATACATCGCCCCGCACCGAGGCAAAAGCACTTACGGTTGAAGGCGTTTATGCTGCCGTCAAAAATGAAGAAACACGCGCAAAGATTCAGGCGAAGCTTTTGGCCGTTCATCCGCACTTAGCTGAATTTATCAATCATCCCGAGACTGAAATTTTATGTGTTAAGATTAAATCTTTTCTTTTGCTCAATGGGCTACAGGAGGCCCATTTCGAGTCGATTGCGCATCCGCATTAAAGGTCTGTAGAGCCGATCGTGACGATCCCCAGATACCCATCAACGGTAACCTCATCTCCATTCTGGATCAGAGCGGTGGCATCAGGAATGCCGGTGACACAGGGCAGGCCATATTCTCTGGCAATAATCGCCCCGTGAATCAACATGCCGCCCCGGCGTTCCACCACGCCGGCCGCCAGGGGAACAACAAAGGTCATGTTCGGGTCCACCGCATCACAGATTAAAATTTCACCATATTTGAATTCAGCCAAATCGGCTGTTTGCCGTATCACCCGGGCAGGTCCTTTGACCAAGCCCGGTCCGGCCGGCTGGCCGACAAGCTGTCGGGCCTGAATCACAAAATCATCACCGGGTTTTTGCTTATACGGTGATTGAAACTGCGGCCGATGCGCTAAGTTTTCAACAACCTGGAAAAGCGCATCATCAACTTTTTTTTGCCTGCGTCCGTCTCGGAAATCATCAATCCTTTCCCGGGCCTCACGTACGGCGGCCAGAAACTGCGCCTCTATGCGCCCCAAATAAATGTTGTCATCATCCCGCAGCTGGTAGCTGCTGCGAGCAAGATCCAAGAGCTCGATAGCCGTCTTTTTCTGATCACCTTCAAAGGAACTCAAAAATTTTTCCTGTAAAGCGTCCTTGTCTTTTGATGGTTGCCGGCCGGTATTGCTTAAAGGATGAGCGGCCATCTCGAGTAGTATTTTGTAAAGCGATCCTGAATCCTGTTCACACTGGGTGCCACCGGTAATCGCACAGCTCAGATCACCAAATTTTTCAACGAACCTATCCACTGCCTCTGAGAACCGCGGATCGAGCCTTTCATGTTGACCATCATTTAAGGCTTTTTTCAGAGATGGGTTGTTGCGGACCTGACTGGCCAGATCCGCCAGCATTTGGTTTCTTTCCAGACTCGCCATCTCAGTGCGGGTCAGCAAATCAACAAACTCATATGGATCTTCCGGGTGGATGGCATCATTGTATATCTGTCCGAAAAGACGAACACCATGTGCAAAAGGGATAAATTCTTCCCAGTAAATATTCGTCCACTTTTGATTGATCTCCCAGCGCTCTTCAATGGCCGCGGCCAATTGTCTATCCGATAGGTCGCTCAAAGAAACACTGGCCCTTTTTTCAGCTTCGGCAATCATCCCCGGTATCAATTCATCTTCAATCTTTTGCCGCAGTAATTTAAGATTCTCAAAGCTGCGATGCAAGCTCATGTACCAGCCGCGGCTGTCATCACCTTTTTGCGACGACAGGGTCGTGATGGGGCGGGATTGAAGTACATACAGATCTGTTTTGCGAAAGGTCCATTCCAGATCCTGAGGAGATTTGAAATATTTTTCGGCCTCAAGTGCCAGTTGAAAAACATGAAGCGCCTCTTTGGAATTCAGCGGTGGTAAATTTTTGAATTTCTTTGGCAGCGCGCTGAGCTGCACACCGGATTGGCCGGTAATAATCCAATGCTTGCGTTGGGCCGGCGTGTGGGAGACGATCGCCTTTTTTTGGCGATCCAGTATCCAGCGATCGGGTTCAACCGCACCGTCCACAAGACCCTGGTTTAATCCATAGACCGATTCAATAATTCCCTGGGTGTTATCATTTGGACTTTTTGAAAAGGCGACGCCTGATTTATCGCCAACGACAATTTCCTGAACAACCACTGCCATGGCGCTTTTATTTGCATCCAAACCGATCTCCTGGCGATACAGCAACGCCGCATCGGACCAGAGCGATGCCCAGACCTTGGAAATATGTTCCAGAATGGCATCCGGGCCCTGAATATTAACATAAGATTCATGCAGGCCGGCAAATGAGGACCCAGCAGCATCTTCTTCGGGTGCCGAAGAACGAACAACGACCGCTTTGTCTTTAAATGTGGTGCGAAAGGCTTTTTTTAGATCGGCGGCTATTTGTTTGGGAATCGGTTTGCGCAGAAACATGTTTCGAATACGGGTGGCGCAATCCCAAATTTCTTCCCAGCGCATGTCCTTGAACGCTTTGCGATTGAGCTCAAGCAATATGCGCTCGCGCAAGCCGGTCTGGGAGACATATTCTTGATAGGCATCACTGGTCACACACAGCGTTTTGGGAACGGCAAATCCCCCATTAGCCAGTGATACCAGCGCAAGTCCTTTTCCACCGACGCGATTTCCGTCTGTCTGACGGACTTTATCAGCTGAAATGATCCAGCTCATGGGTTAATATGAAACTCCATCACTTTCTGAAAGTTTTGAACCATGTAATAAGATTTAGCGGTCACCCGTATAACGGCACAGGAGGGTGATTGCGCAAAATCTTCCAGGTATGGATGCTTGGATAGGTATTGCTTTAAGACGTGCTGCCTATCAGGATCTAGTATCTCCTCAGCCATTCCGGTAACGGTGATGGAAATGGCATCATGAAAATCGGATTCCTCATTGGCGCTGCTGTTAATCAGAACCGCCACGCGGGGATCGGATGTCAAATTCGCAAATTTGCGGGTGGTTCGGGGAGTGACAAAGAAAATATGGTGCAAATCATCACTGGCAACAAATGCCACCAGACTGGCGTAGGGTTGTCCACCGGACTGGGTGGAGACAACCGCCAGTTTCTGTGAAATGCAAAGATCTCTCAGGCGATGTTGTATTTCTTCAGTTGCTTCCATTGATTCCCTTTAAAAGATCACTCCAATTGACACAAACACATGGATTAAATAGGGTGCATCAATTTCCGGCACCGATAAGCGGCAATTCTTTATCAAGTTTGAAAAACACCAAAAATTTTGCTTCCTGCTTATCATCCGGATACTGTCTACGGCGCAAAGAATGCAGAAGCTCGCTATCCTCTTCTTCGCGCACTTTGGTCATGAATAGCCTTTTGCCTTTATAGCCGGGCCCCTCCTCGATAAATAGAAACGTCGCATGAAAATTGGACTGCAAATTATGATGGGTCAAGCGATCACGCGAGATAACCGCCAGGGTTCCATCTTCCATAAAATGCGGTCTGGCGTAAATGGCCGCATCGACTTTGCCGTCACTATCCGCAGTTGCCAACACCCCCACACCTTTTGTATTTTCGAAATATTCTTTAAGATCCATGATGTCCTCCTTTAATAAATTCAATAACACTATCAGCTGCAAAGATATCTAATTTTGGCATAAGTTACGCTTTTATGATACGAGTATATAAAACTATAATGCATTCTGATGAAAAGAAAAGCAAAACCCCGCTAAAACGAAAATGAAAATTATCGACAATTTATGGCAGGTGGGCGGCGGCCATTTAACGGCTCCTGAAGATGCCGCCATTTATCTGGTCAGATTTGGCGAGCAAGCCGTCCTGATTGATTCCGGGTGTGGTGACAGCCATCAGCGGCTGGTCGATAATATCGCCACGATTCTTCCGGAAGACGTTGAGATCACCTATTTGCTTCTCACCCACTGTCATTATGATCACGTGGGCGGCGCAGCGGCGCTCCGGAAACAATACGGGTGTAAAATTGTCGCCCATCAACTGGATGCCGCCTATCTTGAAGCCGGAGACAGCCGGGTGACAGCTGCTTCCTGGTATGGGGCCCGAATGGCGCCATTAACCATTGACCACAAAATTGAAAACCAAAAGGAAACATTAATAGTCGGTAATGGGGAAGCTGTGGCATACCATTGCCCGGGGCATTCCCCCGGTTCGCTGGTCTATTTGATAACACTTGCAGATCAAAAAATATTATTCGGCCAGGATGTACATGGCCCCCTGGATTCATCCTTTTTATCAAATTACAAAGATTATGTTCGCAGCCTAAAATTTATGATGGCGCTTCAAGCGGACATCCTGTGCGAGGGTCATTTCGGTATCTATAGAGGACGAGATAATATTAATAAATTTATTCAATCATTTTTGTAAATGAAGACACCAATTTTTTATCGTAGCATTTCAAACCGTCAGGAGAAAAATCATGCGTATGCGAATGTTGTTGTTGATCCCCATCTTAAGCGCGATGTTTTCTGTTCAAAATGCTGTGGGCGATGATGCTTCATATTCCAGCAGAATTGAACCCCAGGCCGATCAGGCATTGCGTCGAATGAGTGATTACCTGAAATCAATGAAGGAATTTACGTTCCGCACCGAGAATACCACCGATGAAATCGCTCTGGCAGGATCGAAACTCCAGTTTGGCCAAACAGTAGATGTATATGTGAGACGCCCGGACCGATTGCGGGCAAATGCTGAGGGCGATCTTGCAAACCAGCAGTTTTACTATGACGGAAAGTCCATAACCCTATTCAACAAGGATAAAAATGTCTATACAACCCTGGCGGCACCTGATGGAATCGAATCCGCACTGGAATACGCCCAAAAAGCCTTTGACATCAATGCGCCCTTATCCGACCTGATCTATCATGATGCCTACCGGGTGTTAACCAAAGACGTTCATTCCGGTCACTATGTGGGATTGCATCGAGTTCGCGGGATCCAGTGTCATCATCTCGTGTTTATCCAGGATGACATTGACTGGCAAATATGGATCGAAAACAGCCAGACCCCCCTTCCCCGAAAAATGGTTATCACCAGCAAGTGGCTTGCCGGCGGCCCTCAATTTACCGCATTGATGTCTTACTGGAAGACATCCGCCCGCTTACCGGAAGATCTGTTTATATTTACAGCGCCGGTGACCGCCCAGAAGATAGAGATACTTCGTGCCGACCCGGAAAAATCGGATAAGAAGTAATACAGGAGATTGATGATGAATCCCAGCATTTCAAAAATTTGTATCAAATTGAGTCTTATTATTTTTTTGTGTATTTGGTTGACAACCGGCTTTCCGGTTATTCATATTCCCCAGAATATATTGGTGTACAAGGCGGAAGCCCAGCGCCGCGGGGGTGGCCGTTATGTTCGTCCATCCCGGCCTTCTGACCGACGCACAGCGCGACGGGTTCACCGCCGGCATCATCGATATCGATCCGGTGCCTATGTGTATTCGCTTTCCTCTGACTGTAGAGAAGAAATCGTATCCGGAAAAAGGTATTATTACTGCGACGGGGTGTATTATCAGGCCTATTATCAGGGCAACGATGTAGTTTATGTCGAAGTTGCCGACCCGCATTAAATGTATCTGACAATCGATACCTGATCAGCGAACCCGCTATACTGCCCTGGTTATCCGACGGTCCCTCTCAGGGACGATTCGTCAAATAAACACCAATGGATACCAATAGGGTTCCGAGCAGGAGAGAAATTGTTAGCGGTTCGCCTAAAATCAAAAATGCCAGCACAACAGCACTGATGGGCACAAAGTTAATGAACAGGCCGGCTTTGGTGGGCCCGATATGCTTGATCCCTTCGTAGAACCAGACAAATCCGAGCACCGTGCCGAAAAAACCGAGATAAAAAATGTTCCACCAATCAGATAGCGAATAATAAACGCAATCAATGAGGCCTTCCCTGAGTGCCGGTACAAATAGCAGCATCGCACCGCTGATCGAACTGTAGGTTACAGATGATAGCGGAGAAAGCGCGGTCATCACCGCTTTGCCAAGCAAAGAAAAAATAACCCAGCTTACCACGCACAAAAATATATATACTTCACCCATCCCTAAATTACCATGCACAATTTCCAGCAGATTTCCTCTTGATATCGCGATAATGGCACCGGATACCGAAATGATAATGCCGGCAATTTTCAGTGCATTTAGTTTTTCGTTAAAAAATACCGCGGCAAAAAGCGCGATAAATATGGGATTATTGGCGATGATGATAGCCGCGCGACTGGCCTCGATGAGTTTGAGCCCCTTAAAAAAAAACACGTTGTAGCAAAACACACCGGTCAACCCGAGGAAAAGGACCGGTAAAACTTGTCTTTTCCTTATAAGGGCCGCTTTGCCTTCAGACTTCCAGACCAAAAAAACAAGAAAAGCAGAGGCCACGGCAAACCGCAAAAACGCAGCGGAATAGGGTCCGACATTTTGGGCCAGGCTGCGTCCAGCGACAAAGGTCCCTCCCCAGAAAACAGCCGTAAGCAGCAATTTTAAATAGACGATCATGTATTTTTTCAGATCCGGTCTTTACAATTTTAATTAAAAGCCTAATTTGATAGCATAAAAAAAACAAGATTTCATGCCATAAATAAAAACAGTCATCCGAGATAATAATTAAGGAGGATACCTATGAAAACTTTGAATGCATTTCTCATAATCGGTTTAATGGCATTTACCATCAGTTGTGCTGCAACGATAGAGATCCCCAAAACGGTGAACTATGATTATAATGTAAACGTTGATCTGACCGCCCTGAAAACCTATGACTTGCGCCGTGTCCCTACAACTGTAGGGATAGAGCATTTGATGTTAGAACGAATTAAAACCGCCATCGACTCCGAATTGGGATCCAAAAATCTTCAGCGGACATCAAATAATCCGGACTTTTTAGTCGCTATCCATGGCGTCAGATCTAAAATTTTTACAACTGCCTGGCGAGGTCCTGACGAAGACCTTATCGTTGAAAAGGGAAAACTTATCCTGAAATTTGTGGATCCAAAATCAAATCAGGTTATTTGGTGGGGTGAGTCCAGGGCCCTTTTAGACCCGGATATGAATCCAGAATATGAAACCAAAATGGTAAACGAGGTTGTCGGAAGAATCCTTCAAAAATTCCCAAGAGCTTAAAAACCCTAATTTTACGGAGGATTAATTAACCCATGCCGCATAGAAAAAGCGGGGGCGATTTCGGCCCTTTTCGTTGTCTAATTTTCATTCAGCCGGGCTGCTAAATTTCATTATTTTCATTCTTAAGTAAAATTTCGATTATCTGGGGAATATATTCATCCGCCCGGCTGACATGGAAACGCGCGGAACCTGCACCACGGTGACCGCCGCCGTCAAACTGAGCCAGCATCAAACCGACATTCACATTGCAGTTCGGATTAAAAATACTGTGACCGACATTAACCACGATCGTTTCCTTATCTTTATCTTCATACCGAATTCTAATATTGGCCACTGTTTCGGGAAATAAAGAGTATACTAGAAATCGGTTCCCACTGAGTGAATTGTCCAGAGCCCTCAAATCCGTAATGGAGATATTACGATTTATCGAAGTATGCTTTTTTACGAAATCCACATAGCGGTCATTTTGCGCCACCACATTTTGACAGCGCTGTTTTACTTCCGAATCAATTAATACTTTCCGGATATCATGTCTTCTGAAGAGCGCAACCAGTTTATTCCAATAGGGTTCATCCGGTTGATCTTCATTTGAAATCGTCAGTGAAAGGAGCACATAAGGATAATTTACCGGATGCAGAACCTCATCCAGCGTCAGGTCGGCCGAATCAATTTTATCTGCTTTTTCTACCAGTTCGCTGTAATCCCGCTGCAACCGGTCTTTGTAATAGTCGAAAATTACACCTGCGGCCGACGGTGCGATTTTAAAAGCGCCCTTAAATGGTGTATCGATTTGGTTGGTATAGTGATGGTCAAACCACAACGCACATCGGTCATCATAGGGCAAGTTGGCGATAATATCTTCATTTTGAATGTCGATCCGTCCTTTTTGTACAACATTTGGTTCAACCCATAGAACAGGGTGCTTTATATTCAATGCTTCAAAAAGCAGAACCGCACAAACAATTCCGTCAAAATCTGGTCGCGTAACGATACGCATGGATCACACCGTCGCAGAAAATAGTCGCTGAACGAAATTATTAAAATTATATTGAAGTTTTTTTATGCTTATCTTAACCTAAATTTCGCAAGACTTTTAAAAGTAAAACTATATCCATTATCTTGCTAAATTACAAGGAGGATTAAAGTCATGGCACTATATCTTATTCAACATGGAAAGAGCCTGCCGAAGGACCAGGATCCTGATCAGGGGTTATCGGATGAAGGAATTGCGGAAACGGAACGAATGGCAAATTTGGCCAAAGACCATGGTCTTGCGGTTACTCAAATTCGGCACAGCGTTAAAACCAGAGCCCGTCAGACTGCTGAAATTTTTGCCCGGAGCTTGAACCCGCAGCAGGGCATCCAGGAGGTTAACGGAATAAAGCCTTTAGACGACGTAGCCGAGTACGCTGCGGAGATAGATCCTGATGAGAATATCATGCTGGTCGGGCACCTGCCCTTTATGGAGCGCATCACTGCTTACTTGATAACCGGATCGATGGATCAAACGGTATTTAAATTTCAGAACAGCGGAATTGTATGTCTGGACAAGGATCCCGATAAACAAGGCTGGGTGATTTTGGGGGCGCTGACGCCCAAGATTGGATAGAAAGGAATCGCACATGAATTTTGAATGTATTCTTTACGAAAAAGATCAGGGCATCGCTACCATAAAATTGAACCGGCCGGAAGTCCTCAATGCAATGAATAAACAGCTCTGGCTCGATATCCAGGCCGCGCTTGAAGATGCCAAAACCGATCCGAAGGTAACGGTTTTAATTATCACCGGCGAGGGACGCGCCTTTTCAACCGGAGCGGATTTAAAGGAATCCAAAACACGCACTTTGGAGGAATACCGGGACTACCTGGTTGAACTTCAAGAAGCTTCCCGTAAGATCATTCGTTTCGAAAAACCAACCATCGCTGCAATCAACGGCTATGCACTGGGCTCCGGTTATGAATTGGCGCTGGCCTGTGATATCCGTGTGGCCGCCCAAGAAGCCCAGATCGGATCACCTGAAGCCAAGGTAACCTCATCCGTAACGGGTGGGGCCTTTCGATTGGTCCAGAACTTAATCGGTCCCGGGAAAGCCAAAGAGCTTCTTTTTACCGGCGAATACATCGATGGCAAAGAAGCGGAGCGCATTGGTTTGGTCAACAAATCCGTTCCTCTCAATCAATTGGAATCAGCCGCCCGCGAAATGGCCGAAAAAATTGCAGCCAGTTCGGCCATTTCGCTCAAAATGATCAAAAAGGGTTTACAGATGGCCCAGAGTGGGATAAGTCTCGACGCCCTGATGGATTTTGAAATCGAAGCCTGTTTGACCTGTGTGTCCACCAAGGAACGGCAGGAATCATTGAAAGCGTTTTCAGAGCGCAAGAAAAAATAAATGTAGATATTGGGTATCCGGTATTCGGTATTGGTATTCCGGGCTTCAAAATATCGTATCCCAATGACAGATACCCAGTACCTAATAGCCAATCCCCATCGGTTAAGGAGGTTTAATGTCCTTAGAACACATATTAAATGCCAGGTCGGTTGCCATCATCGGTGCCTCCAAAAATGAGACCAAACGCGGTTACCAGACCATTCGGACATTGCTGGATGAAAAATACGAGGGCAAAATCTATCCTGTCAATCCCAAAGAAACGCGCATTTTAGGCTTTAAGTGCTACCAGAATGTAACCGAAATTAAGGAGCGTGTTGATGTCGCATTGGTGGCCACACCGGCAAAATCGCTGCCGAGCGTGCTGGAAGATTGCGGTCAGAAAGGCGTCAAAGGCGCGGTTGTGCTGGCCGGCGGGTTTGGTGAAATCGGATCCCAGGGCCGCAAACTGGAAGATGAAATGGTAGCGGTCGCGCAAAAACACAATATCCGCCTGATCGGCCCCAACACATCCGGTATGTTAAATCTAAAAGACAATTTAAACCTGGTGGGTTTAAAAGAGGCCCCCCGGGGAGATATTGCCCTGCTGACCCAGAGCGGGAATATGGCGCTAACCCTGATAACAGAAGCCAAAATCAAAAGCCGCAAAGGGTTTTCTTATTATGTCGGTGTCGGTAATGAAGCCGACATCAAATTTCACGAATACCTGGAATTTTTTCGGCAGGACCCGGATACACGGGCCATTTTGATGTATGTCGAAGGTTTGCGAAACGGCCGAGAGTTTCTGCAGCAGGCGCAAAAAACGACCCTGGAAAAGCCGATCATCTTACTCAAAAGCGGGCGCTCTGCCACCGGCAAACGGTCGGCCGGTTCCCACACCGGAGCGCTCGCCGGTATATCTGAGGTCGCAAAGGGGGCTTTTCAGCGGGCCGGTATCATCGTTATCGAAAACTCCGATGAGCTTTTCCCGGCAGCCGAAGCCCTTTCCAGCTTACCAGCCATTAAGAACAATAAAATTGCCATTCTGGCGGACGGTGGCGGCCATGCCACCATCGCGGCCGATATTTTAACCGATCTGGGAGTTGAATTGCCCGAGTTAAGCGAGAAAACACAGGCCGGCCTGAGAAAAATCCTTCCCGCAGCGGCCTCTGTGCCCAACCCGGTTGATGTGGCCGGCGGCACTGATGCCGATCCATCTGTCTTTGCCGATTGTGCAGAAATAATTCTCAAGGACCCGAATGTCGGCGGTCTTTTAATCGTCGGTCTTTTCGGCGGTTATGGAATTCGCTTTGCCGAAAGTCTGGCGCTGATGGAAGAAGATGCCGCCCATCGTATGGGCAAACTCGTCAAGCAGCGCAATAAGCCGATAGTCCTTCACAGCCTTTACAATTCAGAAAAGCCCCATGCTCTGGATCTTTTGCGTTATTATAACATTCCGGTTTATGACTCCCTTGATATTTCGGCCAAATGCATCGCTGTTTTGGCAGATTACGGCAACTATCTGTCCGGTTACCATACCAAAGCGACTTTTAAATTAAATTGGGAGGCCAAAGCCAGGCCTGGTGGCGTGAAAATCGTTAATAAGGCCGTCAAAGAAGGTCGCCATTCCCTGCTTGAATACGAGGCGAAAAAGCTATTTGAAATCCACGGAGCCCCGGTGCCGCAGTACTGCCTGGTGCAGAGTGCCCATGAAGCTGTCCAGTGCGCCCTTGATCTGGCAACAGATGTGGCCATGAAAATTGTCTCTCCCGACATCCTGCATAAAAGCGATGCCGGCGGCGTGCGCATTAAACTCGCCTCAGAAAAAGAAATCCGATCTGCCTATCGTGAAATCATGAAAAACTGTAAAGCGTATGATCCCGGAGCAGATATCAAGGGTGTTCTGATCTCCCCTATGGCCGATGAAGGCGTGGAAGTAATTATCGGCACCAAAATTGATGACCAGTTCGGACCCATCGTCATGTATGGTTTGGGCGGCATTATGGTTGAAATCCTAAAGGATGTGGCTTTTCGGGTACTGCCGATTTCGCCGACTGATGCCCGCAAAATGATCGAAGAAACCAAATCCTACCCGATACTAGACGGTGCCCGCGGGAATCCGCCACTGGATAAAAAAGCGCTGCGCAAACTTCTGATGCTATGCTCAGAAATTGTTGAATCATACCCACAAATTGAGGAGATGGATCTCAATCCGGTGATTGTTCATGAAAAGGGCGTCAGTGTCGTCGATGCCCGCGTCATTTTAAAGTCGGAAAGCAGTTCCAGCTGATTTCAGATTTGTAGATTGCTGTCAAAGGCAGAGCGCATAGAGCAGAGCGCAAAGCGTGAAGAGGATGAGATATCGGAAAGTCGCTCTGAGTATCGACCCCACGCATCATGCGCCTTGCCAGATGCGAATTTGGGCCCAATACGCCATCACTCCATTACTCCATTACTCTAAAACCTAAACAAAGGAGATCAGCTCGATGAAGAAAATAATTGCTACCCCAAATGCCCCCCAGGCCATTGGCCCTTATTCCCAGGCCGTTCAACACGGTAATTTTCTGTTTGTTTCCGGTCAGGTCGCTATCGATCCGCAGACGGGAGACATCATCGAAGGAGAAATAGAAGCACAAACAGAGCAGGTATTGAAAAACATTGCGGCCATTATCGAAGCGGCCGGCATGTCGCTGAAGGATGTAG
>JAAUXY010066888.1_pt1 | contig 14060 bp, 15 predicted proteins | sample 7278121 | NCBI WGS metagenome assembly JAAUXY01 (sample SAMN14350117, study PRJNA611818) | marine sediment metagenome | isolation source: surface marine sediment (1.8m) | place: French Polynesia: Moorea | collected 2018-08 | reverse complement strand
GGGCGGGAGATCCGCGAGGGCATCCGCGACCGCTGGGTCCTGGCCGCGACCCTGCTCTTGGCCGTCCTCGCCCTGGCGCTGGCGCTGCTCGGCAGCGCGCCGGTCGGCGCCGTCAAGGCGAGCGGCCTCTCGGTCACGGTGGTCAGCCTGGCGAGTCTGAGTGTGTATCTTGTCCCGCTGATCGCGCTGTTGCTGTCCTACGAGACGGTGATCGGCGAGATCGAGCGCGGCACACTTATGTTGCTGCTGGCCTATCCGGTGGCGCGCTGGCAGATCATCCTGGGCAAGTTCGCGGGCCACGCCGTGATCCTCGCCTGCGCCGCCCTGGTCGGGTTCGGCGGGGCGGGACTCGCCGTCGCCGCGATCGGCTCGGACTGGCAGGCCGGCGCCTGGCTTTCCTTTGCCTCGATGGTCGCGAGCTCGGTGCTGCTCGGCGCCGTGTTCCTCGGCCTCGGCTATCTGGTCAGCGCGCTCGCCCGCGAACGGGGTACGGCGGCGGGCCTGGCCATCGCCGTCTGGCTGGTCATCGTGGTCCTCTATGACCTGGCTCTCTTGGGCGTCCTGGTCCTGGACGAGGGCCAAGTGATCGACGCCAGCCTGCTTCCCTATCTGCTGATGCTCAACCCCGCCGACAGCTACCGCCTGGTGAGCCTCGCGGGCTCCGAGCAGGTCCGGGTGTTGTCCGGTCTCGCGAGCGTGGCGCCGGGCCAGGCCTTTTCCCCCATCGTGCCGCTGGCGATGCTGTTCGCCTGGGTCGCCGCGCCCCTGGCGCTTGCCGCGGCGGTTTTCCAGAGACGGGAGGTATAGGGTCGATGCGCATCATGACCGCCCTCCTGGCCCTGCTGCTGGTCGCCGCGCTTGCCGGATGCGGCGAGGACGAGGTGGCCGAGGCGCCGCCGCCGCAGGAGCTGACCCGCGAAGCGACCGGCCACTATTGCGGCATGATCGTCGCCGATCACCGCGGACCGAAGGGCCAGATCCATCTGGCCGGCACGGACCAGCCGGTCTGGTTCTCCTCCGTCCGCGACACGCTCGCCTTCACCCGGCTGCCCGAGGAGCCCAAGACCATCCGCGCCATTTATGTGAACGACATGGGGCGGGCGAGCTGGGACGCCCCCGAGAGCGGCACCTGGATCGAGGCGCGACAGGCCTGGTATGTGATCGGCAGCGCGCGCCGCGGCGGCATGGGTGCGCCCGAGACGGTGCCCTTCGCTGAGAAGACCGCGGCGGAGCGCTTTGCCGCCGCCCACGGCGGCCGGGTCGTGGCCTTCGCGGACATCCCGGACGAATTCATCCTCGGCGATGCGGGCGCGCCGCAAACCAGCGAGGGTATGGGCCACATGGATCATGGCACAGCAACCGAACACCAGGGACATGCGCCGGGCATGTCCCATGACGGGCAGCAGATGCAGGACGGAGGCCGCGAATGACACACGGGCTGACCCGCAGACGGTTCATCGCCGTCGCCGGTGCCGCCGCCGGGCTGGCGACGGCGGGACCCGGCCGGGCGGCCGAAGCGCCGGCGGCCCGGCGCTGGCGCGGGGTGGCGCTGGGCGCGCCCGCCGAGATCACCCTCTATCATCCCGACGCGGCCGTCGCGGACCGGCTGATCCGGCTGTGCCGCAACGAGATCGCGCGGCTCGAGCGGGTCTTCAGCCTGTACCGGGCGGACTCCGCCCTCTCGGCGCTGAACCGGGACGGGGCGCTGCCCGACCCGCCCCTCGATCTGGTCCGGCTCATGGGCGACAGCCTGGCTTTCGCCGAACTGACCCGAGGGGCCTTCGACCCCACGGTGCAGCCGCTCTGGCGGCTCTATGCGGACCATTTCGCGCAGCCAGACGCGGACCCGGCGGGCCCATCCGACGCCGCCATCGCGGCGGCGCGGGTGCTGGTCGATCACCGCCAGGTCGCGCTCGACAGCCGCCGCATCGCCTTCGCCCGGCCCGGCATGGCGGTCACCCTGAACGGCATCGCCCAGGGCTACATCACCGACCGGGTGGCCGATCTGCTGCGCGACAACGGCATCGCGCGGGTGATGATCGATCTGGGCGAGATCCGGGCGCTCGGCCGCCGTCCCGACGGCCGCCCCTGGCGCGTGGGCATCGCGAACCCACTCGAGCGGAACCGGACGACCGAAACCCTGGACATCGTCGACCGCGCTGTCGCCTCCTCGAGCCCGTACGGTACCCGCTTCGAGCCGACCGGCGCCTACCACCATCTCTTCGATCCCGCGACCGGCCGCCCGCACAGCCCCTATCGCCAGGTCACGGTCACCGCCCCCCGCGCCACGGTCGCCGACGCGCTCTCGACCGCCTGCGCGATCATGCCGCCGGCCCGGACCGAGGAGACGCTGACCGGGATCGACCAGGTTGAGCTGCTGTTGACGCTGGCGGACGGCAGGCGGATTCGAAAACCGGCATAAGAGCGCGCGCGGCCGACCTGCCGCACAGCCCACGATAGAATTGAACGCACATGGGCGAAGAGTGCTCTAGAATGCAAGGTGGCCGGGACGGGCCTATCACGAATCGCAAGTAGAAATCCAAGGGTCGCCCGTCCGGTCAAGGGAGGAAGAGATGGGACTCTTCATCACGCAAGGCAATTACACCGCGCGGGCGGTGAAAGGCATGGTCGACAACCCGGAAGACAGGGCGGCGGCGGTCGCAGCCCTCATGGAATCGGTGGGCGCCAAGCTCGTCGAGTACTACGTCACGACCGGCGAGTATGATTTCCTGGTCGTATCCGAAGGCGACAACGTGACGGACGTGCTGGCCGGATTGATGGTTGCCGGAGCGACGGGCACGGTCACGAATCTCAAGACCGTCCAGGCGCTCACGACGGCGGACGCCAAGGTCGCCATGGAAAGGGCTCAGGCCGCCCGTGCGAGCTTCCGGCCGGCCGGCGGCGGCTGAACGACACGGCGTTCGACCGCCGGTTGCCCGCGACGGCGTAGCTCAGGGGACGGCACTGAAAGTGGTTACCAACCGCCCGGCATTGCGCGGCGGGCGATCATCCTGCGCGCCGGAAACAGGCGATTGTCGGCGGATCTGCGGAGAAAGATTGGTGGAGCCGAGGGGAGTCGAACCCCTGACCTCGACATTGCGAACGTCGCGCTCTCCCAACTGAGCTACGGCCCCACGGGATGCGTCGGAACCCGGCGGCGCCGGGCCCCAAGGCGCGCCGATAATGTGGGGAGCCTCCGGCCCGTGTCAAGCGGCGGGGCGGGCGCAGGGCCCTCACCGGCCGCCTCTTGCGCGGGCATCGGGCACGGGATAGGGTCTTGCCGCCCTCCGGACGTCTTGGCAAGGGTCCCGCCATGCAATCCCTCTTCGGGATCGTCGATCTCGTTCTCGAACTCTATATCTGGTGCCTGATCATCTATGTGGTGATGAGCTGGCTCATCGCCTTCAACGTGATCAACACCTACAACCGGTTCGTCTCGATGGTGGTCAACTTCCTGTACCAGATCACCGAACCGCCGCTCAGGCCGATCCGCCGGGTGCTGCCGAATGTCGGGGGGATCGACCTGTCGCCGCTGGCGCTCGTGCTGATCATCATCCTGATCCGCAGCCTGTTGCGCGAGTATGGGCTGATCGGCTCGTACCGGGTTGGCTGAGCCTGGCTCGCCCTTCCGGGCGGGCGCGGATGGCGTTCGGATCGCCGTGCGCGTCACACCCAAGGCCCGACACACCCGAATCGGCGGCCTCGCCGCGGATGCCGACGGGCGCGGGATGCTCAAGGCCGCGGTCACGGCGGCTCCCGAGGACGGCAAGGCCAACGCCGCGCTGATCCGGCTCCTGGCCAAGGAGTGGGGCGTCGCCAAGACGCAGATTTCCGTCGCCAGCGGCGTAACCGACCGGCGCAAGATCCTCCATCTCAAGGGCGACCCCGAGGCGCTCATGGCGCGTCTCAACAGCTGGATGGACGGCCTGCATGGCTAAGGCCGAGATCATCGACGGCAAAGCCTTCGCGGCGGGACTGCGCGCGCGCATCGGCGCCGCGGTCAAGGCGCTCGGCGATACGCACGGCCTGACCCCCGGGGTCGCCGTGGTGCTGGTGGGCGACGACCCGGCGAGCCAGGTCTATGTGCGCAACAAGAGCCGCCAGGCGCAGGACACCGGCATGCAGTCCTTCATCCACCGGCTGCCGGCGGACACTTCCCAGGACGCGCTCCTGGCGCAGATCGACCTGCTCAACCGGGACCCCGCGGTCAACGGCATTCTGGTCCAGCTGCCGCTGCCCGATCAGATCGACGAAGCCGCGGTGCTCGGCGCGCTCGATCCGGCCAAGGACGTGGACGGCTTCCATCCCATGAATGTCGGCCGGCTGGTCAGCGGCGCCGACGGGGTGGTGCCCTGCACGCCGCTCGGCTGCCTCATGCTGCTCAAGGACCGGCTGAACTCGTTGGCGGGGCTGAAGGCGCTCGTGGTCGGCCGCTCCAACATCGTCGGCAAGCCGATGGCGAGCCTCCTGCTGCGGGAAAGCTGCACGATCACCATCGCCCACTCCCGGACCCGCGATCTGGCCGGCGAGTGCCGTCAGGCGGACATCCTGGTCGCCGCCGTCGGCCAGCCCGAGATGGTCAAGGGCGACTGGATCAAGCCCGGCGCCACGGTGATCGATGTCGGCATCAACCGCATCGATGCGGGCGGCGGCAAGACCCGGATCGTCGGCGACGTGGACTTCGCCGAGGCGGTCAAGACCGCAGGCGCGATCACGCCGGTGCCCGGCGGCGTCGGCCCCATGACCATCGCCTGCCTGCTGCTCAACACGCTCTCCGCCGCCTGCCGCCAGCACGACCTGCCGGCGCCGACGGTCTGAACGGGTTCGCCCTGCGGCTAGAGCGTTTTCGATTTCGATTGCATCACCGGCCCACTCCCCCACCCGGCCACCCATAGCAGCATCCTTGGGGTGGCCGGGTGGGGGAGCGGGCTGGAGCCGACTCTGTCAAAACAGAAACGGCTCTAATCCGCGATCCGGATCTCGGCGGCCAGCGCCTTGAGCTCGTCCAGGCTCGGCTCCTTGCGCGGCCAGGTCAGGCCGACGCCGTCGTCCTGGTGCCGCGGCAAGACATGCACATGCACATGCGGAACGGTCTGCCAGCCGGCGGGCTTGTTGGCCTGCAGGAGTGTCATTCCCTCCGGCTGGAAAGCGGCATCGACCGCCCGGGCGACCTTGGCCGCCGTCTGGAACAATGCGGTCACCAAGCCCTCGTCGAGATCGAGGATCGTCTCCGCCGGCTGCTTGGTGGCGACGATCACATGGCCCGGATTGACCTGGCCCGCGTCCATGAAGGCAAAGGTGTGCGCATCCTCATAGACCTTGGCGCACGGGATCTCCCCCGCGATGATCTTGCTGAAAACGGTTTCGGCCATCTCTGCTGCTCCCCCTCTTTGCCGGATGCGCACCGGACCAAGCGACCGGTTGCGGAGCGCATCGGTTCTCGAGCCACGAGGATAGCCGAGAACGGGCTGGCCTCCCATCCGCCGAGGCAAAATATCCGACGCCTGGGTAAATCCCTCTGCCGGAGGCTGCACCGCTCAGTCGCGCAAAGGACCGGCGGTCGGACCGATCCGTATTGGAGCTCTTTCGTGTAGGATGGTGCCTTTCCAGCGTTGCCCGTGGGCAAGAGGGTTCCGGACAAGAGAGACCGCATGTCACAGGCCAGAGGCATTATCGAGGGGCGGTTCGGTCGCGTGGCCTTGCTGGACATCGATCGGCCCGTGGTCGGCCACGCCCATCCTCACTGCCATGTTCTGTTCAAGATCGCCGGCGCGGACAGTGTCTTCCGGGTCTGCGATCGGATCTATCCCCTACTGGACGACACGGCGGTGTTGGTGAACGCTTGGGAACCGCACGCCTACCCCCATCGCCCATCGGAGTCAAAATCGCTGATCCTGGCGCTCTACGTCGATCCCGGCTGGCTTGCGGCGATCGAACGGGATTTCGCGGTCAGCGCCGACCCGGACTTCTTTGCGCGCCCTTGCGTTGAAGTCGCCCCGGAGGTGCGCAAACCCCTGCGGCGGATCGCCGAAGCGCTGTTGGCGGGTGAGGCTAGCCGGGCGGAACGGGAAGCGCTGCTCTTCGACGTCATGTCGATGGTCATCGACAAGTTCTCGGAATGGCGCGTACTGCGTGGCGCACGGCCGAGCTGCACGGGACGGGTGCGTGACTTCCGGGTTCGCCGGGCAATCGACTTGCTCTCGGACCAGCTCGACGAAAGGCCGAGGATCGACTCGGTGGCCCGGGCGGCGGGGATCTCGCGGGCGCATCTCTTCGAGCGCTTCAAGACGGAAACAGGTCTCACGCCCACGCTCTTTCAGAACATGCTGCGCATGGAGGCGGCCTACGCTGTGCTGCCCGAGCCTGGCGAAACGCTGGCGGCAATCTCGGCGCGGCTTGGGTTCTCGGCGCAGAGCCATTTCAGCCGCTTCTTCCGCAACAACCTGGGCGTTTCGCCATCCGCCTATCGGCGGGCGGTTCAGCCCCGATGAGGGGCGGATAGATCGCCCACGCTCCGGGCTTGGCGATATGATCCCTTGATCCCGGCGGCGGTTCGACGCAGATCACCAATACACCCAAGAGGCGTGACTGGAGGGGAGATGCGGCGATGAAACGGTTTCTCTTGGCCTTCGTGATCGGCGGACTCCTGGGCGGCTTCGCCGGGTTCGCCGTGGGCATCTTCGTCTACCCATATATCTTCCTCGCCGACGTGGTGGCGGAGGAGCAGCTCACCGACGCGGCCAGCCGGCGCGTCGTCGCTTCCGGCGACTTCATCCACGCCAACCCGTCCGACCCGATCCATTACGGCAAGGGCAAGGTGACCGTCTATGACGGCCTGGTCCGCCTGGAGGAGGACTTCGAGGTCGGTCCGGGGCCGCGCTTCCACGTCTACTTGGTTCCGCTGGATGAGGTCACGCCGGACACCGAGGTCGACAAGACCATGTTCGTCGACCTGGGCCAGTTGCGCGCCTTCAAAGGCAGCCAGAACTTCATGGTGCCGGCAGGGACCGATCTCGCCAAGTTCGGCCATGTGGTGATCTGGTGCAAGGAGTTCGACGTGCTGATCTCGCCAGCTCGCCTCGCGTTCGGAAGCTAAGACGCGAATCGGGACGCCCGGCGCGCCCGACAAAGCGGCATCGAACCGAAGAACCGACACGCAAGAGAGAGCGACCATGCTGCAACGATTGGCGGCGGCGCTGGCGGCCGTTGTCCTCGCGGTCGGGATCGCAGGCGCGCAAGCGAGCAGTGAGCCTGCAGCGCAGTCCGCATCCGTCCCGCAATCGGCGCCGCTCGCCGACCGCGCCGCGCTCGAAGCGTTCATCGACGAGACCATGGCGGGGCTGCTCGAGAGCGGCCCCATACCGGGCGCGGCGATCTCGATCGTCAAGGACGGAGAGGTCCTCCTGGCCAAGGGCTATGGATATGCCGAGCTGGCGCCGGAGCGGCCGGTCGATCCGGCGAGAACGCTGTTTCGCATCGGCTCGGTTGCCAAGCCGTTCGTCGGCACGGCCGTCATGCAGCTTGTCGAGCGGGGCGCGCTCGACCTCGATGCGGACGTGAACGGCTATCTCTCGGCCTTCCAGATCCCGGACACCTATCCGGAGCCGATCACGCTGCGCCATCTCTTGACCCATACGGCCGGGTTCGAGGTGCGGGTCATCGCCGGAAGTCCCGACCGGCCGGAGGACGACGTCCGGCCGCTGGCTGAGGCCCTGCCGGACCTGATGCCCGCGCGCGTCCGCCCGCCGGGCGAGATCGCCTCCTACTCGAACTGGGGCGTGACGCTCGCCGGCCATATCGTGGAACAGGCCTCGGGCCTGTCGTTTGCCGACTATGTCGAGCGCAACATCTTCGCCCCGCTCGGGATGGCGCGCAGTACGTTCCTGGAGCCCGTGCCGGCCCCGCTCGCGGACGATCTGGCGGTCGGTTATCTGCATGAAGACAGGGCCTTCCAGGCCCAGGACTTCGAGTTTGTCGCCGACTTCGGCCCGGCCGGCGCCATGTCGAGCACGGCGGCCGACATGGCGCGCTTCATGATCGCCCATCTGCAGCGCGGCCGCCTCGGCACGGCGCGCGTCCTGAGCGAGGAGGCCAACACAGAAATGCACCGCCGCCACTTCGGCAGCCATCCGCGCCTGCCCGGCATGGCGCTCAGCTTCGGCGAAACGCACCAGGGCGGCCGCCGCCTTCTGCAGCACAACGGCGCCACCTTCGTGTTCCACGCCGATCTCGCGCTCTTGCCGCGCGAGGGCGTCGGCCTGTTCGTCGCCTTCAACGGCCCGGGCACGGCCGGCGACGAAATCCTGCAGGCCTTCCTGGACCGGCATTTCCCCGCGCCCCAGCCGCCGGAGATCGCGCCGCCCGCGGACTTCGAGGCGCGTAGCGAAAGATACACCGGCACCTACCGCAACAACCGTTTGGCGTTCACCCGGCTGGAGAAGGCGATGCGGTTCAGCGAACTGACCGTGCAGAGCACGGGCCGCGGCACGCTGTTCCTGGGAGACCTGCTGTCGGAGCCCGCAAATCCCGACGACGGTATCGAGCTGGTCGAGATCGCGCCCGATCTGTTCCGAAACCAGGAGAAGGGCCTGCTCGTCGCCTTCTCCGAGGGTGCGTCCGGCGAGATCGCGAACCTGTTCATCGGGTCTTCCATGCCGTCCTTCCGCCGCATCGCCTGGTACCAGACGGTTCACGTCCTCGCCTTGATGGCGGCGCTGTCATTGCTGGTGTTTGTCGTCGTCGGCACGCGCCGGGCCTGGGTCCTGATTCGGCGCCGGCCGCACGGGATCGACGATCCCGGCTGGGTGCGCGCGGCGCGAGTCACGCAGTTCGGCATGTGCGCGGCGAACGGCATCTTTGCCGCGGGATTTGCCGCCATGGTGCTGACCAATGACGATCCTTTCCGCTACCCGCCCGGCACGGCGGCGATGCTGGCCCTGCCGGTCGTGAGCGTCGTGCTGACCGCCGCCGCCGCGGTCTTCCTGACGTTCGCCTGGATCCGGCGATCCGGCACCCCATGGACGCGCCTGGGCAACACCACGGTCGTTCTGACCTCCGCTCTGTTCCTCTGGGTCCTGGACATGTGGAACATGCTGGGATGGAACCTCTAGGTCGCAGGGATGGCATGGGACCCATGCGAGACCGCCTGACTGGACGGCCGACCGGCCTTCGCGGCATCATGCGGCCATGACGGGCACCCTCTGGCACCTAGCTGTCGCCGCCATCGCCTTTGTCGGCGTTCATTTCCTGACCCGCGCGCCGATCCGCGCCCGCGTCGTCGCCGGCATCGGCGAGCTCAACTGGCTGGCGCTGTTTTCCGCGGTGTCGATCGCGCTCCTGATCTGGGTGATCTGGGCCTATTCCGACGCGCCCTATGTGGAGCTGTGGCCGGACACGGTCTGGGCGCGCTGGCTGGCGCTCCTGGTCATGCCCGTGTCCCTGGTGCTGATCGCTTGCGGCTATCTCACCCCAAACCCGAGCATCGCCGGCGCGGGGGGCTCGGTTCTGACCTCCGACGAGCCGGCGCGCGGCATCATCAAGGTCACCCGGCATCCTTTGATGTGGGGCATCGCGCTCTGGGCGCTCTGCCACATCCCGGCCAATGGCGACGCCGCCTCGGTGATCCTGATGGGCTCGATGGCCGGTCTGGCGCTGATCGGTATGCCGTCGATGGACGCCAAGCTCAGGACCCGCAAGGGGCACGATTGGGAGCGGCTCGAGGGCATCACCTCGACCCTGCCCTTCGCCGCGATCCTGCAAGGCCGCACGCGGGTGACGCTCGGCGAGATCGGCTGGTGGCGGATCGGCATCGGGCTCGCGCTCTACGTCGCCTTTCTCCTGGTGCACGAATGGGCCATCGGCGTCCCGCCCTGGCCGATGTGAGCCGCCGCGCGCTCTCTTGGCGGCCCGCGGCCACGACACGCCGGGCCTGCGCAGCCCCATGCTGACCGTCCGTCATCTCTCGCGCGCCGGCCTGGTGGAGCCGGTCGACCTCACCGTCGCGGCGGGCGAGGCGGTCGCCGTCCTGGGTCCGTCGGGCAGCGGCAAGTCGCTCTTGCTGCGCGCGATCGCGGATCTGGACCCGAACGAGGGCGCGGTCAGCCTGGACGGCGACGCGCGGGAGACCATGCCCGCGCCCCGCTGGCGCCAAAAGGTCGCCTATCTGCCGGCCGAGCCCGGCTGGTGGGCCGAGACCGCCCGCGCCCATTTCCCCGACGCGGAGGCCGTGCGGCCGCTGGCGGAGCGGCTGGATTTGCCCGAAGACGTGCTGGACCGAACGATCGCCACCTTGTCCACCGGCGAGCGGCAACGGCTCGCCCTGATCCGCCTTTTGCTGCAGGAGCCGCCCGTCCTGCTGCTGGATGAGCCCACCTCCGGCCTCGACCAGACATCGGCGGCAAAGGTCGAGGAGATCATCCGGGAGCGCCTCGCGACCGGCTGCGCGATCCTGTTCGCGACCCACGACAAGGCCCAGGCCGGCCGGCTTGCCGAGCGCTGCCTTAAGATGGCCGCGGGCCAGCTCTCGGAGGCGGCACTGTGAGCTATATCGCGCTCGAGCTCACCGATCTGGCCTGGGCGGCGCTCCTGGTGCTGATCCATGCGGGCCTGTCGCTCGCCCTGCAGCTCGGCCTGGGGCGGCAGATCCTGGTCGCCACCGTGCGCATGATCGCGCAGCTCGCGCTCCTCGGCCTGGTGCTGGAGGCGTTGTTCTCCGTGACTTCGCCGCTTTGGACCGGTCTCGCCGCGCTGGTCATGATCCTGTTTGCGGGGCGCGAGGCGGTCGCCCGCCAGGCGCGCAAGCTCGCCGGCCTCTGGAGCTACGGCATCGGCACCGGGGCAATGCTGATCGCCGCGACCATCGTCACCACGCTGGCGCTGACCACCCAGGTCCAGCCGGATCCGTGGTACGCGGCGCGCTACGCCATTCCGCTCTTGGGCATGATCCTGGGCAACACCATGACCGGGGTCAGCCTCGGCCTCCACACGCTGACCACCACCGCGCGGCGGGAGCGCACGGCGATCGAGGCCCAGCTCGCGCTCGGCGCCGATCGCTGGACGGCCTTCCGCCCGGTCCTCAGGGACGCCATGCGCAGCGGCCTGATCCCGATCATCAACTCCATGGCGGCCACGGGCCTGGTGTTCATCCCCGGCATGATGACCGGGCAGATCCTGGCCGGCGCCGACCCGGCGGACGCGATCAAATACCAGCTCCTGATCATGTTCCTGATCGCGGGCGCAACGGGCATCGGCGTGTTCTCGGCGGTCTATGCCGGTGCGGCGCGCCTGTCGGACGCGCGCCACCGGCTCCGGCTCGACCGCCTGGCCGCGGCCAAGGAGGATGCGCCGAAGAGGTGAAGCCTCCACCCGCAGGAGCTGCGGCACCAACCGATCAGTGTCCAGAGCATGCGGGCCGTTCGGATTGCCCATCCTTCGAGACGCGGCTCAGGGAGCCGCTCCTCAGGATGAAGCAATCCTGAGGGATCGAGGGAATCGAACCTTGCATCCTGACTGGTGATCTACACCTCCGCGCTTCATCCTGAGGAGCGAGCACCGCGAGCGTCTCGAAGGACGAAGCGCGGTCATCCGTCGAATTGCCAGGGCGGGGTGAGCTGCAATTCCGCGAGCATCAGCCTGCGCTCGGCTCCACGTCCAACCGGACGGCGATGCCCTCGAGACCGGCCGATGGCGCCGGGTAGCGCGCCAGGACCAGGGGGTCGTGGCCCGGCACGATGTGCCGGGGCGTCTCGGCGAGCTCCTTCAAGCGGTCATAGCCCCGGATCATGTCGCCCACGTTGTAGACGATGGGAAAGGGCGAGACCGCCTCCATGTTCTCATAGAAGTGGCTCGCGTCCGAGGCGACGACCACCCAGCCCCGGCGGGTGCGCACGCGCACGATTTGCAGCCCCATGGTGTGCCCGCCCACATGATGGACCGTGAGGCCGGGCGCGAGTTCCCGGTCGCCGTCGTGAAAGGCGACCCGGCCTTCGAACACACGGTGAACCATGGCCGACACGTGATCGGCGGTGAAGGCATGGTTCATGGCGGCAGCACACATATGCGGACCGGTGGCGAACCGCATCTCCCGCTCCTGCAGATGGAACCGCGCGGCCGGGAACTGGGCATGGCCGCCGATATGGTCGTAGTGCAGGTGGGTGACGATCACGTCCTCGACCGCGCCGGCCTCGATCCCGATCGCGGCGAGGCCGTCCGTCACCGTTCGCAGGAGCGTGCGCCCGCGCGCCTCGGCGTCCGCGGCCTCGAACCCTGTGTCGATGACCACCGTGCGCTCGGGACTCACGGCCACCCAGACGAAGTAGTCGATCGGCATGGGCGCGTCGTCGTGGGGGTCGGCGGCGAGGAAGTTGTCCCTGCGGCGACGGTCCTGCATGGTCGCGTATTTAACGGCATAGAGTTCGTAGGTGCTCATGAGCCACGCCTTTTCTTGACTGCCCTGCCATGATAGCCCGAAGCGTAGGCGGGAATGACAGCGGAGAAAGGCGATGTCGGCATTCGGGACCATCGGGTTCGTCGGTCTGGGCGTGATGGGGGAACCCATGTGCGGCCATGTGGCGCGCAAGAGCGGCGCACGGGTGCTGGCCCATGACCTGCGCCCGGACCCGTTGGAACGGCTGGCGGCCGACGGCGTGGTGCCTTGCGCCTCCCTCGCCGAGCTCGTCCCCCAGGTGGAGCTGATCCTCCTGTCCCTGCCGGGGGAGCGCGAGGTCGAGGCGGTGTGCATCGGCGAGGGCGGCATCGCCGAGCACGGCCGGCCGGGTCTGACCGTGGTGGACCTCAGCACCGTGCCGGTGGCGCTGGCCCGCCGGATCGGCGAGGCGTTCGCGAAGCGGGACATGGCCTTCGCCGACGCGCCGGTGACCCGCACCCATCAGGCGGCCGTCGAGGGCACGCTCAGCGTCATGGTCGGGGCGGATGCCGCGCTGTTCGCGCGGATCGAGCCCGTGCTGCGCTGCTTCGGCACGGACGTGACCCATTGCGGCGGGGTCGGCGCGGGCCAGGTGCTCAAGCTCATGAACAACATGGTCTGCTTCCAGACCGTGGTCGCCTTGTCGGAGGCGCTCGCCATGGCGCGCCGCGCGGGTGTGGAAGACGCGGTCTTTCTCGACACGCTGGCCAAGGGCACGGCGGACAGCTTCGCGCTGCGCAACCACGCCCGAAAACACATGCTGCCCGGCCAGTATCCCGAACAAGCCTATTCGGTCCGCTACGCGCTCAAGGACCTCGGCTATGCGCTCAAGCTGGCGGCCGATACCGGCGTTGGCACCCCCGGCGCGGAGATCGCGCTCGGGCGGCTGCGCGAGGCGGAGGCCGCCGGCTTCGGCGACCAGTATTTTCCGGCGCTGTTCCAGGTGGTCGGGGACGCGAAGAGCTGATCCCATCGGCCCGGCGGGCTGCGCCCCACCAACGCTTGATCACGCAACACTCCCTCACCCTCCCGCGACAAAGCCGCGGGTCCCTCCCTCTCCCACGAGGGGAGAGGATCCGTAGGCGTGACCCGATCATGCAGTTGGTACGATCCCCCTCCCCCTAGATGGGGGAAGGTCGGGGTGGGGGTGAAAGGAGACGCCCCGCCTACTCGCCGAGCATGCTCCTGAGCCGCAGCCTGAGCGCGTTCAGCTTGATGAAGCCCTCGGCGTCGCGCTGGTCGTAGACCGTGTCCTCTTCGAAGGTCACGTGCTCGAGGCTATAGAGGCTCTGGGGCGAGGTGCGGCCGACCACCGAGACCGAGCCCTTGTAGAGCTTGAGCCGCACCTTGCCCGAGACCGGCTCCTGGCTCTTGTCGATCAGCGCCTGCAGCATCTCCCGCTCCGGGCTGAACCAGAAGCCGTTGTAAATCAGCTTGGCGTAGCGCGGCATCAGCTCATCCTTGAGGTGCATGGCCTCCCGGTCCATGGTCAGCGACTCCATGGCACGGTGCGCCGCCAGCAAGATGGTCCCGCCGGGTGTTTCGTAGACACCGCGGGACTTCATGCCGACGAAGCGGTTCTCGACCAGATCGAGCCGGCCAACGCCGTTGGCGCCGCCGAGCTCGTTGAGCCTGG
>JAAUXY010151053.1_pt1 | contig 14074 bp, 14 predicted proteins | sample 7278121 | NCBI WGS metagenome assembly JAAUXY01 (sample SAMN14350117, study PRJNA611818) | marine sediment metagenome | isolation source: surface marine sediment (1.8m) | place: French Polynesia: Moorea | collected 2018-08 | reverse complement strand
GGTTCGTCAGCAGCGAGAGCAGGCCTTCGATCTCGACCGGCAACTCGGGCATGAACCGCGTGCCGGCCTCGGGACGGACGATGTTCTCGGGGGGCTCGACATCCGGGTGGGTCCGGTCACCGAACGCGAGGTCGCGGGCCGCGAACCACATCGCGTCGTGCCCGCCGATGCCGAGATCGGGCTGCCCGCCCTCGTCCAACCCGTGCGCAACGAGGAGGCCCCGTCCCAGGTGACCGATCGCCATCTCGGAGATGTCCTCGACGATCACGTCTTGGAGGTCGGGGAACGTCACGTCGGCGAGCAGCCGGCCACGCGCCTCGACCTTGCCGGTGATCGTGAGGGCGTTCCAGAAGTTGCGGTCGAGCCCGTTGCGCAGCAGCACGCGCTGCTGCTCCGGCGTCGGGAGGCGGGCGCCGGCGAGCAGGCCCGAGTCGGCCGGGAACGGTTCGCCGCCCCGACTGCGGAGCGCAGTGGTCCAGGCATCGAGCGCCTGTTCGCGCACCAGGGCGCGGGGCGGCTGGTAGGTCCCGTCGGGGAGGAATCCTCCGTGCATGCGCTCCCCGCCGATCAGGTGCGGAGCAAGGTCGTCGTGGTCGAGCAGCAGCTCCTCCTCGGTGTACACCAGGCGAGCCGTCGGCGTCGTCGTCATCTCCCGACCGACGGTAGCGACCCGACGGCGGCCATCGGAAGGCGCGACGGCGCAGCACCGCGGTCGGGGACGGGGCACGACCGGCGCTCAGCGGTCGACGAGCTCGCCGCTGCGCCACACGGCGGTCACCGCGGTCAGCGCGGCGGCGTCGGCCCGTGGGTCGCCGGCGACGGCGACGATGTCGGCGGCATGCCCGGACGCGAGCCGGCCGCGGTCCGGACGGTGGCAGACGTCGGCGGCCCGGCTCGTGATCGCCCGCAGTGCCTCGACCGTCGACATCCCGGCTTCGAGCATCGTCGACAGCGAGTGGGGCAGCACGTCGTGCGGCTTCTGGGGGTAGATGCCTGCGTCGGTGCCCACGACGACCAGCCCGCCGGCCCGGTGGACCTCGCCGATCGCCGCCCGGATCAGCGGCACGGCGACCTCCCAGTGCGGCGGCCGCACGGGTTCGGCCGTCACTCCCCACGTGGCCGACACCGCCACGCCGGACGCGGCGAGCCGTTCGAGCAGCTTCGGCGGTGGCGCACACTCGAGCTCGTCGTTGAAGAACGAGCAGTGCTCGATCGAGTCCACTCCGGCGTCGAGGGCGAGCTCGATCCCGCCGTTGCCGTGGCAGTGGGCGGCGACCGGCAGCCCACCCCGGTGAGCCTCGTCGACGACGAGCTGCACCTCGGCACGGCTGAACTGGTTCTCCCACAACGGGAACGACGGCGTCATCGCACCACCGGTGACCATGATCTTGACGACGTCGCACCCGCGCTCGATCCGCTCGGCGACCGCCCGCCGCAGGGCGGGCTCCCCGTGCGTCTGACCGCCGAGGTACCAGCAATGACCGCCGGGCGGCGTGATCGGCGGTCCGGCGGCGACGACGGTCGGCAGCAACGGGTCCTCGCGCAACCCGAGCGTCAGGAAGTCGCGGTCACCCAGATCGCGCAGCGTCGTGACGCCGCCGAGCAGCGCCCGTCGCGCGGCGCCGCGGGCGCGGTCGACGAGCTCGTCGTCACCGACGCCGACCACCTGGCCTTCCAGCGTGCCGACCCCGTCGAACACGAGATGCTGGTGACAGTCGACGAATCCGGGGAGCAGCGTCTCCTCACCGAGCTCGACGACCGGCGCGGACTCCGGCAGCGGCTCCCCGACTGCGAGCACCTCGTCTCCGTCGACGAGCAGGGTCGGCCGGTCGACGAAGCGCTCCCCGTCGAAGAGCCGTGCGGCCCGAACCCCCCACATCCGCGCCCACCGTAACGGTGCCGATGCACCGACGACCGCCGAGGGCCGCAGGTGGGGCGCAACGGGCGCTACTCGCGGGGCCGGGACACCGACAGCGACGGCCGGTCGTTGAGCTCGTCGACCGAGAAGCCGGCGGTCGCCTTGTACTCGGCGGCGATCGAATCGAGCTCGCCGGGGGCGAACACGTCCTCGATGCGGTCGAACCCGTCCGGCGCCCGCTCGTGGGCGAGCTCCATGCACACCTCGGGGCCGGCCCGACGGTTGGCGAGCACGACCATCGCCGTCGCCGGGAGGCGATCGGACTCGTAGGCGTGGAGCGCCTCGTCGACCGAGTCGGCGAGCGCGAGCTGGCGAGCCAGGACCCGAGCGTCGATGATGGCCTGCGACGATCCGTTCGAGCCGACCGGGTGCATCGGGTGCGCCGCATCCCCGAGCAGGGTCACGCCGTGACCGTTCCACGAGGTCAGCGGCAGCCGGTCGATCATCGGGTACTGGAAGACGGCGTAGGCGTCGCGGGCGAGCTGCGGGAAGTCGAGGAAGTCGAACACGTAGTCGCCGAACTCGTCGAGCACGTCGCCGATCTCGGCGCGGTTGCCCCAGTCCTGCGGTGGCATCGGCCGGCCGTCGTCGATCTTGCGCAACGCGAGCCAGTTGACGAGAACCTGGCCCGGGTGCGCCGGCGACGGGCCGATCGGATAGGCGACGATCCGCCGCTCGAGGTAGCCGGCCATGATCATCGTGCGTCCGGTGAGGTACGGGGGCGCTTCGGTGACGCCGCGCCAGATCGTGATGCCGTTCCACTCCGGCGGCCCCTCGTCCGGCACGAGCGCGGCGCGCACGGTCGAGTTCACGCCGTCACATCCGACGAGCACGTCGCCGTCGACATGGATCGCGTGATCGCGCGCCATCCGGTCGAGGAACGTCGCCCGCGGGCGCCCATCGACGGTCTCGAACCCGTGGAGATGATGGCCGTGATGCACCCGATCGGAACCGAGACGATCGTCGACTGCGCGGGCGAGCACGCGCAAGAGCCGACCGCGGTGGATCGACAGCTGTGGCCACCGGTACCCGGCCGCCTTCCCCCGCGGCTCGCTCCAGATCCGCTGTCCGTGCTCGGAGTAGTAGACGAGCTCGGCGGTCGGGAGGCCGGCCAGCTCCAGCTCCTCGAGCAACCCGAGCTCGTCGAGCTCGCGCACCGCATGGGGCAAGATGTTGATCCCGACCCCGAGCTCGCGCGTTGCCGACGACGACTCGTAGATGTCGACGTCGGTGATCCCGGCGTCGTGCAGGCTCAGGGCGAGCGTCATCCCACCGATCCCGCCGCCGACGATCACGACGTGCGGCCCGCCGCCCTGCTGCCGGCTCGTCGTCGCATCCACCAACCAGACGTTAGTGACGCCGGACGGGGCCGACGTCACTCCCGCCGGTCGGCCGGGCGCGGGACGAGCGGCTCAGCGGTCGCCGCGATGGCCGACGCGGCGAACGGGAGGAACCGACGAGCGACCCGTCGACGAACGCGACGCCGTCTCCGACCGGTGACCGGTCTCGGTCGGCCGAGACGACGACTTCGACTTGGTCCTCCCCTTCCCGGACGAATTGGCGGGCGGGCGGGTGCCCTTCGGTGTGGTGCGGCCGCCTGACCGGCGACTGGGTGGACGCGACATGGGAGCTCCTCTCGACACGGTGCCGACCGTGCGGATCACGACCGGCTTCGACGGCTGCGTGCTCTCACTTGCGCATCCGGCCAACGTAGCCGCGCCGCCGTGTCCGTGGCGACGTGGTTCCGGCGCCTGCCGGTCAGCTGCCCGGGCGGCGGTACGCGGGCGATTTCTCGATCGCCGCGTCGATCTGCTCGGGGGTCAGCAGCACGGTCGTCCTCGCACCGACCATCCCGCTGGCGCCGATCGTGATCGCTGCGGCCGCCACGCTCTCGTCGTCGGGAGCGTCAAAGATCGCCACGACGTCGTCGCTGCCGAACATGTAGTAGAACGCCTCGAGCGACCCCCCGATGCTGGCCAGCAAGTCGGCGACCGCCTGCCGGCGCCCGGTCCCGCTGTCGGCGAGCAGCCCTTCGGCCCCTGCGGCGGTGTACGTCCCCGTGATCATGTACTTGCCCATGGTCGCCCCTTCCCTCGTGTGCAACCGGCGCATCGATGGTAGTTCGGCCGCCGACCGGCCCGATCCGGCGACCCCGTCGGGTGACCACGTGCGAACGCTGGGTGACCGGGCAGGGAGTGGGCAGCTCGCCGGTGTTCAGCCGCTGTCGTGCAGCCCGCCGGCGGCGACCCAGGCGGCGATCTCGGTTCGCGAGCTCATGCCGAGCTTGGCGAGGATGTTCGACACGTGCACGGACGCGGTCTTGGTCGAGATGTAGAGCTCCTCGGCGATCCCGCCGTTGGTCAGCCCCTCGGTGACGAGCAGCGCCACCTCCCGCTCCCGCGGCGTCAGGCGGCGCGGGTCGTCCTGGTCGGGAACCGGCGCCCCGGACATCGCTTCGACGCGGTCGCGCAACCGACCGGGCCAGCGGCACAGGCGATCGGCCGCCGCAGCGAGATGCGGCGCAGGGTCGTCACCTCGCGCCTCGGCCACCCGGGCTCGGCCGAGATGGACCTCCGCGAGGACGACGGCCGGGAGGCGCTCGGTCGACTCGACGACCTGCCGGTAGCGCGCCTCGGCACCCTCCAGGTCCCCACCGAGCTCGGCGATCAACCCGTCCGCGGCCGGGTCGACGCCGCGGGTCGCCTCGACACTGGCCAGGGCGGCGAGGAGCTGCGGGCCGAGCCCGGCGGCGATCATCGCCGACGCCCCGTCGAGCAGGAGCCGCGCCTTCACGTGGTGGAACGGCTCGGTCTCCAGCCACGCCCGCATCGGCCCCGTGTCGCCCGTCCGCGCCATCTCGATCATCGCGTCGAGGCCTGCCTGCAGGGGCGCGGAGAACCACCCGGGGTCGCCCGCCGTCGCGAGGCGGTCGGCGTAGTGGCGGGCATCGTCGAGGCGCCCGTCGCCGAGCGCCAGCCTCGCCGCCAGCGTCAGCGCCAGCGGGTCCGACTCGACCTCGGAGAGGACGGTCTCCAGCCGCGCCGCGTACTCGGCGCGATCACCGTCGGCCTCGGCCAGTTCGAGCAACGCGAAGCGATAGCCGTCGGTCGCGATGCAGGTGAGCCCGGAACGTTGGGCTGCGGTGCGCATCCGCTCGAGGTGCCGTCGCGGGTCGGCGACGGCAAGGATCGGCAGGTTGTTGAGCGCCCTCGACGCCACGACCCACTCCCCCGCCGCCTCGGCGTCGTCGACGATCACGGTGAGCTCGGCGATCCCCTCCGACCGGGTGTCGGACGCGAACAGCTGTGCACTCGCCCGCTCGGCGCGGGCCTGCAGCGCCACCGCGCCGTCCGGATCGGCGAGGTCGAGCGCCCGGTCGGCAGCGGCGATCGCCTCGATCGGTTGACCGGAGAGCATCCGGTGCTGGGCGAGATCTGCGAGCGCCTGGGCCCGAACCTCCCCGTCGTCGAGCTCCTCGCACAGGCCGGCCAGCTCGCCCGCAGCCGTCTCGGCGGCCGCTCGGGCGCCGTGCTCCCAGAGCAGCCGCACCCGCCAATGGAGGATCTCGGCCCGGGCTGCGGTGTCGTCGGCGACGAGTTCGTCCCAGCGGTCGAGGTGGTCCAGTGCCGCCGCATAGCGCTCGGTCATCCACCCCGCCGCCACCGCCGTGCGCAGGAGCTCGACGTCGTCGGCGCGCACGAGGAGCGCCTGGTCGGCCAACCCGAACGCCTGGTGACTCGACCCCTGGGCCAGCGCACGCAAGGCAGCCCGCCGGCCGGCATCGGCGGCGTCCTCGGTTCGCCCCGCGCCGTTGGCGTGGGTGATCAACGCCTGTTCGTCCTCGCTCCTCGCCGCCAGCAACGCATCGTGGGCGGCGGCATGGATCCGGCGCCGCTCCCGGGTGAACAACCCGTCGGCCACGGCCTCGCGCACCAGCTCGTGGCGGAAGTCGAAGCGGTCGGGGCCCGACTCGACGAGGATCCCGGCCCCGACGAGGTGCCGCAACCGCGCCAGCAGTGTGTCCTCGTCGGCCGCGACGGCGGCGGCCACGAGATCGAACTCGGCGTCGGCCCCGAGCACCGACACGGCCTCGGCGACGGCGCGCACCTCGCCCGGCAACCGCTCGATCTCCGGGCGGAGGATCTCGGCCAGCGTCCACGGCAGCGTGTCGACCAGGTCGCCGTCGTCGGCGGCTGCCGCGACGAGCTCGGAGAGGAACAGCGGGTTGCCACCGGTGCGGGCGTGGACCCGATCGACGGTCTCCTCGGCGACGGCCGGGTCGGTGGCGGCGAGGTACTCTCCGACCTCCTCGCGGCGGAGCGGTTCGAGGCGCAACTGGAGGGCGTGGGCGCGCCGTTCGGCCCGTTCGAGGAAGGTGTTGACCGGGTGCCCGCGCCGGAGGGCCTCGGGCCGGTAGGTGACCACGACCGAGGCGTGGAGCGGACCGGCGGCCATCAACCGGTCGACCGACTCGAGGCTCTCCGGGTCGGCCCAGTGGACGTCCTCGAAGACGAAGATCGTGCGATCGGTGTGCAGGAAGCGGAGCACCTCGGCGGCGGCCCTGATCTGCTCGGCGACCGGGATCGGGCGGTCGGCCGGTGGCTGCAGGTCGGAGAGGACGGCGTGAGCGGCCTCGGCGAGCGGTTCGAGCCGCTCGGGCAGTGCCGACCAGCCGTGGACGACGGGCTGGGCGGCGGTCCGCACGAGTTCGAAACTGACCGGCGTGGTGCGGGGAACGGCGCCGCCCCGCACGACGTCCATCCCGGGGTGGGCGGCGAGGACCTCGTCGACCAGACGGGTCTTGCCGAGGCCGGCCTCGCCGCCGACCAGGACGACCCCGGTCCGCTCGTCGTCGGCGATCAGCTTCGCGACTGCGGCCAACTCCCGGGCCCGACCGACGAACGGTCCGGCCATCCCGGCGGGACGCCCTGCCACGGAGGCGATGCTACCGACGGGGCCGGAGCGGTGATCGGCCCGCTGGACCCCGCACGCCGCGTTTCGGGCGGGGTGGTCGGACTCGGCGTCGGGGATCACTTGTCGTCGGTGACGCGGGCGGCGCGCAGCGCTGCGAGCCAGGTCGCCCGCTCGGTGAGCTGGCGGTCCGTCAGCGTCGAGCGGGTGTGGGTGTCGATCGGTCGGTGGAGGTACCAGGCGGAGGAGTTCATGCCCTCGATGATCGGCCTCTGAGGTAGTGCACCACATCGGGCAACCACCTCATTTCGGTACCTCATTCGGGCCGTACGGGCCAGGATCGCCGTCCGCTGGGGACTTCTCCTCTTGCCGCCACCCGTCCGGTGTGAGACGAAGGAACCGAGAGCCGCCGAGTGCTCTCCGAAGATCGAGAGGAGGACCGATGGTTGCCATCTCCGCCCCCGCCCAGGCGTTGCTCGGCGCCGACGCCGTCGCTCACGTCTGGACGAACAACCCGGACGGTTCACCGCAGATCTCGGTCGTCTGGGTCATCGCCCACGACGACGAGATCCTCTTCGGGACCGACGCACAGAGCCGCAAGGCGAGGAACCTGGCCCGCGACCCGCGGATCATCCTGTCGATCGAGGACACCGAGCGCAACGAGCGTGGCTTCCAACGCCACCTGGTGATCCGCGGGCATGCCGCGATCGAGCCCGGCCCCAACCCCGAGGTGATGGACCGCCTCGCCGAGACGTACGGACTCCAGCACCATCCGCTGGCGTTGCGCGACTCGCCCACCGCGGTGCTGGTCAGGGTGACGGTCGATCGCATCAGCGGCACCGGGCCGTGGGCCGACCCGGCCGGGGAGGCCTCGGCCGCCTGAACACCGGCCTCGCCGGGCTCGGCCCGATCGACGACGCAGTCGAGCAGGCGGGCCGGCGTCACCGGATCGTGGAGTCGACCACCTGCGGGTCGCCGAGGCCGAGGTAGAAGATGCCCGGGAACCCCCGCGTCTCGAACCGACCACTCGGGTTCCGCTCCAGGGTGGAGTTGGCGATGCGCAACTCGCCGGTTCGGTTGTTGGAGACGAAGAAGATCGCGCCACCGCCCTCGTTGGCGGTGTTGTCGGTGACGACGCTGCCGACGAGGTCGAGGGTGAACCGGTTGCCGTCGAGGTAGATCGCTCCGCCGCTCCCTCCCCCGGGCGACCCGGGCCGGGCCGGGTTCGCCCCGTTGCCGATCGCGGCGTTGTGGGTGAACACGCTGTTGTAGACCTCCCACGAGACGCCGATGCTGGAGAGCGCCGCCCCGTTCGAGCACACGTTCCCGGCCGCAGCGCTGCCGCCGAAGGTGCTCCGAGCGACGATCACCGGTCGGCCGTCGTGTTGGCTGAGCACCCGCAACGCCGCCCCGCCGACGTCGGGTCCGGTCTCGTCGCAGCGGTTGCCGGTGAACGTGCTGTCGACGACCTTCACCCGTCCGCCGCGAACGAACACCGCCCCACCACCTTCCGGGGTCTCGCCGGTGCTGTCGCCGCCGGTGAAGTGCAGACCCTGGATCGTCAGGCGCGGATGGTCCTGGTTCTGACAGTGCGGCGTCGTCCACACCTGGGCGGGGTCGCAGGTGTTCATGTAGAGGATGCGCCGCTCGCCGCCACCGTCGAGGGTGACCGTTCCGCCGCCGTCGAGCGTCACGACGGGCGAGGTGTTGACGACCTTGGCCGTCTCGGTCATCACGATCCGCACCGGGTACGGCCCGCAGTCGAAGGTGATGACGCCGCCGGCGGCCACTGCGGCGACCACCGCCTGCGAGGTGCAGCTCGCGGCGGTGCCGTCGCCGATCACTCGATCCGGCCGAGTCGTGTCGACCGGGAGCGCGTGCACCGGCAGGGGCGGGCCGACGGGGTTCCCGGTCGGCGGTGCGGGCGGCGCCAACCGTTCCGCGGTCCTCCCGGCGGTCGCGCCCGCGCCGAGCGCCGCCGACGCGCCGGCGGGCGACGCGTCGACCGGTTGCGTCTCGGCCCGGACCACGACGAGCAGGCCGACGACCGCCGCCACGACGACGGCCACTGCCCGAGCCTTCACGCTCGCGGTATCGGCGGCTGCGCTCCCGCCTTGACACAAGACCCCGTCAACCGAGTCGAGTCCATCGGGGACGGTGCCCGGAGGACTCAAGTCCGTCCGGACGAACCGTGCGGGGCGCGGTAGCGTTCGGGCAACCGAGCAGGAGGGGGGCTCCGCCATGGGGAAGAGTCCGGAACAGATGATCGCGATGATGGTGGACGGCGCTCAACCGCACTGTGACGAACCGCTCGACTCGGCGATGATCTGCAGCCACGCCGGGTCGATGTCGAGTGCGCTGACGAGCCGGTTCGTGCCGCTCGGCGGCGGGCTCACCAAGACCTCCGATCTGCCGAACCCGGTCCTGATCGCCGTCGGTCCGACCACGGTGTACGCGTTCAAGTACAAGCCCCGCGGGTTCAAGGTCAAGCTGAAGAAGGGGTCGGAGGTCGCTCGCTGGCCCCGCAGCTCCATCGACGTCGAGCGGACCAAGGAGGGCGGTATCTCCCAGTTCGCGCTCGTCACCGAACAGGGCGAGGTGTACGCACTCGAGGTCACCACCGCACTCGGCGGCGCCGGCGCCTACGAGCTGTTCATGCGGTCGCTCGCCGACGAGAACTGACACCGCCGCCCACCTGACGGCGCACGGCCGCAGATGGGCACGTCTCGCGGGCCACAGCGACTCGTCACCCGGGCTCTACGCTCAGGCGGGGTGGGGCACGAACACGACCACGACGACCACAGCGAGCTCGGTGAGATGGACGTTCGCGTCCGGGCGCTCGAGACGCTGCTCACCGAGAAGGGGTACGTCGATCCGGCTGCGCTCGACGAGCTGATCGAGACGTACCAGACGCGCATCGGCCCCCGGAACGGCGCCCGCGTGGTGGCCCGGGCCTGGGTCGACCCCGAGTTCCTCAACGGGCTGCGGCGGGACGCCACGGCGGCGATCGCCTCGCTCGGCTACGAGGGCCGGCAGGGGGAGCACATGGTCGCCGTCGAGCAGACCGACGGCACCCACCACGTCGTCGTATGCACGTTGTGCAGCTGCTACCCGTGGCCGGTGCTCGGGCTGCCGCCGACGTGGTACAAGAGCGCGCCCTATCGCTCGCGGGTCGTGCGCGAGCCGCGAGCGGTGCTCGCCGAGTTCGGTGTCTCGCTGCCCGACGACGTCGACGTGCGGGTGTGGGACTCGACGGCGGAGATCCGGTACCTCGTGATCCCCCGACGGCCGCCCGGCACCGAGGGCTGGAGCGAGGAGCAACTCGCAGAGCTGGTCACCCGAGACTCGATGATCGGCGTCGGACTCGCACGGGACCCCGAGTCGCCAACGGTGCCGGCGAGATGAGCGGGCGAGGATACGTCAGCCACGCCGACCTCGGCGGCACGACGGGCCACGGCCCGATCGAGCCCGAGCCGGAGGAGGTGGTGTTCCACCACGACTGGCAGGCGAAGGCGCTTGCGCTGACGCTGGCTGCGGGTGCGTCGGGTCGCTGGAACATCGACATGAGCCGGCGGTTCCGCGAGACGTTGCCCGACTACGCCGACCTCACCTACTACGAGATCTGGACGGCGAGCCTGGAGCGGCTGCTCGTCGAGCGGGGTCTGATCACCGAGACCGAGCTGGCCGCCGGCCACGCCATCGACCCGCCCGTCGAGGTCGCCGGCGTGCTCACCGCCGATCGTGTGGCGGCCGCGCTGGCGAAGGGCGGTCCGGTCGAGCGCGAGCCGACGGCACCGGCCCGCTTCGCCGTCGGGGACCGGGTACGGACCCGAGCCGAGCCGGTCGACCACCACACCCGACTGCCGGGCTACGTCGCCGGCCACACCGGCTGCGTGGAGCGCGTGCACGGCGCCCACGTGTTCCCCGACACCAACGCCCACGATCTCGGCGAGCAGCCGCACTGGCTGTACACGGTCGTGTTCGACGCCGCCGACCTGTGGGACGACGCTCCACCGGGCCAGCGGGTCTCCGTCGACGCGTGGGAGCCGTACCTGTCCCCGGCCGGGTCGAGTGAGACGTGAGCCAGCCGGCGCCGTCGCCGCTGCCCGGCCAGCCCGCCGAGGACGGGGAGCCCGTGTTCCGAGAACCGTGGGAGGCGCACGCTTTCGCGATGGCGGTGCGGCTGCACGAGCGGGGCCTGTTCACCTGGACGCAGTGGGCGACGACGCTCGCCGAGGAGATCGCCCGCGCCCGAGACGACGGCGATCCGGACACCGGCGACACCTACTACCACCATTGGCTGGCAGCGCTGGAGCGCCTGGTCGCCGAGACCGGAGCGGCGTCGGCCGCTGAACAGCACCGCACCCAGGAGGCCTGGCGGCGCGCCGCCGAGCGCACACCGCACGGCCGTCCGATCGAGCTCCGACCCGCCGACTACGGCAGCTGACCGCGCACGAAGCGAGGATGGCGCCATGAGACCGGACGGCGAGTTCCCGCGCGAGGCCGTGCGGGCGATGCCGAAGGCGGAGCTCCACGTCCATCTCGAGGGGACGGTCGATGCGCCGACGCTGCTCGGGCTCGCCGAGCGGCATGGTGTCGAACCGCCGGCCGAGGACGTCGCCGGTGTGGACGAGTGGTACCGGTTCGACGGCTTCCCGATGTTCCTCGACCGCTACTTCACCGTGCTCGGCCTGCTCCGCGACCCGGAGGACTTCGCCCTCGTCGCCGAGCGCTACCTCTCGACCGCCCACGAGCAGGGCGTCGTCCATGTCGAGTTCCACGTGTCGGCGACCGGCCACGTCCTGGAGAACGGCAAGGCATGGGCGCCGATCCACGACGGCATCGTGGCCGGCTGCACGCAGGCGGCAGCGGCGACCGCGATGACCTGGGGCCTGATCCCCGACGTCTCCCCGCACCTGCGGGCCGCCGACTGCGAGCGGGCGATGGAGGAGGTCTTCGCCCACGACCTCGATCACGTCGTTGCGATCGGCATGGGTGGACCCGCCGACACGTGGGCGACCGACGACTTCTCCCCCATCTACGCCCGAGCCCGCTCGCTCGGGGTCCCGGCGGTGGCACACGCCGCCGAACACGGCGGGCCCGAGGAGGTGCGGTTCGCAATCGAGCGGTTCGGTGCCCGCCGCATCCAGCACGGCATCGGGGCGATGGCCGACCCCGCCGTGGTCGACCTGCTCGTCGAACGCGACGTGCCGTGCGACGTCTGTCCCGGCTCGAACCTCGCGCTCCACGCGGTGGACGGCCCCGAGTCCCACCCGCTCCGGGCGATGCTCGACGCCGGGATCACCGTCACCCTCGGCACCGACGACCCGCCGATGTTCCACACGACCTTGCTCGACGAGTACGAGCGGGCCTGGGCCTGGGCGGGCCTCGATCTCGACGGGTTGGCCCGACTCGCGACGAACTCCCTCGACGCCGCCCTTTGACTCCCAGGGCGCCTCCTTCTGAGGCGCTGCGCCAAGGCTCGCTGCGCTCCCCGTCGCATGTCACAGGGCGCTCTGCTCCGCATGGGATCGCACGCCGGGCCGGGACCCCTTGTCACGGGGGCTGGACACGCGTGAGACACTGGTCGGGTCAGTCGTCGGAGGGGGTTCCGTGATGAGTGACGAGCTGATGGTCGACGCCGAGCTGCTGCGCTCCGAGGTGCGCCAGAAGTACAAGGAGGTCGCCGCCGATCCGCACGGCGACTTCCACTTCCACACCGGGCGGCAGCTTGCGACCCGACTCGGGTACGAGGCGGCCGTCGCGGACGCGCTGCCCGACGTCGCGGTCGAGTCCTTCGCGGGCGTCGCGAACCCGTTCTCGATCGCCGAGCTCGAAGCGGGAGAGCGCGTCGTCGATGTCGGCTCGGGCGCCGGCTTCGACAGCTTCATCGCCGCCGACCTGGTCGGTGAGGGTGGCACGGTCGTCGGCATCGACATGACCGACGAGATGCTCGACAAGTCCCGCTCGACCGCCGCCCGACTCGGACTCTCCCATGTCGAGTTCCGCCGGGGCCTCGCCGAGCAGCTGCCGGTGCTCGACGGGTGGGCCGACGTCGTCATCAGCAACGGCGTGTTCAACCTGTGCGCCGACAAGCGGGCCGTGTTCGACGAGGTGCTGCGGGTGCTCCGGCCGGGCGGTCGGCTCCAGCTCGCCGACATCGCCAACGGCAACGACGTCCCCGAAGAGGCGGTGCGCGACATCGACCTCTGGACCGCTTGAATCGCCGGTGGCCTGCCGTGCGCAGGCTGGATGGAGATGATGCGCCAGGCCGGGTTCGTCGACGTCCGGGTCGGCGAGTCCTACGACACGTTCGGCGGCGCCGGCGGCGAGGCCAACGCCAGGACCTTCGCCGTCTACGGCTACGCCTTCCTCGCCCGCAAGCCCGCCTGAGCAACCGCAGTCCCGCTGCGGACGTAGGGTCGAGGTATGCCGCGCGAGGAGGGCAACGTGCGCTCGTGGGCGTCACACGTCGACGCCAAGACGATGGAGCAGGCCCGTCGCAGTGCGTCGCTCGCCATCGTGGCCGGCCCGGTGGCGCTGATGCCCGACGCCCACCTCGGCTACGGCGCCACGGTCGGGAGTGTGATCCCGACCGAGGGGGCGGTCATCCCCTCGGCGGTCGGGGTCGACATCGGCTGCGGGATGATCGCCGCCCAGCTCGACGCACCGGCTGGTACGGGACGACCGATGACGGCCGCCGATCTCCCCGACGACCTTCGCCCGATGCACTCGGCGATCGCCGCCGCCATCCCGTCGGGGGTGGGCAAGGGCCACGACGCCCGGTCTGCGGAGCACCAGGTCGCCCTGCGCAGGCACCTGCCCGAGCTCCCGCCCACAAAGGCGAGCTGGAAGCACAACTGGGAGCGCAAGGCGCACGACCAGCTCGGCTCGCTCGGGTCCGGCAACCACTTCGTCGAGGTGTGCCTCGACGAGGACGACGCGGTCTGGCTCGTCCTGCACAGCGGATCGCGAGGCATCGGCAACCTCGTCGCCAACATGCACATCGACCGGGCCAAGGCGGACATGAAGCGCCGGCTGGTCGAGTTGCCCGACCGCGATCTCGCGTACGTCGTCGAGGGCACCGCCGAGTTCGAGGCCTACATCACCGACATGTTGTGGGCCCAGGACTACGCGATGGCGAACCGCCAGGTGATGCTCGAGGCCGCACTCGACGCGATCGGCCGGGTGCTGGGCCGGCGGGTCCGAGCCGTCGAGACGATCAACTGCCACCACAACTTCACC
>JAAUXY010142112.1_pt1 | contig 14074 bp, 14 predicted proteins | sample 7278121 | NCBI WGS metagenome assembly JAAUXY01 (sample SAMN14350117, study PRJNA611818) | marine sediment metagenome | isolation source: surface marine sediment (1.8m) | place: French Polynesia: Moorea | collected 2018-08 | reverse complement strand
GGGGCACGCCACCCACGCCTCGAGGCGGCTCGGTGACAGCGCCCCGGCGAGTGCCGGAACGTCGACCGAGCTCAGGTCGCCGTCGTAGGTGGTCAGCTCGTCGGCGGCTCGGGCGTGTCGCAGTCGGAGGCCCCGCCGCAGCACCGGGTCGAGCTCGGCGCCGGCCACCGTCGCAACCGGCTGACCGGTCATCACGTGGCTGAACCGCTCCCGCAAGCGGTGCTCGGACGGTGACGCCGGGAATCCGGTGGCGGCGAGGCCTGCGGTGGGGGAGGCGACCTCGTGCAACCGCGGGTCGGTGATCCACGGTGCGATCCACCGTGAGGGCTGGTTGTCGCCCGAGCTCCGGAGATCGCCCCGGGGGATGGTCACGGTGACGTCCGCGATGGCCGCTGCGACGAGCAGGTTGCGGTGGAGCCGGTCGGCGCGGGCATCGGCGGTCGGCAGGCCTCCGGCGGCGCGATCGGCGTCGGACAGCAGCGGGTCGGCACGCGGGGCGGGCGGCAACGTCCCCTCGGCGCCGCCGAGGACGACGACGACGTCGACGTCGAGGCCCTCGGCGCCGGCCAGTGGCCCGACGGTGACGCCGTCGCCGACCCGCCCCTCGCGGCCCGGCATGTCGTCGAGCTCGGCCTCGAGCGTCGACTTGAAGCGGTGCCGGGTGACGGGCTCGCCGACCGGGTCGAGGTGGCGCAGGCGGTCGAGCGCGGTGGTCAGCGCCTCCCAGGCCCGATACTCGGGATCGGCCAGCGCGTGCAGCTTCGACCGACCGATCCAGCGGTCGAGTTGGTTGCCGCACCACTCGGCCCAGTCCCACCAGCGAGCTGTCGCCGCCGGGTGGCCGAGATCGGCGCGCAGCTCGGACACGAAGCCCGCCAGCGCAGTGGCCGACTCGCCCCACGATTCGCTCTCCGCCAGAGAGCCGAGCCGCCGCTGCCAGTCGTCGTCCCGGGCGACCCCGGCCTCCCGGCTGACCCGCTCCCATCTCGCCGTCGGAAGGAGGTTGCCGGACGCGTCCCGGGCGGGGAAGTCGGCGAACATCGCGAACAGATCGCGCCGGCGCAGCCCCCGGCGATCGACGTCCAGCAGGTCGAGCACGAGCCGGGGGGCGAGCCGCTCGCTCGTCTGTGTCCCCGGGCGCCCGTTCCACGGGATCTCCGCGACGCCGAGGTGGTGTTCGACGAGCCGGGCGTACGGGCGGTGCGACGGCCACAGCACGGCCATCCGCTCGAACGGGGTGCCGGATCGCGGGGCGTCGAGCAGCAGTCGGCTGGCGACCCGCACCTCGTCGTCGGCGTCGGTGGTCGACACGAGGCGCTCTGGGGCTCGGTCCAGCGGCGGGACCGGTGTGGTGGGCAGGCCGAGGGCGTCGAGGGTGCCGAACACGTCGGCGTCGGGGGCCCCGAGGCCGACCGCCGTGGCGACGACGTGGACGTCGCCACGATGCCCGAGCGCTCGCACGAACTCGAGCGGGAGGCCGCGGAGGTCGCGCGGCAGGTAGACGACGAGGTGGGCCAGACCGGGTGCCCGGCCGGCATCGACCTCTTCGGTCGCCCGGGCGAACAGGTCGGCCTCGTCGTACCAGCGTCGGCCGAGCAAGGCGCTGACCGCACGGCTGACGCGGACCGCCTCGCGTCCCCGGTGCGACCGGGCGGCCACCGTCTCGGCCGGCTCGGGCCCGGCCCGCCGTAGCTCCCTGTGCAGCTCCCGCAGGGCGACCACCGTCGAGGGGTGCGACGCGACGGCGGCGTAGGACCCGGGCCGGTCGGCGAGCACTCGGGCGACGGCCAGGTCGACGACCGGCGTCGACATCGGCGACCGGTCGGCGGCGGCGAGGGCGGGGCCGGCGATCAGCTCGGCGAGCCGGTCGAGGGTGACCATGTCGACGCCCGCCACGCCTCCCTCGCGGCCGAGCGCTCGCCGTGCCATGACCCCGCAGGTGTTGCTGGGCACTGCGACGACGACCGGTGCCAGCACGTCGCCGCCCTTCGCGGCGGCGATGGCCCCCCGAAGCGCCGCGATGGCCTCGTCGGGCCGGACGGTGGTGGCGGCGATCGTCACGGTCTGGATCGTAGGGAAGGGGTGTCACGAACGCATCGGCCCGGAGTTGAGTCCCTCGGGGCCTGGCCCCGGAGGACTCAACTCGTGACGGGGAGGAACCGGCAGCCGATGGCGCTGAGCGCCGCGCGTGCCCGGCGGCCGGTTGCCTCGTCCGCCGCCAGGACGGTGATCGCTCCGCCGGAGCCGGAGAAGTTGGCTGCCGCTCCGGCGAGCCGGGCCCGGTGCACCATCTCGACGTGCGCCGGGTTCAGCGGGAGCACCGAGCGCCGGAGGTCGAACGACCGGTCCATCGCCTCGCCCAGGCCCGCGACGTCACCGGCCCGGAGTGCGGCCGTCGCCGCACGAGCCTCGTCGGCGAGTGCCGTCATCGCCCTGATCACGTCCAGATCACCGGCGTCGTGCCGCTCCCGCAGCGGACGGTGGGTGGTGTCGCTCGACGCTGCTGCTTCCGTGCGGTGCGCAACGAAGAGCTCGCCAGGTAGCCCGGCGGCGAGGACCTCGCAGCGGCCCGACGGCCGGTCGAACCGGCGGGGTGCCGAGTCGGCGTCGAACTCCATGTGGACCACCGCGTCGGCGCTCTGCACCAGCCGGTCCTGAAGCCCGGCTGCGATCCCGAGGTGCTCGCTCTCGGCGGCCAGCGCCACGACCGCCAGCGCATCGGGCCGGAGCGGCTCGTGGCCGGCGCACCGGGCGACCGCACGGATCGCAGCGATGACGATGGCGCTCGATCCGGCCAGGCCGACCGACCGGGGGATCGAGGTGTCGATGTCGATCGAGCAGGGCGCGAACGGCTCTGGCGAGACGATCGCCGCGTACGCTCGTATCCCGGCGAGGACGAGCTCTGCCTGCCCGATCGCTTCGTCGCCGGGTGGCGCCGCGGCGAGCTCGTCCCACCCGGCGAACCACCGGTCGCCGACCTCGTAGCGGTCGCTCGGTCTGAGCGTGACCGTTGCCGCGGCGCTGCGCACCGGGGTCGCCAGGACCGCACCGCCGTAGCCGTCCGACGGGTTGCCGGCCAACGCGGCACGGGCGGGCACCGTCTCGATGATCACACCGTCGGCCACCGCCCCGTTGTACCAGGCACCCTCCGGAAGCCGGCCGCCGGGTACCGTCTCGCCGATGGCGATCCGCCGAGCAACACCGGCCGACGTCCGGCGCCTGAGCGTCACGGCGATGCGGTCGTTCGTGGACGACCCCGTGATGCGGTGGCTGGTTCCCGACGACGAGGACTACTTCGCGCCGGGCGGCGAGCTGTTCCGCGGCGTGGTGACCAACTGGGTCGCGCTCGGCGAGGTCTGGTGCACCGACGACGCGGTTGCACTGGCGGCGTGGATCCCGCCCGGGCGGCCGGAGGCCCAGGTCGATGTCGACCCACCCGTTGCGCCGCCGCCGCCGGAGCGGATCGAGCGGTTCAAGGTGCTCGGCCCCCTGCTGGACGCCAACTCACCGCCCGAACCGCACTGGTACCTGCAGATGCTGGCGACCCATCCCGATTGGCAGCGACAAGGTCTCGGGGCGGAGCTGATGGCGTCCATGTTCGAGCGCAGCGACGCCGAGGGGCTGGCCTGCTACCTGGAGACCGAGACCGTCGAGAACGTTGCCTACTACCGGCGCCACGGCTTCGATGTTCGGTCCGAGTGGGACGTCCCCGGCGGCCCGCACATGTGGGGCATGCTCCGGCCTGCGGCCTGAGTCCTGCGGTGCCTGTCCCCGGAGGACTCAGGTTCATGTGGGGCATGCTCCGGCCTGCGGCCTGAGTCCTGCGGTGCCTGTCCCCGGACGACTCAGGTTCTCAGGAGACAGCGGCTTCGGCGCGGGCGCGGAGATCGGCGACGGCGTGGGCCAGGCCCTCGGGGTCGCGGTAGAGGGCGCTGCCGGCGACCAGCACGTTGGCACCCGCCGCCGCCGCACCGGCGATCGTCGACGGTCCGATCCCGCCGTCGACCTCGACGTGCACATCGTCGGCCATGCCGGCGTCGTCGAGCATCCGGGCGATCTCGGTGATCTTCGGCTCCATCGACGAGATGTACGCCTGACCGCCGAACCCCGGGTTGACGGTCATCACGAGCACGAGGTCGACGAGGTCGAGGACGTGCGCCACCGCCGACGCCGGTGTCGACGGGTTGAGCGCCACCGCCGCCGACGCCCCCAGCTCGTTGACCAGCGCCAGCGAGCGGTGGAGGTGCGTCGTCGATTCGGCGCGCACGATCAGCCGTGAGCAGCCGGCCTCGACATAGCGGGCAGCCATCAGATCGGGCGTCTCGACCATCAGATGGGCCTCGAAGGGCACCGAGGCGTGTGATCGTGCGGCGGCGATGACGTCGGGACCGAACGTCAGGTTGGGGACGAACTGCCCATCCATCACGTCCCACTGGATCAGGTCGACGCCGGCCGCCTCGAGCGCCGCCACCTCGTCGCCGAGCCGGGCGAAGTCGGCCGGCAGCACGGACGGGGCGATCATGATCGGGCGCAGCATCGGCCAGGAACCTAGTGCGCGCGCCCACGGGCGCCTGGGAACCGTCGCCGCTCCGGTGAACCGGTGATCGGCGTCGCCAGGGGGCTATGCGCTGTCGCCAGTCTCGGAGCTGTCGCCGGTCTCGCCGCGCTCCCAGGCCTCGTCGTCGTCGTCCCAGGCCTTGTTGCGCTCCTCGACCTTGTCCTTCCAGTGCTCGGCCTCGTACTTCGACGCGTACGGGCCGAGCATGTCCTCGGCCGGACCCCGCTCGTCGGCCGGGACGGCCCGGTTCCGCCGCAGATCCCAGTACCACTCGCCCTGCTCGGAGCTCATCGGGTCATCCTCGCACGGTCCTGGCGTCCACGCCTCGGCGCGTAACGCTGAGTGTCTGACACCCAGCGCTACGCGCGTCGCGCGTGGAAGGCTGACGAGATGCGGCTGACCCTGCGTCCCGAGCGTCTCGTCGCCGGCGGAGACGCCCTGGCGCGCGACGACGGCCGGGTCGTGTTCGTTCGCGGCGCGCTGCCCGGCGAAGTCGTGGCAGCCGACGTCGTGGAGGCCAAGAAGGACTTCGCCCGCGCCGAGGTGGTCGAGGTCGTCGAGCCGTCGGCGAACCGGGTGCGGCCGCCCTGCGCGCACCGGCGGGCCGGTTGTGGTGGTTGCGGGTGGATGCACCTCGCGTCCGTTGCGCAGCTCGAGGCCAAGATGGAGATCGTCCGCGAGTCGCTGCGGCGCATCGGCCGGTTCGAGCCGGCCGGGGTCGAACGCATGGTCGTCCGGGGCGCATCGGTCGACACGACGGCCTACCGGACGACCATCCGGGTCGTCGGCTCGCAGGACCGCACGCCCGGGTTCCGCGAGGCCGCGACCGGCGCGGTCGTACCGGTCGGCGACTGCCTGGTCGCCCACCCGGCGCTGTCGGAGGTGCTCGGCGACGTCCGCGTCGCCGCCGGGGTCGAGCTCACGTTGCGGGTGTCGGCGGCCACCGGGGCGATGACGGCCCGATGGGCCGGCGGAAGGGGGGCGGTCGCCGGACTCCCGCGTGGTGTGCACGTCGGCGACCGGGCGTGGTTGACCGAGACCGTCGCCGGCCGTGACCTGCGGGTCTCGGCGCCGTCGTTCTTCCAGTCCGGTCCGCAGGCGGCCGAGTTGCTCGTCGCCGCCGTCGGCCGGGCCGCCCCGGAGCTGGCCGAGGCGGAACGGGTGGTCGATGCGTACGGCGGTGTCGGCTTGTTCGCGGCGACCCTCATGGCCGACGCCGCCCACGTCACGCTGCTCGAGTCGTCGACCTCGGCGTGTGCCGACGCAGCGCACAACCTCGCCGACCGCGACGTGACCGTCGTCCGTGGGGAGGTCGGCCGTTGGGCCCCGGGCGACCGGCCGTTCGACGTCGTCGTCGCCGACCCTGCCCGGCCCGGGCTCGGTCGGCCCGGTGTCACCGCACTCGTCGACGCCCGACCGGCGGTGTTCGTGCTGGTCAGCTGCGATCCGGTGTCGCTCGCCCGCGATGCCCATCTGCTGGCCGAGCGGGGGTATCTTCCGTCCAGGGTCGAGGTGCTCGACCTCGCCCCGCACACCCCCCACGTCGAGGCGGTGACGCGGTTCACAAGCACGCAGTGAGAATTCTCGCTTCGCCGTCATCCGGGAGGCACGCTGGAACGTACAGAAGATGTGAGACGCGACTACGCCGAGGCTTCCGACGCCGCGCTCGTCGTGTCGATCGGTCGGTACCAGCAGGCAGCGCTGGCCGAGGCCTACCGCCGCCACGCCGGGGCCGTGTTCGGCCTCTCGAAGCGGCTCCTCGGTGACCACTCTCGTGCCGAGGAGGTCGTGCAGGAGGTGTTCGTCCGCCTGTGGAACGAGCCGAACCGCTACGACCCCGAGCGCGGGACACTGCGCAGCTTCCTGCTGGCCCACACGCACGGCCGCTCGGTGGACATCATCCGTTCGGACGTCGCCCGCCGGAACCGCGAGGAGCGAGAGGCGCAGGAGCAGGCGGAGGGCGGCTACGACCTCGCCCGCGAGGTGTGGGACATGGCGCTTGCGGGGCACGTCCGCGAGGCGCTGACGAAGCTGCAAGCTGGCGAGCGAGAGGCCATCGAGCTCGCCTATTTCGGAGGGAAGACCTACAAGGAAGTGGCCGAGGAGCTCGGTCAGCCCGAGGGCACGGTGAAGAGCCGCATCCGGGCCGGGCTCAAGCGGCTGCGCACCGAGTTGGTGGAAGCCGGGGTCACGGTGGGGGCTGACTGATGAGCGAGCACATGGATCCTTCGAACGACGTCTACGAACTCGACGAGCTGCTCGGGGCCTACGCCCTCGATGCACTCGATCCCGGCGAGCGCGACCGGGTCGACGACTACCTGTCGATCAACCCGAAGGCTGCGATGGAAGTGCAGGAGCACCGCGAGGTGGCGACGATGCTGGCGTTCACCGGCATGGACGCTCCCAACGGCGACCTCTGGGCGCGCATCGAGCACGAGATCACCGGACCCGCTCCCGAGCCCGGCCCCGAGCTGGCGAAGGTGATGTCGCTCGACGACCACCCGAAGCGCCGCCGGCTCGCCGCCATCGCCCCGTGGGTGGCGTCGGCCGCTGCCGCTGCGGTGATCGCGGTCGTCGTCGTCAACATCACCGACGACGACGGCGCTCCGACCGACCCGATGGCGGCGGCCCTCGACGAGGCCCGCGCGGACCGCGACTCGAAGGTGGCGACGCTGGCCGCCGAGGGCCAGGTCGAGGTCGCCTCGGCGGTCATCGACCAGGACGGTCGCGGCTTCATCGATGCCACGAAGTTGCCCCCGCTGCCCGACGACAAGACCTACCAGCTGTGGGGCGTCGTCGTGGAGGGCGATGCGATCTCGCTCGGCATCTTCGGCCCGAACCCCGAGATCGAGACCTTCACCGTCGAGAGCGAAGTCGCCGTGCTGGCGCTGACCATCGAGGACGCCCCCGGTGTGATCAGCGACGGCAACCAAGACGGTTGGTACGTCGGCGAAGTCAGTTGAGGTCGGTCCGGTTTGCCCGCTCGCGGCGTTCCGCAGGCTCGTCGTTGGCGAACGCCCTCGCCGGTCCGCAATCCGTCGCACATCCGGAGTAGCGGCCATCCTGGCCGCAACGTGAGGATGGTGGCCCATTCGACTGCGGTGGACAGCGAACGGGTGGCGCCGGGGTCAGTTCGGGAACGACCGGAGGGCGTCAGCCCATAGGTCGCACGCCCGAACTGTCGCCGGTGACAGGACCCGTGAGCGGTAGGTCGGTGAGAGTTCGTGCGGAGGGGTCGCGGGAAGTCTCACCTGTGGGCAGACTGGGGGCGTGTTGGAGGCGACGTGTACGGACGAGGTGTCGACGGCGCTGGCCGAGGGGCGGGCGGTCGTCGCGCTGGAGTCGACGATCTTCTCCAACCTCGGGCTGCCGTCGCCGGCCAACGCCGAGGCGCTCGATCGGTGCCGGGCGGCGATCCGTGCCGGCGGCGCCGTCCCTGCGGTGACGGCAGTGCTCGACGGCGTGGTCCGCCTCGGCCTCGACGACGCCGAACACGAGCGCATCCTCGGCGAGGCACGCAAGGCCGCCGAGCGTGACCTCGCGGTGGCGGTCGGCCAGCGATGGCCCTTCGGCGCGACGACCGTGTCGGCGGCGGTGGCGATCGCCGCAGCGGCCGGCGTGGCGGTGTTCGCCACGGGCGGCATCGGTGGCGTTCACCGCGGTGCCGAGCTGACCGGCGACGTGTCGGCCGACCTCGACGCGCTCGCCCACCACCCCGTCGTCACCGTCTCCGCCGGGGCGAAGGCGTTCCTCGACCTTCCCAGGACCCTCGAGTACCTGGAGACCGCCGGCGTGCCCGTGCTCGGCTGGCGCCACGACTGGTTCCCGGCCTTCTACACGCGCTCGTCGGGGCTCCCGGTCCCGCACCGCGTCGAGGACGCCGCCGAGGTCGCACGGATCCACCGGTGGCGCAGCCGTCCGTCGGCGGGGATGCTCCTGACGGTGCCGATCCCCGAGACGGCGGAGCTGGACCCCGTCGAGCTCGACGGCGTCCTCGCAGCGGCACTCGACGAGTGCCAGCGGTCGGGGATCACCGGTGCGGCCGTGACGCCGTTCGTGCTCGACCGGATCGCCGAGGCGACCGGCGGCCGCAGCGTGCCGGCCAACCTCGCGCTCGCCGAGCACAACGCCGAGGTCGCCGCAGCCGTTGCCGTCGCGATCGCCGGTTGACCGCGGGCCGTCAGCGGGCGAGCGCGGCGAGCCGCTCCTCGACCCGGTCGAGAAACGCCCCCCGCTCGTCGGGTGTGCTCTTGTCCACGCCGTAGTGCGCGAGCCAGGTGGTCCTCGCACGGCGATGGCACATCGCCCGCAGGCTGCGGGTGATCGTCCGCTTGCCGGCCTCGCCCTCGAACGAGTTGATCAGCTTCGACGAACCGTGCGTCGTGACGGCGACGATCCGCCGGATGTTGGTCAGCATCGGCCGCAGCTGGTTGGCCCCCTCGGGGAGCTCCCACGCCACCCCGCTGACCCACACCCGGTCGATCCACCCCTTGAGCATCGCCGGCTGCCCGGACCACCACGTCGGGTAGACGAGCACCAGCAGCTCCGCCCAGGCGAGGTCGTCGGCATACCTCGCCACCGCCGGATCGGCGCCCGGCTCGAGGTGGCGGCGCCACTCCTCCTCGCCGAACGCCGGGTCGAACCCGTCGGCGTAGAGGTCCGCGACCCGCACGTCGGCGCCGGCCCGTTCGAGCCCCGCGAGCGCACGATCGCGGACCGCCTCGACGTACGAGCCCGCCGAGGGATGGCAGTAGACGACCAGGGCGCGCGTCATCGGAGGTCCGCCATCCGTCGTTCGACCGACGCCGCGAACTCGCGGCGCTGACGCTCGGTCGAGGTGTCGATCGCGTAGAGCCCGAGCCACGTCGACCGGGTCCGCCGGCCGCAGCACAACCGGAGCGCCCGGGTCAGCGTGCGGCGCCCGTTGTCGTTCACCGCCATGACGTAGGAGCGGGGCGACCCGTACGTCGAGATCCCGACGATCCGGCGAACGTGGCGGAGATTGGCGACGACGCCACCCGACGCGGGGTCGAAGCGGAACGCGACGCCGGGCACCATCACCCGCTCGAGCCACCCCTTGAGGATCGCAGGGAGCCCGCTCCACCAGGTGGGGTAGACGAACACGAGGAGGTCGCTCCGGGCGACGACCGCAGCGTGCTCCTCGACGAGCGGGTCGAGGATCGGCCGGTCGCCGTGGTAGGCCCGGCGCTCCTCGTCGCTCATCGCCGCCCGGAAGCCGACCGCGTAGAGGTCGATCACCTCGACCTCGTGCCCGCCGGCCCGCAGCCCGGTGACGGCGCGGGTGGCCAGCTCCCGGCAGTAGCTCGCGCCGCTCGGGTGGGCGACGACGACCGCGGCGTGCATGCCGTGATTCTCTCATCGCGCCGCCGCGGCGTGGGGCACCGGCGGTCGGCGACGGCGTCGGTGCCTCCGGCCCGTCGTCGGCAGATGTGGTCCGAGTACGGTGCGCCCGCATGACGCCCCCGCCCACGAGCTCCCGGTTCGACACCTCGTCGATCCTCCCCGGCGACCCGGTCGATGCCGACGGCGACCCCCTCGATGTGCTCCACGATCGTGAGTATCGGGTTCGTGCGTTCCGCAAGGGCAGCGATCGAGTCCTGGTCAGGGGTGCGGTGCGCGACCAGAAGCCGCCGGGCCTCTACTTCCCCGACGACCCCGAGCCGTTGACCGTGCACCACATGCAGATCGACATCGAGGTCGCGTACCCGCAGCTGGAGATCGTCGCCGCCGGCGTCGCCTTCGAGTCGCACCCGAACGACGAGTGTCCGGCGATCGCAACCCACTATGAGCAGCTCGTCGGGCTGTCGATCGCCCGGGGATTCACCCACCGCGTGCGCGAGCTGTTCGGTGGGCCGCGGGGGTGCACCCACACGACCGCGCTGCTGCAGGCGATGGCGCCGGTCGCCGTCCAGTGCATCTGGTCGCTTCGCGCCTCGGAGGCCCATCGGGACGGGGAGGCGGCCGTGCCGACGCCCGAGCAGCGGCGGGCGATGTGGCGGATGAACGTCAACGCGTGCCACGTGTGGGCCGAGGACTCGGACTGGGTCGGCCGCCTGGAGGCGGGGGAGGAGATGCCGCCGCCGGCGTTCGTCAGCGAGCGGCTCGTGCAGCTCGGGCTGAAGCCCGACGACTGGCGGGCGCGGATCACCGGCTGACCGTCGGCGTGGCGCCCACCGCCCGGCGTCCCGCGACATCATGGGGGCGTGTCCTCGCCGCCGGGTCAGTGGCCGCACCCGGATCCCTGGGCCGAACAGGAGCGCCGCCGTCAGGAGCACCGGCGTCGGCGCCGCCGGCGGCGGCTCCTCTGGATCGCGCCGCTCGTGCTCGTCGTCCTCGTTGCGGCCCGCGGGCTGTACCTGCTGACCGACGACGAGGCGGCGGGGGAGGCACCGCCGGCGACCGCCGGTGCCCCGTCGACCGCCGTCACGACCGAAGCTCCGGTCACGCTGCCGCCGCCGTCCACGTTGGCGCCGGGCGCCGTCGTCCGACTCGACGAGGTCTGGTTGCTCGACCGGCAGGACGGCACGTACGACTGGGGGCTGATCGTGACGTCGACCGACGACGGGGACCGCGAGGGTGTCGCCGTCAGCGCTCGGTTGCTCGACGCCGCCGGTGAGGTGGTCGCCGCGGTCGACGACCGGATCGGGATCTTGCCGGCCGGCGAGCGGGCCGCGGTCGGTGGGGTGGTGTCCGATCCCGGCGGGACGCCGACGCGCATCGAGGCCGACGTTGCTGTCGGCCGGCGCGTTGCGGAGACCGAGCGCGGGCGGCTGGAGGTGGTGGCGGTGGAGCGGCGGCCCGACGGGCGCGACGGGGAGGGCGAGGTGCTGACGGGGCGCTTGAGCTCGACCTTCGCCGACGAGGTCGAGTCGGTGCGGGTCGCGGCGATCTGGCGGGGCGAGGACGGCGCCGTCGTGACAGCCGCGTTCCGGGACATCGAGCGTGTGCGACCTCGCGTCGAGGCCCGCTTCGAGCTGCCACTGGACGGGCTCGTCGTACCCGACGGCCTCCCCGCCGACGTCCTCGTCGTGCGGTGACGAATTACCCTCTGACCTGGTGCTTCCCCAGGGATTCGAACCCTGAACCAATGGATGAAGAGCCGCTCGATGGCGCTTGACCGCGTGGTGCTTCCCCAGGGATTCGAACCCTGAACCAATGGATTAAGAGTCCACTGCTCTGCCGTTGAGCTAGAGAAGCAAGCGACCCGACAGGGTACCAAGCGACCATTCGCCTCGCACCCCGCCGGGTCCGTCGCATCGCTGCGTGGGGTGGCCAAGGGGACTTGAACCCCCAACCGCCAGGATCACAACCTGGTGCTCTGCCAGTTGAGCTATGACCACCATGGCGGTCGGTAGTCTGCCAGCGACTGGGCCGAACGCCACCATCGAATCCGGCGCAAACGCCGCCTCGCCCCGTCTCCTCGCGACTGTGGTCGCTGGGCGACACGCGGGCTCAGAACTTCCGACGGTGGCTGAGCGCGCTGGCCGCTACCGGCTCCAGCTGCGGTCTTCGCGGAAGCGACCGACGGCGAGCGGGGTCGACCACTGACGGCGCTGGCGCAGGCTCGACGTGCCGAAGATGATCAGTGCGGCGAGGATCAACGCGATCACCCCGAACACGATGGTGAAGGTCCGCCAGTGGTTGGCGAGTCGGGGGAAGACCCCGATCCAGGTGGTGTCCGACAGCGCCGGGAGCAGCGCCAGCGGGACGAGGTAGCCGAGCACGATGGTCGAGACGCCGAAGGTCGCCAGCCCGATGCCGGCGGCGAGCGTGAACTCCCCCCGCTCGGGGCGCAGCACGAACCCGGCGATCAGCGTGATCAGCCCGAGACCGGCCGTGACCACCGTGATCCAGCCGACGACGGTGTCGATCACGGCGACCGAACCGACCTCCTCGACCGGCAGCGTGATCGGCTGGACGAGGGCGACGCGCTCGTCACGCACCACCAGCACCTGCTGCGGCCCGGTGATCTGCACCGGCTCGTCGCGGGCGCCGATCACCCGGGCGTGGGCCTCGCCGACGAACTCGGACATCACCGCGGCGCCGGCCGGGATCACCGCGATCTGCTCGATGTACTCCTTGAGCTCGGTCGGCGACTGGCCGAGCACCGGCGCGTCGACGCCGGCGATCACTGCGGCGATCTCGTCGCGGATGTTCTCGTCGCCGAGGATCGCCCGGGCGGTGCTGGTGTCCGACGTCGGCGTGAAGGCCACTCGGGAGAGCCAGAAGGTGCTCGCGGCGATCGCGAGGAAGACACCCGCCGAGATCAGGAGTACCCCTGCCAGAGATCGCCGCACCGGGAGAGTCTGACAAATCTGAGCCGTACGATACGACCGTGACCAGACCGAGCCTGTCGCGGATGCTGGCGCGCGGGGCTCGGCGACGGTGTCCGTGGTGCGGCGGGCGGGGTGCGTTCTTCACCGGCTGGTTCGCCAAGGCGTCGTAGTGTCGCTCGTGCGGGTTGCGCTGGTGGCGGGGTGACGTGGGCTTAGAGCTCGGCGCGGCCGCGATCGCGGCGATCATCGTCCTGGGCCCGCTGATGATCGCCCTCGGGGTCGTGGTCGCCGTGACGTGGCCGGACGTGGCCGCCGTCCCGTTGTTCGTCGTGCTGGGGATCGGTGGGGTGGTGCTGCCGATCGTGCTGTACCCCGTGTCGTACACGTTGTGGCAGGCGCTCGATCTGGCGATGCGCCCGGTGTCGCCCGACGACTTCGACGTCGACGTCATCGGGCAGGCTGCGGACGTTCGCTCCGGGGATGCTTGAACGAACGATTGTTCGTTGGTTACACTCGTGTGATCTTGCCCTGGCAATCCGGCTGTGACACCCCCTCCGTACGGTGCTCAGCATCAACCCGACTCCACACCTGAGCCCTCACACACGGAAAGAGACACCGACATGAGCAACGATCGTGACAAGGCCCTCGACATGGCGCTCGCCCAGATCGACAAGCAGTTCGGCGCCGGCGCCATCATGAAGATGGGCGAGCGGACGAACATGGCGATCGAGACCGTGCCGACCGGCGCCCTCTCGCTCGACCTGGCCCTCGGCGTCGGCGGTTTGCCGCGGGGCCGGATCACCGAGATCTACGGCCCGGAGTCGTCGGGCAAGTCGACGCTTGCGATGCATGTCGTCGCCGAGGCGCAGCGCAACGGCGGCGTGTGCGCCTACATCGACGCCGAGCACGCGATGGATCCGGTGTACGCCAAGGCGATCGGGGTCGACGTCGACCAGCTGCTGATCTCCCAGCCCGACACCGGTGAGCAGGCGCTCGAGATCGCCGACATGTTGTGCCGGTCCGGGGCGATCGACGTCATCGTCGTCGACTCGGTGGCGGCGCTGACGCCGCGGGCCGAGATCGAGGGGGAGATGGGCGACTCCCACGTCGGCCTCCAGGCCCGGCTGATGAGCCAGGCGCTGCGCAAGCTCACCGGCAACCTCAACAAGACCAAGACGATCGCCATCTTCATCAACCAGCTCCGCGAGAAGATCGGCGT
>JAAUXY010033711.1_pt1 | contig 14076 bp, 13 predicted proteins | sample 7278121 | NCBI WGS metagenome assembly JAAUXY01 (sample SAMN14350117, study PRJNA611818) | marine sediment metagenome | isolation source: surface marine sediment (1.8m) | place: French Polynesia: Moorea | collected 2018-08 | reverse complement strand
GCCGGAAGCTTCAGGTTTGCCGCGGGGCAGCTCGCGGGCCAGCGCGGTGCCTGCCAGCAGAAAGGCGAGCATGCCGAAGAGAACCGCGGTGCGGCGTCTTTTGATCATTTTTTATCCCGCTTTGTCGGCTTCGACCCGCGCAATGCTCGGGTGTTCGGCAAGTCGCCCCATCAATGCCTGGATGTCGTCGTGACCGGCCAGGAGGTCCATATCGAACATCTTCTGCGAGATGGCATTCGCCAGGCCGAAACAGTAGAACGTGTAAAAATCGGCAAGCGTCATGTCGGAGCCTGCGGCGTAAGGATCGCAGACGATGATGCGGCGTACCGCAGCCATGCCTTTCTTCAGGTCCCGCTCGGTGGTCTCCTTGGTCTCGTCGGTAACGGTCTGTCCGAACATGGCTTCGGGCAGGCAGCGGCGCGCCACGAGCTCGACGTCGAGCTTGATGTGACAGATGAGTTCCACCACTTTGCCGGCGTCGAAGGGATCTTCCGGCAGGAGCGCCGGCTCAGGCTGCAGCCGTTCGAGATAAGCGGCAATCGCCAGGCTCTCCGACATGAATCTGCCGTCCACGCCGATGGACGGCATTTTGCCCATGGGTGTGCGTGCGAGATTGTCCTCTTCCTGGGTGGGAGGCGCTTTCACCTCCTCGAACTCGAGTCCCTTTTCGATGAGTAAAGCCTTGGTGAGGCTGTAGTAGTTGCTCAGGCGCAAGCCATATAGCTGAATCATGATCCCCCCTCTCGTGCCCTCGCGCGGGCGTTGGTCAACGCTGTGGAAAGTAATGGTTGGTGATTTTCTGGTGCAAAGTAAACAGCTGTTTCTGCCGTGCATCGACAAAGCGGTGCAATTTTGCATCTTCCAGGCGGCGGACTCTGGCGCGCTGCAGCTGACGCCGCATGTTGTTGATGATCTCCAGCGGCTCGGTGTTGTTGGGTAAGGCGCGCAGGCAATTGCGTATGGTCGTCAGACAGCGCAGGAGCGAGCGCGGCAGATCCCGGTTCTGCAGCAGAAACTCCAGCACGTCCTCCTGATTGATCGGATTCTGCACGGTAGCCGTGTAGCCCTGCATGGCATCCAACGAATTCAGAACGCTGCGCCACTGAATATCGGCGAATGGGGCAAGCTCGGTGTCGTGTTCCAGCAGGTCAATGGAGCGCAGATCAATGATCCGCGTCGTCATGTCGGCACGCTCGATGAAGTTGCCGAGACGGAAAAACTGCCAGCTTGCGTTGTGCAGCATGTTGGAAGACAGGAAACCGTTGATCTGATCCAGGTGGGCAATGATGTCCTTCAGCCCGCGGTTGCGGCGCGTGCGGCTCAGCGGTTCCTGCAGCGCCTCTCTGGCATAGAGGTGGATCTCGTTGATGTGCTCAAACGCTGCTCTGGGCAGCGTGCCGCGCAGCGTACGCGCGTTTTCGCGCGCGAAGCCGAGCGCGTTCAGCAGCGAGCCGGGATTGCGCGCGTCGCTCAGAAGGAATCGCGCAACCAGCTTCTCGTTGCTGTCGGGGCTGGTAACCGTGTCGCCATATAAGTCGGTGAACGCATCTTCCTGAGCGAGAATGTCCACCAGCGGCATCCAGCCGAGCGGCAGGCGCATGGGTAGGTCCATCATCAGATTGGCGTTGACCTGCACCAGACGCGCGGTGCTGCCGGCACGCTCGAGATAGCGTCCGAGCCAGTAGGTGCGAAAGGCGGTGCTCGACAGCGTGTGCGTGGTCATTCGTCGTCCACCACCCAGGTGTCTTTGCTGCCGCCGCCCTGTGAGGAGTTGACGACAATCGAGCCTTTACGCATTGCCACCCGGGTGAGTCCACCGGTTGTCACGTAGTTTTCGGCGCCGCTCAGGATGAAGGGCCTGAGGTCCAGGTGACGGGGTTCCGCATGTGTGTCGATCAGCGTCGGCGCGGTGGAGAGGTTGAGCATCGGTTGCGCCATATAGTTGCGCGGATTGGCGCGTATCTGACGCGCAAACTGATTACGCTCTTTCCTGCTCGCCTTGGGACCAATCATCATGCCGTAACCGCCGGATTCGTTGGCGGGTTTGACCACCAGCTGATCCAGATTGTCGAGCACGTAGTCGCGATGTTCCTTCTCGACGCAGCGGTAGGAAGGCACGTTGGCGAGCAGCGGCTCTTCGCTCAAATAGTATCGAATGATGTCCGGCACATAGGTGTAGATGACTTTGTCGTCGGCGACGCCGCATCCCGGAGCATTGGCCAGCGCCACTTTACCGGCGCGCCAGGCGCGCATCAGTCCGGGAACGCCGAGGACCGATCCAGGATTGAACACTTCCGGATCGATGAAGGTGTCGTCGATGCGCCGATACAGCACGTCGACTCTGACGAGTCCCTCAATGGTACGCATGTAGAGGTAGTCGTCCTTGCCGACGACGAGATCCCGGCCCTCCACCAGCTCTGCCGCCATGGCGTTGGCCAGATAAGCGTGCTCGAAATAGGCGGAGTTGTAGATGCCCGGCGTGAGCACTGCCAGCTGCGCCGTGCGGTTGGCGTTGGGGTTCAGCGAGCGCAGCGTATTGGCGAGCTGAGTCGGGTAGTCGTCGACCGGATGGATGACGTAGTCGGTGAAGAGCTCCGGAAACACCCGTTTCATGACCTCGCGGTTCTCCAGCATGTAGGAGACGCCCGAAGGCACCCGCAGATTGTCTTCGAGCACGTAGACGGTACCGTCGCCGCCGCGCACGAGATCGCTGCCACAGACGTGCGACCAGACGCGATGTGGCGGCGTGACGCCCATGCACTCCGGACGGAAATCTCTGGATTTGTCGATATACACACGCGGCAGCACGCCATCTTTCAGGATCTGCTGTTTGTGGTAGATGTCGTCGATGAATTGATTCAACGCGTTGACGCGCTGGATCAGGCCGCGTGAGATGGCATCCCACTCGGACTTCAGTATCAGGCGCGGGATGATGTCGAACGGCCATTCGCGGTCGATTGCGCCACTCTCGTCGCCGGAGTAAACGGTGAACGTGATGCCCATGGAACGGATTGCCAGCTCGGCTGCGTAGCGGCGCTCCTGCAGCTCGTCGTCATCGAGTTTCGCGAGCGCCTTTTTCAATGCCGCGGCGCCTTTACGCGCGCGTCCTCCCGGCGCAATCAGCTCGTCCCACACGTCACGGGCGGGATAGTTCTTCCATTCGATCGTCATGCCGGTATTGTACACGCTCCCATGCGGGACAGAATTCCCGCTGCGTTGACTCGGTTGTGTTGTCGGGTCCTCAGACAGGATGGTAAAGGTGAATCTGGAGCAATTGGCCGACTTCCTGGCCCGCCGCGAACGAGTGTTGATCATCAGCGGAGCCGGCATCAGCACGGCTAGCGGGATCGGCGACTACCGTAACGCCGACGGTGAATGGAAGCGTCCGCAGCCCGTGCAGCATCAGGATTTCATGCAGCGCGAGGATTGGCGACGGCGCTACTGGGCCCGCAGCATGGTCGGCTACCCGGAATTTCTGCGGGCGGTACCTAACGTTGCTCATGAGACGCTCGCAGCATGGGAAAGCCGCGGCAGGATTTCCGGCGTCATCACGCAGAACGTCGACCGCCTGCATCAACGGGCTGGCCACGAGCAGGTCATCGATCTGCACGGGCGTCTCGATCAGGTGGTTTGCATGAGCTGCGGACAGCTGTCATCCCGCGGCGAGCTGCAGGCCTGGCTCGAGCAGCACAATCCCGGCGTTGTCGGGACGGCCTTCAGCGCCGCGCCCGACGGTGACGCGGACCTCGAGCGCGACGACTTTGCCGACGTGCGGGTGCCTGTCTGCGCCGGGTGTGGCGGCATTCTCAAACCGAACGTCGTCTTCTACGGTGATAGCGTGCCGCGCGAGATTGTCGACCAGGCTTACGGCTGGGTCGATCACGCTGACGCGGTGCTCGTTCTCGGCAGCTCCCTCATGGTGTTTTCGAGTTTCCGTTTCGTCCGACACGCGCACGCTGACAACACTCCTGTTGCGGCCATCAATCGAGGGGTCATGCGCGGCGAAGAGCTTTTTGCCGTCAAAGTCGGCGAGGATGTTGGCGCGACGCTCGCGCAGCTCGATGGTCTGCTCGGTTGGTGATGGTCAGCGCTCAGACTCTGACTATCAGACTCTGATAGTCATTCTCTGATAGTCAGTCTCTAATAGTCAGTCTCTAATAGTCAGACAAGGCGGTATGTACATGCCAGGTGTGGTGTAGGACACTCGAAGGGAGGCTGCAAAGGAGGAACAGGTATGCCGCGTACGACAATCCGCGCCCTGTGGCTGGCAGTAGCCGCCGCGATCGGGCTCAGCCCCTTGGCCGCGCTGGCGGAGACGGGCGAGGCAGACGACTGCGTTTATGCGCGCGAAGTGAAGCAATTCGAAATTCTCGACAACGAAACGCTGCTTTTGTACGGCAAGCTCGACAAGATCTGGTTGAATCGCCTCGGCAATCGCTGTGCGGGGCTGCGTGACAACATGGCGGTTTATCTCGAACGCCGCGGCTCGCAGATCTGCGCCAACGATCGGTTCAGTGCGCGCCGGCATGGTGACATCGGTCCCGCTGCGCGCTGCAGACTGGGTGCTTTCGAGCCGATAACCAAAGAGCAGATCCCCGCGCTCAAGCAGGCGTTGGCGGAATCATGATCCGTACGATTCTGCTCGTGGCGCTCCTGGGCTGCGTCAGCCTCGTTCAGGCTGAGGAAGAGCAGGAAGCCGGGGAAACACAGGCGGATGAATCCGCGGCGCAGACCGTCGAGGAGATTCTGGCGCGCGATCCCGACAGCGAAGACTACGTCGACGAAACGCGGTGTATACGTGCCAACCTGATTCGCACGGTCGACGTCATAGACGAAAAGCACGTTTCGTTCCGCGTCGGTCGCAACGACTACTATCTGGTGCAGTTCGAGCACCGTTGTCCGGGTCTACGCCGTGGCAAGCCCGTCATGTACGAGCCGACCGCCGGGCGGCTGTGCAAGCTCGACGGCATACGCACGCTCTATGAAACCGGACTGGGTGGTTACCGCCCGGGTATGCGCTGCGCCATCCCCGAGTTTCGCAGCGTCACGAAGGAGCAGCTGGTGCTCCTGAAGGACGCGCTCAAAGCGGAGCGGCGCAAAAAGCGTCAATCCTGAGGTCAGCGGTCGAGCACAAGCTCCGCGAGGGTCTGTAACTCGGTTGCGCTCCGCGCGGACACGGTCAGCGAGGTCACCGGCGTCTCATCCCACGCCTTGAGCCGGTCGCGGATCTTGTCCACTGGTCCAACGAGGGATATCTCGTCCGCCAGCGCGTCCGGAATGGCCTGCGCCGCCTCGTTCTTCTTGCCTGCCATGTACAGATCCTGCACGACCTGTGCTTCCGCCTCGAAGCCCATCCGGCTGACCAGCTCTTTGTGGAAGTTGCGGTCTTTGGCGCCCATGCCGCCGACGTACAGCGCCAGCATGTGCTTGACCGGCTGCAGGCCCGCTTCGACGTCGTCGGTGATGTTCACGACCACGCCCTGGGTGATCTCGAAATCCGGCTTGGCGTTCGATAGCGAAGGCGCGTACACCTCCTGGCGAAACGGGCTGTAATAGAGCGGCAGCCAGCCGTCGGCAATCTCCGCAGCCAGCGCCACGTTCTTCGGTCCTTCAGCACCCATGAAGATGGGTATCTCTTTGCGCAGGGGATGCACTATCGATTTCAAAGGCTTGCCCAGTCCCCACGCGCCTTCGCCCGTATAGGGCAGCGGGTAGTGGGGCCCGTCGTTCGTGACAGGCTCTTCCCGCGCGATGACCTTGCGCATGATGCCGATGTACTCCCGGGTCCGCGCCAGGGGTTTAGCGAACGGACCGCCATACCAGCCTTCGACAACCTGCGGTCCCGAGACGCCAAGACCAATGATCATGCGGCCGCCGGAGAGGTGATCCATGGTCATGGCGGCCATGGCCGTTGCGGTGGGCGTGCGCGCGGAAAGCTGGATGACACCCGTGCCCAGTCTGATTTTTTCGGTGTTGGCGCCAATCCATGCCAGCGGTGAAAGCGCGTCTGAGCCGTAAGCCTCGGCGGTCCACACTGAGTCGTAACCCAGCTTCTCCGCTTCCTGCGCCAGCTGGATGTGATCGGTCGGCGGATGTGAGCCCCAGTAGCCCAGCATCAGTCCAAGATTGAGATCAGCCATGTGTGCCCCCTTTTGATTTGCCGGAGATGATAGGACATGCCCGGATCTACAGAAAGAGAGGCGCTAGAGTTGTCGGGTCAGAGGCAGCAGGCTGTAAAGACCGTACCTGGCGCGTTGCCACCAGTTTTTGGTGGGTGCGCGATCGTGTTGCAGTTCGCCGGCCCGCCAGATGACGCCGTCATCCGTGGAGATGATCCGCCATGAATTCTCGGGTTTCTGCAGCTGGTCGAAGTACGCATGGAGATGGTTGACCAGGGCAGGCGATTCCAGCAGCACGCCCAACTCGGTGTTCAGGTAGAGGGATCTCGGATCGATGTTCAGCGAGCCGATGAACACATGGCGCTTGTCGATGATCAGAAACTTGGGGTGAAACGAGATGTCTTCGGCGATGTTGTCGCGGGCCATGGCCGCATCACCCCTGAGCTCAAAGAGCTCGATGCCCGAGTCGACGATGCGTTTGCGGTAACGGGCGTAAGCCGACTGCGCGATGACCACGTCGTTAGTCTGCAGAGAATTGGTCACAGCTTTGATCGTGACGCCTTTGGCGACCAGCGTTTCGGCAATGTCGAGGATCGTCTGGTTGGGGATCAGATAAGGCGTGGCGATCAGAAGCTCCTGCTCGGCGTTGCTGACCATCTCGCCCAGATGTGACGCAATTTCGTCCGGTTTCTTGAACCATCCGACGTCCGGGTCATCGATGACGGTCTCGTAGCTCTCCAATCTGCCCGCGGTCTCGAGCAGCTCGAGCGTGCGCTCGTGGGTGGTTACGGTGATCATGCGCTCGAGCTCCGGATGCTCTGCAAGGCGTCTGGCGATACGTTTGCGCAGCCGCTCGAGGTCCTCGGGAATCGGCGACAGATTGAGCAGGTGTCGCGGCGCTTCAGCCCACTGGCTGTTCCAGTACTGGTCGAATCCTGCGGACAGATCGGGAACGATCTCGCCGGTCAGCAGCACATCCAGGTCCAGGAAATTGCGTTTTCGGCTGAGGTCAAAATAGTCGTCGCCGATGTTTCGGCCGCCCAGGATGGCGACCTGGTTGTCAGCAACCAGGAGCTTGTTGTGCATGCGGTGATTGAGGCGGTTGCCGTCGATTGCAAACTCGGCCAGGCGCAGGAGACCGAGCTCCATTCGCCAGCGGATGCTGAACGGGTTGAAGATGCGCACATCGATGTTCGGATGGTCAGCCAGGGCGTTGAGCTTGTCGACGAGGCCCTGCATCTGGATATCGTCGACAAGCGCCCGCACTCGAACGCCTCGATCGGCGGCCGCGAGGATTTTCTCAATGACCAGAATTCCGCTGGGATCGTTGTGCCAGAGGAAGTACTGCAAGTCGATGCTGACGTCGGCAGCGTCGATGAGGTCCAAGCGCGTGGTGAGCGCAAGCTCACCGGTATCCACCGGGTAGACGCGCGGGGTGTCGATCTGCTCACTTCTCAGGAAGGTTGCAATGCGCGTATCCGCCTGCGGAGGCAGCGCGTAGCTCGGTTCTACCGGTACGAGCTCCGGTGCGTACACGCAGGCTGGCAGCAAGCTGAATGCGCAGATGCAGCACGCGCGCAGAGTCCAGCGCGCGGTCAAAGCGGGAATCCCGAAGTCATTTTTCTATTCTGCGCTGCATCGCGTCGGTGCGAAAGCGGGCGGGGGATGTGGTTTTCACCTAGGTTCCCCGGAGAGCGAAGTGTTACAGTCGCCGCTGGCATCGGGGTTGAACTCGGTAATGGAAGATCTGTGGCTCGCGTGGGCCAAACAGTTGCAGGCGATCAGCTCGACGGGCCTGCACTTTGGCGGCCACGAATATGACAAGGAGCGTTACGCACAGGTAGCGGCAATCGCCAACGATATGCTCGCCCATCTCGCTGGCGTGCCCGTTGAGCGCATTGTCGATCTGGTGCCGGATTTTGCTGAAGGCTACGCCACACCCAAGGTCGACGTGCGCGGCGCTGTTTTCGATGGTGCCGAGGTCCTGCTGGTGCGTGAGCGCACGGATGGGCTCTGGACCCTGCCGGGAGGTTACGCCGACGTTGGTCTCTCGGCCGCGGAAAACGTGGAGAAAGAAATTCTCGAAGAAGCCGGGCTGACCGTGAAGGCCCGCCAGCTCTATACGGTCCGCCACAAGGCGAAACATGCTTACAAGCCCGACACCCGTGACTTCTACAAGTTCTACTTCATCTGCGAACGCTTGACAGATGCCTTACCCGTAGCAGGCAGCGAAGTGCTGGAAGCGGCCTACTTCGGTGTTGATGCACTGCCGGAACTATCCCGCGGACGCGTCATCGAAGAAGACATCATCGCCGCCTGTGAATACCGCGACGATCCCCTGAAACTGACGACGTTCGATTGACCCATGAAGATCCCGCATTTCCTGTTCCGTATCATCAACTTTGTCATGATCACCATTCTGCGCTCACCGCTGCATGGCCTGTTCAGCGGCAGCATCCTGGCGATGCGCTACACGGGCGTCAAATCGGGACGTCGCCTGACCGTGCCGGCTCGATTTCATCGCGCTGATGGCGGTCTGCAGGTGGTCACCTCGAAGGACACGCGCTGGTGGCCGAACTTCCTCGAGCCCCGCACGGCCGAAGTGCTGGTAGGCGGCAGCTGGCAGGAAGTGCAGATTACCTCGATACCCGACAATCCCAATCTGACCGGCCCCATCATGCGGCAGATGTGGGCTGCACATCCCAGCGACGCGGCGTACATGAACGTGAAGCTACGTAACGGAGAGCCTGACCCGGATGACTTTGCCCGGGCGCTTGACGTGGCCGTGCTCGTCAAGATTGAGCCCGTCTGAATGCAGGTTGACCGATGAAACTCTGGTTGTTGTGGGGCGTGCCGGATCACAGTCGCGGGCGCTTTGCCGTCGCTATTGTGGCGTTTACGATCTTGTTCGGCATATTCTGGTGGGCGGGCGTGTTTTCGGCACATGTGCACCGCGGCGGATGGCCGGCTGCGCTGTTCTTCTGTGTGATTGTTGCCTACATCCTGCCTATCTTTCAGTTCATCACCCGCCGTACCGAGGAAGCTTTTGACGATCTGGCCCCGGTGCTCGGCTTCGATCACGACCACGCAGCAACGGTGCGCCACTGCATTGCCCATCGCTCGCCGGGGTGGGTGGTCGTGAATCTGGCGATGGGTATCACGGCGTGGCTGTCGCATAGCTTTCTGCTGGCGGGCGGTGCGACGAACATGATGAGTTACCTGTCGTCCGATCTATACAGCTTCGTGATGTCGACCGCGCCGCTCCTGGTGTGGCTGACCGTTTCCTGCGCGGTGCACGCGCTGGTCGACAACGCGCGGCTCTTCCGACGGCTGGCGCGCGAGGTGGATGTGGACGTGCTCAACAGCTCGAGTCTCAATCCGTTCGGACGCATGGCGGTCAGCTCAACGCTCGTCCTCGTCGGTGCACAGGCGTCGTTTGCCATCATGTGGCTGGGACCGGAGACGAATCCCTGGACGACGATCCCCGGCGTTATCGCAACGGCTATCCCGATGCTGTTTCTCCTCGTTGCGCCGGTCTGGCCACTACACCGTGCGCTCAGGGAAGCGAAACGCAGTTATGTGGCGGGGCTGCAGACCGACATCAATGCCCTGGAAGGCGCTGACTATGAAGCGCTGGCGCCGCTGCTTGCGGTGCGCCGGGAAGTCGCCTCGACGTCTGAATGGCCGGTTGATCTCGGAATCGTCACCCGCCTCGGCCTCTATCTCTTCATTGTGCCGCTCACCTGGATTGGGGCGGCGTTGATCGAGATGCTGGTTGAGTTTTCCGTCGGCTGAGGCGCTCGGTAGCCGTGAGACGGAAGAATGTGCTGACGAACCTCGTCCTGGTTGCCGTGGCAACGCTCGTATCGTTGCTGGCGCTCGAAGCTGCGGTCCGCGTCTCGCAGTATCTGCGCTTTTCGGTGAGCGTTTTTGCCGTCGATAATCGTGGACCGCTGATCGTGGACGAGAAGCTGGGTTGGCGTGCCATGCCGAATTACGTTCGTGATGGCACCTGGCATGATGCTGCGGGCAGAACCTACCCGCTGCAGATGTCTACCGATGCAAACGGCTTCCGTAGATTCGGGGATCTGCAGGCACAGCGGCCCAAACTCTTCATCGTGGGTGACTCTTATACGCACGCGATCGAAACTTCCAACGGGCAAACCTACTTCGACGTGCTCGGCGAGTCCGTCCCCGTTGAGCTGTTTGTGTATGGCGCGGGCGGCTTCGGCACGCTGCAGGAATATCTGCTCCTGGATGAGCACTTCGACGCAATCAAGCCGGACATGGTGCTCCTGCAGTTCTGCGGCAACGACTTTTCCAACAATTCTGCAGCCTACGAATATGTAGATCTCGGCAACAACAACGGGCTCGTAAGACCCTATCTCGATGAGACGGGATCTATCTACTACGACCTCGCCCGGTCAAAGGAACCGCTCTGGCAGTTCGCCAACAGTTACTCCAGGCTGCTGGCGGCGGTGCTGTTTCGCCTGGACAATTTGCTGATCGAGCCACCTTCCGCCACGGAGCTTGCCTCGGTTCGAGCCGCAGCGGTCGACACCACGGATCGTATCCTCGAATTGCTGAGCAGAAGGGTCGGTGACGTGCCGGTGTATGCGTTTGCGACCGGGTCTCACCCAAGCGTCCACGACACGTTCAAGGGCTTGAGCGAAAAACACGGCATCGTCTTCATTGCAGGAGTACCGCAGGCGCTCGACAGGGCGGAAGACGCCGGTCTGGTCGGCCGCGCGGCCGACGGAGCGCATTGGAGTCCGGCTGGACACGAGGTCATTGCAGGGCCTCTGATTGACTTCTTCACGCGAGAGCTTGCCCGGCGGCCGCAGTAGGCAGCGTTGCAATACGGCCGGTCAGGCCAAGAGTTCCGCCAGCAGGGCCAGACTGCGTGGCAGGTCGGGCGCGTCGCTGAGGACACCCTGTAGCGGATCTTCCCGCATCCGGCGCATGCGCGCGATCGCGTTGCCGATGTGATAGCGCTCGTTCTTGAGGCCTGCGTTGACCTCCGACCAGCGCAGCGGCATGGATACGGAAGCCGCGGGCTCTGCCCGGACTGAGAAAGGCGCGACGATCAGCTGGCCGTGGCCGTTCTGGCCGAAATCGACATACACTTTATTGCCGCGCGCCCGTATCGCACGCGCCACGGTGGCGATGTCCGGATGACGGCGTACCACAAGCTCCGCAATGAGCTCAGCCAGGGTCCGTGATTGATCGTGCGTCAGCTGACCGCTCAGCGGCAACAGCACGTGCAGACCGCTTGCACCGCTGGTTTTCGGGTAAGCGGGCAGGTCAATCGCGTCGGCAATCTCGCCGATGGCTTTTGCCAGGGTGATCACGTCGCTGAAAGGCGCCCGCTTTGGATCGAGGTCGAGCACGCACCAGTCGGGACGGTTGATGTTCGCCGTGCGGCTGTGCCACATATGAACGGGGATCGTGCCCATGTTCGCCAGATACGCCAGATCTTCCGCGGTGGCGGCGATGAAGTAGTGCACTTCCCGCTCGCTGGACTCGCTCCACAGCACTTCACGGCGGATCCAGGCAGGCACGTACTCGGGGATGTCGCGCTGATAGAAGGACTTGCCGTGGATACCGTCCGGAAACCGGGTCAGCACGAGCGGCCGGTCCTGGAGATAGGGCAGCATCCAGGGTGCAATCCGGCGATAGTAGTTGACGAGATCGAGCTTCTTGAAACCGGCTTCGGGAAAGAACACTTTGTCCGGATTGGTCACGGTGACCTTCTCCGGCGCAGCAGTCTCCACTCTGGTTGTGGCTGCGCTTTCGAAGTGGCCGGTGCATTCCTCCGGTGACTTATCGTCTCGCACGCGCAGGATGCTCGGGTGGCGCAGGTGACCGTAAGGCGTGTACTCGGTGTACGCCACCTCCACGACCAGCGTCGGGCGCAGCCAATGCGTTGCTTTTTTTGTTTCAGGTGCCGGCTTTATCGGGGAGGTTTTGCGTTGGAGCCTGCCTGCCGCTTTCTCGAGCTGGCTGCGCAGCCGTGCCCCCAGTCCGGAACCGGCGTGGCCCACGTACGCAAGCGTGCCGTCTCGATATTCGCCCAGCGCCAGCGAGCCGATGTCCTCGTCGTTACTCCGGCTTGCCGACCAGCCGACCACCACGAAGTCGCCGCTGCGCTGATTGCGCACCTTGATCCAGTCGCTCGTGCGGCCGCTGCGGTAGGGGGCGGCTGCCCGCTTGCCGACGACGCCCTCAATGCCCATCTCGCGGGCGGCAGAGAACGTCTGCAAGCCGCGGTTTTCCACGTGCTCCGAGTAGACGAGCGCGGACTGTGGAGGTAACAGCTGACGCAGCGCTTTCTTGCGGTCGAGCAGGCTGCATGCCCTGAGATCGAAGCCGGCAAGGTACAAGAGATCAAAGCAGTAATAGGTAGCGGGTTGGACGATGGCGGCTGAAGCGATCTTGTGATGGCCGGACGATCGCGCGCGATCCTGCATCAAGGCGAAGCTGGGTCTGCCGGACGCATCGTGAACGACGAGCTCGCCGTCAATGATGCAGCTCTCCACCGGCAGGTGGCTCAGCACCTGCGCAATTTCCGGAAAACGCTCGGTGATGTCGTGGCCGTTGCGGGTCTTCAAGGAGATTGCGCCTTCGTGCTTTTCGCTGACGATGCGGTAACCGTCGTACTTCAGCTCCCACAGCCAGCCTTTGCGGTCGGACGCGTCCCCCGCGGTTGCCAGCATCGGACGCGCATCGACGCGTTCGATGGCCTGTCGCCCGGCCCCGCTGGTCTGACGGGCGGATCGCCTGATCGCGGAAACTTTGGCGGACGGCTTCTCGAGCTGTGTCACCGTCAGACCCGAGAGCACCGATGCGTCCTGGTAGCTTGCCCCGCCCTCGTGAACGTAGGCGTCCTGCTCTTTGATCAAGAGCCACTCTTTACCGGTGCTATCCCTGGATTTCATGCGCACCAGGGTCCAGCGACCGCGCAGCTTGCTGCCGTGCAGCTCGAAGAGGAGCTTGCCTTTGTCGTACCCTGCCTTGAAGTCTTTGAGCGGCGTGTAGTAGCCGCGATCCCAGACGATCACGTAGCCGGCGCCGTAGTTGCCGGGTGGGATGTGGCCCTCGAAATCCGCGTAATCGAGCGGATGATCTTCGGTTTCCATTGCAAAACGTTTGTCAGCGGGATCGTCCGAAGGGCCCTTGGGTACCGCCCAGCTTTTCAGGACGCCGTCGACTTCCAGGCGCAGATCAAAATGCAGGTGGCGCGCGTTGTGCTGCTGGACGACAAAAAGTCGCCCGGTAGCGGGAATATGGATCCGGCCGAACGGCTCCGGCGTCTGTGTCGGATCGCGTTTGGCCCGGTAAGTGGCGAGTTGCGGATGCTTCTGGCGCGGCATGGGGCAGGTATCGTCAAGGTGCCGGCGTTTGTCAACCGAAAGCGGGCGTAGATCAACGGCTGTCAGTGGGGTTCAACCGTTTGTCAGGCGGGGTAAAACGACGTCTTGAGCGCCCCATATCGCTGCGCTATAGTCCTTCGCCCCTGCCAAAGGAGTGATGACATGGCTGCACGAGCCATTGGATCCGGCACGATATCGTTTGGTCTCGTGGCCATACCGGTAAAGCTCTTCTCAACCGCAGATTCCACAAAAGCCATACGTTTCAACTACTTAACCGAAGACGGCAATCGGGTTAAGCAGCAATACGTGGATGCCACCAGCGGCGACGTCGTGGAGCGGGCGGATCTCAAGCAGGGTTATGAGTTCGCCAAAGGGCAGTTTGTCATGTTCGAGCCTGAAGAGATCAAGGCCATGAACGTCGAGTCGACAAACGCCATCGACATTGCCGAATTTGTGCCGCTCGCCGAGATCGAGCGTATCTACATCGACAAGGTTTACTACCTCGGGCCGGATAAAGGTGCCGCGCGCTCCTATCATCTCCTGAAGGGCGCGCTGCAGGCCACCAAGCGGGCCGCGCTTGCAAG
>JAAUXY010014779.1_pt1 | contig 14080 bp, 8 predicted proteins | sample 7278121 | NCBI WGS metagenome assembly JAAUXY01 (sample SAMN14350117, study PRJNA611818) | marine sediment metagenome | isolation source: surface marine sediment (1.8m) | place: French Polynesia: Moorea | collected 2018-08 | reverse complement strand
GCTTCGGTGGTCAGGACTCGTCGCGCCGCCTCCAGATCGAGGTCATGGCTCGCGGCATCCTCCGCAGTCTTTGAGCCCGATTGCGGCGGAACGTCTGCATTAGCTGGCTTGATCATACGGCCTAGATGTCAGTCCGCCCGTCTGGCATGTGATATGACGTCGTCCGCGTGAACGGAGTATGAATCTGGGCCGCCCAGAAATCAATCAAACCGCGGTCCATGAGCCTCAGCGCCGCCTCGTCCGCGCTGTCGGTGGCGACGGTCCGTCAATGCGCGAACACATCCTCGTCCGCCCAGCCGGCCAGATCCAGCTCCGCGCGCACCGGCAGGAACGCGAAGCACGCGGCGGCCAGCTCGGTGCGATCGGTGCGTTGCAGACGCTCACCGAGGGCGTCGCGGAGCTGATGCAGGTACAGCACGTCGTTGGCCGCGTATTTGACCTGCTGGTCGCTCAGCTTCGCCGCACCCCAGTCCGAGGACTGCTGTTCCTTCGACAGCTCCTTGCCCAACAGCTCCCGGCACAGGTCCTTCAGCCCGTGCCGGTCGGTGTAGGTGCGCACCAGCTTGGAGGCGACCTTGGTGCAGAACAGCGGGGCCGCGGTCAGGTCGAGATAGGCGCGCAGCACCGCCAGATCGAACCGCGCGTAGTGGAAGATCTTCAACACCGACGCATCGCCGAGCAGCGCGCGCAGGCGCGGGGCCGCATAGTCCGGTTCGGGAAAGTGCACCAGATGCGCCGCGCCGTCGCCGGCCGACAACTGCACCACGCACAGCCGGTCGCGAGCCGGCCGCAAACCCATGGTCTCGGTATCCACGGCCACCACTTTGCCCAGATCGATGTCTGCGGGCAGGTCGAAACGGTGGACGGCTATCGACAAGGACGGATCCAGATGCGCGCTGTCGCACAGAGCGGCGGCGAGGAGCTTGGTGCCCAGGAGAAGACTCGAACTTCCACGGCCTTGCGGCCACAGGTACCTGAAACCTGCGCGTCTACCAATTCCGCCACCTGGGCAGGGTGAGCAGCGGATATTTGACAACTGACTGCGATTGTCAAGGACCGACTGTGGTTCGGCCGATAGGTGCGCGATGGCTTGGCGGAGACGGGGCTCACCCGGTATATCACCTGGGCGCCGTCCGGCGCGGCCGGTTATAGAAATGAGGTGGCCATGACCCTAGGCATGGTGACGGTGTTCGGCGGTTCAGGCTTTGTCGGCCGCAATCTGGTCAGACTGTTGGCGAGGGAGGGGGCGGGCGTCCGGGTCGCTGTTCGCGACCCTGAGGAAGCCTTGTTCCTGAAGCCGTGCGGCGACGTCGGCCAGGTCACCCCGGTGCAGGGCAATCTGCGCAGCGACGAATCCGTGCGCGCGGCAATTCACGGCGCAGACGCAGTGGTCAATCTGGTCGGCATTCTGTATCAGTCGCGCCGCCAGACCTTCGAGGCAGTGCACCACGAAGGCGCGGCGCGGGTGGCGCGGATCGCGGCCGAGGAGGGTGTGTCCCGCTACGTGCATATGTCCGCAATCGGCGCCTCGGAGAGTTCACCGGCCCAATACGCGCGCACCAAGGCCAAGGGTGAGCAAGCGGTCCGTCAGGCCTTCCCGACCGCCTCGATCGTGCGGCCGTCGATCATCTTCGGGCCGGACGACAACTTCTTCAATCAGTTCGGGCTGATGGCCAAGCTCCTGCCGGCGCTGCCGCTGATCGGCGGCGGCTGGACCCGGTTCCAGCCGGTCTATGTCGGCGACGTGGCGGCCGCCATCGTGAAGTGCTTGGCGGACCCGGCCACCGACGGCAAGACCTACGAGCTCGGCGGTCCCAGCATCTACACCTTCAAGGAGCTGTTGGAGTACGTGTTGGAGCAGACCGGCCGCAAGCGGCTGTTGATGCCGATTCCGTGGGCGCTGGCCAAGTTGCAGGGGGCTTGCTTCGAACTGCTGCCCCGGCCGCTGCTGACCCGCGACCAAGTGACTCTTCTGCAGTCCGACAATGTGGTCGGCGAAGATGCGCTGACCCTGGCCGATCTTGGCATCTCGCCGACCGCGGTCGAAGCCGTCGTTCCGGACTATCTGTTTGCCTATCGCAGGGGCGGGCAGTTCTCCCGCGGCGGGCCGCAACGCGGCCTGTGAGCTGGCCTCCCGATCAGGCGCCGCCGACGTAGATCCAGGCCAACAGGCCGAGACCGAGCACGATCCGGTAGACCACAAACGGCGTGAAGCTGGCAAAGCTCAGCCACCGCATCATCGCCGCGATCGCGACATAGCCGGCCAGGCAAGCCAGCCCGCAGGCCAGCAGCGCGTCCGCGCCGAGCGCGACATTGCCGGCCTCCACGATGTCCAGCACGGCGACCGCGCCGGCGGCCAGAATGACCGGGATCGACAGCATCAGGGAAAACCGTGCCGCCTCGGTTCGTTCGAAGCCGAGCGCGCGCGCCGCCATCATGGTCATGCCCGCCCGGCTGGCGCCGGGGATCAGCGAAAGCGCCTGGGCGATGCCGATCATCAACGCGGCCCCGGTCGTCATGTGATCGAGCCGGCGCACCGAGTGCATCATCTGGTCGGCCACCTGCAGCACGATCGCGCCGGCCAGCGTGGCCCAAGCGATCACCTCCACGTCGCGGATGCCGTTTGGTGAGAACGCGTGCACCACGGCCCCGATCAACAGCACCGGGATGGTCGCAAGAAGCACTTGGCCGACCAGGTGATTCGGCCGGCCAACGGTCAGGTAGGATCCGGTCGAGCCACGCTTCAGGCGCACGAAATCGTGCCGCAGGTAGAGCAGCACCGCGAGCAACGTCCCAATGTGAACGGCAATGTCGATGACCAAGCCCTGGTCCTCGGCGCCGGTCACGTGCGGCAGCAAGACCAGATGGGCAGACGACGAAATCGGCAGGAACTCGGTGATTCCTTGGACCAGAGCGACCAGCACGAGATGGAACAAAGGCAAGGCGGTCGCGATCCTCGGACCGATACTGGGGATAAGGGGGCTTATATCATCGCCGTCCGATGACCACAATTCGGGTGCGGAGCAAGGTTGTTGCCGAACCAACCGTGCAAGCAATTCAAGGCCTTAAATCCATTTAGTCCCGCATCGTTACAAAATTATGTAGTTCGTCAGCACAGCCTGATCTCTCATTCGGGCAAAGCAGTTGTGCGCCGCCAAAAAGGTCACCATTGCTGACTAATTTCACGTTTTTCGCTTTCCCACAGCGCCTGCATCCCTTATAGATCAAAGAGCCCACCGTTCCACAGTTGCAAGATCAAGGCTCGGGTTCAACTAATTCGGGCAACACGCGGCCGCCGTTGCGCGGGGCGGAGGCCAGACGGGCTCGCCGCAAAGCTCAGTTGGGAGGGAATGCGTTCATGCCGCCACGCATGCTCAGCTTCGTGCACACTGACCGGAAGATGCCCGACAAGCGTGACGCGCAGGACAGGCAGCAGGACTTCCAGGAGATCTATGCGGAGTACTCGCGCGAGCGCGCGGCCGAACAGGCCAGCCGCTGCTCCCAGTGCGGGGTGCCGTTCTGCCAGGTGCACTGTCCGCTGCACAACAACATCCCCGACTGGCTGATGCTGACCGCCGCCGGACGGCTGCAAGAGGCCTATGAGCTGGCCGCCTCGACCAACAATATGCCGGAGATCTGCGGTCGCATCTGTCCGCAGGACCGGTTGTGCGAAGGCAACTGCGTGATCGAGCAGTCCGGGCACGGCACCGTCACCATCGGTTCGGTGGAGAAATACATCACCGACACCGCTTGGGAGGAAGGCTGGGTCGAGCCGTTGCGTCCGTTTCGCGAGCTTGACCAGTCGGTCGGCATCATCGGCGCCGGCCCGGGCGGGCTTGCCGCGGCCGAAGAGCTGCGCCGGCGCGGCTACGAGGTCCATGTCTACGATCGCTATGACCGGCCGGGCGGGCTGCTGATCTACGGCATTCCCGGCTTCAAGCTGGAGAAGCCCGTGGTCGAGCGGCGCACCCGCCGGCTCGAGGAAGGCGGCATCGTGATCCATCGCGAATTTGAGGTGGGCCGTGACACCACGCTTGCCGAATTGCGTGCGCGGCACGACGCCGTGCTGATCGCCACCGGTGTTTACAAGGCGCGCGACATCACGGTGCCCGGAGCCGGCCATGCCGGCGTGTTTGCCGCCATGGACTATCTGACCGCCAGCAACCGCAAGGGTCTGGGCGACCCGGTTCCGGCATTCGACGACGGAACCTTGAATGCCGACGGCAAGCGCGTGGTGGTGATCGGCGGCGGCGACACCGCCATGGACTGCGTGCGGACCGCGGTGCGTCAGGGCGCGGTTTCGGTCACCTGTCTCTACCGTCGTGACCGGTCGAACATGCCGGGCTCGGCCCGCGAGGTCGCCAACGCCGAAGAGGAAGGCGTGGTGTTCGACTGGCTGGCCGCGCCGAAGGCCTTTATCGGCGAAGGCGCAGACGGTCCGGTGCGCGGCGTGATCGCCAACCGGGTGCGCCTCGGCGTACCCGATGCGACCGGCCGCCAGGTTCCCCACGTGATCGAGGACTCCCAGTACACGCTGGACGCCGACATCGTGATCAAGGCTCTGGGCTTCGACCCGGAAGACCTGCCGCGCCTGTTCGGCGAGCCGGCGCTGCCGGTCACCCGCTGGGGCACGGTGAAGATCAACCACCGCACCAAGATGACCGCGATGGACGGCGTGTTCGCGGCCGGCGACGTGGTGCGCGGCGCCTCGCTCGTGGTCTGGGCGGTCCGCGACGGCCGTGACGCCGCCGACGGAGTTCACGCCTACCTGCAGCAGAAGGCCTCGGCCGCGCGCACCGAAGGCGCGCTTGCGCGGGAGGTGGCGGCATGAGCAAGCCATGGACCGAACGGATCGGCCCGCACTGGGCGGAGGACCGCCAGGCCGAGGCGGATCACCTCACCCGGCACGGCCTTTACGATCCCGCGCAAGAGCGTGACGCCTGCGGTGTCGGCTTCGTCGCCGCGATCGACGGCAAGCCGCGCCGCTCGGTGGTCGAGGCCGGGATCAATGCGCTGAAGGCGGTGTGGCACCGCGGCGCGGTCGACGCCGATGGCAAGACCGGCGACGGCGCCGGCATCCATGTCCAGATCCCGCAGGAGTTCTTCAAGGAGCATATCCGCCGCACCGGCCACGAACCCGGCGCCGGGCATCTCGCGGTCGGCATGGTGTTCCTGCCGCGCACCGACCTTGGCGCGCAGGAGCGCTGCCGCTGCATCGTCGAGTCGGAGATCCTGTCTTCCGGGCACCGCATCTACGGTTGGCGCCAAGTGCCGGTGAACACCGACGTGGTCGGCGAGAAGGCGAACGCCACGCGGCCCGAGATCGAGCAGATTATGATCGAGAACGCGGGCGGCGTGGACGACGGGCAGTTCGAGGTCGATCTCTACGTGATCCGTCGGCGCATCGAGCGCGCGGTGCTGGCCGAGAACATCACCGGCTTCTACATCTGCTCGCTGTCCAGCCGGTCGGTCATCTACAAGGGCATGTTCGTGGCCGAGCAGCTGACCGCGTTCTATCCGGACCTGCTCGATTCGCGCTTCGAATCGAATTTCGCGATCTATCACCAGCGTTACTCGACCAACACCTTCCCGACCTGGTCGCTGGCCCAGCCGTTCCGCGTGCTCGCCCACAACGGCGAGATCAACACCGTGTCCGGCAACATCAACTGGATGAAGAGCCATGAAGCGCGCATGGCCTCAGAGACCTTCGGCGAGGCGATCGAGGACCTGAAGCCGGTGGTCCCCAACGGCAGCTCGGACTCCGCCGCATTGGATGCGGTGGCCGAGTTGATGGTCCGCGCCGGGCGCGACCTGCCGATGGTCAAGACCATGTTGATCCCTGAGGCGGTCGGCGCCCGCACCACGGTGCCCGAAGCCCACCGCGCCCTGTACGCGTACTGCAACGCGGTGATGGAGCCGTGGGACGGGCCGGCGGCGATCGCGGCCTATGGCGGCCGCTATGTGCTTGCCGGCATGGACCGCAACGGCTTGCGTCCGTTCCGCTACACCGTCACCGGCGACGGCCTGGTGATTGCCGGTTCGGAAACCGGCATGGTCCCGGTGCAGGAGGCCGAAGTGGTGGAGAAGGGCCGGGTCGGTCCCGGCCAGATGGTCGCCGTCGACCTGATCGAGGGGCGGATGCTGCATGACCGGGAGATCAAGGACCTGCTGTCCTCGCGTCAGTCCTATGAGCAGTGGGTCAAGCGCACCACCCATCTCGGCGACCTGGTCCGCGGCCAGTCGGAAAATGAAGACCTTTCGGAGCCGCGCGACATGCTGCGCCGTCGCCAGATCAGCTATGGCTGGTCGATGGAGGATCTGGAGCTGATCCTGCATCCGATGGTCGAGGACCAGAAGGAAGCGGTCGGCTCGATGGGTGACGACACCCCGATCGCCGTGCTGTCGGATCATTACCGCGGCATGCACCATTTCTTCCGGCAGAACTTCAGCCAGGTGACCAACCCGCCGATCGACTCCTTGCGCGAGCGCGCCGTGATGACCCTGAAGACGCGGCTTGGCAACCTGGGCAACATTCTGGAGGAAGACGACAGTCAGTGCGACCTGCTGCAGCTCGACTCGCCGGTGCTGACCAACGGCCAGTACGCGGCCATGCGGAGCTTCATGGGCGCCACGGCGGCGGACATCGACTGCACGTTCCCGACCGACGGTGGCGAGTTCGCGCTGGCCGAAGCGATCGCCCGCATCCAGCGCGAGGCCGAAGAGGCGGTCCGCCAGGGCTGCACCCACGTGATGCTGTCCGACGAGGCGGTGGGGCCGGACCGGGCGGCGATCCCGATGATCTTGGCCACCGGCGCGGTACACACTCATCTCGTGCGCAACAATCTGCGCACCTTCACCTCGCTCAACGCCCGCTCCGGCGAATGCCTGGACGTTCATTACTTCGCCGTGCTGATCGGCATCGGCGCGACCACGGTGAACGCGTATCTGGCACAAGAGGGGATCGCCGACCGCAAACGGCGCGGCCTGCTGGGCGACATCACCATGACCGAGGCCATGGCCCGCTATGTGAAGGCGGTCGATGACGGCCTGCTGAAGGTGATGTCGAAGATGGGCATCTCGGTGATCTCGAGCTACCGCGGCGGCTACAACTTCGAGGCGGTCGGCCTGTCGCGCGCGCTGTGCGCCGATTTCTTCCCCGGCCTGCCGTCGCGGATCTCCGGCATTGGTTTGCCCGGCATCCAGAAGATCGTGCTCGACCAGCATGCCCGCGCCTTCGCCGACGACGTCGTCGCCTTGCAGGTCGGCGGGTTCTACCGCTACCGCCGCGGCGGCGAGCGGCATGCCTTTCAGGGCGACTTCATCCACACCCTGCAGGCCGCGGTCGCCAACGACAGCTACGCCACCTACCGCAAATACGCCCAGGCGGTGTACGACAGCCCTCCGGTCAATCTGCGCGATCTGCTGGCTTTCGCGCCCAGCACCGAGGCCATCTCGACCGACGAGGTGGAGTCGATCACCGACATTCGCCGCCGGCTGGTGGCGCCGGGAATCTCGCTCGGCGCCCTGTCACCCGAAGCGCACGAGACGCTGTCGATCGCGATGAACCGGATCGGCGCCAAGTCGGACTCCGGCGAGGGCGGCGAGGACCCGGCCCGCTTCAAGCCGCGCCCCAACGGCGACAATGCGTCCTCGGCCATCAAGCAGGTCGCCTCCGGCCGGTTCGGGGTCACCGCCCAGTATCTCAACAACTGCCGCGAGATCGAGATCAAGGTGGCCCAGGGCGCCAAGCCCGGCGAGGGCGGCCAGCTGCCAGGGTTCAAGGTGTCGGAGATGATCGCCAAGCTGCGTCATTCGACGCCGGGCGTCTCGCTGATCAGCCCGCCGCCGCACCACGACATCTATTCGATCGAGGATCTGGCCCAGCTGATCTACGACCTGAAGCAGATCAACCCGGAGGCCACCGTGTGCGTCAAGCTGGTGGCGCGCACCGGCATCGGCACCATCGCGGCCGGCGTGGCCAAGGCCAACGCGGACGTGATCCTGGTCTCCGGCCATTCCGGCGGCACCGGCGCAAGCCCGCAATCCTCGATCAAATACGCCGGCACGCCCTGGGAGATGGGCCTGTCGGAGACCCATCAGGTGCTCTCGCTGAACCGGCTGCGCCATCGGGTCAAGCTGCGCGTCGACGGCGGCCTGAAGACCGGCCGCGATGTGGTGATGGCGGCGCTGCTGGGTGCGGAGGAGTTCGGCATCGGCACCACCAGCCTGGTCGCCATGGGCTGCATCATGGTGCGCCAGTGCCATTCCAACACCTGCCCGGTCGGCGTCTGCACCCAGGATGAGCGCCTGCGCGACAAGTTCACTGGTAGCCCGGAGAAGGTGGTCAACCTGTTCAGCTTCATCGCCGAAGAGGTGCGTGAGATCTTGGCCCATCTCGGCGCGCGATCGCTGACCGAGATCATCGGGCGCACCGACCTGCTCGACCAGGTCAACCGCGGCGCCGCCCATCTCGACGACCTCGACCTGAACTCGATCCTGGCCCAGGCCGACCTCGGCGGCTACCCGGCCTACTGCACGCTGGACGGCCGCAACGAGGTGCCCGAGACGCTGGACGCGCAGATGATCGAGGACGCCCGCACCCTGTTCCGCGACGGCGAGAAGATGCAGCTCACCTACAATGTGCGGAACACGCACCGTGCGGTCGGCACCAAGCTCAGTTCGATGATCACCCGGCAGTTCGGCATGACCGGGCTGAACCCGGGCCACGTCACCATCCGGCTGCGTGGGTCGGCCGGCCAGTCGCTGGGCGCGTTCGCCGTGCAGGGCATGAAGCTGGAGGTGTTCGGCGACGCCAATGACTATGTCGGCAAGGGTCTGTCCGGCGGCACCATCGTGGTTCGGCCGATGACCGCCAGCCCGCTGGCCAGCCAGGACAACGTGATTGTCGGCAACACGGTTCTGTATGGCGCGACCGCCGGCAAACTGTTCGCCGCCGGCCAGGCTGGCGAGCGGTTCTGCGTGCGCAATTCCGGCGCCGAGGCCGTGGTCGAGGGTTGCGGCACCAATGGGTGCGAGTACATGACCGGCGGGGTGGCGGTCCTGCTCGGCCAGGTCGGCGAGAACTTCGGCGCCGGCATGACCGGCGGCATGGCGTTCGTCTACGACGACGCGGCGAACGCGTTGGTCACCTTCGAGGACGCGATCAATCCCGACACGCTGGTCTGGCAGCGCGTGGAGACCGAGCATTGGCATCGGGTGCTCCGCGACCTGGTCGAAGAGCATGCGCGCGAGACCCAATCCAAATTTGCCCAGCGCCTGCTGATCGACTGGGACCGCGAGGTTGCCAAATTCTGGCAGGTCGTGCCGAAGGAGATGCTGACGCTGCTGGAGCAACCGCTGCGCCTCGAAGAAGCCGCCACCGCCTGAGCGCAATTGCCGCAGCCATCGCCCGCATCCGTATTTCCGTTCGTTTTGTAGGGCAATCGCACGCGTTCGCTACTTCACGTGGCGATACGACGCACCGGCCCCCCGTTTTCGGATTGTAGACGCACGTCCATGATTGATGCGGCCGCTGATGGCATAGCTGCCTGACGCGGATCTGGGCGGGGGCAATCATGCGTTTCGAAGAGCCAAGCGTCATCAGTACGAGCAGTGTCAGCGCTGGTCGCTGCGGCAGTACACGCGCGCGGTGCCAAACGCATTCACGGCCTTCGACCGTTTCTTCCGCCGGATTGCCGTACCTGGCAACGCGCGTATGGCCGCTTCGGGATATACGGACGCGGCCTGAGCCGGGACCCGGATGCCGTCCTTCCGACCGGCACCAAGCCGATCATCACACGGCCCACGCCGGCCTCGCCCGGGGGTGCGGGCGCGTGGGGCGCAAAACGCATCACCGAACAAGGAGGTGAACCATGGAAGCACTCGGCGCATTTCTGGATTCTCAACCCTTCATCGCCTTGTTCCTTGTGATTGGTCTCGGCTACGCGTGCGGTCGCATCAGCATAGCCGGCTTCTCGCTTGGCATTGGCGCCGTGCTGTTCGTCGGCCTGGCGGTCGGCGCGATCGCCCCGAAGTCGGGCCCGCCCGGTCTGATCGGACTGATCGGACTGGTGCTGTTCCTCTATGGCATCGGCATCCAGTACGGCACAGCCTTCTTTAAGGGATTGGTGAGCCCGTTCGGCATCAAGGCGAACATCCTCGCGCTGCTTGCCGTCATGGCCGGTTTTGCCGCTGCAATCGGCACGGCCGAGGCGATGGGGTTCGGGATCGATTTCGCGGCCGGCATCTTCGCCGGTTCGCTGACCAGCACCGCGACTCTGCAGGCGGCCATCAAGTCCTCCGGCAGCAACGATCCGGCGGTCGGCTACGCGATTGCCTATCCGTTCGGCGTGTTTGGGCCCATCCTGTGCTTCTTCCTGTTCAACAAGATCATTCAGCCGAAGGTCGAAGTGCCGGCGCCACGGCGCCTGGTCGTGGCAGAAGCCCGGGCCGGGGATCGCGGCTTTACCGGGATGACCGTGGCCGATGTCCTCAAACAGGCGGCTGACGACAGTGTGGACCTCCTGATGGTCAGGCGCGGCGACTTGAACATGATTCCGGAGCCTGCGCTCACGCTCCAGGCCGACGATATCCTCGCGGTCCACGGCTTCCCGGAGACGCTTGCCGAGCTCAAGTTGGCCAACACCGAACAGGCGCGTGCGGACCGGCGCGATCTCGACTATGTCCGCGTCTTCGTGTCCAAGCCCGGTCTGGTCGGCACCAAGCTCAACGACCTGCCGGACCCCGAGGGCTTCGCTGCGCGGGTCATAACGGTCCGCCGCGGCGACATCGACCTGATGCCCAATCCCGAACTGGTGATCGAATATGGCGACCAGGTTGGCGTTCTCGTCGAGACCACCGCGCGCGACAAAGTGCGGCAGTTCTTCGGCGATTCCATCAAGGCCGAGTCCGAGTTCGATTTCGTCTCCTTCGGCCTCGGGCTCGCGATCGGCGGTATGGTCGGGCTGATCCCGATTCCGATCCCCGGCATCGGCTCCGTCAAGCTGGGCCTGGCCGGCGGCCCGTTGGTCGTCTCCCTGGTGCTCGGCTACTACGGGCGCATCGGCCCCTTCAACTGGAACATGCCGGTCGTCGCCAACATCTTGCTGCGCAACTTCGGCCTCACCCTGTTTCTGGCCGGCGTCGGAATGTCCTCGGGTGCGGCCTTTGCGGCAAACTTTGGACCGGCCGCCCTCACCTACTTCATCTCCGGCGTGGTCGTGTTGCTTGCGGTGGTGCTGTTCGTTCTGATCCTCGGCTATTACGTCCTGCGCATGGGCTTCGACGAGTGCCTCGGCATTGCCTCGGGCTCGACCGGAAACCCGGCCATTCTCGCCTACGGCAATCGCCTTGCGCCGACCGGCAAGCCCGACGTTGGCTACGCGATGATCTTCCCGGGCGTTGGCACGATCTTGAAGATCATAGCCGTCCAGATCATGGTCGCTGTCGGCGGCTCCGGCGGCGGCGGTGCACCACCGAGTTAGGAGCCTCGTTCGCAGAGCGTCATCGATCCATTCGTCTCTCTGCCTCCCTGCCTCTGTCCCTCCCCCGCCCTGGGGGAGGGACAATTCTATGTGGCGGGATCGCTCCCGGTTTCGGCGGTCTGTGAGCAGCCGATGAATTCGGTTATGGTCGCGCCTCCATGCGAACCCTCTATCATCTCTGGCTCGATCCGTTCTGCCGCAAGGTCCGCCTCGTGCTGTACGAGAAGGGCCTGGAGGTTGAGCTGCGCAGCGAAAAGGTCTGGGAGCGCCGCGAGGGCTTCCTGGCGCTCAACCCGGCCGGCGAGGTGCCGGTCCTGGTCGAGCCGGATGGCGCGGCCGTGTGCGGCAGCGCGGCCATCTCCGAGTTCCTGGACGAGTCCTATGACAAGAACGCGCTGCTCGGCGAAGACCCGCGCGAGCGCGCCGAGGTGCGCCGGCTGGTCGCCTGGTTCGACGACAAGTTCCACAACGAGGTGACCCGCAACATCGTCGAGCAGAAGATCACCAAGCGGATGCTGGGTCAGGGACATCCCGACTCCGGCGCGCTGCGCGCCGGCGCCACCAACATCCACACCCATCTGAAGTACATCGCCTGGCTCAGCGAGCGGCGCAGCTGGCTGGCCGGCGATCGGTTCAGCCTGGCCGATCTGGCGGCCGCGGCGCATCTGAGCTGCGTCGACTACTGCGGCGACGTGCCGTGGGACGGGCATCTGGAAGCCAAGAACTGGTACGCGCGGATCAAGTCACGGCCCAGCTTCCGCCCGCTTCTGGCCGACCACATCCCCGGTACAACCCCGCCCAAACACTACGCGGATTTGGATTTCTAGAGAGCTTCGCGGCCAAACGCTGGTCTTCAGCGCGGGGCTCGGCTAAGTCGCCAGAGGTGGGCGGCGGGGTGCATCATCCTGGCATTCTGGATCGCTTCGCTCTGCTCGCGATGACGGTGTGTTGGCGGACATGCGGCATCAACCCGCCCATGTCATTGCGAGCGCAGCGAAGCAATCCAGCCGAAGCCCACCGAGTGGTCGGAAAGTGCTCTAACCCCCGCCTTCGGTGTTCAGCTCCAGGTTCTGCAGGTTTTCCTGCGCGGTCTCTTCCACCATGGTGCCCTGGCCGCGGGTTGCCGCCTCCACCCAGTCCGCGCGCGCGCCCGGCACGTCGCCCAGCAGGCGGCGGATGTTGCCGCGCTCGAGATAGGCCTCGGCATTGTTCGGGTTGGACCGCAAGGAGGCGTCTGCGTCGGCCAGCGCATCGGGCAGCCGTTCCAGTTGGCGCAGCGCGCTGGCGCGGAACAGATGGGCGTCCGGATGGCCGGGCGCCGACAGCAGCGCGGTGGAGAAATCCTGGATTGCCTCTTCCAGCCGACCGCTTTCGGCCAGCGTGACCCCGCGGTCGATCAGCAGGCTCGCATTGCCCGGCTGGCGCTCCAGCACCGCACTTTGCACCGTATAGGCCTTGCTGTAGTCGCCGGCCAGGTACCAGGCTTGTCCAGCCTGCGCCAGGGCCTCGATCGCGATCTCCGGGTCGATCGAGAACACGTCCTGCGCCAGCGCCTCCAGCCTTTCGGCCGCCTGTGGGTATTGTTCCAGGGTCATCAGGGCGATCGCCTGGCAATGCCGGGCCGGCGGGCCGCCGCCCTCGTCTTCCCAGCCCAGACCGAACTCGAACGCTTCGGTCGGGCTGCTGCGCGCGAGCTGCATGCACTGCCGGTAGTTGCGCGCGGCGCGCGCTTCGGCCGGGCTCGCCCCTTGGCCGAAGGCGGGCTGCGCGGCCGGCGCTGCCAGCACGCAGACCAGGGCAAACACGACGAGACGGGCGACAGGAGCCATGGGCCGCTCTATATCACAGGCACCGGCACGGGCAGAACGGCTGCGACACACCGACTATGACCACGGACTCAATGCGCTTGTTCATCTTTGGTCTGGGCTATAGCGCGACGGCGCTGGCTCGCAGCGTGTTGACCGACGGCGGCACGGTGGCCGGCACCGTGCGCTCGGAAGCGAAACGGGCCGAGATTGCGGACAGCGGCGTCGAGGCGCATCTGTTCGATCGCGACCGGCCGCTCGAAGAGCCGGCGCGCGCGCTGGCCGGCGCCACTCACATCCTCTCCTCGGTGCCGCCCGACGCGGCCGGCGACCCGGTGATCGACCAACACGGCGCCGATCTAGCGGCCCTGGCCAGCAGCGCGCAGCCGCCGCGCTGGATCGGGTATCTGTCAACCACCGGCGTATATGGGGACCGCGACGGCGGCTGGGTCGACGAGGCATCCGAGCTTTTCCCGACCGGCCCGCGCGGCGAACGCCGGCTGGCCGCCGAGCGGGCCTGGCTCGCGCTCGGCGAACGGACCGGAATACCGGTGCATTTGTTCCGCCTGGCCGGCATCTACGGACCCGGCCGCAGCGCGCTGGACACGGTGCGGGCCGGCCGCGCGCGGCGCATCGTCAAACCGGGACAGGTGTTCAGCCGGATCCATGTCGACGACATCGTCCAGGTGGTGCGCGCCTCGATGGCGCACCCGAACCCCGGCGCCGCCTACAACGTCTGCGACGACGAAGCCGCCCCGCCGCAGGAGGTGATCGCGCATGCCTGCGATCTGC
>JAAUXY010018000.1_pt1 | contig 14081 bp, 13 predicted proteins | sample 7278121 | NCBI WGS metagenome assembly JAAUXY01 (sample SAMN14350117, study PRJNA611818) | marine sediment metagenome | isolation source: surface marine sediment (1.8m) | place: French Polynesia: Moorea | collected 2018-08 | reverse complement strand
GCTCCTCAGTGGGCTCTGTCTCTGTCTGCTGCGCTGTCTGCGCGGCCAGCGGCGGGACGGCCAGCGCCAGCAGCAGGGCCAGCGCCAAAGCGTGCCGCAGGGGCGCGAGAGCGGCTTTCAGGCTTGCCTCAGTCGCTGCTGTCACTGTGCTTCCTCCGCAAAACGGGCAACACGAAATCCTACGTCATCCCGGCCACGTTGCCCATAATCCCGGAATGACAGGCGCAGCTCGGTCACCGTACCGTGGGCCCAGCTGGCGCCGCGAATCACGTTGTTGCTGCCGGTCTGGGCGCCCAGCGGGTCCTTCTGCGACATGCCGGAAGACTCGGTGAGCGTGTAAATGTCGTGCACCCACTCCGCCACGTTGCCGCCCATATCAAAGAGGCCGTTGTGGTTGGCCCGGAAGCTGCCTACCGGTGCCGAGGTGGGGTGACCGTCGTTGTAGTTGCTGACGATACGGCCGGTGATGTAGGAGCTGCTGGTATCGGCGTAGTTTTCCAGCACCTGGGGCGGCGGGAAGTTGTCCCCCCAGGGGTATTTGAGCAGCGCGTCACCCTTGACCCGGGCCGCCCAGGCCCATTCTGCCTCGCTGGGCAGCCGGTAGCCGTGAGACTGCTCATCGAAGCCGATAACCCGGCCGTTCTTGGTCAGGTAGAACAGCGGCAGGCCCTCCTGTTCACTGAGCCAGTTGCAGTACAGGGCGGCTTCTTCCCAGCTCACCGATGCCGCCGGCTGGTTGTCGCGGTTGAGGGTGTTGCCCTCTACCAGCCCGGAGTTGTGGTCCATGCGGAACTTGCGAAACTCGGCATTGCTGACTTCGTGGGTGCCCAGGTAGAACATGCGGGTCAGGGTCACTGGCTTCAGCACCTCGTTGGCGCGGCGGCCGGGCTCTCGCCGCGAGGCGCCCATGGTGAAGGTGCCGGTTGGCGTAAACAGCTTCAGCGTCTGCCCCGCGGGTGAGGTAATGGTCGGCTTCAGCTCCGCCAGGCGGGCTTCCTTCTCGGTCAGCAGGGTGACCGGGATGACCTGCGCCAGGCCCGGGCGCGGCGTGAAGCGCTGGCGATAGCTGCGATGGCCGGCCAGGCGTACTTCCAGAGATTGCTCAAAAGCGGGCAGCGACAGCGTCTGGCTGCCGCGACCCTTGGAGACCCCGTCGACAAATATTTCGGCCTCGGCCTGGCGCACACGCACGTCGACCTCGCCGAGCCGGGCCTTGAGCCTCAGGGTCAGGTCCTGCTGCTCTTCCGGCTCCAGCGCCAGGGTGCGAACCGCCCGCTCGTAGCCGGGCTTGAACACCGCGATGCGGTGCTCGCCATCCGGGTCCAGTGACAGGGTCAGCGGGGTTTGGCCCTCGAATTCGCCATCCACGGTGACATTGGCGCCCCGCGGTCGGCTGTCCAGATTCAGCAGGCCATTGGCGGGCAGCAGGGTGATGGGCTCGAGATTCTGGTGCACCCCGGCACTCACGCTCAGGGTTTGCTGCCAGCCCTGGAACCGCGGCAGCTGCAGCTCTACCAGGTGCTCGCCCTGCAGGATTTCCAACAGCGCCGGGGTCTGGCCGCGGGCCTCGCCGTCAACGAAGACGGTGGCGCCCACGGGCACGCTGGAAATGGCGATGTTGGCCCAGGCCGGTTCCAGGTCGACGGCAAAGGCCTGGGCGACCTCCATGCCGGTGACGTCAATGGTGGCGCGATAGGGGAGATAGCGCTCAGCCAGCAGCCGCAGCTCCCGCTCCCCGGCGGCGATCGGCTGGCCGGCCAGCGGGGTATTGCCCAGCGATTCGCCGTCGATGAGCACCTGGGCACCTTCCGGGCGGGTATCGAAACTCAGCTTGCCGGGCAGGCGCTGGAGGACCAGGTGCAGGGACTGGTTGTCAGTGCCTTCCACTGTGAAATCCTGTTCCAGCGGGTAGTGGCCAGGCGCGGTCACGGTCAGCTCAAAGTCACCGCTGCGCAGCAGGTAACGCTCGCCGATCTTGAGCTGCAGGCCGCCGTCGATATCGATCTCGCTGTAGGCAGGTTCGAATGTGAACAGCACCGAGTGGGCGGTGAACAGGAACCAGAAGGCCAGCAAGAACAGCAACAGTACTGCGGCCAGGCCCAGCTGCACCGGGCGGGCGCGGAAACCGCGGCGCTGCTGCTCGCCGGTATTGGGGGTAAACGCCGCCGGCTTGATCAGCTGCGACTGGTCTGGCGCGGTCATCTAGATCGGTTCCGTGCAGGCGATTTCCACGGTCAGGCTCTGCTGCTCATGGTCCACGGTGAATTTCTTGCGCACGTCGCGGTAGCCCTTGCGTACGCCTACCGCTGTATAGACCCCGGGCTTGAGGCTGAGTTGCTGGCGGCGGAAGGTACCCAGGTGGGCGACCTTGTAGACCGTCACGTCGGTGGCCTCGTCGGATTGCAGCAACACGGGGATTGGAATCAGTGCCTTCTCGAGCAGGTCACCGAGTTGCAGCAACTGCTCCTTCATCAGCGGTCCCTTTTGCTCCAGGGTCAGTGCCTGCCGGTACAGCGCCTGGGTATTGGCGTAGATACGCTCGTCGCTGAGCCGCTCCGGTTTGGCGAGGGCCTGCTTGATGCGCTGGTCGAGCTGCACCCGACCATTGCTGCGCGCCAGGCCGTTGCGGGCAAAGACCACGGTGCTGTCGATATCGAGAATCTCGCGATAGGCCGTCACCGCTTTGCTCCAATCCTCGCGCTCCTCGGCGGCAACCGCGCGCTTGCGCCAGGCTTCAATCTGCGCCTGGGTGCGTGCGGTGCGGGTTTGCTCGATAGCCCCGCTGGGCTCCGACGCCGACGGCATGATGGCCTGGGCCGCCTTGAACTGGCGCTCGGCCTCGTCAAAGCGCTCATCGTCCAGGGCCTGGTAGCCGGCGGACATGGCGCGGTTGAAGTTGCGGCGGGTGATGGCGCGTTCGACACTGGCCAGCTGTGCCGCGGCACCGGCGTGTTCCGGGTCCAGGCTGGTGGCTTCCTTGAGAATATCCCTGGCGCCGTCCAGATCGTCATCGTCTGCGGCCGCGTTGGCGGCCAGCAGCAACTCCAGCAGGGGTTCCAGTTTGCGCGCCCGCTCCAGCGCTGCCAGCGCTTCCGGGTCGTCGGGCTTCAGCAGGATGGCGAGCTCCAGGGCTGCGATTGCCGGCTCGGCCTGGTCGCTCAGCAGGGCCGCCTGGCCCGCCTGCAGGCTGTCGGCAAACACCTGGTCAATACGGCCCTCGATAGCCTGCATGGCCTCCAGGGCGGCCTGGTAGGTCTCGATGGCGGCCTCGAATTCCTGCTGCCGGTAGAGCTCATCAGCAGCGGTCGCCTGGGCCTGGGCCGCGCTGAAATCTTCAGCGGCCCACTGGGTAACCCCGTGTTCCTCAAGCTTGAATTGCACCTCGAGCAGCTTCTCCAGCACGTCCTGCGCCTCTTTGCGCTGGCGAGCGAGCTGGGCATCGTTGTAGGGAGAGGCCTCCACGACGGCGGCGCCTGGCCGGCCGGCTTCGGCGCGCGAGGGCTGGGCCTGGGCCGCAGCCTCGAGCTCCGCAGGGCTGGTATCGACCAGGCTGGGCAGCCAGAAGAACACCCCGATTGCCACTACCAGCAGGCCGACCAGTGCCGGGACGATCCATTTTTCCGAGGCAGCGCTGCCCACTCGCGCCGGGGATGCGGCGCGGCTCGGTGCCTCCTCCCGTTGGGCGGCCGGGCCAGACGCGGGCTCGAACCTGACGGGCTCAACCTTTTTGTTGTGCTCGCTCATGAATTAAACCGGTTGGGAAAGGTGTAGCAGGGAACGCGCCAGGGTCAGGTCTCCTCGCCCTGGGAGGCGGGCTCAAGATCGCCAACCTCGGCCTGGTAGATCTGGCGCAAGAGTTCACGCCACTGGTCGTATTGGTCGCGCACGGTGCCGGTCAGGGTTACCGAGCGATCTTCCAGCTCGATCACCTGCGGCGCGATTTCCGATTCCAGGGAGAGCCCCAGTTCTTCCAGCGCCTGAACGTGGATATCGGCTTCCGCACGTTTGTCCAGGCCGCTCTTCAACAGGTAACCACCGCCGGCGAGAGCCACATTGCCTGCCGAGCGGGCGCCGCGGTTGTCGCTGGCGACACCGGCGATGCCGGCGGCCACGGCAACGGCACCGGCAATCAGCCGGCGGCGGGATTCTGCGCGCAGCTCCTGCAGTGCGATGGCCTCGTCGTAACTCTGCTTGCGCCACTCCTGGTAGGGCCCCAGCATCTGGCCGTTGAAGGACGCGTAGTACTCCTGCAGGGTGTCGATGAACAGGTAGTCGCGCTCACGAATCTTGCGGACCCGCAGCAGCATGGGGTCGTCTTCGGCCGGCAGCCGCTGGATCTGGTAGACGCCCTTGCTGTCCTGTTCCAGGTAGCCTTCGAAGGCATCAGGGGAGAAGGACTGGGCAAAGCGCAGCTCGTTAACCAGGCGGATCCGCGATAACGCGTCCGGAGTCTGGGTCTGGAGGATGGCCAGCAGGTCATTGGCAATCTGGTTGTAGACGGCCTGGAAGGGGTCAAAGCGGGTGCGGCTGGTCTCGTAGCTGTACTTGCTGGCCTTGGTCTCATAGGACTTGTCCAGCCATAGCTTGCCGGATGCGTCCCGGGCCTCGACATTGAGTTCCAGCTCTTCGCCGTGGGACTCGATGATGGTGGCCTCCACCAGCAGGTCCATGGCCTGCTGGTCGTCGGGTACAACCCGTACCGCGCCCCAGGCGCCGCTGCTCTGGATGGCTTCCACCAGCAGGTAGGGCATGTAGCGGGCTTCGGCGCGGCGTACCTCCGGGTAGACGAAATCCGCCTCTTCCTCGCCGTCGGGGTCCAGGCCGGGGTCAAAGATAACAACGCCCACGTCCAACAGCTGCGCCTCGGCGATCTCGGTTTCCAGGGTCTGTACCTGGGGCACCGATGTGCTCTTGACGGTCTGGCTGACGCAGGCAGACAGTGACAGCGCGCACAGTGCCAGTGCCAGTCTCGGCCAGTAGCTGTCACGCGCCATCATTACTCGATTCCCTTGTATTTCCGGTATTCGTCCCAGAGCTTTTCACGCAGCTCCGGGTCCGGTTCACGCATGGCGGCCTCGCGCAGCTGGCGCGCTACCACGTCGTCATCCGAGCCGTCCGGGATATCCGCCGGCGGCTGGTAAACCGCAACCTGTTCCAGCATCTCCTGGTCGTAGCCCGGGCGCGGTTCGGGTGCACCCATGCCACCGCCGCTGCCACCACCGCCGCCGGCCATGGGCGGAACCTGGAAGCCCGGCGTGCCGCCTTCGCTGCCACCATAGCCGCCGTAGCCACCGGCTTCGGCGGCCGCCTCTTCTGTGGTGTTGCCGCCCTTGGCGGTACGACGCAGGACTTCCCGCTCCTGCAGGATGATGTCGTCGAACTCGCCGGTGCCCTTGTTGAGCTGCTCGTCAAGGATCGCCACCTGTTCCGCCGGGGTCAGGACACCGGATCCGGAGCCATAGCTGCCGCCGGATTGCCCGCCACCGGTTTGGCCACTTCCTTGCTGACCATCTCCGGGCTGGCCGCCACCTTGTTGGCCACCGCCTGGTTGGCCACCGCCGGGTTGGCTGCCATCTTCCTGGCCATCACCTGATTGGCCATCGCCTGATTGGCCGTCGCCCGGTAAGCCAACACCAGGCAGGCCGACGCCTGGCAGGCCAACACCGGGAAGACCGGGAAGGTTGACGCCAGCTTGAACGCTACCCTGCGGGCCGCCGCCGGAGCTGCCGCTGCTACCGGTTCCTTGCTGGCCACCGCCCTGCTGGCCGCCGCCCTGTTCCGAACCCTGTTGGCCGGAAGAACCGCCGCCGGACTGTTCGCCCTGGGCTTCGGCAGCCGCGGTTTCCATGGCGTCTTCAAAGCCTTCCATAGCCTGTTCCAGCGCTTCTTCCTCGCTGAAGTCGGGGAGGGATTCACTGGCGCTGTCGCCGCCGCCCATACCTTCGCTTTCGCTGAACACCGGCTCGCCGCTGTCGCCGCTGTCACCACCCTGGCCGGCGGTGCCGTCCAGTACGCTGCTCTCACCGCCCGATTGCGTGCCACCCTGGCTGCTCTGTTCGCCGCCCTGGGAACCCGGGGGTTGCTGGGACTGGCCCTGGGAGCCGCTGCTGCCGGCGTCTGCGGTCTGTTGCTCACCCTGGTTCCCCTGGGGCCCCTGCGAGGGATCAGAGGGCTGCCCGGGTTGTCCAGGCTGTCCCTGGCTGGAGGACGGCTGGCCGGAGCTCTGCGAGGGCTGGCTGGGTGAAGACTGACCGCTGGACCCCGAAGAGGGTTGGCTCGGCGGCGCACTGCTGGGCGGGCTGGGAGTCGACGGCGTCTGCGGCTGTGTCTGGGTGGTGGAGCTGGGACAGCCGGCCAGTAAGGCGCAGGACAGCAGGATGCCGGTAACGAGCGCTGCCCGGGGGGCCGGTCGGCCTTGATGGCTGCGGTGATATTGGTGGCGAATTTCAGTAGGCATAGCGTTTCAATATATTGTCAGTCTGTACCGCATCCCCGGCTTCCAGCCTGGGGCGGTACAGCAGGCGCTTGAGGTCGCGCAGCAGCGCGATGCTCTTGCTGTCGTCTACCTCGGCGCCCTCGATAACGGGTTCATTAGACACGAGTTCCAGGTTCTTCACGCGGCCCCGGTGGGTCACACTGAATGAAACGGTCACATATCCCGTGACAACATCGGGCGGCGTAGGTTCACTGCTGGCACCCGGTAGGTCTGGCAGCAACCTGGGCGCGCCAAAGTACTGCTGCTGCAGGCGCTCACCATCTTCCAGCGTGCTCAGCTCGTTCCAGGCCTCGGTATAGGTCTGTTGGGCAGCCTCGCGTTTCTGGTGCCACAGGTGCCAGTCGCCCAGTTGCACCTGCGTTTCCGCCGGCAACGGACTGCTCTCTCCTTCATTATAGACGTATACCTCGCGCATTGCTGTCAGCACCGACTGTCCCTGTTTGTAGTTGGACACCCGGATCATGCTGAAGCGATTTTCCTCTGCAAAGTTGCCATCGGACGCACCGCCGGTCTGGAACCCGCCCTGGGCTTCAGGCGAGTAGGTAGAGATCAGGTACTGGGTCTGCAGCAGGCCTTCCAGGGGCTGCAGCAGGCCGGTGGACAAATTGCCTTCCTGGCGGGCGATGTTCCTGAGCGCACTGCTGTACAGCTCCCACATAGTGAGAAGTCGCATGAAGGCGGTATCGCCTAGCGACAGGTTATAGGCCTGGCGCTCCCACTCGGCGCGCTGCAGCATGGCCAGCGACATCTGCGGCGACTGCCGGCCGTATACTTCGGCCTGCACCCGGAACAGGTAGTACTGGCGTTCGTCTGCTGTCTCGTAGTCACCGACGGCGACCAGGCTCTGGATCATGCGCTGCAGCAGGGGTATCTGCGCCGGGCTGTAGAGCCCGTCATTGATGCGGGCAATGTGGACACCACGCTTGAATACGTTTGCCGCCTGCTGGTGCAGCCCCTGATTCTGGTAGGCCATGCCGAGGCCCAGCAGTTGCTCGGAGAGGCCCTGTGCATAGGGCCCCATGCGGCTCTCGAGGTCAGTGATATAGAACTGGTAGGCGGCAGCATCCGGCGACACCAGCACCGGTTCTTCCTCGTCCTGGAAGTCGAGCGACGGCCCGCCGAGATCGACGCCGGTTCCAATGTCCGGCTCAATCCCGGGTGTGACCGGCGCAGGCTCGGAAGCATCGGTCGCGAGTTGTGCGAACGCCCCGCTGACCATGCAGATCTGTGCGGCCATCAGGGCTGCGACTACTCTTCGCCAGCTCATTGTGCGTACACTTCTCCCTCGGACTGCGGTGCTGCTCGCTCGCGCTCTGTTTCTTGATAACACAGGCATGCGGACCTTTGACCACGAACCAACTTCGCAGTTTCTGCCCCTTTCTCCAGTATATCGGTTGTACGGGAGGCTGTGCTCTTCAGACCGATGCAATAGGCAAATCCTTGATACATGTACAGAATCTCAACCACCCAGGGCCCAATGCCGGCGCCTGGTGGATGCTGCGCCCGTGAGTGCGTTTGCCCAGGCTACCGCGGTAGAGCATATGTCGGGGCAGACCTGGCGCGGTGAAATCATACCCGGCTGGCGCATCGGCGCAGTCCCGAACGGCGGCTACGTGCTGGCCATTGCGGGGCGCGCGCTGTCACAGGCTTTGACGCACCCGGACCCGCTGTCGGTTCATATTCTCTACACCGCGCCCACTCAGCTCGGGCCGGTCGATTGCGAGGTGCAGCCACTGCGCGAGGGCGGTTCGACCAGCTACGCGGCCCTGTCCATGCGCCAGGACGGTGAACTCAAGGCCTATGTCACCGCCTGCTACAGTGACCTCGACCGGCTCAGTGGCGAGAGCTGGAGCAGCGTGGAACGCCCCGAGATTCCGCCGCCCGAGGCGGTGCCACCACTGGGCGTGCACGGCATCGAACTGCGCGAGAGCCTCAACCAGCACTATCTAAACGGTGAGAAGGTGTTCCTGAAGCGCGAGCCGGATGGCAGTGGTGTGTTCGAGGGCTGGGTCAGCTTCGCCGACGGCGAAGACGGCGGCCTGCTGTCCCTGCTGCTGTTTGCCGATGCCATGGCGCCGCCGGTGTTCACGGTCTACGGCCCCCTTCAGTGGGTGCCCACCCTCGAGCTGTCAGTGCAGCTGCGCACACGTCCCGCCCCGGGTCCCGTGCAGGTGCGCTTCCAGAGTCGCTACCTGAGCGACGGCGTGGTGGAAGAGGACGGCGAGCTCTGGGATTCAAAAGGGCGCCTGGTGGCCCTGTCACGACAGACCAGCAAGGTGCGGGTGCGGCCCCACCCGCGTCGCTAGACCGGCGTGGTGCGGCGCCTTGCCGGCGGCACGCCCGGTAGTGCCTCTGCAAGAATGTAAGCGCGACGGGTCTGGCTTTCCACCTCCGGGTAGGGCTCGCGCTGGTAGACCCGTTCCTCCCGGAAGCCGGCATCCTGCAGGTGCATGACCATGTCCAGCACCGGGTAGAAATACACGTCCAGGTCCACATCCTGCTCCAGCCAGCGTTCGAGGTGCTGTTGTTCGCTGCCGACGTGAAAGGCAATCAGTAGTGCGCCTCCCGGCACGAGGATGCGGCGGATCTCCAGGAGAGCCTGAACCAGCTCTGCCGGCGGCAGGTGGATGAGGGAATAGAAGGCCACTGCGGCGGCGTAGTGGTAGTCCGGCGTCCTGAGATCGCGGAAGTCACCCTGCTGGAACTCGATGCCCGGGTTGAGGCGTCGCGCTTCCCTGAGCATGGCGCTGGAAAGGTCGATGCCGGTAACGTCGAGTCCGCGCTCTTGCAGGTAGCGGGTGACATGTCCCGGCCCACAGCCCAGGTCGACACAGCGGCCCTCCTCAGCCAGGGCGCCGGCAAACTGGTCCAGCAGCCGGCAGTCCGCCGGTTTGTGTTCGAGCTCGCCGGCAATCTGCCGGGTGTAGGTTGCGGCCACCGTGTCGTAGCTTTTTTCCAGCGTTCCGCGCCGGGAGAACAAGGCCATCTCAGTAGCCCGCGACCCACCCGCCGGGCCGCCGCCCGTCTGTTGCCCCATACAGCAGGCCATCGTCGAGCATGATCGACTGGGTGCGCCCCAGGGTGCGCTTGGTGTCGATGACCTCGTGCCCCATGGCTTCCAGCAGGCGCCGGGTATCCGGTGAAATGCCGCGTTCGATGCGCAGCTGGTCCGGCATCCACTGATGGTGCACCCGGGGTGCCGCGGCGGCACTGGCAATGTTCATCTCGAATTCCATGGCGTTGATGATGGTTTGCAGCACAGCGGTGATGATGATGCTGCCACCGGGGCTGCCGGTGGCCAGCCAGGGCTTGCCGTCACGGAACACCATGGTGGGCGTCATCGACGACAGCGGGCGCTTGCCGCCCTCGATGCGGTTGGCCTCGCTCTCGATCAGCCGGAAGGCGTTGGGCACGCCGGGCTTGGCGGCAAAGTCGGCCATTTCGTTGTTCAACAGCATGCCGGTGCCCGGAACTGCGATATGCGAGCCAAAGCTGAAGTTGAGGGTATAGGTGTTGCTGACAACGTTGCCGTAGCGGTCAGCCACGGTGTAGTGGGTGGTGTCGCTGCTCTCATAGCCCAGCGCAATGCCCGGCTGGATGGCGGCGGAGGGCGTTGCCTGTTCCGGCTTGATGAATTCGCGCAGCCGCGCCGCGTAAGCCTTGTCGATCAGGGCATCGACCGGCACCTCAGTGTAGTCCGGGTCGCCCAGGTAGCGGCTGCGATCTGCATAGGCGAGCTTCATCGCTTCAGTCAGGTGGTGCAGGTAGGCGGCGCTGTTGTGGCCCCACTGCTGCGGGTCGAAGCCCTCGAGGATGTTGAGCATCTGGATGATATGGGTGCCACCGGAGGAGGGGGGTGGCGTGGCGACGATATCGTAGCCGCGGTAGCTGCCGCGCACCGGTTCGCGCTCCACCACCTGGTAACCGGCGAGGTCCTCGCGGCTGATCAGGCCGTCGTTGGCCTCCATGTTGGCGACGATGCGCTCGGCCACCTCGCCGCGGTAGAAGCCGTCGCGGCCGCGCTTGCGGATCTGCTTGAGGGTCCAGGCCAGTTCTGGCTGTCGGAACACCTCTCCCACCGGGTGGCGGCTGCCATCCTCGCGGAAGAAAATCCGCAGCGCTTCCGGGTCCTTGCGCAGCCGCGATTCCCTGGACGCGATCTCCGAGTCCAGCGCGAAAGTCACCGGGAAGCCCTTGTCCGCCAGCTCGATGGCCGGCTGGATTACCTTCTTCAGCGGCATGGTGCCGTAGGTTTCCAGGGCGTGGATCAGGCCCGCCACGGAGCCGGGCACGCCCGCCGACTGGTGGCTGAAGAACTCGCGACCGCGATCCACTTCCCCGTCCTCTTTGAGGAACAGGTCGCGGTGGGCGCTGGCCGGTGCGACCTCGCGGTAGTCCACCAGGGTCTGGCGGTTTTCTTCGGCCAGGTGGATCAGCATGAAGCCGCCGCCGCCGATGTTGCCGGCCCTGGGGTAGGTGACGGCCAGCGCGAAGCCGGTGGCCACTGCGGCGTCCACCGCATTGCCCCCCTGGCGCAGGATGTCTACCCCTATCTCAGCGGCCAGGCGCTCGGGTCCCGCCACCATGCCATGCCGTGCGACCTTTGGCAGGAAGCGGTTTTCGAAGTTGAGTATCGGTTCTTGACCCTGTGCCGGGACGGCCCCGACAATCAGGAACAGGAAAAGCGTGCGCAGCAGGCTCACGTGGAGGCCCCTTACTCAGAGAGTCCTGGATTCGAGCCCGGATTATGCCAAAAAACCACGAACGCGCGCTCCAAGAACTGCATAGTCGCTGGCAGAACATCTTCCAGCGCCTTGCAAACGGCAGCGAGGTACCCCCTGGATTGCGGCTGCGGGCTGAAGGATTCATGGAAGCCGTGGTTGCGCTGGAGCTGGCCACCGAGGAGTCGCTGCAGGTGGAGCTGGAGCAGCGCTACCTCGATGCCTTCGGTGAATCCCTGCCCGAGGACTGGCGCGAGCTGTTCCCGTTTCCCCAGGTCCCCGGGTTCGGCCGGCGCGCGCCGGTCTACCCATCTACCAGCGAGTAGCCAGTAGCTGTATATTCTGCACATGCCTCGCCCTCCATACTTTATCGTGGCAGCTCGCTGCCTTGTCTTGCTAGCCAGCATGTTGCTGGTGGCCTGCTCGACCATCGACGACATCATCTCGTCACGGGCTAAAGTCGACTTCAACAAGGAATACGACTTCGACACCATCCGGGTGATGAATGTGTCCTGCGGCCTGGCGCCTGAGGATGAGACGCTGACTCCCGCCCAGATCGAGCATATCAACCTTGCTATTGGCCGCGCCCTGGAACAGCAGGGGATGACGGTGGTCGGCGTTGGCGAGACTGCCGACGCCCATGTCAGCTGGCACGTGGTGGTCAAGGAGCAGAGCAACCTGCGGGAGTACAACGCCCAGAGTTACTATCATTGCTGGCGCTGTGGTCCCGCCATCTCCAGCACCAGCACCGTCACCTATACCGAGGGCACCTTCGTGGTGGATGTCATCGATCTGCAGCTCAGCCAGTCGGTCTGGCGCGGTGTCATGCAGGGGCGCCTGGCGGAACTGGGCGATGCCGATTCGCAGCAGTCGAGCTTCGACAAGGCCGCCGAGGAGATGTTCGCCAGGTTCCCGCCTAGCGGTTTCTTCAACCGGATTTACTGAGCCTGGCGTGGCTCCCGCCACATGAACGTCAGGGGTGGCCCGCCTTCGCCAATCGGCTCTTCATCCTGGATTTCAAAACCGTGCCGCTGGTAGAGCGGAATATTCAGTGGTGAGCTGCTTTCCAGGTAAGCGGGCATGCGCTCTTCGTCGCAGCGGCGGGTGACTTGCTTGATCAGCGCCGATCCCAACCCCAGCCCCTGGCTTCCGCGCCTGGCGCCGATTGCGTGCAGGTAGTAGTGGGGCTCCCGGGGATGGCGGCGCGCCATCACTTCCTGGGCCTGCTCCAGCCGTGGCAGCACGCGGGTGCCGCTGTGCAGCAGCAGGCGAATGACCAGCAGCAACTGGTCGAGCCCTATGGCTACCCGGTGGTCGACGCCCGGCGGCAGCCACATGGCCGCCGCGCGCGCCTCGCTGTCCATGAATACCAGCCCGTGGGGCATATACAGGCGCCTGGCCAGCATCGTGTAAAAGCCCGGATACAGGCCCACGTGAGGTATCACCCAGTTCATACAGGGATCCTCCGCAAAGGCATCGGCGAGTATGTCGGCAATGCGCGCGGTGTGGTCGGCCCCGACCTGGATGATGTCTGGTGTTTGCATGAGTTGAGCTGACTACCCCGATTCTCGCAGCGGCCTTCGGCTGTGCCGACGAACTGGGCTATAGTAGGTCCATTCCGGGACAGACGAAACGCCGATGGACGATTCAACCCCACCCAGTCAGGGGGTGATTGATGAGCTGAGACGCCGCAAGGTGTTGCGTAGCACGACCATCTACGCGGTCGGTGGCTGGTGCCTGCTGCAGTGGAGCGATTTCATTTTTACCCTGCTCGGCTGGCCGGACTGGTCCGTTACCCTGGTACTGACCGCGGTGGTGCTGGGCTTCCCGGTTACCGTTGCCCTGGCCTGGGTGTTCGATATCACACCCCGGGGTGTCCGCCTGTCGGACCCTGCCCAGCTCTCCAAGGGCATTCGCACCCCGATCAGCTGGATCGTGGATTCCGTGGTCGGGGTGTTCTTCCTGGCCACACTTACAATGCTCTTCCTGCAGGGCGCCGGGGGCTGATCTGGAATTGTGATGGAGCTGGAAGACTTCCGCCGGGAATACCTGCAGGGCGGCCTGCAGCGAGAAGACCTCAACGACGACCCTATCGAGCAGTTCAACCTGTGGCTGTCCCAGGCCGTGGCCGGCGGCATCACCGACCCCACGGCCATGGTGCTGGCGACGGTGGAAGCGGACGAAAGCGGGGTGGGCCGGCCCTGGCAGCGCATGGTGTTGCTCAAGGATCTCAGCGAGGAGGGCTTCGTGTTCTATACCAACCTCGAGTCCCGCAAGGCCAAGGCCATCGCCGCCAACCCGCAGGTCTGCCTGCAGTTTCCCTGGAACGTGCTGGAGCGGCAGGTCATAGTCGGCGGACGGGTAGAGCGGCTGTCCAACCTGGAGGTCACGCGCTACTTCCTGAGTCGCCCCCGCGAGAGCCAGCTGGCGGCCTGGGCCTCGGCACAGAGCCGCCCCATCTCCGCCCGCGCCGTGCTTGAAGAGAAGTTCGAGGAACTCAAGAACAAGTTTTCCCGCGGCGAGGTGCCGCTGCCCAGCTTCTGGGGTGGCTACCGGGTGGTGCCTGAGGAAATCGAGTTCTGGCAGGGCGGCGCCCACCGGCTGCACGACCGCTTCCTATATACCAGGCAGTCCGACCTGTCCTGGTCTATCGAACGACTTTCACCCTAGGGGATCATCATGCCCAGAATCCTGAGCGTCCTGTTCGTCGCGCTTCTCTCCCTTCCTGCGTTCGCCTCCCACCTGTCAGAGGCCGAGGTTGTCGCCATGGAGAACGCCTGCCAGAAACTACGCCAGCAGAAACTGGCGCCTGAGAAGGCCGCCGTGCTGCAGCAGTGCCTTGCCGGTGGCGAGAAGAGCGAGTC
>JAAUXY010105936.1_pt1 | contig 14085 bp, 10 predicted proteins | sample 7278121 | NCBI WGS metagenome assembly JAAUXY01 (sample SAMN14350117, study PRJNA611818) | marine sediment metagenome | isolation source: surface marine sediment (1.8m) | place: French Polynesia: Moorea | collected 2018-08 | reverse complement strand
GGTTGGCGGCGTGGGCCTGGAGGTCGGCGAGTGCGGCCCGGCTTTCTTCGAGCTCGGTTTCTAGATTCTCGGTGTGCTTGGACAGCTGTAGAACCTGATCCTGGTCTTGCTGACGTCCGGTTTCTAGATTCTCGGCGTGTTCAGAGAGCTCGAGGATTCGTTTCTGATCTCGCTCTCGTTCGGCTTCCAGACTGTTGGCGTGTTCAGACAGTTCGAGGATCTGCTTTTGATCTCGCTCGCGACCGGACTCGAGGCTATCGGTATGGTCGACGAGCTCCAGGACTCGCTCCTGGTAGTGTTGGCTTTCGGTCTCGAGGTTGGCGTTGCGAGCCTCGAGATCCTCGAGCGAGCCTTGACACTGGCGGAGCTCAGCTTCGAGGTTGCCGGTGTGGCTGGTGAGCTCGAGAATCTGCTCGTGATCACGCCCGCTTTGCGTCTCGAGATTGCTCGCGTGATCGGCGAGCTCGAGCAGGCGCTCCTGATCGAGCTCCCGGTCGGATTCCAGGTTTTCGACATGGGCCGTCAAGTCGGCGAGGGACCGTTCTTTTCTACCGAGCTCGGCTTCGAGATTTTCCGCATGGCGGGAGAGCTCGAACAACTGCATTCGATCTCGCTCGCGCTCGGCCTCGAGGTTCTCGGCATGCGCCCTCAGGCTCTCGAGATCGGAGAGCCCTTCCCCATCCTGTAAGCGTTCAAGCTCGGCTTCGAGTGTCGGCACGGACAAGCTCAATTCTGGTTCGGATTGTCATCAGGTACGGTTCGAGATTCTCGCCGCTCGGAGCGAGGGCGCCCCAGGGCCGGAGACCCAGCCCCTCCTCCCAGAAGTGCGGTACAGCGGTGGCCGGATCATACCATTCACTCGGATTTCCAACCACCGGTGCCGACGGTTCAGGGACACTGAATATGCTAGCCTCGCCGCCGGCGTCAGGCCGCCGCCCATGCTCGCCGCAGCACGTTTCTGAATCTTCTGATCCCCGGTACCCTCGATGAGTCCAAGCGTCTCTCTCGTCATCCCCACGTACAACGCCGGCCCGGAGTTTCCGGAGATCTTGCGGTTGATGATGGAGCAGGAGATCGAAGGGTCGCTCGAGGTGGTGATCGTCGACTCGGGATCGACCGACGGCACGGTGGAATTCCTCGAGACCCAGCCGGTGCAACTGATCCGGATCCCGAACTCGGAATTCAACCACGGTCTGACCCGCAACCGAGGCGTCCAGGCGACGACCGGCGAGATCGTGATCTTGGCGACCCAGGATGCGCGGCCCAACGATGACCAGTGGATGCGACGCCTGGTGGACTGTTATCAGGATCCTGAAGTTGTCGGCGCCTATAGTCGTCAGATACCCCGCCCAGACGCCAATCCGTTCATCAGGGATCGGCTCGAGCATTGGGTCGCGTCTCAGCTCGAACCGCGGGTTCAGAGTATCGAGAGCCGGGAGGAGTTCGAGGCCCTGCCACCGCTCGAGAAGTTGGGGCGGGTCGCTTTCGACAACGTCAGCTCGAGCGTCCGCCGCAGGGTGGCCCTCGACAACCCTTTCCGTCGCAAGCAGTTCGCGGAAGATCTGGACTGGGGTTACCGGATCTTGCTATCCGGCTACAAGATCGTTTTCGAGCCCCGCTCGACCGTCGTCCATTCTCACGACAACTCGATCTGGTACGAGTTCAAGCGGATCTACCTCGATCATCAGAACCTGCACCAACTGCTCGGCGTGCACACGGTGCCGAGGTGGCAGGATGTCTTGAGGAATTCCCGGGCGGAGATGTTGCGCCTCTGGGGCGTGGTCGCGGGACAGTCCGAGCTCAGCGGCCCCAAGAAGCTCTATTGGAAAGCCCGTGCCGTGCCGTTCGCCTTCAGTCAGAACCTGGCGCAGTTTCTAGGGGCGCGGTCGGTGAGTCGTCTCGCCGCTGAAAAATCCGACGCCCTGATCCTCGACCGGATCCTGCGCCGTGGCGTCTAGCTGGCTAGCGCCTCACTGGATATAGCCCAGGGCCCGCAGAGCGTCGGCGTGCTCTCCCTGCGGAGCTTCTTCTTGACCGATTTTCTGGCCTGGGACCTCGAAAGAGCCGAGGGTGCTGATCAGTTTCCTGACATCCGACGGATAGCTCTTGTTCTCTTCGAAGAGGTTCTTCGAACCTTCCGGGTCTTGCTCCAGGTCGAAGATCTGCCAGCCGGTCTCGAAACGATCCGCCTCCTGGCCGAAGATCTTCTTCCTCTTGTCCCAGGCGTCCGTGGTCTCCGAGATGATCTTCCAGCGCTCTGTACGAAGGTAGCGGGCTCCGGTATGGGAGGCCTCGCCCTGCACCCACTCGCGACCTTTGTTGCGTTCGAGGGGGCTGTCCGCCAGCTCGGCCTCCGGTTCGATGTCAACCTCATCGAGGACCATGGGGACAATGTCGACGAGCTGGACCAGCCCGTCATGCCGACCGGCCTTACGCGAGAAGGGAAACTTGACCAACAAAGGGATGCGGACCACCCCTTCATCGAGGGTGTAGGCATGACCGATGTAACGCCCGTGGTCCAGGATGGTCTCGCCGTGATCGGACGTGACGATCAGCAGGGTATTGTCGAAGGCTCCCCTCGACCGCAGCTGCTCGAATAGCCGTGCCAGCTGAATGTCGACGAAGCGAATCCCTGAATCGTAGCTGGCGAGAACATCGGGCAGCCCTTGAAAACGCCCGAGCTTGTGGTACTTGTGGGCCTTCGACGTCAGCAGCTTGACCCAATCCTGGGAAGGGATCCGCGGTGCGCCTTCTGCCGCCTTGAAGTAGCGATACTCTTCGGGTTGCTCAAAGGGGCCGTGAACGTCGTAGGTGTGAAGAAAAAGGAACAGTGGGTCTGATCCGGCGCGACCCAGCGCGTCGAACACCGCCGGCATGACGGACTTGAGGTTCGCGGGTTGGCGCTCCGTCCATTCGTCGAAACCCTGGCTCAGGCCGTAGCGTTGGCTCATCATGCCGCCGGCTGAGAAGCCGATCGTCTGGTACCCCTCGTCCGATAGTGCCTCGGCCAGGGTCTGAATCTTCTCAGGCAGGGGCGCTTCCGGGTAGCGATGCCCGGCTCCGTGCTCGTGCGGATACAGGCCAGTGAACATCGAAGCGTGGGATGGCAGGGTATGCGGAGCCGGCGCGAAAGCGTGGTCAAAAACCAGGCTCTCTTCTGCCAGGGCGTCCAGATTCGGGCTGGTCGGCCGGTCGTAGCCGTAGAAACCGAGGTGATCCGGCCGCAGGGTATCGATCGAGATCAGGACGACGTTGGGGCGTTTGGAGGTGTTGGGCTGGCTCGACATGGCATTGCACACGACGTGCGGCGCCGCCCATCCCGACTGGTCGTAGTACCGGGTCTTGCCGATCGATACCTCGAAGATCAGTGAGAATTCACCACTCTCTGTGCCCGGGATCGGGACCGACCGGTCGACCCAACCTCGGTGCTCTTCGAGGCGTGGGTTCAAGTACTCGTCGAAGATCTTCTCCGTGCCGTCGCCGCGCTTGACCGTCACCCTATATCCGACGCCATCACTCTTGCGCTGGGCTTGTTTGCGGATGCCCATCGCAAAGTTCAGGACGCAGGATTCTCCGGCGGGGATCGGGCCGAGAGCCATCCGGCTGGGGGGATGTTGGGCGAGCAAAGCTCTCGAATCGCCACTCAGGACCCACGTGCCGACACCGATCTTCTTCTTGTTTTCGACCAGGCCTTGATCTTCCGCCATCCCGATCAGGTCGGTGAACCTGGGCATCATGATCGGTTCATAGGGCGTCGGCTCGCTGCCGCAACCCAGCACCGCCAGAGCGGCCAGGATAGGCAGGGAGGCTCGCAGCATCCATCGGCTCTCGAACCGTGGCTGATCGCGGTTTAGCGGTTCGGTTTCGGGTACGCCGATTTCCGGAGCCCCTACGTTAGCCCTTGCGTCAAGTTCATCCATGTCGAACCGGATGTGGCGTCGATCTGCCGTGGCGTGGATCTTGCTAACAGCCTTTGAAACGGGTCTCGACAATCGAGCCCGCCTTAAAGGAGAGTTTCTTGTTCAGTGTGAGAAGCCGTCCGAATGTCCGCTTCGCGGCGTGGATCCTGGCAGCGATGCTGGGCCTTGTCAATGCCACCGTGGCGGACGCCGATTGTCGGTCGCCGGCCACTTTGGCGCGGGGTCTTCTCGGGGGTTCCGGAACCCCGGGCGGCCTCGAAGTCCAAGCTGCTTACAGTCTCGACGAAGAGAGTCTGCTCGCCGGTGAGGGGCTCAAGGCCACGGTCATAGCCCATCTTGACAGCGAAGCCCTGCGCCGCTTGCAGGCGGTTCGGCCGACCACTCTCTGTGTGTCACTGGTGTTCGATGCGGAGGGCAAGTTGCCGGTGGCGCATCACCGGCAGCTCGAGGCCGGCAACGTGGCTTCCGCCGAGGCCTGGACTTACGGACTCGAGGCGGATCTGCCTGAAACCGTGTCGCAATTGCTGGTGATCGTCGAGGAGCCGTCGTCCGGTTTGTGGGGCATCGCGATCGCCGACGATGCCGGCGAATCGCTCGTGCCGGGACCGTCCGCCGTTCGGCTCGCCGGCGGTGCCTGGGTCGAGACGACGCTTTCGGGCGCTGGTGGCGCAGAGGCCGCGGCGACGTCGAAGGCGCCGGTCGTCGTTCGCCTGGTGCCGCCGCGCCGGCAGCCGGTGTCCGGCAGCACCCGCTTCGATGCCCTGGTGTCCTCGCACGCGGTCGCTCGGATCATTTTCGAGCTCGACGGTGAGAAGGTAGCCACGCGCGACCGTTCGTCAGTGCTCGGGCGGCCGTTTGTGGCCCGCATCGCCTTGGACGATCCGCCGCGGGTGCAGACGTTGCGGGCGATCGCCATCGACTCCCAGGGGCGTGAGCTCGGCAGCGACACGCTGATGATCAACCAGATCGACGCGCCGTTCAGGGTTCGCATCCGCGAGCTCTCGGGCGATCCGTCGTCGGGATCAGTCGAAGTGGCCGCCGCCGTCTCCGTACCGATCGGCGCCCGGCTCGAGCGCATCGAGCTTTACCGCAATGAAACGCTGATCGCGCGTTTCACCGAATCGCCGATCCGCCACCGTGTGCCGACCGAGGGTTTCGGCCTCGAAGACTACATCCGAGTCGCGGCTTTTCTCGCCGACGGCTCGTCGATCGACGACGTGGTGCTGCTCGCCGCGGGCGAGGTCGAGCAGGTCGACGTCAACCTCGTCGGTCTCCACGTGGTCGCGACCGACGACCGCGGTCAGCCGGTCTCAGACCTGACGCCCGAGGATTTTCGCATCACTTTCGAAGGCAAGCCTCAGGAGACTCAGAGCTTCGCTTACGCGGACGACGTGACGTTGATCCTGGGGGTGGTGATCGACACCTCGGGTTCGATGCAGCTGGTCATGGAAGACACCCGTAAGGCGGCGGCCAAGTTTCTCGGCTCGACCGTCCTTCCCCAGGACCGCGCCTTCCTGGTGGACTTCGACCGCCAGCCGCGCCTGCTGCATCCGACGACGTCCGACCTGCCGGCATTGCTCATGGACCTCCACCGCCTGCGGGCCGAGGGGGCGACCGCTCTCTATGACGCCGCTGTCTTCTCGATGCTGCAGTTCGAGCGTGAGAGCGGCCGCAAGGCGCTGGTGATTCTCACCGACGGCGACGATCACGAGAGCCGATTCGGGCCGAAGTACTGCATCGAGTTGGCGCAAGAGACCGGTGTGCCGATCTACATCATCGGTCTCGGGCAGCTGGATACCATCCGCCGCACCTACAGCAAGAAGGAGCTGCGCCGGGTGACGTCGGAAACCGGCGGCCGGCTCTACATCGTCGACTCGCTGGCCGAGCTCGGCGACGCCTACGCCCAGATCAATGCCGAGCTGCGCAGCCAGTATTCGCTGTCCTTCTACGCCGACCGGGATCTCAGCTCGGCCGAGCGCCGGGAAGTAAAGGCCGAAATCCGTCGACCCGGCTTGAGCGCTCGAACCGTCGTCGGCAGCGGGCCACCCAGCCCCTAGCGCCCCAAGAAAGCCAATCCTCCGGCCTGCTCGCCTCGGAAGGCGACGGATTGGCTTCATTGGCCCAGCCCTTCCTTTGCAGGATTGGGCGCGCTGCGCGCACCCAATCCCGCGTCTAAGCCTCCGGCCTGCGGCTACGAGAAACTATGCACAACAAACTGCTAGTCAGGCTGGGCTTTTCACGGCCTGAACCAGCGCTCAGGGGACGATCTGAGTGCGTCCCTGAAAAAATCTTAGTTGAATTTACTCAAGTTGGGAATAAGCGTCGTGATCTTAGCGTTGTTTACTCATGAATGCGGCGGAAACCTGAGGCTGACTCGCTAAGAAGCCCGGGCCAAGTCGCTGAATGAGACCTCAAACGACTTCGGAGCGCCTTCGGTGTCACCGAATCGTCGATAGGCGGATAGATAACTCAAGTGGCGCGGCGAGCGCCGAGACGAAAGGAGCAACCGATGTTCGAGCATGCACTGACCCGTATCCCCAAGTCCCAGGTCTTCGGCTCCCGGGATCCCTTCCATGGCCTCTTCGACCGGGTATTCGACAACTTCTGGAATGATTCCGACTTCGTCGCCGACGGCGAAGCCGGCCGGCGCACCTGGCTGCCCGCGGTCGACATCTACGAGAGTGACGAGGCGTTCGTCGCCACCGCCGATCTGCCGGGCTTGAAGAAGGACGACATCGACGTCTCGATCGAGGACAACGTGCTGACCGTCAGCGGTGAGCGCAAGTTCGAGAAGAGCGACGACGAGGGCACTTTCCGCCGCGTCGAGCGTGCCTATGGCACCTTCCGTCGGTCCTTCACGCTGCCGCGCGGCGTCGACCCGTCCAAGGTCGCGGCCAAGTTCGAGGACGGTGTGCTGACCCTCACTCTGCCCAAGTCGGAGATGGCGAAGAGCCGCAAGATCGCCGTCAGCTAACCACTCTGGACTGATATCGGGCGCATCAGCGCGCCCTGCCATGCGCCCGCCGACCGGCGGGCGTTTTCTTTGGGTGGGATCAGCTTGTGGAATCAGCGCAGCCCGCGGATCAACGATCCCAGCACGCTGAGGATGTCAAAGGCATCGAAGACGCCGCCCGGCCCACCGAAGACCGGCTCCAGCCCGCTACCACGCGCCGGCGTCGGCGGTGGCCCGGGCACGGTGTAAGGGGTTTTCTGGAGTTCTCTATCGAGACGTTTCTTTTCGGCCTCGGCCTCGGCGGCATGGCGGCGACCGCCCGCCTGGGTCCAGCGGATCAATCGGCGCAACTCGCCGCCGTCGAGCCATAGGCCGTGATCGCGGCAGGTGTCGACGATGACGCCGGACTTCTGGCCGAATTGACGGCGGTGCATCAGCTGTCCGCAATCGGGGCACGGCACGTAGGCGACTTCTTTGAAGTCCTCGGTCGGCGTCTCCTGTTCGACCAGGGTCAACAGCTGACGATGATCGATCGCGTGGACCGCGCCGGCGGCGCCTGAACGCGCCGTTTCGATGCCGTCGAGCACCGCGTCGAGCTCCTCCGGGTCGAAGAAGAGGCCAAAGCAGGTGGCGCAGCGGTCGATCTCGACCGCGCTGGGACCGAGGCGCACGTCGACCGCGTCCAGGGCGTCACGACAGCGCGGGCAGTCGCGTGACGTGGCGCGCCGCCGGACGTCGACCTGGCCCCGCAGGTCGACGTCGTTCAGGCTTTGACAGAACGGGCAGCGGGTGGTCTTGGGCGGCAGCGGCGCGCCGCAGTTCACGCAATTCAAGGTTTGGCTCCACCGGTCATCGGCAGCGGCGTAGCCCGTCTAGCTATCCTCGGGCATCGGCGGCAGCGGTGGTGGCGAGGCACCGGCAGCGAGCTGGGGAACCTGAGACGCCGGCGTCCACCGCACCATGCCCTGGGTCCAGACCAGGGCGTCACCGCTGATCTGGCCTTGAGCCAGCGCGGCAGCGACTTGCTCGAGCGGATAGGGTCCCTGTTGCTGACCGCCGACGGCGACGTAAAAGCTGGCGGACGCGGCCAAGGGGGGCGGCTGAGGAGATGCGGCGGCCGTCAACTGGGGTGCCGTCGCGGCGGGTGTCGCCCCGAGGCCCCGAGCCATCGCCAGCCCCATGCCGACACCCAGCACGCTGCCCGAATCGCCGCCGCTTTGCGCCGCCAGCGGCATCGCCTGGCCGAGCTGATACTGCTGATAGCGGTTCAAGTCGCCGATGACGTTCATGCTCGAGCGCGCGTCGAGCGCTTTCTCGACCTCTTCAGGGAACGAGATGTTGACCACGATCAGCGTCGGCACGTCGAGGCCGTACTCGTCGTCCACCCGCTCGGTCACCGCCTGGCGTACCCGCTCGGCCAGCGCCGGATAGTTGGCTGCCAGCTCGACCGCCGGAGTCTCCCCTCGCCCGAGCACCTCGGCCAGGAACGAGTGGATGAGGCCGCGCATCAGCTCGTGGATCTCGTCCGCCTCGAACCGGTCGTCGGTACCGACCAGCTCGCGAAGCAAGGCCCGGGGGTCGCCGGCACGCAGGGCGTAGGTGCCGAACGCCCGCAAGCGGATTGGCCCGAATTCGGGATCGCGCACCGGGATCGGATGCGGCGTCCCCCACTTGAGATCGACGATCTGCCGGGTGTTGACGAAGTAGACCTCCGACTTGAAAGGGCTCTCGAAGCCGTGGCGCCAGCCCTGTAGCCGGCTCAGCAACGGCAGGTTGTCGGTCTTCAGCCGATGGCTGCCGGGCTCGAAGACGTCGGCCAGCTCGCCGCGGTGGACGAAGATCGCCACCTGGCCCGGCCGGACGATCAGCTGCGCGCCGTTCTTGATCTCGTTGCGATAGCGCGGGAATCGCCACACCAGGGTATCGCGCGTATGGTCGAGCCATTCGACGATGTCGACGGCTTCCTCGCGCAGGTTCTTGAATAGTCCCATGGGCCTCCTCTCTGGGCTTTGGGAATTCTACGGCGCGGCGGCGCGGTGTATTCGGACGACCGACGGGTTTTGAATCTCAAGAAGCGGGCGTTTCTGCTTTCCTGGATGGCAGGATCACGTCGTTATTGGTGGTGGCGCATGTCCCGAAGTGGCTCTATCTATCAGGACTGTCTGACCATCCCGTAGGGCGGCACAGGGTAGCCTGGGATCTTAATCCCAGGATGGGGAATTCATTCCCAGGATCAAAATCACAATTCCCGCAACGCCGTCGCGACCGGCATCCGCGCAGCCCGGATCGCTGGCAACAGCCCGCCGACCAGGCCCATGACCATGGCGTAGATCAGCCCACCGATCAGAAGCGGCGGCGTGACCGCGAAGGAGAAGGCGATCTGGCTGAAGGTCTGCCAGTTCATGGTCGCGGCTTCGAAGCCGTTGAACAATACGTAGGCCAGGCCAGCGCCGATGACGCCGCCGGCGATTGCCAACAGCAGCGATTCGACCAGCACTGAAATCACCACCGGCCCGCCGCTAAAGCCGAGGGCGCGGAGGGTGGCGATCTCACGGGTGCGCGACGACACCGCGGTGTACATGGTGTTGAGCGCTCCGAACACCGCGCCGAAGCCCATCAGGATGCCGATTCCCAGGCCGAGAAACTTGATCAAGCCGCTGACCATGGTCGAGTTGCCGGTGTGATAGTCGACCTTCTTCTCAATCTTGACGTTGAGTCGTGGATCGGTGGTCAAGGCGTCTTTGAACGTGTCGAAGGCGCCGGCGGACTCGAGCCGCACGTGGACCGATTGGTAGCTGTTGCCGCGCCGGTAGGCCGGTTGCAGCACCTTGGCGTCGGCCCAGATCTCCGAGTCCTCGACCGTGCCGCCGGTGGAGAAAATACCCACCACCGTCCAGTTGCTCTCACCCCAGCGATTCTCATCGCCCAGGTTCAGCCCGAGAAACTGTTTCGACGCCGCCTCGCCGACGATGATCTCGGCTCGGCCGGGCTCGAACATTCGGCCCTCGACAATTTCGATATCCCGGCGGACGTCGAAAGCGGCCGGGGAGACGCCGCGGAGGGGCACGTTGGCCGGGGTCTCGGTACCCACCTTGGGTACGTCGACGATGACATAGAGCTCGGCGGAGGACGCCGGCCCCTGCTCGCCCTGCAAGACTCCGGGAGCGTCGCCGATGACCCGGGTCTGGTCGCCCGAGAGCCCGCTCGACATCTCATCGGTCGCCCCGGAGCGCATCACGATCACGCTCTCCGCGTCGCCGGTCGAGGTCAAAGTCCGGGTGAATCCGGCGGCGATCGACAGCACGGCGACGAAGACCAGCACCACGCCGGCGACGCCGACGACGGTCGACAGCGACGAGCCCACGCGCTCTTTCAGGTTGCGTAGGTTGAAGATAGAAACCGCACCAACTTGAGACAACCAAGCCAACATTTCAAGCTCTCCTCAAAGCGTCGACGATGGTCAGCCGTTTGGCCTGAAACGCCGGAATGGCGCCGGCGACGAAGCCCATCACCAGCAGCAGGGCGATGCCCAGCCAGATGCCTGAGGGCGGCAGGTGGAGGCTCGGCAGCATCGCCAGGTCTTGCGTCTGGACGATCGCGACGGCGACGGCGAGGCCGGCGCCACCCCCGAGCAGTGTCACCAGGTAGGACTCGCCGAGCACCAGGCCGAGCACGCTCGAGTCGGTGAAACCAAGAGTCTTGAGCACTCCGAGCTCGTTGAACCGTTCGCGAACCGACAGCGCCATGGTATTTCCGGCGACCAGAAGCAGGGTGAAGAACACCACCGCCAGCACCGACATCACGATTTTGCCGATGTTGCCGATCTGGTTGGCGAACCCCTGGGAGAAAGCCTTTTCAGTGGAGGTTTTGGTCTCGGCCGGCGAATTGGCAAAGAGCGCGTCGACCTGTTTGGCAACTTCGGCCGACCGATCGGGCTCTTCGATTTGCAGCATGTACCAGCCGACGATGCCCTCGACGCCGGTGGTCTCGGCGAGGTACTCGTGGTGGAAGAGGAAGTTGCTGGTATCGAAGCCCTTGTCGGCGTCGTAGATGCCTTCGATGGTGAACTCCCAGGCAGAGTCGTCCGGCGTGCGCCAGATGGTGCCCTGGAGTGGAATTCGATCGCCCACCTTCCAGCCGAAGCGATCGGCGGTCAGTCGGCCGACGATCGCTCCCGTACGGTTCTTCAACCAGGCTTCTTTCTGCTCCTCCGGGATCTGCATCTCGGGATACATGTCCAGGTAGTCGGGATCGACCGCGAACTGGCCGAAGAAGTTCTTCGGGTCCTGGTAGACGCCACCGAACCAGGTACCGTGGGAAACGGCGGAGATGCCGTCGACCGCCAGTATCTTGCGCCCGTAACTCTCCGGCAGGGGCTGGATCAGCGACACCTTGTGGATAGTGATCATGCGGTCGAGCCCGGCGAGGTCGACCCCGGCCTCGAGCCCGGTCTTGACCGCCAGGAGCGCGCCGAAAAGCATGAAGGCGACGAACACCGACAACAGGTTCAGCGCGGTGCGGACTTTCTTGCGCATCAGGTTGCGCCAGATCAGGTAGAGAAACTTCATGCCACCGCTCCTTCCGCCGCGCGCATCTCGCGAATCGCATCGTCGGACATCAACTGACCCTTCTCCAGGTGCACGGTGCGCTTGGCGCGGGCCGCGGCGTGCGGATCGTGGGTCACCATGATGATGGTCTTGCCGTGGTCGCGGTTGAGCGCCACCAGCAGATCCAGGATCTCGTCGCCGGATTCGCGATCGAGGTCGCCGGTGGGCTCATCAGCCAGCAGCAGGGTCGGATCCGAGACGATCGCCCGGGCGATGCCCACCCGCTGTTCCTGACCGCCCGAGAGCTGGCGCGGGTAGTGGCGTGCGCGATTGGCCAGACCGACCACCTCGAGCGCGGTGGCGACGTGCTTCTTGCGTTTTTTGCGCGACAGCGAGGTCAACAGCAGCGGCAGCTCGACGTTGCGTTCGGCGGTCAGCACCGGCAGCAGGTTATAGAACTGGAAGACGAAGCCGATATGCCTGGCTCGCCACTTGGCAAGCCTGCGGTTGGAGGCTCGTTCGATCCGCTCGCCGGCGACCTCGACAGAACCCGAGCTCGGACGATCGAGGCCGCCGATCAGGTTCAGCAGCGTGGTCTTGCCTGAGCCCGACGGCCCCATCAGGGCCAGGAAGTCGCCTTTCGGCACCTCCAGGCTGAGGTTCTGTAGTACGTCGATCTTCTCCGATCCGCGGGCGTAGACCTTGTGCACGTCCTGGACTCGCACCAGGGCTGCACCGGAAGCGCGCTCAGTGGTCTCGGTCATGGGATGTCCTCATGTCATTGAATGAAGAAATTGAACGAAAAGAACTACTCTTCTTGAACCCGGTCGCCGTCGGCGAGATCTTCCGGACCCTCGATCACCACCCGGTCGCTGGCGGACAGACCCGCTTCGACCTCGGCCTGGCCGCTGGAGCGACCGCCGATCTTGACCGCGCGGCGTTCCACGGTCTCGCCACGCAGCACGAAGACCACATCTTGGTCGCCGTCGCTGGAGAGCGCATCTTCCGGAATCAACAGCCGCGTTCGCGGCTGAGCGACATCGGTCGGCTGCTCCTCGCCCAGGAACGAGACCCGTACCCCCATGTCCGGGAGGATGCGCGGATCCAGCTCGTCAAAGCCGATGCGCACCATCACCGTCGCCTTCTGGCGATCGGCGGTCGGCACCGGGGTGATCACCTGTGCCGGGATCTTCCAGTCGGGGTAGGCGTCGAGCACGGCGCTGACCCGCTGACCCGGCTTCACCCGGTTGATGTAGGCCTCGTTGACGTCGACCTCGATTTCCAGCGAGCCCATGTCGACCAGCGTGCAGACGCCGGTGCGGGTGAAGCCGCCGCCGGCCGAGACCGGCGAGATCATCTCGCCGGGCTGGGCGTTCTTGGTGATCGCGACGCCGGCGAACGGCGCTCGGATGAAGGTGTCGTCGAGCTCCTGTCGGCGCAACTCCAGGCGGCTCTCCGCCACCGTCACCTGCTCGCGGCCGAGCTCCAAGCGGGCGACCAGGGCGTCGTAGTTGGCGTCGGCGGTGTCGAGCTCGGCCTGGCTCGAAACGGCGCCCGCGACCAGCTTCTCCAACCGGTCGCGGGTCCGCTTTGCATCGGCCAGCAGCACCTCGGTCTCGGTCAGCGACCCTTGCGCGGTGGCCAGCTCGGCCTCCGCCAGCGTCAGCTGACGGCGGGCGATGGCGTCGTCGAGGCGGGCCAGCAGCTGGCCCTCTTCGATCGTCATGCCTTCTTCGACCAGCACCTCGACGATCTTGCCGGTGATTTTGGACGACACCGTGGCGCGCAGGCGTGCGGTGACATAGCCGGAGGCGTCGAGCACTGTCGAAGCGGGGGCGTCAGCGGTGGAGACGCTTTCCACCGCCGCCGTGCGCACGGTCGCGGCGGCGTTGCGATCGAACCACCACCAGGCAAACCCGGCTGCCAGCACCAGTAGCAGAGCGAGCAGGGCGAGCGCGAAGCTGCCACCTTTACCGGGCTTCTCGGTACGGTCGATATGAAGCTCTTTGAGGCGATCCATGGAATGCTCCGTTGCAGTTCAGTATAACGGTCAGTCGGGATTTTCGTAGGGGCGCACGGCCATGCGAATGCCGGTTCGGCTCTGGCCGCTCAAAGTACCACGGCAGGCCGGATCGGGAACTTCCCGTCATCTCCGGGATGGGCCAAACTCACGACCCTATTGGGCAGATAAGACCCCCAGTGTTCTCTGTCAGAAAAGACGTACAGACAACTCAGGTATTTCGAACCCCAAAATCAGGGATTCCCCAATTGTCAGGGCGGCGAGCATCTCACACAATGGAGCTGAGATGAGGTGGAGCCTCGGCAAGGTTGAACCAATCATTTGGTAACGCCAGCCACGGTCCCGGTCTCGCTCCTTCACTGATGCCCGGTCAGGAGCAAGTCCGAGGCAGGTGGTTGCCTGACGAGGTCTCTTCAAGCTTCCGGGAGGGATTTCTTGAAATCTATTCCGCTGCTCCGTATACGGCAGCCGCTAGTGCCAGGCGGCTGCCGTCATCATTCTTGGCAGGACCCTCGGTCCCATGCTAGTCCTCGGAGGCGGAAATATCGCGACACATTCGTTCGTGAGGCGCCGCGTCCACAAGGCTTGCGAGTGAGGCATAGTGGTGCTCTGGCGCAGGGAGCGTAACGCAGTGGACGTGGATGC
>JAAUXY010142833.1_pt1 | contig 14087 bp, 11 predicted proteins | sample 7278121 | NCBI WGS metagenome assembly JAAUXY01 (sample SAMN14350117, study PRJNA611818) | marine sediment metagenome | isolation source: surface marine sediment (1.8m) | place: French Polynesia: Moorea | collected 2018-08 | reverse complement strand
TCGGGTATCGGAAGCCTTGTTGTGCCTTCCTATCAGGCCATCCTGAACTATACATACCAGCCCGAAAGAATATTTATGTGGAGTCTCAAATTGGCCACACCTGCTTTACCGGGTATCGACGCAGGCCAATTGACGAGCAGAGGGGTTCGGGGCAGCAGTTTCAAGTCCGATGCATTACCAGGGTCAGGGATGCCCGCGTGCAAACAATCGCAGCGTCGTCAACAGCATCAACCGTCTGGCGTGACCGGAGTCTGAGCCATGCACGACGGCAATTACCTGTGTTATCTCGGCCTCAGCGAACTCGAAATCAAGGTGCTGAAAAGCATCTTCACGCTGGCACCGACGCTTAAGGAAAATTTCCTGCTGATCCCGCCCGAACATATCGATCGCGCGGATTTTATTATCGTCAATGGTGACGACCCCGAGTCGATTCGCACCTGGACCGAGCTGCGGCAGGAGAACCAGCTGCTGTCGTCGCTGATGCTGACCGACAGCAACGACCTGGTCGGCACCGAAAATACCATCCAGCGCCCGATTCGCGTACAAAAACTGATTTCGGCGCTGGAAAACATCGTCGATCGCACCGCCGAGATTGCCGAGGAAGACACTACCAAGACGGCGGCGCTGGACGTTCTCGTCGTCGACGACAGCTTCCCGGTGCGCAAGTACATGCAGCACAAGCTGGAAGAACTCGCGCGTTTCCCGATCAACATTCACTTCGCGTCCAACGGCGAGGAAGCCATTCGCAAGTCGTCGCGACACGACTACGGCCTGATCTTTCTCGACGTGATGATGGAAGGCATGGACGGTTACCGGGCCTGTAAACAGATCAAGGCGGACAAGGGTGCCTACGTGGTCATGCTGACCAGTAAAAAATCACCCTTCGACAAGGTGCGCGGCACCATGTCGGGTTGCGACGCCTATATTACCAAGCCGCCGGCGGACGAGCGGCTCACCGAGGAATTGAACAAGAGTATCGAACGGCGAACCGCCCAGTTTGCGCAGTTGGCGCAGGCGCATTGAACGGCGGTCCCGAAGCAATCGGATCAAATCAAACAATATTCGACTGGAGAAATTCGACATGGCGATGAAAAAAGTACTGGTGGTCGACGACACCGCCGCACACCTGCAGCAGCTCAAGGAAATCGTTTCCGATGCCGGTTACCAGGTCATTACCGCAACCTCCGGCAAGGAAGCGATTGCCAAGACCCAGGCGGAAAAGCCGAGCATGGTGTTCATGGACATCGTCATGGACGATCTCGACGGCTATGGTGCCTGCCGCGAAATCACGCGCAACGACGACACCAGCGATATCCCGGTGGTATTCGTCAGCACCAAGAACCAGCGCGCCGATCACATCTGGGCGGAAAAGCAGGGCGCCAAGGCGCTGCTGACCAAGCCGATCGACAGCGACCTGATCGTCAAGCAGCTGAATACCTACATCTGACAGAACGATGAATCCTGCACAGGCACAATTGGAACAGGCGCTGCTGGCTGAGGCAGCCTCCAGCCAGGAATTGCCCGCGGGCGAGAGCCTGCTGTTCGATCTCGGCACCACGGTCGACGATGATCACGACCTGCAGGTGCACAGCGTGCTGATTGGCAACATCGGACTGGTATTACCGAAACACCAGGTCAGCGAGCTGGTCGACCGGCCGTCGGTATGCCGGCTGCCGAACACGCTGTCGTGGTTCGACGGCGTCATCAGCGTGCGCGGTAGCATGATCCCGGTGTTCGACCTGCACGTGTTGTTTTCGATCGAGCCGCCGGACGGCAAGCGTCGACTGATCGTGGTCGGGCAGAACGAGACCGCGGCCGCTTTCTGGGTCGATGATTTTCCGCGGCTGCTGGTGCTGCGCGACGAAGACGAGACCAGCAAGGAGCCGCCCCTGCCGTCGCTGATCCGTGGGCACGCGAGCCGGTTTTACCAGAAAGACGAACAGGCCTGGGTCGAATGGGACGTACAGGCCTTTTTTACCGCGCTCGGCGAAAGACTGTAGAACGGCGAGTTGTTACCGACACAATCCAATATCGATTCGGAGAATTGAGTCATGTTTCGAAAATCCCTGTTTATCCTCCTGCTGGTCGCGCCCGGCCTGGTGATGGCCAACGACCTGAGCCAGGAAGAGCTGGAAGAGCTGCTCTCGGTCAAGATCCGCTTTGCCCGACACATGGCGCTCAATCCGAGCCTGGTGCGCGCGGTCGAAGCGCAGAACAACGAAGAAATTGCGCTGAGCGAAATCCAGCGGCGCGACGATGAATGGAAAAACGCGGGTGGCGAGCCGATCGAGCTGATCCGCGAGATCACCGGCAACCCGGTCGCGCAATACCTCCGGCGCCGCGTCGAAAACAACGGCGCTATCGACGAAGTGTTCCTGACCGATAACCAGGGTGCCAACGTGGCCGCCTTCCCGCCCACCAGTGACTACTGGCAGGGCGACGAGGAAAAGTGGACCGCGTCCTATAACCTCGGTAACGGCGTCGTGTTTATCGGCCCGCTCGAGTTCGACGAAAGCACGCAAAAAACCCAGGTGCAAATCAGTGCCCCGGTGCTGTCCAATGACCGCACCGTCGGTGTGCTGGTGCTGGGTGTTTCGGTCGATTACCTGAACCAGCAGCAGTAACAAGCCAACGAATCGGAAATACAGAAAGTTTAACAGGGCCAGAATCATGTCTAGTAACAGTAAAATCAGTCGTCGAATCGTCACCCTGATCACCGCGCTCACGCTGACGATTATCTCGATCGGTGCCGTCACCATGTTCGGTCTGACCGGCATGGTCGCCGATACCGGAACCCTGAATGCCAAGACGGCAGAGGCCGCGGCCTTTTCGCGGATCGCCGGTTCGGTGCGCCACAACATGCTCGACGTCGGTCAGCGCCTGTCATCGGGCGCGATCGAATGGGAGCAGGCCGAGCGCCAGCTCAATGCCGGCTCCGAGGAGTTCGAGCAACTCTGGCAGGCGCAGCAAGCCATCATCGCGGCGGATCCGAAAAACAAGGAGTTTTTCGACGATACCTTCGCGCTCGAGGTCGAACTGGTGCGCCAGGGTTACGCCGCACTGATGAAAATGGTCGAAATGCGCGACATCGATCGCCTGCTGATCTGGACCATCAACGAGATGCGCGGCTATGCCGATCCGTTCCTGAACTCGGCCGACGCGCTGTCGAACCTGAGTTCCTACGAGGCACAGGCCGTGTTCGCCGAAAGCGATCGACTCGCCAATGTCTACATCATGTCGGCCGCTGTCGCGGTACTCATCGGCCTGCTGGCGGCTGCGTTCTTCGGTTCGCAGGTCTACGGCTCGATTACCGGCCCGGTTGCGCTGATTTCCGATACGGTGAAGAAAGTGGCCGAGGGTGACCTCGATGCACGCACCGGCCTGGAGGGTGGTGACGAACTCGGCGAGCTCGGCGAGGCATTCGACACCATGCTCGAAGAACGTGTGTCGTCGATGGCCAAGATGACCGACGACAACGAGAGTCTCAACAACTCGGTCATCATGCTGCTGGAAGCGGTATCCGATCTCAGTAATCGTGACCTGACCGTGCAGGTGCCGATCGCGGAAGACGTGACCGGCCCGGTGGCGGACGCGATGAACATGCTGACCACCGAGACCGCGCGGGTACTGGCGCAGATTCGCGCCATCTCGAACCAGGTGGCCGAGGCCGCGTCGGTGGTCGAGTCGCAGGGCGGCAAGATCAACCAGCTGGCGGACGAGGAGCGCGTGATCATCGAGGATACGATGGCCAAGCTCGACGAGGCGTCCAAGACCATGGTGCTGATCGCCCGCCAGGCCAAGGCCAGTAACGACATCGCCGCCAAGGCGACTACCTCGACCCAGGAAGCACTGGAGACGGTAACCCGCACTACCCAGGGCATGAACGAAATCCGAGAAACCATTGCCGAGACCGAGAAACGTATCAAGCGCCTCGGTGAGCGTTCGCAGGAAATCAACGGCGTGGTCGAGATCATCAACAATATCGCGGAACGCACGCATATCCTGTCGCTGAACGCGTCGATGCAGGCCGCCGCGGCGGGTGATGCGGGTCGCGGTTTCGCGGTGGTTGCCAACGAGGTACAGCGCCTGGCGGAATCGTCACGCGACTCGACCTCGGAAATCGCGGGCCTGGTCAACAACATCCAGGTCGAAACCGCGGAAACCATGGCGGCGATGAACAAGGCAATCGCGCAGGTGGTCGAGGGGTCCGAGCTGGCGCAGACCTCCGGTGTCAAGATGCAGTCCACCCAGGAAACCACTGCCGAGCTGGTAAGCGCGGTAGAACAGATCGCCAAGCGCTCGATGCTGCAGGCCCAGGTCACCCGGGTGCTGCTGTCGAAAGCGGAAGAAGCGCAGAAGTCGACCGAGGAGACCAACTCCGAGATCAAGCTGCAGTCCGACCAGACCAACAACCTGGTGCAGTTCTCGCAGCAGCTGCTCGAGTCGGTCAACGTGTTCCGCCTGCCGGAAGCTTCCTGATCGCGGCCCTGGCAACCGATCGATAACGCGATGACCGACCAAGCGAACGAAAACCTGGAAGCCCTGCTGACACTGCTCGAGCTGGCGCACGGCGACGTCGCCGACACGCTTGGCGGAGACGCGGTGAACGATGAGCTGTTGCGTCAAACCCTGGCAGGTCACCTGGAGAACGTGCTGTTCGCCTGTGAACAGGCCGGCCAGAGCAACCTGTACCTGGTGGCCGACGCATTGCTCGCCGAGGTCGGTAACGAAGCGACCGAGATCGATGCGGCGCTAGCGGCCGGGCTGCTGGACTGGTTCGGCGATGCCCGGGTTTACGTCGAGGCACCCGGCGACCCGCTGGCACGATCACTGCTCGAACCCCTGTCCGGTGAAATGCGCGAAGCCCTGTTGCCCCTGGTGGTGGGGTCGGACGAGGGTGATTCCGCGCCGGCCGAAATGACCTTTCCGCAGGCGCCGGACCCGGTCGAGCCTGTAGTCACCGCGTTTCCCGGGGTAATGGCAACGGATACACCGGCAGAAACGCCCGAATTCGATGAAAACGACCTGCTGGGCATGCTGGCCTGGGAGCTCCGGGAAGTCGGTCCCGGGCTCGACGCGATTGCGCTGGAACTCGCCGGGACGGAATCCGGCGATGCTTCGACACCACTGGTGGGCGCTTACCTCGAGATTCTCGGCCGCGTCGAAAGCATTGCTACCGAACTCGATTTGCGTGGGCTGACCTTCGTCTGCGGATTTCTGAATCACAACCTGGCGCTGATCGCGCAATCCGACGGTGACGCGCGGCACGCAGCAATCGACATGCTGCGCGGCTGGCCCGAGGTCGTCATCGAGCACCTCCTGCATCCCGAGGACGACAGTATCTGCCTGGCGGTGGTCGACCACCTCGAATCCGAGGCCTGGCCGGAGCCGGTGCCCTATCGCGATTTGCGCGAACTGATCGAGGGCCTGGCCCGCTCGGTCGAGATCAGCGGTGAATTTGTCGCCGAGGCGCGCGAGATCGAAGCCACGCCGGAACACGTTTCGCTGGAAATTTCGGCCGACACAAGCCCTGAACTGATCGACGCTTTTTTCGCCGAGTCGCCGGGCCATGCAGAAACCCTGTCGGGCCTGACCGCGGCGATCAACCGCGGCGTCGACGTGCAGGCCAATGTCGAGGCCGCACAACGCATCGCGCATACGCTCAAGGGGTCGGGCAACCTGATCGGCGCCCGCGGCCTGGCCAACCTGTCACATCACCTCGAGGACATCTTCGAGTTCATCGCGCGCCACCAGTTCCAGCCGCCCGAGGCACTCGCCGGCACGATGCAGGAAGCGAGCGACCTGATCGAGGCGATGATCGAGGCGCTGCAGGGACTGGTGCCGCCGCCGCCGGAGGCACAGCGGGTGCTGCAGGACGTGCTCGACTGGGCCAACCGGATGGACAGCGGGCGGATGCGCGAAGCCGATTACCTCGACTCCGCGCCCCGACCCGACATAGCGCCACCGCCCGAGTACACCGGGCCGGATCGCCGCCGGGCCGAACCCGAACCGGCCGCGGAGGCTGCCGAGACGGCCGAAGACGCGGCTCCGGGGCCGGCGCCAGCCGCGGAGGAAACGGTGCGCGTACCGCTCAGGCTGCTCGACAGCATCTTCCGGCTCGTCAGTGAAACCGCGGTCACTGGTGCCCAGATCCAGGAGCGCCTGAACCGGCTCGAGGGTGGCGAAAAACTGATTCGCAATAACGATGGCCACCTGCAGCAGCAGCGCTACGAACTGGAAAACCTGGTCAGCGTGCGCAGCATGGCGGCCAAGCACCGCGGGCAGGCGATGGATGCCGACGGTGAATTCGACTCGCTCGAAATGGACGAATACGACGAGTTTTACAGCGCGACCCACGCCTACATCGAGGCCGTGGCCGACTCGCGCGAGATCCTGCGCGGATTTACCGGAGAAGTCTACGAGCTGGATTCCCTGTTCGTGGAGCAGCAACGCCTGAACAAGGAATTGCAGCAAATGGTCATGACCACGCGCCTGGTGCCGGTCAGTACGATTGCGTCTCGCCTGCAGCGCACCGTGCGCCAGGTCTGCCGCAGCACCGGCAAGCAGGCCGAGCTGTCGATCCTTGGCCAGGAACTGCCGCTCGACGGCGATGTGCTCAACAAGCTTGCCGACCCGCTGATGCACATGCTGCGCAACGCGGTCGATCACGGCATCGAGGACTTCGACACCCGGGTAGCCGCCGGCAAACCGGCGACCGGCCAGATCCGGCTCGAATTTTCCCAGGAGGGCAACAATGTCGTGGTCAGCTGCAGTGACGACGGTTGCGGGCTCGACTACGATCGCATCCGCCGCACCGCCATCGATCGCGGCCTGATCGACGACGACGATACCCGGGACAACGAAGCGCTGGCCCTGCTGATCCTGCAGACCGGGTTTTCGACCCGCGAACAGGTCACCCAGGTTTCCGGTCGCGGTGTCGGCATGGACGTGGTTAACAATACCATCCAGTCACTCAACGGCAGCATGAAGGTCGGTGACGGCGAACACGGTGGCACCCGCGTATCGCTGCGCCTGCCGATCACGCTGCTGACCAGTCACTGCCTGTTGACCGGTGTCGGCAAGGAAAACCTGTACGCCATACCGACCCTGTCGCTGACCCAGATCCTGTCCCCGGGCACCGGCTTCATCGAAAACCTCGGCGACGCGCTGAGCTACCGGCTCGAAGACGAAACCTACCCGGCGCACACGCTCAATTCGCTGATCGGCGCGGCCGACCGGAACATGCTCGACAATCTCGACCAGTACAGCGTCCTGCTGGTTCAAACCGCCAACGGCATCGCCGCGGTGGTGGTCGAGCGGGTTGTTACCAGCTATGACCTCGTGGTCAAGAACATGGGGGCCTACGTCAAGTCGATCAGCGGCATCGCCGGCGTATCCATGCTCGGTAACGGTGAAGTCGTACCGGTGCTCGACCTGGCGGCCATGGTACAGGCCCGCGACAACGCCGATCCGGATGCCGGCCACATCAACGCCGAGGCGGTCGCGGCCGACGAGATCGGCCTGCCCAAGGTCCTGATCGTCGACGACTCGCTCAGCGTGCGCAATTCGCTGGGTCAGCTGATGCGCGACAGCGGTTACGAGGCGCTGCTGGCTCGCGACGGGCTGGAAGCCATCAATATCATTCGCGCCGAGCAGCCGGACATCGTTTTGACCGACCTCGAAATGCCGCGCATGAACGGCTTCGACCTGGTCAGTTACATCCGCAACACGAGCGAGCAGCCCGGCCTGCCGGTCGTGATGATTACTTCCAGAAACATGGCCAAGCACCGACAGCAGGCGGAAGCTGCCGGGGTCAACCGCTTTATCGCCAAGCCCTTTATTGACGATGAAATCCTAGATTGCATTGAAACCGAGCTTTCGCTCATCGCGTAGGCCGAGATGAACAGCACAGGGTAACGCTTATGAACACCAGCGACATGTACGACAAAACCGCAAGCGGCAAAACCGAAATCGCCGAAAACGGAGCCGGTCTTTCCATGATGGAGCGCCGGGTTCTGATTTTGATCAACGGCGAAAACGACGTCGCGCAGCTCAGCAAACTTTCGCTCTGCCAGGACATCGGGCCGACGCTCGATCGGCTGCTCGAACTCGGCCTGGTCGAGGCGGCCGAGACCACCGTCGTCGATCTGACCGCGCCGGCCGCGGAAGCGGTCGCCGCCGTCGAAGGCAACGATCCCGTCGCCGATGTGCGCGAGTTCATGTGCAACACGCTGCAGACCTTCGGCAACCGGGTGCGGATCGCGGATCTGAATAACGCGATCGCGGACACCGTCGACATCGCGGGGCTCGAGGGCCTGGTCAAGCCATGGTACCAGGCGATTTCGGAAACCCCCGGCGGTATGTACCAGGCGGACGATCTGCGCAAGGATCTGCTCGCACAGCTCGAGGCCGGCAAGAAACACGCCGCCTAGTTCACGCGGGTAACGAACCCGCAGTTCCGAGTAACACGGGGGCGGAGGGGCCAGGGAACGGCTCCTTCGCCCCTTTTTTTATTGTGGGCCTGTTGCGCGCGGGACATTGACAGTCCACAGACCTCGTCGGTCTGGTTAAACTAGCCGGATGGAAAACACGCTGACCATTGCCAGGGATGCGCCGCGCCTGTCACGCTCGCCGTTGCGCTTTGCGCTCTATTTTTACCTGGAATCGCGCTATACCCTGATCGCGATGTTCGTGTTCGAGGCGGCGCAGGCGGCCTGCACGATTTTATTGCCCTACGCGATCAAGGAAATCATCGACGCGGTGGAGCTGGCGAACCGCACCGGCGCCGATATTTTCGTCACCGCGCGCGATGCGCTGATCCTGTTTGCGCTGCTGAATCTCGGCATCGTGTTGTTCAGCCGCGCCAGCGGCGCGATGCTGGTACTGACCGGGCCGAAGCTGCGGCGCGAGATCCGGCGTACCCTGTTCAGTTATATCCAGCACCACTCGCACAGCTACTTCATATCCCATTTCGCCGGCTCGCTGGCCGCGCGCATCGCCGAGGTGGCGATGAGTTGCATGCTCGTGCTGTGGACCATCGCTTTCGACTTTTACCCGCTGATCATCAAGTCCGCGGTGGCGCTGATCCTGTTGTACGGTGCCAGTGCCGAGCTGGCGCTGGCGCTTTGCCTGTGGCTCGGCGTCTACATCTACGTGTCCTACGTGCTCGCCCGGCGCTGCCGGGTTTACGCCCAGGATTTCGCTGCGGCACGTTCACTGGTCACCGGCAAGGTGGTCGACTCGGTCACCAACCTGATGAATGCAAAGATGTTCGCGCGCCGCCAGTACGAGGAAGAGTACCTCACCGACTACCTCGATCACGAAGTCGACCAGGCGCTGCGCACCTACTGGTACATGGAAAAACTGCGCTGGTTCCAGTATGGCGCGGCCATGGTGCTGATGGTGTCGATGGTGGGCTATGCACTGAAGATCTGGGCCGGCGGCGGCCTGACAGTGGGTGAATTCACGATGGTCGCCGGACTGGCGATCATGCTGATCGAGGCCGCGCGCGGTCTGTCGCGTACCTTTCTCGATTTCTTCGAGCATGTCGGCAACATCGGCGACGGGGTTTCGGTTTTCGTGCAACCGCATGAAATCGTCGACCGGCCGGACGCGACCGAGCTGGCGGTGGGCCGCGGCGGTATCCGGTTCGATTCGGTCGACTTCGCCTACCGTGAAGGATTGCCGGTATTCGAACGGCTCAGCGTTTCGATCGAACCCCGGCAGCACGTCGGCCTGGTGGGATTTTCCGGTTCGGGCAAGTCGACCTTCGCCAACCTGATCTTGCGCCTGTTCGAGTGTAATGCCGGCTCGATATCGATCGACGGGCAGGACATACTCGGCGTCACCCAGGACAGCCTGCGGCGAAATATATCCATGATTCCGCAGGATCCGCAGCTGTTTCACCGTTCGCTGAAGGAAAACATTCGTTACGGCCGCCTCGATGCCAGCGACGCCGACATCTTCGAGGCGGCGAAGAAGGCGCATGCGCATGATTTCATCCTGCAGTCGGAGCAGGGATACGAGTCGCTGGTCGGCGAACGTGGTGTGAAGCTGTCGGGCGGGCAGCGCCAGCGCATCGCGATCGCGCGCGCAATCCTGAAGGACGCGCCGATCCTGATTCTCGACGAGGCGACTTCGTCGCTCGACTCGGTGACGGAAAAGGAGATCCAGCAGGGACTGGTGCACCTGATGCAGGGACGCACCGTGGTCGTGGTTGCACATCGCCTGTCGACGATCGCGCACATGGACCGGATCCTGGTATTCGACCAGGGCCGCATCGTCGAGGACGGCAGCCACGACGAGTTGCTCCGGCGGGATGGCCATTACGCACGCCTGTGGAACATGCAGGCCGGCGGCTTTCTGCCCGAAAGCGAGCACAGCTAAAACCGGGGTCAGAGCAGGTTTTTTCTGCCACGGACAGTGGGGAAACTGTTGGAAAACCTGGTCTGACCCCGGTTTCGGAGTGGTATTGGGGGGGGGTGTTTCGGGTTTGGTGATGAGAAGCGGTATACTTTTGGGGTAATCAGCCTCAGCAACGAACATCCCGATGGAAACCCTGCTGTTGATTGCCTGTCTGCTGGCAATCGCGTTCTGGTGGATTTTAATGCCGCTGCGCACCGTTCGTCACGAGCGCAGGCTCGCGGCCTTGTCGGCTTTGCCCTGTGTCGAGCCCGAGGCCTGGCCGACGGTGAGCGTACTGATACCGGCAAGGAACGAAGCGGCGACCCTGGCGGATGCCGTGCAGAGCCTGCTCGAAGTCGATTACCCCGCGCTCGAGATCGTCATCATCGACGATCGCTCCGAAGATGCTACCGGCGAGATTGCCGAAGGTCTCGCGCGCGAGGATGCGCGCATCCGCAGGTTGCGGATCGAAACTCTGCCAGACGGCTGGACCGGAAAGGTGCATGCAATGCACGGCGGCGTTGCGGCCAGCGAGGGTGAATGGCTCCTGTTTACCGACGCCGATATCCATTTTTCGCCGTCGGTTTTGAAACGCGCCATTGCCCACTGCCTGCAGCGGCAGCATGACTTTTTGACGCTGTTTCCGGGTTTTACTGAAACCGGCCTGCTGATCGGCGCCACCCAGGGCGCCTTTGGCGTCATGCTGCTGTCGATGCTGGATCCGGATCGCGTGACCGACGCCGACAGCCCGACAGCGATCGGGGTTGGCGCCTTTAACCTCGCGCGGCGCTCGTATATCGAGGCCGACGAAGGACTCGAATGGTTACGCATGGAGATCGCGGACGACATGGGTATCGCGCTCATGATGAAAAATCGCGGTGCCGCCGCAGGCGTGCTGAGTGGTCAGGACCTGATCGAGGTGGACTGGTATCCAACCCTGGCGGCCATCCACGATGGTGTCATGCAGCGTTTTATCATGGGGGCCAACTACCGTCTCGGCCTGTACCTGTTGCAGTGCGGGGCACTGGTGTTCTGTCTCCTGGCGCCGGTCATTGCGGCACTGCTGCTGGCATCGACAACGTCGCTGGCCTGGCTCAGCCTCGCCGTTTACCTGCTGCCGTCATTGATCATCGGCGCCGGGATTCGCGGTGCAACCATTCCGCGCGGCCCGCTGCTGGCCCTGCCGCTGGGTTTTGTCGTCATGGCCTACGGCATGCTGCGCTCGGTGATCACCTACCTGCAGCGCGGCGGGCTCTACTGGCGCGGCACCGTGTATCCGTTGCGTCAGCTGCGCGCCTCGCAGCGCGTCCGGCTAAAGGGCCTGTTCTGAGAGGAGGGAATGCGCGCAACCGCGCGCAGCCAGGGTTCAGGATCGCTCGAGCGCAAAACGCTGGCGCAGGAAGCGGGCGATGCCTTCTTCGTCATGATGACCGATCACGGCGGTGGCGGCGGCCTTGATCCGGTCGTTGGCGTTGGCTGGTGCGTAAGCCTCGTCGGCAGCCTCGAACATGCTGAGGTCGTTGTCGCTGTCGCCAAAACAGATCACGCGCTCGAGACCGAGTAACTCTTTCAGCTGCTGAATGGCGCCGCCCTTGCTGGCGTCGCTGTGGTGAATGTCCAGCCAGTACCAGTCAGCACCCTCGCGCGCGATGCCGGAGTAGGCGACCAGCTGTGGCTCGTCCTCGACGTGGCGCACGACCGCCTGGATGGCGTCGCGCTCGCCGATCGAGTTGACGTGGGTGACGCTGGCTTCCGGCGGCAGCTGATCGAGCGGAAACATGCCGACGTGACCCTCGATATCGAGTACCTGCATCAGTTCGCGATCGGCCGCGGTGCCGGTAGCGGCGTGATACACCGAGCTGTTGTGGTTGTCGTCGAGGGTAAATACGAACGGCGAAATATCCTGTTCGATACAGGCGCGCACGACGTGTTCGAGTTCGGCCGCGGTCAGCGTCGTGCTGGTCGAGTATTTGCCCTCGTCGGGATGCCAGATCAAAACCCCGTTCTTGTAGGCCTGCGGCAGATCGAACGGGTGTCCGTCGAGCACGGCGCGCGCGCCATGCAGCGTGCGGCCGGTGGCGATGGTGTAGGCGATGTCGCGCTGCGAGAGCAGGTCCAGCGTTTCGCGGGTGTAGTCGGAGATCGCCGAGTTGCGATCGAGCAGGGTGCCGTCGAGGTCGAAAACGATGAGTTCCATGTCAGGCGCTATTCCTCCGGCGTCAGCCCACGAGATACAGGTGCAACAGGCAGCCTAGTGTCGCGCTTGCGCCGGGACGATGCAAATCCGGCTGCCGCGGAGGATTCGTCCCGGGTGCACCGGTCGCCGGTGATTGCCTTTTTGCCCTGCTTTGAGTCAACGGGATAATGGGGCCGCGACCGATCAGGCTTTCGCCAGCTGCTTGCGCGGATCATAAAAGGGTTTCGGTACCACGATCGCACTGCGACCGCCCGCGGGTGTCTGTACCTCGACCCGGGTTTCGATACTGCTGTGCTGTTTGCTCACCATGGCCAGTGCAATATTGGCCTCGAGGCGCGGCGAAAAAATCGCTGACGTGACCTTGCCGACCGGTTCATCGTCGATCGTGATCGGCCAGTGCTCGTTGTTCGGTCCCGGCAGCGGCTCGCCGTCGATTTCGAGACCGATCTGCAGGCGATCGACTCCCTCGCGCGCGATCTGCGTCAACGCCGCCTTGCCGATGAAGTCGGATTGCATGTCGAGGTCGACCAGTCGATCGAGCCCGAGCTCGTAGGGATTGGTGTGGATGTCCATATCGCTGTGGTAGGACAACATGCCTGCCTCGATGCGACGAATCGACGAGGTGTGCCCGGGCTCGAGTCCGAACGGTTTGCCGGCAGCCATGATTGTTTCCCAGAGCTCGTCACCGCGGCTGCCGTCACGCAGGTAAATCTCGTAGCCCAGCTCGCTCGACCAGCCGGTGCGCGACACGATCAGCGGAATACCGTCGAGTTCGTATTCACGCAACCAGTAGTAGCGCAGGTCGTTGATTTCCTCGCCGAACAGTGCCGTCATGATCTTGCCCGAGTTCGGTCCCTGCAATTGCAGCGGCGACACGTCGGGCTCGCGAATCGCAACGTCCATGCCGCTGTGCACGGCCACTCCCTGCGCCCACAGCAGGATGTCGCTGTCGGCCAGCGACAGCCAGAAGTGATTTTCGCCGAGGCGCAGCAGTACCGGGTCGTTCAGAATTCCGCCGTCCGCATTGGTGATCAGCACGTACTTGCACTGGCCAACGGCACAGTTCGACAGGTTGCGCGGCGTGAGCAGTTGGGTGAAGCGAGCGGCGTCCGGACCGGTGATTTCGACCTGGCGTTCGACCGCGACGTCGCCCAGCGTGGCCTTGTTCACGAGATTCCAGAAATTCTGCACGGGGTCGCCAAAATCCCGCGGGATGTACATGTGGTTGTAGACCGAAAACCCGGCGGCACCCCAGCGCAGGGTCGCGTCGAAATAGGGGGACTTGCGAATCTGGGTACCGAAGCTGAACTGGCTGGCGGCCGTCTTCTCGGACGGATCGGGGATAGTCATCGTTGCGCCTGATGGTTGTCTGGTCTGCCGGCCCGGTTGGAATTCGTTCGTACACCGGGGCTGGACTGTTTACGGATCGGCTGTCGGCGCGGATTACTCTGCGGCGGGTTCGCGCAGCGAGCGGCGCGGGATTTTC
>JAAUXY010029679.1_pt1 | contig 14094 bp, 12 predicted proteins | sample 7278121 | NCBI WGS metagenome assembly JAAUXY01 (sample SAMN14350117, study PRJNA611818) | marine sediment metagenome | isolation source: surface marine sediment (1.8m) | place: French Polynesia: Moorea | collected 2018-08 | reverse complement strand
TGAGGTCTATGCCGTGAATTCGTCGCCCCATACGATCGTCTGAAGAGAGCGGCGTGGAAGATACATCTGGTCCAAACAGGCGTCCCAATTCCTCATCGAAACTGGCTGCTGATGTTGCTGTTGTCGTGGTTGAGGTCACTGCGTTGGTCCGCCAGCCCCTCTAAACAGAGCCGGGAATAATCTCGCCGTTCGCAGCATCGGTGTAGCCGCCTTCGGTATACGCCACGTTGCCGCCGACAATGACCGTATCGATGCCCAAGGCGTCACGCACGTACCGCGATCCGTCACCCGGCACATCCTGGGTGTAGTACTCCTCACCCCGCGCGATGGTGTCGGGATCGAATACCGTCACGTCAGCGACGTACCCCTCACGCAACAATCCGCGGTCCGGCATGCCCCATATCAAGGCGGTATCGGAGGTAATTTTCTTGACCGCGCTCTCCAGGCTCAGGGCCTGACATTCTTTGACAAAGTGACTGAACAGATAGCCGGTATCACCGTAGGTGGCGAACGAGAGGATATGCGCGCCGCCGTCGCTGGCGCCAATGTGCACATGGGGGTGCGCCAGCAGCGGCCCGATGATGTCGTCATCGATATGCCCCATATTGGCGCTCAAGAAGTGTGCCTGCAGATCCTCTTCCAATGACAAATCGATCATGACCTCCACCGCGCTGGTGCCGCGCAGCTCGGCGATCTCCTTGAGCGTCTTACCCACAAGCGCCTGGTTATCATCTGAGTTGACCTGGCGCAGGACCAGGGTCTCCCACAGTGCGCTAAGCCCCTGCGCTTCCGCAGCCAGGGCGACACGCTGCTCAGGATCCGAAAACGCGCTGACAATGTCGTCGTGACTGCCAAACCGCATGACCTGATACCAGCTCGGCAGGCGGATAAAGAGCAGGCTCGGCACCTCAAAACAGAAGCTGATGTCGACCGGACGAGTCTGTACCTGGGGCCATACTCTCGCGCCCCGGGCAAACTGCTCGTCCACCCTGGCCATCACCCGCTTCGGCAGTTCGCTGTCATCCGCGTTCACAAACAAAGGTGAAAACGTCGTGGTGATTTTGTGCTTGAGGCTGAGCTCCGCCAGCTGATCGATACGCGCGATGGTGAGGTCGATATCGTAAAACTCATGCACGATCTGCAGCACCCGATTGAATTCGCCGAGGACGGAGGCGAGGGCATCCAGCTCGGCAGCGTCCGCGTAGCGGCTGGGCACCGGTTGCAGCGTCTCATCCATATCCACAAAACTCGTCGACAGACCCACCGCGCCGGCGGCGAGACACTGTCTGAGGAGATCCTGCATCGCCGCGATCTCCTGCGGGTTGGCTGTGCGATGCATCGACTCATCACCCATCACCCACAGCCTCAACACGCTGTGGCCAACAAGCGGCGCCACATTGATGGCAAGCCCTTTCTTGATGCGCACCAGAAATTCGTCAAAGGTCTCCCAATCCCATTCGACGCCCTCTTTGAAGGCTTTAATCGGCATCTCTTCAATCTGGTTGAACATGCCGACCAGCTTCATTCGATGCTCAGCTTTCAGCGGCGCCAGCGAGAGCGAGCAGTTGCCCGGCACGATGGTCGTCACGCCGTGAGCCAGCGCCGGTCGAGCCTGACCATCCCATAAGAGCTGCGCATCAAAATGCGTGTGGGGATCTATAAACCCGGGGGAAACGACCTTGTTGCTGGCGTCGATGACCTGCTTTGCGTCGCTGCTGACGTTGCCGATATTGACGATTTTACCGTCCTCGATGCCGAGGTCTGCGCGATACGCTGGTAAACCCGAGCCGTCGACGATGAGCCCATTTTTGATGATGATGTCCAACTTGCTCTCCGCTTCTATACCAAATCTGGTTTATTGAAATCGATTGTACGAAACCTGTAACGCTTCTTTGACCCGCTCCCAGGATTGTCCGGTCAGCTCAGCCAGGGAATTCGCCGCACATAGCTCCATGAGCGCGGCGCCGGCAGTCTGATCCAGGCTGATCTCACTGGTACCCCCGTTGGCGTACTCGAGACAGACGATCAACTCTGCGACGCCGTCGTGTGCCGCGGCCAGCCGCGCTTGCTTGATGGTTGCCTGCGACAATTGAGCTTACTCGTCGGCGGAACCGAAAATGCCGCGCATGGGGGTTGAAGGCGCCTCTAAGAAAATGACATCGCTCGGTAGAATCGGATTACCGGCGCGCGGCGAGCCTTCGGGTGCAGCCGGCCGCATGAATACGTGCAGATTCCAGCTCTGCAGCGCGCTGGTGGCTTCCGCCAGATCGAGCTCCGGCAGCTCCCGGGCAGCGATAGACTCCCAGGTATCTTCGGGCTGCGGTAACGTGCTCTTTCGTTGCGTTGAAAGCGCGTGTGTCATGTGGCGTTTTACTCCCTTCAAGTTCAGGCCTATAGACTAAACCACCAGCGCCAATTCATCAGCTGATAACGCCTTGCTCCAGAAGTCCGGCCTGTGCCTCTGGATCCAATCCGATGGACTCCAGGATTTCGCTGTTGTGCTCGCCGATGTTCGGCGCTGCGCGTCTCACTCGCGTAGGTGTGCGCGAGAATTTCACGGCGGGCCCGGTGATGGGTGCCGTCACGCCGTCACCCAGATCAATCTGCTGCAACATGTCGCGCTCCAGCACGTGAGGGTGTTGTGCTGCCTCGACGTACGTATTGACCGGAGCAATCGGTAAGCCGGCCTCGCGAAGAATGGCTATTGCCTCGTCTCGAGTCTGCGTTGCGAACCAGTTTGCCAGCAGCACGTTGCAGGCGTCGCGGTTCTGGATGCGTTCGTCGCGGGAGGCAAAACTCTCGTGGTCGGCCAGATCGGGCTGGCCGATGATCGGGGCGAGGATGCGCCAGTGACTGTCCAGCAGCACCCCACCGAACACTGCGCCATCCTGGCACTGATACACATTGGAGGGGACTGCGGCCCCGAATTCGTTACCCATGCGCTCTGGCTGTATGCCCATCGCTCCCAGAGTCGGCATGCCGTTGCTCTGGAACAACAACGCATCCTGCAACGCAACGTCGACGTGCTGACCCTCGCCCGTCTGGTCGCGATGGCGCAAAGCGGCGATCGCGCCGAGAGCGCCATGCAGTCCGCCCAGATCATCGCCAAGGTAAGTAGCCGCCTTGGTTGGCGGTCCGTCCGGGGAGCCGTTCACAGACATGAATCCTGATGCGGCCTGCGCCAGTGGATCATATCCTGCAGCTTCGTTGTCCGGTCCGAACTGTCCCCAGCCGGTGATGGAAACGTAGACAATGTCCGGCTTGACGGCGCATAAGTCCTCATAGCCCAGGCCGTAACCCGCCATCGTGCCAACCTTGAAGTTCTCGACAACGATGTCCGACTGGGCGCCAAGTTTTAGAAAGATGTCGCGGCCTGCTTCAGAGCGCACGTCCAGCGACAAGGCACGTTTGTTCCGATTTACGGTCGCATGCATGAAACTCACGTCTGTGCCGGGCAGTCTGGGCTGCACATGGCGGCTGACATCACCTGTTGGTATCTCTACTTTGATGACGTCGGCGCCAAAATCCGCAAGGACCGCAGCGCACATTGGCCCCGCCCAGGTGGTGGTCGCCTCCAGAACCCGTATGCCTGCCAGCGGTCCCGGCAGGTCCGTGCGCGCATTCCGATAGAAATCCGTCTTCTTCATTGTTTTCTACCCAGGGACGGGGGATAAGAACGATAGTGAATTGTGGTTAAGCTGCCTAGTCCGCTTCAGTTGGTGTGTGCCGGCGGATCATTTCTTGAACAGTGTCTTCAACCAGGTGGACAGCTTGATGAGCGGGATCAGGAGCGGCAGCACCTTGAGCGTTTTTTCGATCTCCCAGTCGACCAGCGCGGCATCCAGGCGGGAGTAAAACCGGTGGAACAGTTCCTGCGCGCGTTCCGATGACTGGTCTACGCTATCCATGCTCATCGAGAACATGACAAGAATAACAACCAGGTTCGTCTTGTAGTTGTTGATGAAGGCTTTGTAGCTGTACCCTGTCACGCCGTGCTCCACCAGCTTGTCGTGATATAGCCTTAGTAGCTCCTGCTCGGTTTCTCTGCGGTCCTCCACCGATATGCTCTGCACGAGCCAGCGCGCAATGTCGTTTACAGGGTCACCTTTGCCCGCCAGCTGCCAGTCCAGCACGCAGAATTCACCGCCTGCTTGCGTGGGCTGAATGATGTTGTCCGAACGCAAATCGCCATGGGCTAGGGAAAATGGGTAGGGTGGTGCCGGCTGCATGCGAAAAAGCGGCGGCAGCAGGTACATCAGACGTTTCATCTCGGGGTAGGCGTCGAACTTGCCGGTCTCCTCGACCTCCCTGATGCTTTCGCGTAAACGTTCGAGGCCTTCGTCCATGGACATTTCTCTGATGATCCACTTCGCCCAGTCGTAGTCCTCCAGTTTGTCGCTGTTCCACCATTTGGCATGGAGCCTGGCGAACTGTTCGATCACTTGTCGCGAGGTCTCTTTGGATGTGCCCACAACCTGGTCGCTTGCTTCACCCGGTGCCATGTCTTCCAGCAACATCACGAAGTGTTGCGACGCTTCGTCGAACTCGCTGTGGTAACAGGCAGGAACCCTTATCCCCACGTCCTGGCCGATATCTCGATAAAAACCGATCTCTCTGCGGTATAGATTCTGCTCACGCGCCATCTCACGGGTGTCCGACCTGCTCGCTGCAAATTTGACGATGAGGCTATGCGGCGCGGTAGCTGTATCCTCGGTGTATGCCAGTTCAATTCTGGCCAGCTGCCCCATGAAACCCTCACCAACGCCAATCACATGCGGGGTAAACCCCGCGATCACAGCGCCTTCGATGTGCGGTGACATGATGGCCTGAAGCCATTCAACGGTCAGCTCGTCCAGCTGCTTTGGGAAATCGGCGTCGCTCTCCACCTTCTGATCGCGTCTCATCGGATCCGCTTTCAACTCGTCAGGCAGATGTTCGTGGAAGTTGAGGGTCGTGAGCTCGGGTTTGTCGTCGTCACCGTGAAACGTGATTTCGGAAACTGCCGAGTTGTGCATGAGATACTGGTGGCCAAAAGCCGGCGTGGTATCCATCAGCCGGGCTAACAAGTGAGCAATGGCAGCACCATGGCTCACAAAAATGATGTTTTCTTCGGGATGCTGGTCTCTGATCTCCTCCAGGACGTTGGCCATACGATCAGCAAGCTGGTTTGGGGATTCACCGTTGTGCCCCCTGAAGTTGTCGTCTCGGATTGAATGCTTGGCGAAGCCGACGTCGCTCAGCTCCTGATAAGTAATGCCCTCCCAATCGCCCAGAAATCCTTCCACGAGGTCGTCATGGATGTCGAGGGGCAAACCGAGTGCTTCCGCGATGTGCTCACCGGTATGGTGGGCACGCGAGAGCGGGCTGGTGTAGACGCGGTGATACTGAGTGCTCCAGCCGCGCAACATGTCGGCGGTAATCTGCGCCTGACGAATGCCTCGGTCGTTCAGAGGGGACTCCGTCTGACCATGGGCAATTTGTTCCAGATTTCCAACGGTCTCTCCATGCCGTACAAACAGGAACTGTTGCTTTTTTCTCATCAGCGGTGCTCAAGCCGAATTGCGTGTTCGTGGGAATATGCCACAAGTGTGCCTGCGGCGTGCAGGCGTCAGCCAGGCGAGGTTTCGCCGTTGCGCATTTCGATTTCCGCCAGGATCTCTGCATGGCGTTTGCGGTTGAGCCGATAAAGGGAATAGATTGCCAGGGAAACCAGCGCCGATGCGCCCATGATGGGGCCGGCGGTGATTGCCAGGCGGGTGAGCGTGCCCTGTTCGAGCTCACCCGGTAGGGCGGCTTCGGGCAGGCGAACGTAAAAATCCAGCATGACACCGGCGAAGAGGGTGGCGACCGAGTAAGAGCCTTTGCCGAAGATTGCCCTCGCCGAGTAGAAAAGACCTTCTTCGCGCAATCCGGTGATCAGCTCATTCTCATCAATGATGTCGCCGATCATGGACATGATCGCAACCGTGCATACACCGATGCTGAATGAAAACCCGGCTGCGTTGGCCAACAAGCTGGGCAACAGCATCGGGTCACCGTTTTCCGGGAGAATGCCAAATAGCCGCAGGTTGACGACCAGTTGTGCAAAAAGGCCGATACCAAAGAGCGAGCACAGCATGACGGGCTTGCGGTCGAACTTCTTCATGAACAGGGGTGCCAGCGTCGCACCACTCAGCCCGGCTACAAACCCTACCAGTGGAAACAACCGGATTTGATTGGGTTCCAGTTCCCACAGATAAGTCTGGATGAAGACATTCATCTTGTCGTAGATGCCGCTGGCGATCATGAAGAAAAAGTAGCCGCCCAGCAGAACCAGATTGTTGCGATTCTTCAGCGTCCGCAGCAGCGACTTCAGGAAGAACAGAATTGAGAATTTGGGTAGTGAATCGGTACGCTGAGACAGTTTGCGACCGTAGTCCTGGGTACCGATCGCGCAAATGAAGATCGTCACCAGAACCACGGCACAGACGACCATGACGACGGGTACGTACGCTGCAGGGTCCAGCTGGCCCGGCACCAGCGCACCGTCGCTGGCCCTGACGCGTTCGCCCTGGAACATCGTCCACGCAATGAATCCGAACCCGGATGCGGCCATGTAGGCGAAGATCGCATTGGCGCTGAACAGCTGGCTGCGCTCGTAATGCCGCTTCGAGAGCTCAGCGCCGAGCGCAAGATGAGGCACGTTAAAGAGCGTGACGAACGCGCGCGAGAGAATCGTCCACGCGGCCAGCCACGTGAACAAACCCCACTCGTTGCCGATAAGGGCGTCGGGTGGATTGAAAATGGCGAAGATCGATATCGCCAGGGGGATGGGAGCTGACCACAGGAATGGGTGGCGTCGCCCCAGGCGTGAACGGTGGCGATCGGAGAGCATACCGATGAATGGATCGGTTATGGCGTCGGTGGCTACGGCCAGCATAGTGGCGATGCCGATCAGATAGTTCGAAAGGCCGATAGCCTGGTTATAGAAGATCGTGATGAAGCCGATGAAGATGGCGAAATAGACGGCTTCGCCGATGGCGCCGATACCGAAGCAGAGCTTTACTCGAAATGGTAATGGTCTGTCTTCATTCATATTGCTTCATAACGGACAGCGGCCGGGATCTCGACGTCGTCGGTCCCTTGGTTGAGAAAAGGGCATCCTGCCGGCCAGCAACAAACCGCCTCGATGATCCGGAGCGTTTATCTTCAGAAATCGGAGGTCAGCGCCTAATTGACTCACAAAAACTCTGGCTACCCAGGGTGCTCCAGTCAGCGAGAGTCGCTCGACTTACGCAACGTTCATCAGCTCCAGCATATTGCCGTGGTAGAACTTGTCCATCGTCTCTCGATCACAGTTTGGCATGTTGCGCTCGAACTTGCCGATTGGATCGCCGGTTCCTTCGGGATGCGGATAGTCGGATGCAAAGCAGAGCATGTCCGGCCCGACGTTATCGATGATCCAACCCACGGGCTCGTCCGGAAACGGTGAGACTTTGATATGACGCTTGGCTGTCTCAGACGGCGCCTCGGAGAACTCGCGCCGGCGCTTGAACATGTGCGCCGTGAAGTCGAGCTGATGCAACCAGGACGGCAACCAGGTTGCTGCGTGTTCCATGCTGATCATGCGCAGATGCGGATGTCGTTCGAACACCCCGTCAAAGATCAGGGCGGACATGAAAAGCACCGCGCTGCTGCCAATGTGGAGCAATCCGACCTCGCCGGCGGGTGCATCACCACCCAGCGCCAGTTCCGACTTGCCGTTGTTCTTGAAGCTCGGCGAAATGGCGTTGTACTCCCCGTTCGCCGCCACGTGAATGCCAGCCGGGATTCTGCGTTCGGCGAATCCGGCCCAGATCGGATCGAACTCCGGATGCGTGTAGGAGAGCTTTTCCGGATTCGGTTCGTTGGTTGGCACCATGAAGGTATAGCAGCCATCCGCAAAACCCTGATCCATGATCTTCTTCGCTGTGTCCGGACCGAGGTTCATCGGCAGATAACCCACTGCCTTCAACCGCTCGTCGTGGGCACAGAAGTCGGCCATGGCCTTGTTCAGGGTCATGGCAGTCGCCGCCAGCGCCTCATCGGTGGCCGCATGCACGGTCTGGTGGAAAGAGAATGTGGGCAACACCCACTGCATCTCGAAACCCAGGAGATCCAGCGCGTGGGATCGTTCCTTCGGGTCAAAAGCCCCCAGGCGGTTCCAGCCGCTCTTGGTGTTGTCCATCAGCGACGCTTCGAATTTCGCCATTGTCTCAGGATCCCCGTGGCGCCTGGCAAAGAGCTCGCGTCCCCGATCCAGCCCTGCCTGAACGACGGGCAGACCCTTCTGATCGTGCATGGACGGCACCAGTGATTCGTGCTCGGGCCGGGCCGCGTTGTGCAGGAAGTCATCCAGTTCAATGAGGTGGGAATCGACATCGATAATGCGTCGATGAGCTGCATAGGTCATGGGCTGCCTTCCTCTCAATCCTTCTACTTGAGTTACCCTAAAATAAAAGCTCTATTTAAGAGTGTCAACAATAAGCGCATAATTCGAGCATGAACGCACCACGCTCCCGAACCCGCCTTTCACCCGATGCCAGGCGCACGCAGCTGCTCGACACCGCCAAGGAGATGTTGATTGCATCCGGTCTGCAGGCGTTCACCATGGAGGGCCTGGCCAGAGAAGCCGGTGTTTCAGCGCCGCTCGTCTACAACTACTTCGACGGCAGACCACAGCTGCTGCAGGAACTCCTCATCCGTGAGTACCATCAGTTCGTGGAAGAGACCACCGAAGCGCTCAAGAGTGCGGACAGTTTTGAAGACATCGTGCGCATTTCTGTTAAAAGCAACTTCGACCACCATGCGCCGGGAAACATCCTGCCGCTGTTGCAGTCTCAGCCGGAAATTGCCGCCGCGATCAGAGCGGATCAGCAGCGCGTCGGCCAACGGAATGCCAAGTTCCTGGTGCAGTCTGCGGCTGACCACTACCAACTCAGCGTGGCTGAGGCGCAGCTGGCCGTGAGCATGTCTTCCGGCGCATCGATTGCGGCTGCGGAGCTGGCAGCCAACGCGAAGCTGGATCGCTCTGAGACTATCGAACTGGCTGTGAGCTACATCCTTTCCGGAATCGAGCGGTTTGGCAGTTCGTAAGCGGATTACTGGATGCCTGCGCCTGGAACGGCGTGCCAACGTCCCATTCTCGTTCGCCCTGCTGTCTTCAGATCCAAGAGGCAGCTTGGAGTGCTTGAACAATCTGTTGCAGACCTTTGCCCCGATTCGTCAACGCCCAGGCAATGAACTGTTCGGGGTTGCTCGGGGTGATCGGTAGAGGCAGCAGCTCACCCCGTGCCAGCTCGTCTCTGATGCGGTCGCGCGGTAGATGTCCCACACCCAGGCCGGCTTTGATGGCCAGTGCTTTTTGTTCCATGGTCTGGACATAAAACGTCTGGCGATCAGCGAGCGCCAGACCCTCAGTGCGGGCCACATCACTGGTCACGGTGTCGTGATTGACGACGTGCTGCACGGAGCTGTGGTCTTGGGAATCTGTGATGGCCTCTGCGCGGGGATGGTCGCTGCTGATGACCGGTAGCAGGTCCGTGTTGCCCAGGGATACTGCGCGAAATCCCTTGTGAGCGGGAACCGGGCCAACGGCACCCACCAGCAGGTCAACCCGTTTGGCTTCCAGGGCTTCCCAGCTGCCATTCAGCAGCGTCTCGCTGACATCCAGTTCAATATCGGGATGCTCTCGTTGAAATTCTGCCAGCACGCCAAACAACACCTGCTGGTTCAGGGTGCCTTCCACGGCAATTCGAATCCCTTGCTCCCAGCCGTTCGCCAGCTCCCGTGCCCGATCCGCCAGCCGCGCGGTTGCGTTCAGAATCACTCGGCCTTCCTGCAACAACAGCTGTCCCGCCGGCGTTAAGACCGAGCGGCGGCCCTGCCGCTCGAAGATGGTGATACCCAGCTGCTCCTCCAGCTTGGTGACGCCGTAAGAAATGGCGGAAGTCGCCTTGTCCAGCTCCTGGGCAGCTTTGGCGAAGCTGCCGCGGCGGTCTATGGCATCGAGAATCTCAAAAGACTCGTGGGGGATCCGTGCTGTCGGCATGCGCGCTCGACTGTTCAAATAATTAGAACATATTAGTCGAATTCAGCCGGTTATTCAGCCTGAACGGGGTCCCCAGAATGCTCCGCACCAGCTATTTAAACGATTAAGGAAATTTGACATGAATAAGGTTATTTCGACAGTAGTCAGCAGCAGCCAGGGTCTGGATACCCTCCCGATCCGCGTTGGTGCTGGTGTGGTTTTTATGGCGCATGGGGCCCAGAAACTGTTCGGTTGGTTTGGCGGCTACGGTCTGGAAGGTACCGCTGGCTGGATGGAATCCATTGGTCTGGCCCCGGGCTATCTAATGGCGCTGCTGGCCGGGGGAGCGGAGTTTTTTGGCGGCCTGTTGCTGCTGCTCGGACTGCTGGTGCGTCCGACCGCAGTAGTTCTGGCATTCACCATGGTGATCGCAATTTTTGCAGTGCACTTCGAGAACGGTTTGTTCATGGCTAACAACGGCTATGAGTTTGCTCTGTCACTGCTGGTCATCACTCTGGCGTTGGCCATTCGCGGTGCCGGCAGCTACGGCCTGGATCAGGTCATCAAGGGCAAGCTGGCATAAGCCGGCTGCCTGTTCACAGCTTTTTTATCAAAGGAGAAATGAAATGGGTTTATTACAGAACGGTCAGTGGGTGGACCAATGGTACGACACGGCTTCGAACGACGGTGAATTCCGTCGCAAAGCCAGCACGTTTCGTAATTGGGTGACGGCTGACGGTAGCGCCGGACCCACCGGTGAAGATGGTTTCCAGGCTGAGTCAGGACGCTATCACCTCTATGTGTCCTACGCCTGCCCATGGGCTCACCGCACGCTGATTTTTCGGGCGTTGAAGGGGCTGAGCGAACACATCGATGTGACAGTCGTTGATCCCGTCATGCTGGAAAACGGTTGGGAGTTGAACGACCCGCTGCACGGATATGAGTTTCTCTATCAGCTGTACCTGCATGCAGACGCCGAATATGAGGGGCGTGTGACGGTGCCGGTTCTGTGGGACAAAAAGCGCGATACGATAGTCAGCAATGAATCGGCGGACATCATCCGCATGTTCAACAGCGCCTTCGACGACATTACCGGCGATAGCACGGACTATTATCCAGTTCAGCTGCGCGGCGAGATCGACGCTCTGAATGAGCGCATCTATGACACCATCAACAACGGTGTCTATCGGGCTGGTTTTGCGACGTCGCAAAGCGCCTATGAAGCAGCGTTCGTCACCTTGTTCGAATCGCTGGATTGGCTGGAAGCGCGCTTGTCGGAAACACGCTATCTGACGGGTGCTCAGCTGACTGAGGCGGACTGGCGATTGTTTACCACGCTCGTGCGTTTTGATGCGGTCTACTTTGGCCATTTCAAATGTAACTTGAGGCAGCTGCGGGATTACCCTGCCATCAGCGGCTATGTGCGTGAGCTGTACCAGATGCAAGGTGTAGCCGACACGGTGCACATGGACCATATCAAGACGCACTACTATGCGAGCCATGGCACCATAAATCCCACCGGTGTTGTGCCGTTGGGGCCGCAGCTTGATTTTGCTGCCCCGCACGGTCGTGAAGTCTTGCCAGGAAGTGATGGGACGAGGCTTGCAACGGGCACGTAACCCCCAATCGACTGGTAGATCCCGGTAGGGTCTGCGATCGCGCAGACCCTACCTTGGTGTGCTGATCGGCGATTGGGCAAGCAGGGTGCCAGACACTAGACTCAATATTGTGTGTCCGCGATTATGAGGGCGCATCAATTCGCGCAGCTAGCGCAAGCAAGGGAGTAATACGTGGATTCGGGTGCACGGCTCCTCGTGGAAATCGAAGAGGAAATGCTCCGCACCCGGCAGCGGATATTTTCGCTTGTCGCGGGCATCGTGATTCCACCGACCATGTGGTTCATGGCAAGCGCAGACTTTGCCAACGGGGACGTGTGGGAAGCATGGGCAAAACTTGCTGCCGGTATCACTATGGCCGGGGCTGCCGTGATCCAATATCGGCCGGCGTTTGCTGCAATCGCCCCGAGAATATCGATGCTGGTCTGTATCCTGCCCCTGATCATTGCTGTCTTTGGATCCAGGGGGCACCAGGCCCTGCTCTGGCATGCGCTGTTTCCCGTTTTGTGCACGTTCCTGTTCGGGCGATGGGAGGGTTTGATCTGGTCGGCACTGATGTTCGTGGCGACACTGCCGATCGTTCTGTTTCACTCAGCGCTCGGTCTCCCTCACCTCGAAGGCTTCGAGCCGGACTATCTGGCGGTTTACCTGTGCCTTGCGCTCCTGGCGTTCGGTTGGGAAAGCCAGGGAGTCAAGATGCGGCGTGAGCTGGCCAGGCAACGAGATAGCCTGGCTGAGGCACAACAAAAGCAGTCGGACTATGCGGCCACAACCTCGGACTGGTTCTTTGAGCTCGATGCCGAGGCGAAGGTGGTTGAGCTCAGCGGGAATTGGGAAGACTCAATTGGTATCCCGGTGACGGGCATCTTTGGACGATCACTGCTTGACGACACCATGCTGCCCCCGCTGACCGATGCCAGTGAAGACGAGCTGCCGCTGGCGATTCGCAGCCAGCAACCGTTTCGAAACGTCCGCAGGACGATTCAGTTGGCCGACGGTGAGCAGATCCATCTGCAGGTGAGCGGTCTGCCGCTTCTTGATGCAGACGGAGCGTTGGCAGGCTATCGGGGATCGGGGACCAATGTTACCGCTCAGATCAACGCGGAGATGGAGCTTGCCAGACAACAGCTGGCGTTGCGCAGGTCCGAGCGAATGAATGCGATCGGTCAGCTGACCAGCGGCATTGCGCACGACTTCAACAACTTGCTGACCGTGATCAGCGGAAATCTCCAGCTGATCAGCCTGGATGCCAAGCTCAACCAGGAGGATCGCGAGCGACTGTCAGCTTCGAACCGCGCCACGCAAACCGCCGCAGACCTGGTCAGGAGTCTGCTGACTTTCGCACGACAGCAGCCGCTGACATCCACGACGGTTGATCCGGAGAAGTTGCTGGATAACCTGCGTACTCTGCTGCCGCCGTCCGTGCCGGGGCAGCGACTGGAGATAGACAGTGCACCCGGTATATGGGGGTGCCGAGCGGATCGCTCCCAGCTTGAATCCGCGCTGATTAACCTCGTTGTAAATGCGCGTGACGCGATCGAAGGGTCCGGGTCTATTCGGCTGGTGGCGAGCAACGTGCAACTGCGAGCTGACGAGATTCCTGCCGGTGCCGTCGATCAGATGGACGCGGTTCCCGAGGTCGGTCAGTTCGTCTGCATAGAGGTATCGGACACCGGCTGTGGGATGGATGAAGCGATGGTGGCCGCGGCCTTCGAGCCTTTCTTTACCACCAAAACAAGGGATCACGGCACCGGGCTTGGACTTGCGATGGTTCACGGCTTCACCTACCAGTCTGGCGGATTCCTGGACGTGCATTCGACGCCCGGTTTGGGAACCAGCATCGCCGTCTACCTGCCGGCAGAGGTGGCTGAGGGCGGAGAGGAGCAGCTGGTTCACGCACTGCCTGAAAAGGTATTGCTGGTGACTTCTGACGATCGTCTTGTAACAAGTGTATCCACAATGTTGGAGCAATTGGGTTGTCGGGTGGCGGTGCTGCCGGATGCTGCAGCCGCTCTCAATCATCAGGCGCCGCTGGAAGCAGATATGGTGCTGGTCAGCGGGCAGGGTAGTGAGCTGTCTGTCGAATTGTCAGCCAGGGGCGCAATCGCTGGCCGAGAGCAGGTGATCGAAATCCGCTCGATATCACAACGTGAGGGCGATGAGATGGGTCATCAGAGCCTCACCCAGCCGTTCGGACTCGAGGAGCTGCGGCGTGTACTGCTCGCCACGCCGCGGGCTTCCTCCACAGTGCCGCCTGAAGCAATCGGTACAGTTCTTTAAGAACCACGGTAGCCCTGAGTGACAGGATCGCTGCTCAGGCAGACGCTCTTGCATACTCCGATTCTTCTGGTTCCTGGGCGCTGAGATCAGCGCCCAGCGTCCGGGCGGCTGTGAAATAGTGATAGGCGCACCATAGATTCACGAAGCTGA
>JAAUXY010043329.1_pt1 | contig 14103 bp, 9 predicted proteins | sample 7278121 | NCBI WGS metagenome assembly JAAUXY01 (sample SAMN14350117, study PRJNA611818) | marine sediment metagenome | isolation source: surface marine sediment (1.8m) | place: French Polynesia: Moorea | collected 2018-08 | reverse complement strand
CGCTGGTCACCTTCGCCGCCGCGGCGCTGCTCGTCGGCCGCGATGACGAGCCGTTCTGGCCACCCCGCCTCCCCGGCGACTACGTCAAGGTCACCTTCACGCTGCTGATCGCCGCGATGGCCGTCGTCGTCTACCTCGGCTATCGCGTCCACCCTCTCGAACGGCTGGTGGCGATGCCGATCGCCGGGCCCCGCGTCATCGCTGCGCTCGTGATCACGGGCATCGTCGGCGGCCTCACGTCGTGGCTGGTCGGGTCCGGCGCCGACGTCGCGCTGTACCTGACGCTCGTCGTCCTGGTCGGCGTCAGCCCCCGCGTCGGGGTGCCCACGAGCGTGATCGTCATGGCCGGCGTCTCGGTCCTCGGGTTCGTCATGCTCGGCGTCCTCGATGGGCAACTGTCGATCGGGCTCGACGATGCGGGACGGGTGGTCGAGGTCGGCGAGGAACCGGTCGGCCGGGCACCCGACGGCACCGTCCGGTTCGGACCGGGCGAACCGCTGGATCCGGATCGCTACGACCTGTTCGGGCTGTGGCTCGCGGCCGTGCCCGTCGTCGGGTTCGGCGCCCCGCTCGGCGCCTGGGCGGTCTCGAAGGTGACCGACCGCCAGCTCGTTCGCTTCGTCGTCGCGTTGGCCACCGCCGAGACGGTCACCACGATCCTGTTCCTCGACGGGCTGATCCGGGATCCCGACCCGGCGCTGATCGCGTACTCGATCGTCGGCGCGGTCGTGGTGATCGGCGGACTGTGGCTGCTGGTGAGGAACCGGCGCCGCATCCTCGGCCTGCCGAACGTCGACCTCGACCGCGTCTTCACCCGCTCACGTCTCGACGCCGGGCCCCGCTACCGCGAACAGCTCGCCCGACCGCCGCAGGCAGACGAACCGGCCGCCGTGGAGGAGGACTCCGAACGACACGCCGACGAAGACGGGAAGGACGCCGACGAAGCCGACGCTGCCGAGCCGGCCGCCGGGGGGCCGGACGCCGACGAGCGCGCCGCCGAGGCGGAGGTGCAGGACCCGACGCCGCCGGAGATGCGCGACGATGGGGCCGACGAGACGCCCGAGGCGGGACCGGACACGGGAGAGGAGCCATGAGTCGGATCGGCGACTACGACCTGCTCGAACAACTGGGCGAGGGCAACCACGGGACGTTCTACACGGCCCGGCCCCCGGCGCGGCTCGGGCTCGACGTCGACGTGGTCGCCGTCAAGGTGATGGGAGCCCACGCCACCGACAAGGACTTCCGTCGCGTCGCCACCGAGCTGCGGATCTTCTCCTCACTCAAGTCCGACCACCTCGTCGAGGTCTACGACGCCGGCCACCAGGACGGTCAGCTCTTCTACGCGATGAGCTGGTACCCCGACGGCTCGCTCGACGCGCCGGCCAACGAGCTCACCAGGGCGGCCACCGTGCGGGTGGTCGCCGACGCGGCGCGAGGAGCGCACGCGCTCCACGAGGTGGGGGTGGTGCACCGGGACATCAAACCGGCCAACGTGCTGCTCGACGGCGATCGGGGCAAGCTCAGCGACCTCGGGCTTGCACAGATGCTCACGCCGGGAATGACGACGACCGGCGTCGGCCCGATCGGATCGATCGAGTACATGGAACCCGACGTCATCTGGGGCGGCAAGGCGGCACGGGCCTCGGACATCTGGTCGCTCGGCCTGACGCTGCACCGAGCCGTCGCCGGCGCCGGTGTCTACGGCGTGATCCCCGAGCAGAACGTCCTCGACGCCTTCCGCCACGTGCTCCACACTCCCCCACGGCTGTCGCCCGCGATGGGCGAGCTGCTGCCGATCGTCGAACGTACGGTGGCGCCGGAACGGGCCGACCGGTACCCGACGGCGTTGGACCTGGCCGAGGATCTCGAACGGGTAGGAGGATGACATGACGGACGGACCACGGGTCGCGGTGCTGGCCGGTGAGGGGATCGTGCTGCGCGTCGGCTCCACGGTCGTGGTGATCGGCGGCTCGGTCGGGAGCTTCTCGGCGGAACTGGTCGACGACGTCACCGCAACGATTGCGGAGCATCACGGAGACGAGCAGTGGCGCCGCCTGGCCCGCCTGGTGTTACAGGGAGACGACCCTCCACCGCTGGCGGTTGCCACGCTCGGCACCGAGTCGGCGTCGGTGTTCCTGTACGGCGACGCCGAGCTGTCGGCCGCGAGCGAGCGGGCGCACGGCACCGACCACGTCCTCGGGGTGACCCGCGAGGTCGCCATCGCCGACGGGTTCCGGGTCGCCGTGCGCGGGGCCGGCGACGCCGAGCCCGCCCCGTGGAGCAACCTGACGGCCGGCGCGGTCAGCGGCGCGGGGATCGCCGTCTCCGGCGCCAGCGACGAGACCGCCGGCCTCCCCCGCCCGACCGCCGCCCCCGCCGAGCGCGACGTCGAGGCGCCTGGCGTTGCAGTGGTGGAACCCCTCGGGGCACCGCAAGAGCCCGCGGTCACCGAGGTCGCCGTCGAGGCGCCGGACGAGCCGGCGGTCGCCGAGATCCGCGACGAGGAGGGCGTCGACGCGGTCGAGCCGATCGAGGAGGCGCCGTTCGAGTCGATCTCGTTGCAGGTCGACGTCGATCTCACCGGGCGCCAACCGCTCCCGATCGAGCACGGCGCCGCCAACGGTGGCGACACCCCCACCGGCATCGCTGCGGCGGCCGAGCCGGCGGAGGCAGCTGGCCCGGCGTACGAGCGCCCGGTGATGGTGACCGGCGTCTATTCGCCGCGAGGTCACTTCAACCACCCGGATGCGAAGTACTGCTCGCGCACCGGCGTCAAGATGGGCGCCAGCCACACCCGGGTGCTCGTCGAGGGGCCGCGCCCCCCGCTCGGAGTGCTGACCCTCGACGACGGCTCGACCCACACCGTGCAGTGGAACCTCGTCATCGGACGCGGGCCGGCCAACGACGAGAGAGTGCAGCGAGAGGAAGCTGGGCCGCTGACGATCGTCGACGAGGAGCAGAGCGTCTCGAGAGCCCACGCCCTGCTCGAACTCGTCGAGTGGGACGTCCTGGTCAGCGACCTCGGCAGCCGCAACCACACCTTCGTCCAGGACGGGCCGAACGCCCCTCGGCGCCAGCTCGCGGTCGGCGAGCGGGCCGCGCTGCGCAGCGGCACGATCGTCCACCTCGGCGAGCGCTCCTTCGTGTACCACGAGCACCACGTCCGCTGACGGCGGGTTCGGGGTGCAGCGGACTGGTCGCTCCGCTCCTCGTTGCTTCCGCTGAACCCCACGCAACGACTGGTCGCAGTCCGCCTCTCGACGGACCTCCGGCGCGCTTTCGCGGTCGAAGTCCCCTAGGCGCAGCGGCGTCCGTCCAGCATCGTGAGCCCGTGCTCCCCCGCGTCATCGTCCCCCTCCCCGACCACATCTACCCGCCGGACGAGTGGTGCATCACCGAGTCGAGGTACTCCAACGCACACGTCGATCGTGCGGAGACCTTCTTCGCCCTCTCCAACGGGTACCTCGGCGTGCGAGGGACCTTCGAGGAGGGGCGTCCCGGGTTGTCGCCGGGCACGTTCGTCAACGGGTTCCACGAGACCTGGCCGATCGAGCACGCCGAGGACGCCTTCGGTCTCGCCCGCGTCGGCCAGACGATCGTCAACGCGCCCGACGTGACGGTGATCAAGCTCTACGTCGACGACGAGCCGCTCTTCCTGCCCGTCGCCCGGCTCAACGAGTACGAGCGATCGCTGGACATGCGCGGCGGGACCCTGTCGCGCGACCTGTTGTGGGCGACACCGTCGGGTAACCACGTGCGGGTCCGTTCCCAGCGCCTCGTGTCGTTCGCCTCCCGCCACGTGATGGCGATGCGGTTCGAGGTGACCGTGCTCGACCACGGCGCGCCGGTCGTCATCTCCTCCCAGGTGCTCAACCATCAAGACGTCGGCCGCGAGGAGGATTCCGGCGGGTTCGACCCCCGCCAGGCCCGGACGTTCACCGACCGGGTCCTGCACTCGCGAATCGCCGAACACGACGGGACCAGGATGCTCTTCGGCTACGAGACGGGCCGGAGTGGCATGACGATCGGCATCGGCGTCGACCACGTCATCGACACGGGGAACCCGCACCGCACCGCGATCAGCGTCGACGGGGACGTTGGCAAGGTCGTCACGACCGTCGACGCCCGCCCGGGGGTGAAGATCTCGATCACGAAGTTCGCCGCGTACCACACGTCGCGCTCCGTGCCGGCCCGCGAGCTGGTCTCGCGCTCGACCCGGACGCTCGATCGGGTGCTGCTCGACGGCTACGACACGCTGCTCGAGTCACAACGTCAGCACCTCGGGCGGTTCTGGCAGCGGGCCGACATCACGGCGAAACCGGCCGACCACGACGGCACCCGCCTGCAGCAGGCGATCCGCTGGAATCTGTTCCAGCTCGGTCAGGCGACCTGGCGCGCCGAAGGGTCCGGCATCCCCGCCAAGGGGCTCACCGCCCAGGCCTACGAAGGCCACTACTTCTGGGACAGCGAGGTGTACGTCGCACCGTTCCTCGCGTACACGCACCCCCGCATCGCCCGCAACCTGCTGCGGTTCCGCCACTCGCTGCTCGAACCCGCCCGGGAGCGTGCCCGGGTCGTCAGCCAGCGCGGCGCGCTGTTCGCATGGCGGACGATCAACGGCGAGGAGGCCTCGGCGTACTACCAGGCCGGTACGGCGCAGTACCACATCAACGCCGACATCGCTTGGGCGATCCGCAAGTACGTCGACGTCCGTGGAGACCTCGGCTTCCTCTCCGAGGTCGGAGCCGAGATGCTGGTCGAGACCGCTCGGCTGTGGGTCGACCTCGGGTTCTACGGAGCCGACGGGCGGTTCCACATCCACGGCGTCACTGGGCCCGACGAGTACACGACGGTGGTCAACGACAACGGATACACCAACCTGATGGCGAGGTTGAACCTCAACTATGCGGCATCGGCCGTGCGCCGCCTGCAGCACGAGCTGCCCGACGTGTTCGCTGCGCTGGCCGCCGAGATCGACCTCGAGCTGTCCGAGATCGAGGAGTGGAGCCGCGCCGCGGCGACGATGTACGTCCCGTTCGACGAGGAGCGCGGCATCAACCCCCAGGACGAGAGCTTCCTCGACCGGGAGGTGTGGGACATCGAGGCGACGCCACCCGACCGGTTCCCGCTGCTCCTGAACTACCACCCGCTCGTCATCTACCGGTACCAAGTGATCAAGCAGGCCGACATCGTGCTGGCGATGTTCCTGCTCGGCAACGAGTTCACGCTCGACCAGAAGCGGCGGAACTTCGACTACTACGACCCGCTGACGACCGGAGACTCGTCGTTGTCGGCGGCCGTGCAGAGCATCGTCGCCGCCGAGATCGACAACCCCGAGCGGGCCCTCGAGTACTTCCGCTACGCGCTGATGATGGACCTCGGAGACGTTGCGGGCAACGCCTCCGACGGGGTGCACATCGCCGCGGCGGGCGGGGTCTGGATGGCGTTGGTCTTCGGGTTCGGCGGCGTGCGCGACTTCGACGGTCACCTCACCTTCGATCCCCATCTGCCGGCGTCGTGGGAGGGGCTCGAGTTCTCGCTGCGGTTCCAGGATCGCCAGCTGCGCATCACGCTCGGCCACGACGAGGAGCGGTACGCGATGGAAATCGGCACACCGCTCGAGATCGAGGTGCGCGGCACCACCCACCTGGTCGCGGTCGATACGCCGTTCGTCTGGCAGGCTGAGGCCAAGCAGGCCGGCTGAGGGAACCTCAAGAAACCGTCAGGATCGGTCGATGTTCCCTGCGTATGGGAGCCCGCCGCGTGTCGCGCCCGCTCGCCGTCCTGACGGCTGCGGTCGGCCTGTTGTCGTCGTGCGCGTTCGGGCCCCAGTACACGACCCGGATGACCGAGACGCGACCGGTCGTGATCCGCGTCGAGGACGAGCGGGGCACACCGGTCGCCGGAGCGTTCGTCGAGCTCGAGGGGCGGCGGCTGCAGACGAACGTCGACGGCGAGCTGGCGATCGAGATCAGCCAGCCGGTCAGCGGTGTCGTGTCGGCGCATGGCGCCCTCGCCGAGCCGGTCGTGATCGGCCCGGCCGACGTCACCACGTCGGTACGGCTGTGGGACCGCTTCGGACCCGAAGGTGTCGAGCGGACCTCGATGCACTTCGGCGGTGACGTCATGCTCGGACGGCGCTACCTCGAGACCGACCGGCCCGACACGCCGGTCGTCACCGACGAGCGGTCGGCCCGCGGCGTCGTGTCCGACCTGGCGGCCGTCTCGGCGGCCGCCGACTGGACGGTGGTCAACCTGGAGACGGTGATCGGCGAGCTCCCCGCCGAGGAGGCTTACCCGGCGAAACGTTTCCTCCTGCAGTCGACGCCGTTCACGACCGAGATGCTCGACGAGTTGGGCGTGGACCTCGTCACGCTCGGCAACAACCACGCCTACGACTGGGGCGACGCTGGGGTCGTCGCCACCATCGAGGCGCTCGAGGCCGCCGGGATCGACCACGTCGGCGCGGCGCTCGATCGCGAAGAGGCGGTGCGCGGCAGGCTCGTCGAGGTCGGCGGCTCGACGGTCGGGATCGTCTCGTTCACCACGGTCAACGGCAGCTTCGTCAACGATCAACTTCCCGGCGCCGACGACGTGCTGCCCGTCGGGTTGTCGGCCGACGAGCTGTGGCAGTACTCGGGCCGGGAGTTCGAGTTCGGTGCCCCGGGCGACGCCGTCTACATCAAGCCGGCTCGGCGACGGATCGGAGAGATCTGGTCGGTGTTCGACGAGCTGGAGCGGGACCTCGGGGAGGAGGCGGTCGGCGAGCTGTGGGAGGCGATGACCGTCGTCTACCCCGAGCTTCAGGACTGGGTGGCCCGCAGGGGGCACGGCGGCGCCGCCCCGTACCGCAGGGAAGACATGGAAGAGCAGATCAAGCTGCTCAAACGGGGCGGTGCGCAGATGATCCTCGTCCAGGTGCACGGCGGGTTCCAGTTCGCCGAGGTCGAGAGCGAGTTCGTCCAGCGCATCGCCCACACCGCGATCGACGCCGGCGCTGACGCCGTCGTCGCGCATCACCCGCACGTGCTCCAGGGGATCGAGTGGTACCGCGACAAGCTCGTGGTCTACAGCCTCGGCAACCTGGTGTTCGACCAGGACTTCCTCGAGACCTTCCCCAGCGCGATGTTGCGGCTGGTCACCGAGGGGTCGAGCATCGTCGAGGCGCGCATCGTGCCGGTGATGCTCGACCGCTACCGGCCCGTTCCGGTCGCCGGCACGACGGCCGCCAAGATCGTGCGGACGATCGACGAACGGTCGGCGATTCCGGCCGTCGCCGCCCGAGTCGACGGGTTGGAGGTCGGCAACGAGCTGCGTCCGCTCTCCTCGGACCTGGTCGGTCTCGTCGAGCCGGCATCGCTTCGGCTGCAACGCAACACCGGGTTGATCGTGAAGGACCGGCTCGAGCGGTCGCAGGAGGTCATGCTCGACGACGGCGGGAAGGGTGAGCTGGCGGCGTGTGCACTGGTCCGCAACGACCTGTTGCCCGTCGGCAGCGAGCTCGGCGTCGATCTGTTCGGCTGGGGACGGTTCGACGACGACACGGCGGACGGGCGTCGCGACCTCCCGATGCACTGGCGCGTCCCCGAGGAATCGGACCGGTGGGCGCGAACCGCCGGCCGGACGCTCGATCCGCTCGACGACGCCGTCGAGTTGCTGACCGACCCCGAGGAGAGGACGACGATGCGGCTGCTGGCCCGCGTCGATCTCGCCGAGCACCGGCTCTTCGACGGGTCCGGCGACCCGCTCGACGCATCGGCCCGGCTCGAGGTCACGATGGACGTCCGGCGCGACCGCGGCGAGCAGCCGAGCCTGCGCTTCGTCACCTTCGACTTCGAGGACACCGACCCGACCGCCGCTCCCGAGACGACCCGGCTCCGAGAGGTCCGTCAGTCGCTCGACGTTCCGGCCGACGGCGAGTGGCACCACGTGTCGGTCGAGCTGCCGCGGGACCTCTTCGCCGCCGATCCCGATGGACACACGGCCAACACGGCGACCCTCCTCGTCGACGCCCCGCCTGCGCTGCGCGGCCGGCTGGCGGTCGACAACGTCAGGATCATCGAGTGGCGCGGACCGATGCGCGGCGCCCGGTCGACCTGGCTCGCCGCCGACGTCGTCCACGCCCCCGGCGCCCGCCAGATCGAGCTCACCGTCTCCGGCTGCTAAGCCTGAGCGCGCCGGAGGACTCAAGTCGAAGACTTGAGTCCGACCCCGTCCGACCAACCTGAGTCCACGGGGGACTGTCCCAGGAGGACTCAAGTCGAAGACTTGAGTCCGGAGGGGACCGTCCCCGAACTCCCTGGAAGTCCGCAACCGCCGTACCCGTCGGCCGTAGTTGAGACCCCCGGGACCCGTCCCCGCGGGTCTCAACTCAATCCACGCGGGCGGTCTCGTTGAACGTCTGCAGCAGCGGGTGGCGCCCGCGGAACACGATCCGGCAGACCGAGGCGTGGTCGAGGTGGCAGTTCCACGAGATCCCGATGTCGACACCGAGCGCCCAGGCGACCGCCGACTTCATCGGCGAGACGTGGCTGACGACGACCACGTTGCTCGTCGCGGCGCGCTCGAGCAGGTCGCCGCACGCTTCCCGGACCCGCTCGTCGAGCGCGGCCAGGGACTCACCGCCCGCCGGGACGTAGTCGTAGTCGTGGCGCCACCGCTGCCAGACCTCCGAGGGCACGTCGGCGTGCGGGACCCCCTCGTACTCCCCGTAGGCGAGCTCGGCCCACCGGTCGTCGACCTCGACCTCGAGACCGAAGTGGGCCGCCGTCTGCGTTGCCCGCTTGAGCGGGCTCGACACGACCGAATCGACGTCGCAGCTCCTGGCGACGAGGAGCGCCACCGCTGCGGCCTGACGGCGGCCGAGCTCGTCGAGATCCTGGTTCAGACGGCCCTGGAGTAGCCCTCGCTCGTTGGCCTCGGTGCGGCCGTGACGGACGAGGATCAACACGGGCGAGAGTGTGCCACACCCTGCGCACGGGGAGCGACGCCGCTCACCCGAAGCGATCCGGCACGGCGACGAGGCGACCGTCCTGGAGGAACGTCCGCCGGCGTTGGGCGTCCCCGAGTCCGTTGCGACGCCACAACCAGCCGCAGACGGCGAGGCCGACCACCTCCAGCACCACGCTCCACCAGCCCCGCTCGGCGACCGGGAGCACGTCGCTGGTGAAGTCGGTCCCGGTGAACGGCCACCAGAACGTCTCGGTGTCGTTCCACGCCGCGTCGAACACGAGGTGCAGGAACATGCCGATCGGCAGCCCGAGCAGCAACTTGCGCACCCGGCGCCGCCCGATCGTCGCCAGCATGATCACGACGAGCAGGGCGATGCTGACCGTGATGCTGTGCAGCGCCCGCGCCCCGCCGAACAGCGCGTCGGCGAGCGGCAGGACCGAGCCCACGATCAGCAGGCGGTAGTCGAAGCCCGGGTCGCGGAACACCAACCCGACCGTGACGACCGCCGTCCCGATGAACCAGAAGAACAAGGCCCCCGCCCGTTCAGACCACCAGCATCCGACCGCACTGCGGGCAGTCGGTGTAGCCGGTTCCGGCGGACTCCTCGCGGGCCGTGTCGACCTCGGCGGCCGACAGATCGAGATGGCAGCCGGCACACCGGCGCCCCTCCAGGGCGGCGACGGCGACGCCGAGTTGCTCGCGGACCCGGTCGTAGCGAGCGAGCACGGCGGCGTCGAGGTCGGCCCGAACCTCGGCGCGCCGCTCGTCGAGTCCGTCGAGCTCACGATCGATGTCGGCGACCACCCGCCCGAGCGCTTCGTCGGCGTGGCCGAGGGCGGCGCGTAGCGCCGGTTCCTCCTCGAGGTGCGCGGCGAGCCGGTCCTCCAGTTCGGTCTGCTCGGTCAGGTCGGCCAGTTCCTGGTCGTCCAACTCGTCGCGGCGGGTGTCGACCGAGGCGATCTCGCTCATCAGCGCCTCGGCCTCGCGAGGGGCGATCACCGTCTTCAGCTGCGCTTCGAGGCGTTGCTTGTCGGCCGCCAACCCCTCGCCGCGCGCTTCGGCCGACTCGATCGCCGTCGTCAGCTCGTCGATCCGGGCGCGCATCCGGCCTCGCTCGGCCTCCCAGGTGCCGAGCTGCTCGGTGCGAGTCGCCACCTGCTCGAGCTCGGGGAGGCGCTCACGCCGGTGGCGGAGCTGATCGGCCTCGGTGTCGATGCGCTGCAGCACGAGCAGGCGCTCGGGGACCGTCGCCGGCTGCGTCTCCTCGTCGGTGGTCGGTTCGGTCCCGGCTGCGGCATCGTCGCTCGTCATCGGCGCTCATTGTGACAGGTCGTCACGCCGGGGCCACCGTGGCGGACGGATCAGCAGGCCGAGCGTCTCGGTGCGGGTCCAGGCGGATTCCGTCGATATCGGTACCGACACCGGAACGAGGATCAGCAGGGAACGGTCTGGGTGTTGATGTCGATCGTCGGCAACGGCGCCTTCGGATCGAGGTTGTTCGGATCGATCGTCGTGCCGACGTCGATCTTGGCGGTGACCGGGATCGGGGGCAGCGTCTCGGGCGGCAGCGTCTCCACGGGCGCCGGTGCCGGCGGCGGTGGCGGCGGCGGCGCGGGAGCCCGCTGGAAGCCCTGCGCCTGCTGGCCGGCGGCCTGCTCGGCGGGCGCTGGTGCCGGCGGCGGCACCGCCTCCGGGGGAGGTGCGACGGTCCCGCCCGGGATGTAGCCGACGACGGTGAAGGCACACTCGGCGCCGGGCAGCACCAGGCGGGCGTTGGACCGGGCCGGTGGCGGCGGCGGGTCCCAGTCCTCGACCGGCACGAGGTCGTGGGCGGGATCCATGTAGGCCTTCCAGATCTCGGCCGGGAAACGGCCGCCCTGCACCTTGTTGACATCGCGCGCCAGGAACTCGGGGATCCCGACCATCGGCGTGTACGCGTCCGGGTCGCCGACCCACACCGCCGTCGACAGCTGGGGCGTGGCGCCGACGAACCAGGCGTTGGTGTTGTCCTGCTGCGTGCCGGTCTTGCCGAACGCCGGACGACCGTCCTCGAGCGGGTGGCGACGGGCCGTCCCGCTGCGCAGCACACCCTTCAGGATGTCGACCGTCTGCAGCGCCGCACCGCGCTCGAGGACCTGGGTGCCCGGGTCGAGGTGGGTGTACAACCGGGAGCCCTCGGCGTCCTCGATGAACTCGACGTAGTAGGGCTTCTTGTGCACGCCCTCGTTGGCGAGGGTCTGGATGCCGGCCGCCATGTCGAGCGGGCTCATCTCATTGGCGCCGGTGGCGTAGCTGGCGAACGGGCGGATCGGCTCGCGGTCCTCGGACGGCTGGCCCCGGTAGAGGTAGTCCGACTCGGCCATCCGGTAGGTGGTGTCGACCGTCCGGTTCAGCCCGACGATCTGCGAGAGGCGGGCGAACGCACAGTTGACCGACTTCCACGTCTGTTCCTCGAGCGAGGTGACGCTCCCCGCGATGCCGCCCGTGATCTGGAAGATCGGCTCGTTGGGGTCGCCCTCGTTCGGCAGCCGGCAGCCGCGGATGCCGTCGATCCGGTCGCCGGGCTGGGCGCCGGCCTGGATGGCGGCGGCGAGGATGAAGAACTTGATGCTCGACCCGGTCTGGCGCGGCGACAGCGCCATGTTGACCTCGTTCTCGTTCGGGACGAAGCCGTCGCCGCCGACCATCGCCCGGATGGCACCGCTGCGGCTGTCGAGCGACACGATCGCCGCGTCGAAACCCTGGGTGTTCTGGGGGAGGACGTTGCGCGCCTCTTCGGCCTTCTGCTGGAGCGACTGGTTGAGCGTGGTGTAGATCCGCAGGCCGCCCCGGAACAGGAGGTTGTAGCGCTCCTGGTACGTCTCGCCGAGGATCGTCGACCGGTTGAGCAGGTAGTCGCGCAGCGCCTCGGAGTAGTACGTGCGCTTGGTGTTCCGGCCCGGGAGCGCCTTCACCCGCTCGGGCAGCACGAACTCGATCGCCTGCTGGTCGGCCTGCTCCTCGGTGAGGAACCCGTCGTCCTCGAGGCGTTCGAGCACCTGCAGCCAGCGGGTCCGGCTGCGCTCGGGCTTGTTGATCGGGTCGAACCCCGACGGCGACCGCACGAGCCCGGCGAGGAATGCCGCCTCGAGGAACGACAGCTGGTTCGCCGTCTTGCCGAAGTAGGTCTCGGCGGCGGCCTGGATGCCGTAGGCGTTGTTCCCGAAGAACACCGTGTTCAGGTACCGCTCGAGGATCTCCTCCTTGGTCAGCTCCTTCTCGAGCATGAGGGCGTAGTGCGTCTGCAGGCCCTTGTAGCGGCCGTCGCGCTCGAGCCCCGCGAGGAAGTCGTTCTTGACGACCTGCATCGTGATCGTCGACGCCCCCTGGAGCGGCGCGTCGGACGAGAAGTTCGACAGCATTGCCCGTCCGGCGCTGCGCAGGTTGACCCCGTCGTGGTTGAAGAACTCCTTGTCCTCCACCGTGAGGAACGCCTGGATGACTTCGGGCGACAGGTCCTCGTACTTGATCGGCTGGGAGTTCTCCAGCTCGAACACGGCGATCTCGTTGCCCGCCACGTCGTAGACGTAGGTGCGCTGGGCGAGCGGCTCGAACTCCGGGAGGACGACGGGGACCTCCTCGTGGGCGTTGGCGATGTCCCACAACCGGGGCGCGACCGCGACGACGACAGCCGTGATCAGGAGCGCACCGGCAGCGATGACGGCCACCAGGCGCGGGAGCCAGCCGGCGATCCGCACAGTGGTGCCGAGGATACTGGCGGTACCGGCGCAGGTCATGGCACCCCGGGCGACACACACCGCCGGGTAGCTTCGGCCCGTGACCTCCTCCCCGTTCCCCCGCAAGCCGTTCCGGTTCGGCGTCCAACTCTCGGCCTCCCCCACCGGTCGCGAGTGGGCCGAGCAGGCCAAACGTGTCGAGGCCCTCGGGTACGACGCGGCGACGATGCCCGACCACTTCGGCGACCAGCTCGCCCCGGTCCCGGCGCTGCAGTCGATTCTCGACGCCACCACGACGCTCCGGGCCGGCGCCCTGGTGTTCGACAACGATTACAAGCACCCCGTCGTGCTGGCCAAGGAGCTGGCGACGATGGACGTGTTGTCCGAGGGCCGGGTCGAGATCGGGCTCGGCGCCGGCTGGATGATCTCGGACTACGAGCAGTCCGGGATGCCGTACGACCGCGCCGGCGTCCGCATCGACCGGTTCGTCGAGGGGCTGGCGGTGATCAAGGGGGCGATGGCCGACGGGGCGTTCTCGTACGACGGCGAGCACTACACGATCAGCGGCTACGACGGGCTCCCCAAGCCGGTGCAACGGCCCAACCCGCCGATCCTCATCGGCGGCGGGGGCAAGCGGGTCCTGTCGATCGCCGCCCGGGAGGCGGACATCGTCGGCATCAACGCCACGCTGACCGCCGGCGTGATCGGCCCCGAGGCGATCGCCACCGCCACCGAGGAGGCCGTGGTCGACAAGGTGGCCATCGTCGCCGAGGCCGCCGGGGACCGGATCGGCGACATCGAGATGAACATCCGCACGTTCTTCGTCAGCGTCACCGACGACCGGGCCGGCCAGCTCGCAGCGATCGCCTCGATGATCGGCGCCGAACCGGAGCTGGTCGAGCGCACACCCTTCGCCCTCGTCGGCAGCCCGGCCCAGATCGCCGAGGACCTGCAGGAGCGGCGGGACCGGTTCGGGTTCAGCTACATCATCGTCGGGCCGGACGAGATCGACTCGTTCGCCCCGGTCGTCGCCGACCTCGCCGGGAAGTAGCCGGGCCCGTGGCGGCTCGTCCCCGCGTCGCCGTGCGGGGCGCCGGGCGGATGGCCGGCGCGTTCGCTGCGACGTGCCGGGTGCTCGGCTGGCCGATCGACTCCGTCTCGTCGCGCACGCCGGAGCGGGCCGTTGCCCTGGCCGCTTCGTTCGAGAGCCGGCCTGCGACGTTCGACGAGCAGCTCGCCGGGCCGCTCCCCGATCTGGCCATCGTCGCGATCACGACCGGCACGCCCGCCTCGGCCCACGCCCGGCCGGCCGGCGCATGGTCGGCGGGCGGCGTCGCGACGATGGCCAGATCGGGAAGCGGCCCGGCGAGCTGCTCGTCGAACGTCGCGGGCCGGCTCTCGAACGAGGCGGCCAACGCCACCGCCCGCTCCGTCG